>Ga0160423_10001269_pt1 | contig 21152 bp, 10 predicted proteins | sample CRUFie14St8metaG_FD_108191 | JGI IMG/M metagenome (GOLD analysis project Ga0160423, IMG submission 108191) | Marine microbial communities from the Costa Rica Dome - CRUD Field 142mm St8 metaG | ecosystem: Environmental > Aquatic > Marine > Oceanic > Photic zone | place: Costa Rica: the Eastern... | reverse complement strand
TTAACCAACGGTGATTGATCCATCCGCAAATGGCGGCAATGGAAAGCAGCAATGCGCTTAATTCAAAAAGGCTCATGAACAGGGTTGAGGTGAAAGCATCCATCTGTGTTCAGGGATGCGTTGTGTCTTATTGGTATTTGGAGCCTAACCGAACCCCAAGGCAGGTTCAAATGCTGGTTTCGGACCTTTGTGAATGGAAAAAAATACCGGAATGCCCCATGCGGAGCACTCCGGTTGGTTCAGGGATCGGTGTCCTGTGCCCTATCGGGCCAGATAAAACTTGGCAGGTGCCTCAGGTTGAAGGGTGTAGGGGCTGGAGGCGTTGTCTACCGGGGTAAAGGGTCCAGTGACCTGATCGGATGACTCCAAGGTTCCAGTGAAAATGATTTCCACCCCTCCATTGCCGTTGAACTGAATGCCCTCAATGAAGCCGGGTGTGGTAGGCGCTTGAGCTGCCGCCAGATCGGCGATTTCAGATTCACTCAAGATGGATTCATGGACCTCCCAGTGATACATGACACTGCCTTCGGCCATCGCGTCGACCTCACTGCCGATCCTTGCGGCCATAAGTTTGACTTCGCCATAGAGATCAAAGTTGCTGGCCATGTAGCCTGCATACAAACCATTGACATAAAGGCGGGTTTCTCCGGCATCCACATCATTGACAAATACCACATGAACCCGTTCGTCAAAGATGGAAGCGGTGCTGCCGGGACCATCGGGCTCAAAAACGCTATCGACGACCCCGAATTCGGTGATACCAAAAACACCCTGCTGATTCCACTGGTCCAATTTCAATCCCCATGAGTCGTTGCCAGCGATTGCAGTCGAAGCTCCGGCCTGTATGGCATGAAACGAAAACTCCAGTGAAACGTTTCCAAAGATGTCGCCAAAATCGACAATGGTCGGTTCGCTCAGGGCACCCTCAGGCACTTCGGGGCCGGTGGGTTCCTGAGGGTCGACCGGATCCACGGGAGTGGTCGGCTCCCTGGTCTCGGCGGCTCCGTACAGGCCAGCAATTTCTGTTTCGGAAAGCACGCCCTCGTGGGTCTTCCAGTAATACAGTACACTCCCTGCTCCCATGGGGTCGGTATCGACATCAATCCGTGCCGCCATAACTTTGGTGGGCCCGGACATGGCGAAGTTACCGTAAAGATAACCCACATAGTCTCCATTCACATAAAGCCTTGTTTCTTCCATGGTGATATCGTTGACAAAGACGACATGAAGATCCTCGCCGAAAACCGCTTCGTCGCTGCCGTCACCTTCGAGCTCAAACACACTGTCTACCACCCCGAATTCGGTAATCCCAATCACTCCTTTTTCGTTCCATTGGTCCAGTTTGAGGCCCCATGAGGGGTTGCCTGCGATGGCCGTTGAGGCACCGTCTTTTTGGGCATTGAAGAAGAATTCATAGGTGGCATCTCCTTCGATAGGGCCCATGTCCACGATGGTAGGCTCCGTAAAGGGACCGGTCGGATCATAAGCAACCGCACTGGCGGCAAGTTCCGCAATGAAGGTTTCATCCAAGGCGGCGTTGTAGGTGGACCACGTATACAGGACGCTGCCTGCCCCCATGTGATCGGTTGCTTGTTCCAGACGAGCCCCCATGACCTTGGTGGACCCTCCTAGATCGACATTGACCGCCAGCGTCCCTGCCAAGGCTCCATCCACATAGAGTCGGGTTTCTCCTGAAGATGCGTCATTGACCAGGACCACATGCACGTCCCGATCGAACACCGAAGCAGTGGTGCCCTCGCCAGCTGCATCGAAAACATGATCCGCCACGCCGAATTCGGTTATTCCAAAAACGCCTTGCTCATTCCATTGATCGAGTTTGAAGGCGACGGCATCGTTGCCTGCAATGGCGGTGGATGCCCCATCCTTGCTGGCGTTGAAAAAGAAAGCGTAGCTGGCGCTCTCAGAAAGACCTCCGAAGTCGACGACTGCAGGATGCAGATGGGCATAGGTGTAGGAAGCAATGGCTTCGGTGGGATTGACCGGGTCTACTGGGTCTACTGGGTCGACCGGATCCACGGGATCGGTGGGCTCAGCTGCCTCTGCGAGGGCCTGGATCTCGTCTGCCCCCAGGGCCTCGTTGTAAGTGGCCCACGAATAAAGAATGCTATCGGCTCCCATGGCATCGCCATCTGTGCTCATTCGGGCCGCCATGACCTTGACTTCTCCAGACAATTCGAAGTTGCCTGCGATGTAGCCCGAGAGGACACCGTCGACATAAAGCAGCGTTTCACCTATCGAGCTGTCATTCACGAAAACGACATGGACGTCCTGATCGTAAATCGATTCAGGGCCTCCTTGACCATCGGGTTCGAATTGATTGTCAATCACTCCAAATTCAGTCGTGCCAAGGACGCCCGTGGTTGGCCACTGTTCAAGCTTCAGGCCCCAGGCGTCGTTGCCGGCGATAGCGGTGGATCCACCACCTGGCTTGGCATTGAAATAAAACACATAGGTGGCGTCCTCACTCAGGTCACCAAAGTCGACAATGGTGGGTGCGGTGAGCCCTCCATCGGAGGAAGCGACAGGTTCTGCTGCCTGACCATCCGATGAGGTTCCTAGATAAGCACACAAAATTAACAAGATACTTGAGATTGTTTTGATCGGGTTATTCATTTTTTCACGCCTTTTTTATGGATATTAAGAGTGCCAAAGTTTCATTGATGGCTAGGTTTCAATATATTCTTTTTGATTTATTCACAACACTGATTTCATGGAATAGGGACCATCCATGGTAAACGATCTCGTTCCCAAAGATGGGCAGTGCTTAGTTGTGCGCATAAAGTGTGCCACTTGAGAATCATGCTTTTATTTTGGCCGTGGTTGACTATTTCGAGATCTTTTTTTCCACTTTGGTGATTAAGTTGCCGTCATTGTCTTTTTTTTCTAACTTCAAGTACATGTTCTTGGCAGACTTAGATTGTACAATGTCCCGACATTGGGTGGGTTTAGTGAGCCTCGAAAATTCCTGACAAGACAGCTCCAATACAATTTTCTATAATCTTTGCGGTGAGGGCCTATTCTTAGCCGTTGCAATTTCTCACATTTACTGTTTTTTGGAATTCAAGTGCCTTTCTCCAATGTTAAAAAAGAGGGGGTTCGAGTATTTTGGTGGCTCCTTTTGCTTAGCCTGCTTTCAGATTCTCCTTGCCTTAGTCAATCAACGGTCCATTGGGAGCTCACCGCCTATGGACGTCGGGCTGCCTTGGCAGATGCAGGTCAAGAGCAACCTGGGTTTGAGGAAATGAAGCCTGCTTCAACGGGCCTGAGTTTAGTCAACCCCCTTGAGCAGAGCTACAGCGATCTCAATCAGCATGAACTTTGAATCGTTCACCTTCATCTCGGGATGGAATGAGCAATAATTCTACCATCAAACCTGCCTATTACCGGGCATGTTTTCACAGTGACGTGCCCTTGGAACGATTGCCTCCTGCTTTCGGCATTCTTACTGCCTGCAATCCCGGAGGCGGGATCCTTCTTCCTCATGAGAACCACCAAAGAGAAAAGGACTTGGAGCATCAGCTGGTTTCCATGGGGCACGGTTTCATGAGAATCAGTGGCGGAAGTCGGGATGGCAGGCACCTAGAGCCAGGCTGTGGTGTCTGGACCCTAGATGCCGAAGCACTGAGAGAACTCGGTCAGGTTTGGGGGCAAGATGCCATTTTCTGGATCGCCGATAGGATGGTATCGATGATCGCATGTGGCGATGGTTCTCGTCACGAGGTCGGCCCCCTTGCCGATCGGTGGATCAGTCCTTCACTGGATCAGACCTCGGGCATCTCTTAACAAGAATCCCTCAAGGTGCCTGCTTTCCGCCAACCTTGGCGGTCGGCAGAAAGACAAAGCGGCTCTCTCCAGGTGGAATAGTCACCAGGACCAGACCCTCGGCATTTCTGGTCAGCGCAGTATCGGTGACCCATTCGCGAGGCTCTCCGGTCATCGCGATGCTGGGGTTCGGCTTCAAGACGACGTGTGCTGTTGTTTCCGGATGGATCCTAGCAGGTTGATCGCCTGTCTTGAAGACCCCGTCGTTGTTGATCAATTCCACCACCCAGCCTTCCTGGTTGCGATTGATTTGATATTGGATGGGGTCCCCAGATACGGCCACGGGCAGTAAGCGTTGAGTCATGTTCCTGAGTTCATCCCCATGGATGGCAAGCGCTTCATGCTTTTGAGAGGTGGCAGGTGGTTGGATCACATGCAGCCTGCCGGTTTTCTGCCAGGAGTTGATCCGATCCTCTCCCAAGGATTCTGCATGACGTGGATGGATCCAGCATTCACTCCCTGAGAGCAATGCTTTTTCCAGTTCTCGAATAAAAAAAGATGAAAATCGCATCTCACCAGCCAGTAGGATGGAAGGGTAGCGCGCCATGGTGGCTCCTGCGACCGTGTTGAGCATGACATCGGCTATCTCACCATAAGGTGTGGGATGCAGGTAAGAGGCCTCAGGATTGGTGTCAGCATTGGGGTAGGGCAGGCGCTGCAAGCTGAAATAGAGCTGCCTCTCCAACAAATTGAAGATTTCCCAATCTCCCTGCGTACGCTCGAGAACCCCCCAGGTACGCTCGTGAAATGGGGCGTAGCCTGCCAGATGATCCAGTAAGATCAGAAGGGGTGTGTAGGGATTACCGCGGTCATGGCTTTGCATGAACTTGAAAACATCGCTGGCCGCCAGACCATGAGAAGTCCGCACCCAAGGGCTGGATTCTTTTTCGAAAAAGATATTGATGCTGTTTTCGGGCGTCACCATGGCGGCTCCGGCAAACCAGGCATGTAGCCAAAGGCGTTTGTAGAGACTCAAGGAGTGGCCAGCGTCCAACCCTTGGGTGAGACTTCCCTCTTTTTGCAAGGCGCCGCGTGTGGTGACTGATGGGCCAAACCAGGGGCTGACTTGCACCGTCCAGGGAATGTTCCACTGCCTGGAGGCGCCCCGAGCAAAGGCAAACTTGGATTGCGTGAAGCCAATATTTTCTCCTACTTCCAGCCCGACTGCGCTGGCACCCCATTCGGCGGCATAGGCCTCGTAATGGGAATGTCCGGTCACACTGATCAGTCGTCCTGCCTTTGCTTGCCGGTGCCAATAAAAATATTCTCTCAATTGATGATAACAGGCTTCCCGTGAGGTGGGTTTGGGATCGAATCCACGCTGTTCAGCTGGAATGAAAAAAGGTTCGATGACTTCTGGGGCACTGCTTCCCATTACCGCTTTCCACCAATTCCGATCGGAGGTCAATCGATGAAAGTGATAACCCCATTCTCCCAGCTGAATGGCCGCAAACCCTCCTGTCCGATCCATGATCCGCATTGCCCTTTCGCTCTTCGGATCAAGTACGCTCGGGCCTCCTTTCACCTGCATGGCTCCGCCATGGGGCGGGTAGCACACGACGGGCCATCGGTTCTCAGCGATGATTTCAAGAAGCGGGGCAGCTTGCGATCCAGCCCCTGGACCGGGATCAAAGCCATTGCCCAGGTGCTTCTCTTTCATGAAGGTGATGAGACTTTCGAGTTGAACGGGATCTCCCGGCATCCCGTATAAAGAAAAGACGACTCCCTTTTGAGCAGGCAGTAGGCGTGGCATGAGGAGCTGGGCCTCAGCTGCTTGCACATCAGTGGCCTCGATGAACAACCATGGAATGATTGCCAGATGCATAACGGGACACCCCAATCGGATGTTTTTTGTGGCACGTTTCAACACATGGGTGAATGGCATGCGTCTCAGCATGCCTTCCCTGGTGAGAGGATGTCAACGGGACCACTGAAGGATGAATGCATGGGTTGTGGGGTTAAGATGGGTGTGCCATATCCCCTCCCAGCATGAAAAAAAGAGTGATCAACGAATGATGTGGATGTCTCTGGTGTCGGGCTTGGTGTCCTTGTGGGGTTGCTGCGTGTCATCCATGGCGGGCGAATCTCAAGAGCCTGCCTCGCCTGCGGCACCAGCCTATCCGGATGTGGATGCCATGCTTGAGGCTTCCTATGAAGATTTCCAGAAAGGGGCGATTGTTGAGGGTTGGGATGCCTTGCGTCATCGCATGCTAGGAAACATCTACCAGAGCAACCCCAGTGGTTTGCAGGAGCCACGATTGACGCAATTCGAGCGACTCGTTCGCGGGGCGCCAAAAGATGTCCTGCAGGTCAATCGCGAAATCATCGAGTATTGTATTCGGAAAAAAGCCGAGATTGAGGCGGCTTGGGCAAATCCCAAGAGGCGACACCCGGCCAAGGAAGTCTGCCAATATCAGACCGAACTGATTCCTTTAGCCATTCTTCCTTTGCGCATCGGGCAACGTCTGGTGCCGGAAGCGCACCGGGCTATTCGTGAAGTCTTATTGGCTTTTCGGCCACAAACGGCCGATGTCGAGCCCACCCTTTGGATGCATGCCCCAGGATATAACGGTGGCAATGCGCACGATTACCTGAGCTTCCTCTGTTTGAGTTGGGAGGTGACCAAAGACCCGGCGATTCGGGATGCTGCCTACTGGGGGCTGAGAAGGGAGTTGGATCATCTCAATCTCAGTGGTGATATTGCTGAATTCAATGTCCTCGAAGGGCACTGGTGCAGTTCCAATGGATACGATGCCATGAAGGCGTTTCTCAGCGACCCGCAAATGGCCCGCATGGCTCGTATGATTGCTGAGCGCATTTGGCTCAACCGCTTTCTTACCTGGTCTTCGACGGTTGAACGCATTACGGGGCCAGGCAGCCGCATGGCACCTGGTGCCTGGTTGGGCACCAGCGGAGATCGTCTTCAGTTTGCCACGGGCCTCCAGCAACCCATCTGGGTGAATGAATTCTTTGACTGGGAGGTCTGGCAGCAACCTCTGACTGGGGGACGATGGCCTCTGGATGATGTGGAAGGTGTGGTGCCTAACCTGCCCGATTACCTTCAGGACGTGGCATGGCGCAAGCAATTGCCACAGACCCTGCGCAGTGCCGTTCACCTCATTCCCTGGATGCAGCGCTACCCGAAGCTTGAAGGGATCACTCACGCGACACCCGAGCCGGGCCTGGGAGAAATCATCAATCATCAGACCGAATCCTATGCGCTTGGATCTATCAATCGACTATATGAAGCGAGTGAATGCATGGTGTACGCCTCTGCCTGGTGGAATGATCAGCGTGCCGAAGAGGAACATCCGGTCGGAAGCCTAAAACGTTTTTCGCTTCTTTTTCCGCATTATGTCTTCAATGGCGCTTCCTTCATGGATCGGACCGAATTGTTTTATGAAAATCGACCCGATCAGCCTCGCCATGATGAGTGGACCCAATCACCGGGGCCATGGATGCGAGAGTTCGCCGAGAGCGGCAGGGTGGGCTTGCTGCAACATGAAAACACCTTGATCTACTCCTACTCAGGCGCAATCGAGGTCCTGACGACACCCCATTGGTGGCTGAGAAGACCCATCGAATCTCGGCTGGGATGTTCCTGTTTCGCTGGAAGCCTGGGTTGGAGGGCTTGTTCATCAACCGTGAGCCTGTGACTCAGTTACTGGTGGATCTCGAGCCTAGTGATTGGTGGTTCATTGAAGATGGGGACACCTGCGTCGGGGTGCGCCCCTTGGAGTCCTCTCATCTGCCGGGTCCGTGCCGGACGCGGTTGGAAGAGCGCACACGTCAAATTGTGCTATATCAGGATAATTAGGTAGGTTCATCGACCGAAGGTATTACCGACATACAATGGTTTCAGGCTCGGAGTGGGTTCATCGTGGAGATCGGAGATGCGCAGGAATATGGTAGCTTCGAACGGTTTCAGGATCGCATGCTTCGCGCTCGAGTGAAGGAGTCGGTCGACGGCTGTATCAGAACGGTAGATTACCGTCGATCAGGCCGCCGGATGGAAATGGATTGGCATTGCTACCTGGAGAGGTACCTCAAGCGTCGAATCGATGGAAAAGATGTGGAGCCCATCCGCTTTCTTCAGTCTCCTGAGTTTGCTGTCGGTGATTCGGGCCATTTGGAGACGCACGACGCCAAACTTACCACCCGTAAAGGGGAGCCGGCATGGCTCCTCTCGGCCGCGCCCTCCCAGAGCTGGGTTGCCTATCAAACACAGCCCCACGTGCATTTGCCTCTCATACTTGAAACTCCTGTCGGTGAGGTGGAAAGCGAGCGATTCCCTTTTGGCAAGCTGGTCGTTCAGCAGAGGGCAGAATTCCTCCATCTGGAGATTGATTCTGGTTTTCGTCCTTTCTGGAGTAGCGTGAACTGGCGTGCTCAGATTTGGCAGGGCATGGGGATCCACCCATCGGACATTGTCATTCGTACTCGGGCACCCAAAGTGACGGCCTTCATCAATGGAGATGCCATGCCTGTGATCTGGGACGATGCCAATGAACATTGGTTGCTCGACCCTTACGCCAGGATTCCACGGGTGCTGGATCGGGTGCAACCAGCTGGGAGGCCTCCGGTGACAGTGGAGCCTTAAAAGAGCCTGAGAGGAGAGAAGTATAAAAAAAACCGGGTCTCCTAACCAAAGGAGACCCGGCGTGAAGTTGCTTCACTCGGATGTACTCATTGCCTTATTCGGCAATGAAGAACGCTTGAGCTTGGTCAGGGGTCACCGAATGCGGCGAGCTGGCGCCCGCCACGGGTGTGTAAGGCCCGGTGACACTGGAGGAAGATTTCAGTGTGCCACTGTATTCAATGACCACTTGACCTCCCGCCAGGGCAACGCTCGAGATGCTTCCGCCACCCACTGAGGGCAAGGCTGCATGCTTGGCAGCGATGTCGCTCGCACTGAGGACTCCGCTGTAGGTTGCCCAGTGATACATGACACTTCCTGCACCCATGTGGTCGGTTGCTTGTTCCAGTCGGGCGCCCATCACCTTGGTGTCGCCTGGGAGCACGAAGTTGCCACCCCAGGTGCCGGCATGGCTGCCATTGACATAAAGACGGCTTTCACCGGCGCCGGTGTCGTTGACCACGACCACATGGACGGGGGCATCAAAGACCGAGGCCACGCTGCCGCCCGCGACGGGTTCGAAAAGGTTGTCGGCCACACCAAACTGGGTGGTGCCGAACTTGCCTTGCTGGTTCCATTGGTCGAGTTTGATGGCGAAGGCATTGTTCCCGGCAATTGCCGTGGAGGCTCCGTCCTTGACTGCCTTGAAGTAGAACTCGTAGGAGGCATCTCCATCAAGTTCACCAAAGTCCACTACCGTTGGCTCATTGACTGCGCCCGTAGACGCGGCAACCTGCACCGTGGCCTGCCATGAAGGGGCTCGGATGGGGAGCTCCACTGGAGAGGAGAGAAACTCACCGGGGATGGGCCTCAAGCGAGCTGGTGCGGTGTCATCGCCTTCCTTACGCCAGGCCACCTGGCAGAAGTCCCCCCCAAAGCCCTCCTTGTAAACAGCCTGAATATAGTAGCTTTTACCCGCAACCATCGGAATAGGGGCGAAGGTGGTTTCATCAGCTCCAACCTCTTCAAAGGCCCCACAGCAAGCGGTTTCTTCAGCTTGGAATTCCAAGTTCTCCGGATCATCGTCTGTGCTGATATAGAGTTCTGACATGTCATCACTGCGCAAGAAGAAGTGGTAGTCTCCTGATTCTGTCGGGGTGATGAGACCTTCAATGACCGCTCCATAGTGTTCGCGCGCGTCATCACGGAAGGCATCGCGGCTATTGAAACTGTATACCGGCAAGACCTGGTCGGGGTTGTCCGGGTAGCGAGCATCGTCATACAAATCGTATGGGGAACTCCCCTCCAGATTTCCATAATAGGAGAATTTCAGGACACCTTGTGTGCCCATCAAGTAGGAGTTGAAGTAGGCTATTTGCTGACCGGTGGTCACGTTGCCTGACGCATCACTCACACCATTCATGGTAATCGCATAGGTGGTCGAGTCCGCCTGCTGGCTGGTGGTCAAGGTCACAGTCTTACCTGACGTGCGGTACTTGGCTGAGGTGACTGTCAGCCCTTCAATGGAGTAGTTGGAAGGGTCTTCAGCCGTTGCCTGATCAAGGCCTTCACTGAAGGACAGAGTGACCGTTTCAAACCCAGGACTCCCTTCTGTGGCAATTATGGCCGGAGGTGTGCTGTCGCATGGGTCTAGGCTTCGTTTGAATTCGTCAAAGTTGGAGACCCCGTTGCCATTGCAATCCTCAGCAGCATCGCTTGCATCATCCGGGTTGAGCCCAAATTCGATTTCCCAGGCATCTGGCATGCCATCACCATCAGTATCATAGAGCTGGGCGATGGATCGGATGATCATGCCGCTGATACCACCAGAGTTGTCTTCCATGTAAGCCATCCAAAGATGCTCTCCTTCACTGATACTGAGCGTGAAAGTGCGAGGGAAACCCTCTGGATTGGGGCCGTTGGGGCCGACTCCAGAAAAGCTTCCAGTGTTGGGACCCGCAGGCTCATTGCTACCGTTGTCGTCACCCACCCAAAGTCTTGCCACCTGGTTCTGGTCGGTCGTACGACCCTCAAAGAGAGTGACGCTGTAGCGACCTGGATCCAGATTGGAAATCTGGAAGATCATTTCAGTGTTGGCTGCATCGGGCACGCGGTAGAGATAATCATCTTTAACGACGTAAGGTACGTCGATGCCATCATAAACCACATCCAGATTTTCATGCGTGGGGTTGTTACCGGTCATTCCGGTCGCAGGGTTGGCGCCTGTGGCTTCATTGTGGGCTTCATTGTCTTTGATTTTGAGAGTCACATCCTTGTCGATACCGAGACCAAAGTCGCTCAGGTTCCAGACGGCGTTGCCATCATCAAAATCATCAAACGTCCAAGTTCCAATCACGTCCCAATCGTCCAATTCAACGCCGTCTGCGTCGTTTTGGTTGGCTCCAAAATCCATTTTGAAAGTGCCTTGATTGGACTGAGGTGCGGCCAGAGCACGGATGATCATGCCACTGATGCCCCCAGAGTTGTCCTCCATGTAGGCAAACCACAGGTTGTCGCCTTCACCGATATCCAGCGTAAAGGTGCGAGGGAAGCCCTCTGGGTTGGGGCCGTCGGGACCGACCCCTGAATAGCTTCCCGTGTTAGGGCCAGAAGGTTCATTGCTCCGATTGTCATCACCGATCCAAAGCCGTGCCTCCTGATTTTGGTCAGTGGTACGCCCTTCGAAAATGGTGACGCTGTAGCGACCCGGGTTCAGATTCGCAATCTTGAAAAACATTTCGGTGCCTGCGGCGTCTGGCACACGATAGAGGTAATCGTCCTTCACAACGTAGGGCACGTCGATGCCGTCATAAACGACATTCAGGTTTTCGTGAGTGGGGTTGTTGCCGGTCATGCCTGAAGCAGGGTTGGCGCCTGTTTCGGCATTGAGGGCCTCGTTGTCGAACATGGTCAACGTCACATCACTGTCGATGCCCATGCCAAAATCACTGAGGTTCCAGCTGGCATTGCCATCATCAAAGTCATCGAAGGTCCAGGTGCCAATTACATCCCAGTCATCCAGTTCCACGCTGTCCGCATCATTTTGGTTGGCTCCAAAGTCTAGCTTGAACAAGCCTTCAGTGGACTGAACGGGAATGATGGAGCGAATGATTAAGCCGCTTATGCCTCCAGAGTTATCCTCCATGTAGGCAAGCCAGAGATGGTCTCCTTCACTGATATCAATGGTCAAGGTTCGGGGGAAACCCTCTGGATTGGGGCCGTCAGGGCCCACGCCTGAAAAGCTACCGGTATTGGGACCAGCAGGTTCATTGCTTCCATTGGCATCGCCGACCCAGAGCCGCGCCTCCTGATTTTGGTCGGTGGTTCGACCTTCAAACAGGGTCACGCTGTAGCGGCCGGGATTGAGATCCGCGATGTCAAAGATCATCTCGGTTCCAGCTGCATCAGGTACGCGATACAGGTAGTCGTCCTTGACGGCATAGGGCACATCGACACCGTCGTAGACCACATCGAGGTTTTCGTGAGTGGGATTGTTGCCGGTCATGCCTAAAGCAGGGTTGGCACCTGTTTCGGCATTGAGTGCGTCATTGTCCTTAATGGTCAGAGTGACGTCTCGGTCGGCTCCACCTGCGAAATCCGTCAGATTCCACTTAGCGTTACCATTGTTAAATTCGTCGAAGGTCCAGGTGCCAATGACGTCCCAATCGGTAAGTTCGACTCCATCGGCATCATTTTGATTAGCCCCGAAGTCCACTTTGAACAGAGCTGCCTGCATGGAGGCACTCCAGACGCAGCTCGTTGCGACCACTGTTAGCAATACAGCGGTCCATTTGAATCTTGGTGTTTGTTTCATTTTTTTCAGCAGTGTTTGATTTGATCTGCGGTCCCCGCGGCGTTGCTGTTACAAATACAAGCATCCCATGCCATGATTTGGGTAGGGGTGTTGCGTCGGATCAGCTTCTCGGAGGAATAGGAATATTCTCTCTGCTGTGGTCATTATGTCAATCATGGATCCAATTCCTCAAGGTAGCGAGGAGGAGCCATCTCAGGGAGGGAAACCCATCACGCAGCCATGGCTTGACGGTCGGATGGAGAAGGTGACCCAGGGAGCTTTGTGAATACTCCGATCTTTGGTTGTTTTTGAAGTAAAATACTCATCACAAGTTTTTTGGGTTTATGGTTCAAGCATCTTAGGCGATCATGAAATTCTCGCTATGAAGGAGAAAGCATTCATTTGGATAGGTGATCGAGGAGGCTGGGGCCAGGTAGCTGATTTCACAAGCCATCCTTTGGGGGATCATAGCCGCCTCTTGGACGCTTCTGCATTGCGCGCTACCTGATAAGACCTAAGATTCTGGCGAGGAGTTTTGTCTTTCTGTTGCCAACGAAGGATCTGAACTTCTTTAAGTGAGCTTTTACCTGCAAGTTTTCCACTGAATATATGACTCGACTGACAACCGATCAGCACCAAGGTGACTTAACAACCATTGATCCTCTGATTGCCAGAGGCTTTGAGAAGATCCAGGAGGACATGGCCTTCCTGAAAGACTGTTTCCGTGAGGTGTTGCAGGATATTGGCTTGCCGCACCTCTGTGCCTTATTGGATACGCCCGCTGATTTGCAAGCGTTAGAGCTGAATCAAGATGCCATCCAATTGCTGTCGGTTCAGTTTCAGCTACTGAATTTGGTTGAGGAGAATGTGGCCAATCAAATGAATCGTCAGCGGCAGTCTGCTCAAGGGGATGCGGCTGTACGAGGTTCTTGGGCTCAAGTGCGACAACGCACTGCACCTACCATTGAAGACCCCAGAGAGCTTTTGAAGGGAGTCTTGGAAACTCCCGTCGACATCGTTTTTACGGCCCATCCTACCGAGGCCAAGAAACCCAGCATTCTCGATCAGCATCGAGAGCTTTACCTGCATTTATTTGCTTTGGAAAACCGCTTGTTCACAAGGCGTGAGCGAGCCCGCATCAGTGAGGATATCAAAGATGTGCTGGAACGCCTCTGGCGTACCGGTGAAATCCCTTTGGACAAGCCAAGCATTGAGTCGGAAAGGGAAAACATTCTTTATTATCTCAAATCCCGTCTCCCAGATGCCCTACGGGCTCATGATCGACGTTTCTTGCAAACCTTTCAGGAATTGGGTGTGTCCAAAGCGGAATTGCTGGATCGATGGGGTTTGCCCAAGGTGCGCTTTGGGATGTGGGTCGGTGGGGACCGTGATGGCCACCCTTTTGTGACACCCGAGGTGACCGAACAGACCCTTGGTATTCTTCGCCATCAAGCATGGGCGCTGGTTAAGGATCGACTTCTTCAGCTCGCGAGTCGGCTTCCTTTGTCCAAGCAAAGCCAAATTCCCAGCCAAGCGCTGCAGAAAAGACTGGAGTTTTTTCGTCAGAGGGCAAGTCAGCAAGAGGGCAGTTGGCGGATGTATGCAGAGGAGCCATGGCGAGAATATGTCTGGCATATGGCCCAACAATTCAATGCACCTTATGCTGAATCGATCTATCCGCGGAGGGAACATCTGGAGAGGGATCTGGACATTCTCGAAGAGTCCCTGAGGGAACTTCGTGCCGATCGCCTGGTCCATCATGAATTGCTCCCCTTGAGGCGGCATCTGGAAGTCTTTGGTTTCCACATGGCACGTTTGGATATCCGTCAGAACTCAGCCTATCACGAGAAAGCCTTGATTCAGTTGCTACGGGCCGGAGGTTGTCCAGAAGCCGAACAATTTGGTGATATGGACGAACTGGAGCGGCAGGCTTTTCTCAATCAAGAGCTCACCCGTCTGCGCCCATTGGCTTCCCCGCGCGCTGAGGTGCCAGAGGAAGCGGCAATGACGGTTCGCAGTCTCTCGGTCATTGCCGACCACTTGGATCGGCATGGTCCCGAAGGCTTGGGTTTTCTCATCGTCAGCATGACACGCCAGGTCTCGGACCTTCTCATCCTTTATGTGCTCTGTCGTGAGGCTGGCATCTTGAGGGAGATCGAAGGTGAGTTGGTCTGTCCATTGCCCGTGACCCCTCTTTTCGAAACCTTGGATGACCTGAAGCGGAGCTCCTTCATCATGCAAGCTTTCATGGACCATCCTCTGACGCGTTCCAGCCTGGGATGGTGGTCGAATCATTTCCTGAAGGCAGCTTCGACTGCTGCTCCTGCTGACCGAGCCATCCACAAGTTTCAGCCCATCATGCTGGGTTACAGTGACAGCAACAAAGACGCTGGCATCTTTGCTGGGCAGTGGCAGGTGCGAAAGGCTCAAACCGAATTGCTCGATCTGGGGGATCAGCTGGGAGTGGTGATTCAGTTTTTCCACGGGAGAGGGGGGACGGTCAGCCGCGGTGCAGGGCCCGCAGACCGCTTCCTTGAGGCCTTACCCCCGCGCAGCTTGAAGGGTGGGATACGTCTCACCGAGCAAGGGGAAACCATCGCTCAGAAATACAGCAACATTCTTACAGGGTCGAGCAACCTTGAGTTATGGTTTGCCGGTGCTGTGACAGGAAGGGCCATGGAGTCGCGAGCTTCCATCGAACCCGGGTTCAAGGCGCAGCTGGATGAGGTAGCCTGCTAGAGCCAATGCGCTTACCAAGCGCTGGTGCAAAGCGAGGGTTTTGAGGTTTTTTATCAGCAGGCAACGCCTGTGGACCTCCTGCAGAAAAGTCGCATGGGTTCTCGTCCTGCCTCTCGTCGGGGTATGCAGACGGTTCAGGACATGCGCGCGATCCCATGGGTGTTCAGCTGGAATCAGGCCCGCTTCTATGTGCCCGGTTGGTTTGGGGTGGGTACCGGTCTTCAGAGTGTGGCTGACACAGATCCTACGTTCCTCGATCTGCTCACCGAAAAGATTCCACAGACACCCTTCCTCGAGTATGTGCTCGTGAATGTCGAGTCCAGTTTGGAAAGTGCTGATGTTGAAATCATGAGGGATTACGCCTCTCTAGTGTTCGATGGCGCTATCGCCGATCGTTTCCTGGAAATTATTTTGGAAGAATATCAGAGAACGCGCCAACTGATTCAGCGGGTGATGTCGGGGCCGCTGCAGCACCGGCGCCCCCGCTTTTACTCCACACTTCATGCGCGGGATTTGGATCTTAAAATGCTGCACAAGCATCAAATCAAGTTACTGCAAGCATGGCGCGAGAAGCCAACCGAGGCCTTGCTCACCGAGTCACTTCTGGTGGTCAACGCCATTGCCAGTGGTCAGCGAACCACAGGCTGAGGCCATTCCGTGCCCCTTGCTTCATGGGTGAGTGCTTGACCACCCATCCTGGTCCCGCCCGGGAGGGTTTCTTGTTTGACGCATGGGGTTCAATTTTTAAGATGCCTATCCATTTTCCACTCAAGTTAACTTTATGAGCAAAACCAAGACAGGTCGGGGTAAGGGGAATTCAGGTGCCAACATTCAATCCATGTTGAGGGAAGAGCGTGTTTTCAAACCTTCAAAGGATTTTTCCAAGAAGTCTCACATCGGATCGATGGCTGCCTACAAGAAGATGTACGATCGCTCCGTGCGCCAGCCTGAAGCCTTCTGGAACGAACAGGCCAAGAAGGAATTGGTCTGGTTCAAGCCCTGGAGCAAGGTCTTGCAGTGGAAAGCACCCTATGCCAAGTGGTTTGTTGGAGGGCAGACTAATGTGAGCATGAACTGTCTGGATCGCTATCTGGATTCGGACAAGGCCAATCAGGCCGCCCTGATCTGGGAAGGCGAACCTGCAGCCCCTGGAAAACCTGCCGAAGACCGTACCTTGACCTACAGGCAGCTTCATCGCGAGGTCTGCCTCTTTGCCAACGTGCTAAAGGCCCGAGGTATCAAGAAAGGCGACGTGGTGCTGATCTACATGCCGATGGTTCCCGAGGCTGCCGTCGCCATGCTTGCCTGCAGCCGCATCGGTGCGATTCACTCGGTGGTCTTTGGTGGCTTCAGTGCCCAATCGGTGGCTGATCGCATCCAGGATTCTCAAGCCAAGATGATTTTAACCTCTGATGGCGGTTATCGCCGCGGAGGCGTTGTCCCCCTCAAGGAAAATGTGGATAATGCCCTTAAGATCAAGCTCAAGGGTAAGTCCATTACCCGGTCCATTGAATCCGTTATCGTTCTCCGCCGAACAGAGAACAAGGTCACCATGAAAAAAGGACGGGATTTCTGGTGGCATGAGGAAGTCTCCAAAGCATCTCCCATCTGTCCTCCGGCAAAGCTCAGCAGTGAGCATCCTCTCTTCATCCTCTACACTAGTGGATCCACTGGCAAGCCCAAGGGGATTTTGCATACCACCGCTGGTTACTTGCTGGGTGCCAAGCTCACCTCCAAATACGTCTTTGACCTCAAGGATGATGATGTTTACTGGTGCACGGCAGATATCGGTTGGATCACCGGGCACAGTTACATTATCTATGGCCCTCTAGCCAATGGAGCGACTATTCTGATGTACGAGGGGGCCCCTAATTGGCCGGAACCTGATCGTTTCTGGAACATAGTGGCCAAGCATCAGGTCAGCATCTTATACACCGCACCTACCGCGATTCGTGCGTTCATGAAGTGGGGAGAGCAATGGCCCGCCAAACATGATTTGAGCTCCTTGCGTCTGCTCGGGACGGTGGGCGAACCCATCAATCCAGAGGCATGGATGTGGTATCACCGGGTGATTGGTCAGGGACGCTGTCCCATCGTGGATACCTGGTGGCAGACTGAAACCGGTAGCATCATGATCACCCCTCTTCCCGGAGCCACACCGACCAAGCCGGGGACGGCAACCCTGCCGTTTTTTGGTATCCAACCCGAGGTAGTGGATGATGCAGGCAAGGCGGTTCCCAAAAACACCGGAGGCAAGCTGGTAGTTCGTCAACCGTGGCCGAGCATGCTGCGTGGCATTTGGGGTGATCCTAAGCGTTTTGTCGAAACTTACTGGAGCGAGGTCAAGGGGAGCTATTTCACCGGCGACGGGGTGCGACAGGACAAGGATGGTTACTTCTGGATCGTTGGACGCATCGATGATGTTCTCAACGTATCAGGCCATCGCATTGGCACCGCCGAGGTTGAGAGTGCATTGGTCAGCCATCCCAAGGTAGCTGAAGCAGCGGTGGTGGGTCGGCCCGATGAGATCAAGGGACAAGCTTTGGTCGCCTTTGTCACCCTCAAGGGGAGCGTGAAGGCTAATGCCAGCCTACGGGAAGAGCTCCGCCAACATGTGGGCAAGGAAATTGGGCCGGTTGCCAAACCGGACAACATCCGTTTTGCCGATGCCCTTCCAAAGACACGCTCAGGTAAGATCATGCGACGCTTGCTTAAGCAAATTGCCGCCGGCAACACGCAGGTTCAGGGGGATACCAGTACGCTGGAGGACATTAGTGTGATAGCCCAGCTCAGCAAGGACGAGGGTTAGCCATCGGTTTGGTTTTTCGCAGCCCGCTTGCTCTGCCTTTTTGCAATGTTTTTGGCAATGTTTTGGCAAAGGGCAAGCGGACTTTTGATAGTACAGCACCTTGCTCTCAGACAAGCATGCCCACCATGGTGGCGGTCAAGTAACAGGCCATCAGTCCTGCCACCATGCTCCAAAAGCCCATGCGCGCAAATTCCTGCCGCCGCTCGGGTACCAGGGAGCTGAGCCCTCCAATCTGGACGGCGATGCTCCCCAGGTTGGCGAAGCCGCAAAGTGCATAGCTGGTAATCAGGAAACTGCGCTCATCGAGGATTTCCCGACTGTTGGTGAGAGAAAGGTAGCCGAAAAGCTCGTTGAGCACCACCCGTTCACCCAGCATGCTGCCTACCAGGGTGCAGTGATCCCAGGGGATGCCGATGACCCAGGCGAGGGGGGCATGAATCCAACCAAGCATGGTTTCCAGTTTAATGGGGTCGCTGACACCCATCAAACCCTGCGGCCATTGCAGGATGGCATTGGCCAAGGCCACGAGCGCTACCATGGCCAGCACCATGACCGAGACGTTGAGGGCGAGAAGTCCACCGTCTTGTGCCCCCTTGCAGATGGCATCGATGCTGTTGGCCGTCTGTCGTGGGGTATCGAGTGGCATGTCAGCCGCAGACTGGCTCTGTTCGGTTTCGGGGATGAGTATCTTGGCGATCACCAACGCAGCCGGGGCGCTCATAATTGAGGCGGTGACCAGGTGCCCCGCCAGATTCGGAAAACCGGCGTTACTGCCAAACTGTGCATAGACCGCAAGCATGCCTCCGGCAATGGTGGCCATGCCTCCCGTCATCAGTGCCATGAGCTCACTTTGGGTCATTCGGGCAATGTAGGGTTTGATCAGCAGCGGTGCTTCGGTGTGTCCAACAAAGCAGTTGGCGGCGGTTGCCAGCGTTTCACTACCTGAAGTGCCCATCAGGCGCTTCATAACCAGGGCCATGGCCCGAACCACCCATTGGAGAATCTTCCAGTGATAGAGCAAGGAGGAAAGGGCGCCGACCACAATGATGGTGGCAGAGATGGATACTGCAAAAATAAATGCGTTTTCAGGGCCAAAGGTGCCGCTGAGCGCGGTGGAATCGGCCAGTGGGCCAAAGATCATGGCAGCACCGATCTGAGAAACCTCATTGAGTTTGAGTACTGCCTGCTGCGCGAGATCGAACAACTTCAATCCGAAGGAGGTTTTGAGAACCAGAATACCCAGCAGCCACTGAAGCCCCAACCCCCAACAAACGGTGCGCAGGGCAATGCGTCGACGATCTCTAGAAAGGGCCCAGGCAAGGAACAACAGGAGGCCCATCCCCAGGAGACTTCTCAGGATGTCTGTCATGGTAAAGGTAGCTAGTGGGAGCCCAAGGGTTCAAAGATCAAAAGTCGTATTGATCTATGTTGTCCTTCGTAAAGACCAGAATGTCGCCCAGGAGCACGTGGTCGCCTTCAATCTGTTTGGTTCCCAGTTTCCCTGCCTCAAAAGTGGTCTCTCCTGCCTTGAGCGTACCTTGGGCCAGGGCCGCTCCAACCTGAACGGTGAGGTAGCCCAGTTCGGTGGTGTTCCAGAGAACCACCGACTTGACCGTCCCGTCCTTGACGTAGGCTTTCATGCTGTTGGGGGTCGCCAGTCCTGTCACCATGACTTTCCCGGACTGTCCGGCCTGCTTGACCGCTTCAGCAGCCCCTGGAAAGGAGACCGAACTGATGCCGAAGAAACCCTTGATATCCGGATAGGCTTTCATCAGGTCCTGGGTGACCTTGAAGGCCATTTTCTGGTCTTCATCCGATGGCTTGATGGCCACCAGTTCCAGATTGGGATACGTATCGGCCATGCGCGCTTTCATGTGCTCGATCCAGATGTTTTGATTGGCTGCAGTCAGATAGGCGGTGACGATGGCAACCTGCGCTCTTATCTCGGGCCCCCCAAAATCCTGAACCATGGTATCAACCATTCCATAGGCAATGGTTTGAGCGGTGGATTGATTGACAAAATAGGATCGAGCATCCGTTACCGCATCCGCATCCCAGGCAATCACGTGGATGCCTTTTTCTCGAGCCTTTCGCATGGCGGGCGCCACGACATCGGGATCGTTCGGTGAGACGGCAATCACGTCCACCCCCTTAAGAGCATACTGCTCGATCATGGAAGCCTGTTTCTCTGGGGATCCGTCGGTCGGGCCATCGTAAATCAGGGTGACGTTGCCCAGCTCCTGTGCAGCGGCTTCCGCCCCACTGGCACAGGAGGTGAAATAGGGGAGTCCTTTTTTCTTGGGAATCAGTGCGATGGTGATGGTTTCTTTTGGCGCGACTGCTGCTTGATTGTCTGTGTCAGTTTCCGTGGTTTCGGAAGGGGCGGAGGGTCCGCAGGCACTCAGGAAAAGGATCCATGCGATCAGGAAGCCTTGAAGAAGAGGTCGAGGCGACAAGAGGGAGAAGCAGTGTTTCATGGTCAGGAGGCTCGTTTATGTCCCAAAAGTTGCTGAAACACAACCGAAAGAATCAGCAAGACACCCAATGCCAGCAAGTTGAGTTCGTCACGACTCCAATGCCAACTCACGAATTCGCGGGTCTCATGTATCAGGAACAGTCCCAGGCACACACCCGCCAAAGTGCCGCGTCCCCCGAAGATGCTCACTCCCCCCATGACTACGGCCGTGATTACCCCTAGCTCCACGCCGGCGCCGATATCCGCCTTGGCGGTATTACGACGCGCCATGAACAGGATCGCCGCCATGGCAGCACTCAGGCCAGAAAGGGTGTAAAGCCCGAGTAGCATGCGATCTACCCTTAGTCCTGAAAAGCGGGCTGCCTGCTCATTGTATCCAATGGCGTGAATGCATCGGCCGAGGCGATGAGCATGCATGATCCAGGCAGCCATTGCTAGTGAACCCGCAAAAATCCATCCGGCAATGGGCAAGCCAAGCCATGCATCGTTTCCCATCCAGGTAAAGCTTTCGGGAAAGCCAGAAAGTGGACGTGCTTGGCTGACGCCCTCGGCCATCCCTCGGAACGCTGCCATGCTTGCCAGGGTAATCATCAAGGGGTGCACCCTGAATCGGGTGATGAACCATCCGTTGAACCACCCGCAAGCTATCCCGACGACCATGGCAGCCAGGCAGCCCATCGGCATGGGCCAGCCCGCCTGATGGAGAAGGCCCGCTGTGACGGCACTCAGACTCATGATCGAGCCAATCGACAAATCGATACCCCCAGTGAGAATGATCAGGGTCATGGGAAGGGCCATCAGTGCGGTTTCCCAGATATGCGTGGAGAGTTCTCGCTGGACTTCCCACTGGAGAAAGGAGTGGTCCAGTTTGCCCATGATGAACCAGAACGCCATGCTCAGCCCAATGAGCAGGCTT
>Ga0160423_10001268_pt1 | contig 21160 bp, 46 predicted proteins | sample CRUFie14St8metaG_FD_108191 | JGI IMG/M metagenome (GOLD analysis project Ga0160423, IMG submission 108191) | Marine microbial communities from the Costa Rica Dome - CRUD Field 142mm St8 metaG | ecosystem: Environmental > Aquatic > Marine > Oceanic > Photic zone | place: Costa Rica: the Eastern... | reverse complement strand
CAGAGAGATGAAATACACAAATGGCAACGGGACGAATAACTAAAAAAGTTTTAGATTATATAGCTGATATGAATAAACAAGCTAAACAAATGAAATTTGTAAAAGATTTAAAAAAAGAAGTAGAAATAAATGCAAATGGTTCTAACAGATATAAGATTAAAGAAGGACCAAACAAAGGCAAGGTAGTATGATAGAGACTGTAGTAGCCCTGCTGATGTTCTGGGATGGAGAGATCAAGGAACATAGAATACAACAATCAATGGCGGAATGTTTACGTGCACGTCGTATAGCAGAACGTGATTATAATCCTAATATATCTTACAAATGCATACGTAGTGAAGCAGAAACAGAGGTATACCTTGGCGAAAAATCTATTAAAAAACTTATTTTATCTAAATAAATTTGCACAAAAACTCAGAGATTATAGGCTAAATATGTACGCAAAAGAAGTCAGAACACCACAATATAAACAGCGTGTAATTAAGAATAAAAAAGTATATAGTAGAAAAAATTTTAAAAATGAAATTGACACGTAACTTCAGCTTATCAGAGCTTATTAAATCAGACACAGCCATCAGGTTGGGTATTGACAACAATCCTAACGCAGACCAAATAGAAAAATTAAAATTACTTTGTGAAAATATTTTACAACCGGTACGTGACCATTTCGGTAGAGTAACGGTGACCAGCTGCTTTCGTAGCCCTGAGTTGTGTGTAAAAATTGGTAGCAGTTTAAATTCGCAACACACCAAAGCCGAGGCCGTTGATTTCGAATGTCTGGGCACGAGCAACGCTGAGGTCTTTGACTGGATCAAGGCAAACCTAGATTGGGACCAGATGATCCTCGAGTTTTTTACTCCGGGTGAACCAAACAGCGGGTGGATCCACTGCAGCTGGGTTGCTGAAAATCCACGTAAACAATTACTAAGAGCATACAAAGAAGATGGCAAAACTAAATACAAACCAGTGATAGGAGATGCAGTAGATTTATCATGAAAAAAATAAAATTTGATTTTAAAAATATAGACACAGTTGTTGGAGTTTGTGAGGAGTGTGGAGAAGATACTGTTCTAGTATCAGTTGTAACAGATTATTACAGATGCACTAACTGTGGCACGGACACCAAACAATATGTAAATGGCAGAATAAGATACATGCAACTTACAGAAGAAGATAAGAACTGGTTAAGAGAGAACCGTGGCTAAAAAGAAAGCAAAAGGTCTATATACAAAAATAGCCCATGAACCAGTATTTCACAAAACATCGATTGGACGTAATCCCAGCCTCACAAAAATGAACAAAAATCGCCGACGTAGTTTCAAAAAATACCGAGGCCAGGGCCGTTGACAAACGTCCCAAAATATCCTATATATTAGGTAACAGAAAGGAAAAATATGAAAAAAATAAAACCATCAAGAGTACTAGAAATAGGTAACATATTTCAAAGATTTATGGACAAACATAGAAATTTAGAATGTGTGGGGTCAGGTTTTCATGTCAATTACGCAAACGAGTTTGAACGTGACCTTGAAATAAACTACAAAGGTAAAGAGTATCTAATTACAATAGCAGAGGTGGAGAGGAGTCTATGACAGAAATAAACGATGATATAAAATCTTTAATCGATAAGAACAAAGCAAAAGCATATCAAGAGCAACAAGAAATGAGAGATGATATAGCTTTTTATGTATTCAACTGCGATGCTTATAGGTTACAAAAGATGTATCAAAAAATGAAGGAGCTAAAGAATGAAAAAGATAACTCTGAACGTTGATAACATTACAACAAAACAATGGACTAACTTTGTATTAGAACTTAATATCATGAGAAAAGCATGGAAACCTTATGGTGTAGACGTAAAGTTTTTAGGACATGGCATTAATAAAATAATAGATTGGGGTAACAAAAGTTATGATTCCACAAAAGTCGATAGACGAGATAGCAAATCTGTACAACAAGACAAAGAATCCGATCTACTGTGATCTTTGGTACAAAGCTGTAAAAGAAAGATATGGAAGAGTTAGTAAACTATTTAATACTTTATCTGGCGGACGTGAAAGGAATAAGTTTACATTACCTGAAACTGCCAGAGCCAATGACTTTGTTAGATTGCGGAGATTTTTCAGATAAGTTTAGAGAAACAAATGCAACCTACGATGGTAATCAAAACAGATGGATCATGAATGACGGATCAGGCGACTGGTTTGGATCAGAGTGTATTATACTGGATTAGAATCAACAGGAGTGCAAGTAAATCTAATATATATCTGATGTCTATTGGCATCTTCTCTACCAATCTCTTTCATTTTTTTAATAGATTCCTCATAGCCAAATATCATACAATCATACGGAGCATCAAATGTATCTGGCCATTTATATGCTGGCATACAAGTGCTCTCAGTATAACTACACAATATTAATGTTAACAAAAATTTCATGTTGACTTTTTAAATTAATCTCCTATATTATCACTAATTAAATATGAAAGGAACACATGACTGACATAACTAAATACAGAAATGTTTCACTGACCAAAGAAACATACTCTACTTTAGAAAAGTTATCAAAGGTAATATTGCCTAATGCAAAATTATCTATTTCTAAAACTGTAGAATGTATAGCCAATGAAAAAGCTAAAAAACTAAATGGAAAAATAAAGGAGAAATAATGTTTCAGATAAGTAACGAACAAAGAGAACAACTTTTAAAATATCTTATGGCAAGACCTTATGCAGAAGTTGCACAAATGGTTGCTATGATAGCGTCATTGAAACAAATAGATAATATAAAAGATGACAAATCAAAAAAAGATCTGTCCTAACTGTCAGGGTAACGGGTTTATAAAAACTAAAAAATCCCCTAACCCTGCTAACGATACAGTAATACAGTGTCTAACTTGTAATTCACAGGGAGAAATACATGATAAAGAATTTGATGAGTATTTTGATTCTTACGTTGAGCTTAAGTCATTGCTCAAGCACTGATCTTGTAAACGTGGGGGCAGCATTATACTTTGGAATGGAGAAACATGAAAGAAAGTGACGTATCTTATGTAGCAGGCCTATTTGATGGTGAAGGCAGTGTTACATATAAACAATACATGAGAAAGAGAAAAGGACAAAAGAAAGCCTATCCTACTTGGTCTATCCGGATGGAGATGGCCATGACTGACAAATCAGCTTTGGTGTTGGTTCAAGACATATTGAAGGTTGGAACAGTCAATGAAAAAAGATATAAAAGTAAATACACTAAAGGTTGGAAAAGACAATGGCGTTGGCAATGTCAATACCGGGATGCTTATTATGTGTCTTGTTTGTTGTTTCCATACGTGCATGTAAAATTAGATAAGATTCAAAAGATAATTAATCACTACGGTAACTCTGTGCCACACAGAGCAGTGATGAATGGTAATATTGTTGATCTTGAAGAATATAAAAAGTTGATGAGTTTAGAATGAGGTATATACTTATATTAATATTATTATCTGGTTGTAATGCTAAGTTTGATAGTTTTGATCCTATGACTAGTACACTTCGATGGGTAATAACTAATTATGACAAAGGAGTAAAAGATGAAGAAACATATTAAAAAGTTAGAAGTCTGGTCTTTGTACTACAGACATGAAATTGTTTGTTTTGTAGCTGGATTTATAATTGGAGCTATATTGTTATGACAGTAGGATTTGGAGTGGGAATGTTCATAGTTGGTTTGTTTGCTGTAGGAATAATTTCAGGGATCGGTTATTATGTTATTAACAAAAGAGAGAAAAAAGAAAAAACGAGGTGGGATGATCTTGAATGATGAGCAGAGAGGATTTAGATGAGTATCACAATATTGGGATGCCTATAAAGTGGAACACCCAGTTTACTTACCCAAAGAGCAGTAGAAGCTTAGTCATGGGTCAAAGACACTACGATGTAAATAACAATAAGTTACCATCTGTTACAACTATATTATCACAAACACAGTCGAAAGAGAAGCAAGAATCTATCGCCAAGTGGAAAGCAAAAGTTGGCGAGAATGAGGCAACAAGAGTCAAGGATCAAGCGGCCAGTAGAGGTACAAACATGCACTTGCATCTTGAAAGATACATACTTGGTAGAGGACACAAGGATCTAACTGACGAGGGTCAAGTAGCAGGCGACATGGCTCAAACGATCATAGATAAAGGTTTATGTGATGTATCAGAGGTATGGGGATCAGAGGTTACGTTATACTACCCTGACTTGTATGCAGGTCAAACAGATTTGGTCGGCGTGTATGACTACGAAAATTCTATAATTGACTTTAAGCAATCGAACAAACCTAAACGTAAAGAATGGATTGACGATTATTTTATGCAGCTGGGTGCATACGCTATGGCCCACAATCATGTATACAACACGGAGATAACTCAAGGGGTGATACTTATGTGTACTCCAGACAACTACTTTCAAAAATTTCAAATAAAAGGCAGAGAGTTTATCAAATATCAGCACAAATTTCTAGAAAGACTGGATAAATACTATAGTGACAGAATTGTGGCAAATAAGGCAGAAAAGTCATAATTAAAAAGCTAGGTTTTATGCGGTTGATCACCTGCCTATACCTTTTTGGATATTCTTAAATTTGCAAAAAGGGTTTAGAAAAAGAGAGGTGATCTGGGGTTGAGGTGATCAGCAAGGAATACCAACGTTTTTAGAGCCCTGTCTTTTTAGAACGATTCTAAGCTAGGGGCCGCGCGAACATCTGAGATTCCATATGAGACTTAAAAATCCTGGAAAAGGTATAGGGGTCTGATATATAGCACTCATGCCCAAGAAAAGAAAATTAAATACAACTGTTAATAAGATAAACGAGATACCCTATCCAAAGGTAAGAGTAGAATGGATTGATTGCGTATCCGATAGTGGTTGGGCTACAGACAAAGAGTTTGACAAGATGAGATTAGCACGTCCTGTTAATGAAGGTTGGTTGTATTCAAAAGATAAAAATTCAATTAAATTGTTTGCTTCCTACGATAAGGAAGATGATGGTAGTTTAACCTTCGGTGATAGAACTATGATTCCTCGTCCTTGGGTGAAGAGGGTGACGAAACTTTCTTAAGTCTTGGTAATCTTTTCTTTTCAATATTCTTTTTGATTGTATCTACGTTGACACCTTCAAGTATCGGTGAGTATTCATCAATGATACTTTTTAGTTCTGTTTCCATTTCTTCTTTGGACATGTCATCTAATTTACCAGTTCTAATTATCTTCTGTTCTACGTAAAGCCCTGCTGCCTGTCCCCTGGACTTTTCTACATTACCTGCTGCAGAGAAAGCACCTTTCTTCAAAGCTGCGTCTCTAATTTTTGCTAGCTCAGCGATGTGTCTTTCGTATGTGACTTCGTATTTTTTCTGAAACTCTTCTCTGAGTTCACCAATGTATTTAACTACCAGTGGATATATTTTTGGATTTTGTAATTCGTATGCTGTCTGTCTTGCTCTATCTTTTTCATAGCCAGCTTCGATAGCACACTCGTATGCATGCTTCCTGCCTTCGTTAGCTACCAAAAGATTTGCAAATTGTCTTTGCATTTCTGTTAATTTTTTAGGTAAACCCATGGTTGACTTTTAACGTTACATAACGTAAAAGTCAAATGTATGTTAAGTGCGAAAGAATTAGCTAGACAACTCGATAGATTTCTAAAATCACCAACCTGCCAAGATGCTAGAGTTGTTGTGAAGTTACCACAGGGTGAGTTTAGATCACCTGACGGTCAGTTTGATATATTATCTATAAGTTTATTTGAGAATAATATTATTGGTGCAAGAGAAAGTCATCGACTTGTAATAGAATTATCTACACAACAAAGTTGGAAAATGGGTTCTATCAAAAAGAAGTTGTAACGTCGAAAAGACGATGGGTCCAGAGGCTAAATTCTACCAATATTTTAAAAAACAAACACCAAATATTTTGTATACAAGGATTGAAAATACTACAAATTTAGGTACGCCAGATGTGTTGGCATACAATAAAAATAATACTTTTTTCACGATAGAATTTAAGGTTACAAAACGTTATTCTGTCCGCTTCTCACCACACCAAATCGCGTTTCACGTGAAACATCCGATTAACAGTTTTATCTTAGTCAAGACCCCTGCTGCTTGTGGCTTGAAACTTTACGAGGGCTCGAAGATTAGGGAGCTTGTAGCTTGCGGCTTGAAGCTTGACGCTTGTGCCTCCGGGCTTGACGCTTGCCGCTTGAAGCTTGAGAGCCTGTAAGCTTGTACCCACGCTTCTTAAGTTCTTTTATTCTTTGAGGTGTCCAGTAAAACATTTAGTGTTTACCATATGCAACGTTAGGAACGTTACGGTCCCAACAGGCCCTGCAGCTCTTGCACTCGTTGCCCTGATCAGGTGCCGGGCAAGTCCTGCCAGACGTCACCACGGTGCTGGTCCATGGCCAGTGCTTCACAGGTCCTTGGTCAATCATATGTGATGAGATTCTAATTATTAAATTTGGCGGAATTACGTCCGGGTCCATTAAAGATAAAAATTTAACTTCTCTTGTTGGCATCCAGTGCTTAGTCTCCGGCGTGCGCTTGCACACTTCAAAAATATTTTTTAAATGCTGCACGCTTTGGATGTCTCCGGAGTCGTGCCACCTAAACCACTTCTCACCTGTGATCAAGGTTACCATCGCGTCTACCCATCGTGGGTCCATCAACGCTTGCTGCCTTCGCTCCAATGCTTCTTTTACATTTTTGAATCTATATCTACCCTTCATTGCATAGCAGCCAGCGCACACAGATCCAGGCACAGCCTGGAGCTTCACGCCAGTGATACACCGCCAGGCTGGCAGGTTATGCGCCGGGCCCGGCATCTTCGATGGCTTCGACAGTCCGCCGGTTATTTTTCTTGCTTCTTTCTTTAACATATCTTTCTCCTATAAAATCCTATAGCATAGAGCTTGACGCTTGTCAAGCTTGAAGCTTGGCGCTTGCTGCTTGAAGCTTGCCGCCTCGCCCACGCGTCGAGTTAGCAGCGGCAAACAAACGAAAAGGACCAGCCGCTCACTCAGAGCGTGGTGTCTCCATACCTGCTGATCCCAGGTCTCAGAATACCCTTGATGCATCTAAAGAGTATATTATTTCTGGTCACACGTACCATCTGAAACCAGGGATCAGTTCTAGCTGTGCGTGTGTTTGGATCTCTTTCAATCTACTTTACACCACAACTAGAAGTTGTCCCAGCTAATTTGAGTTTTTTAATTCCGTAATTAGCAAAAGGGAATAATCCTATATACTCCTTGACAAATGATTTGTCAAGTGGTAAAAATACATATTAACAGAAAGGACAAAATGACAAAAAGACTAACACTAAATGCTGAAAAGCGAAAAGCCATTGAGAGTGTTTTTCAAAGCCATTGGATTGAACATAGTAAGTTCAACAAAGGACTTCAAGAGGCAAAAGAACAATACAATCAAATGCGTGTTAAGATGTTGCAACTCGTTTCAAACGTAGTTAGACATAATCAACCTCAAGAGGATGTTGACACTATTAGAGCCATGACAAATAAATATGGCGATAGTGGAGGACAACTCTACCATGATAACTGTTTTAATTTTGAAACAGATATTATCAATGACGAGGGAAAGAGGGACAAGGACACAGTTAGAGTTGATTTTTCATTAGACGATAATAGAGCCTTTGCAAGAGCATATTACCGAGATGAATTAATCAAAGCTAATTGCGATCCTGATTTTCAAGTTAGGTGGAACGAGGACAACAAACGAAATCCAAAGTATTACGACGAAGAAAATAAGTGTGATACATGGTTAGGGTTTCGTAATTCATCAAACGAGGACAAGTCAATAATGAAACCAAAAGCCGAGTGGGATAGAGATAAAATCTGGGTGATTGGTACAAGTTATTGCCATAGTCGTCAGTTCAAAGTTGATGAAACAACTTTTAATATCTTTAAAGAGTTCAACAAATTAATTGGACAAGTTGCAACACAACATGAACAATTATTTAATTCTGTTGAAGAAAAGATGAAGAAGTTGAGATTAGGTCTTAAATCTTACAGATACTTTGACCAAGCAAAAGCACTAGCTGATAAACTTGGAATAGCATTAAACGAAAGCATACTAAATGAAAGTTCTAGTATGGCTCTTTCAGTTTATAGCCCTGAAAATTTGGCAAGTCTTTTAGAGGACAAAGTTGAACAAACAAGAGAGGAAAAAATAGCAATAGCCAAAAGACTATTGCAAGAACAGGCAAGTGTAAATTAACACTTGACAACCCTATCCTACTTATTGTAGGATAGGGCATAACGAAAGGAATACAGATGAAAACTTTTTACATAACTTATTATAGTCAGAAAGATAAACAGACTATAACAAGACGAGGCAAACATGACGACAAAACAAGATTGGGAGTTTCTAAAAAAAATGTCCCTTATTTTGTTTATTACGACGAGGACGCTTACGGCTATAGAACAGCGTCAGGTAATTGGACAATGAGATCGAGGGTAGCATGATACTAGATTTATTATTAATAATTGGTGGTGTTTTAATTTGCCATTTAATTTTATGGAGTAGAGTATGAGTGAATATAACTGGTGCCATGGACCAAGTTGCCATAAACGACAAACAACAACCAGGGTGAGAGGTGTCAAAGGCAATAAGGTTTTAAGAACTGTTAAGATTAAACCAAACAGGTGGACCGAGGGTACACAGTGGGAATATTTCTGTGACCAGACTTGTTTAATGAATTTTATTAGAAAACATTTTCTGGAGTTTGTCCGGTTACACCCAAGGACCGAGGCGCTAGAAACACCGATCACAGTTGAAAAAAAGAACTATGATCATCATTATTACGGTAACAAACAATACACAAAAATAGAGGTTGACAACGAAAGGCAAGTAGGATAATATAGGATATTATGAAACAGATAAAATATAAAAACAAAACATACAAACTTCCTTTTGCTGTGTCTTTACCTGAGGATCCAACAGCTGAGGAAAAAATTAGTAATCGTTTTGGTGGTGGTTCTTGTATGCTACCTGCGTTTGCTGTTGCTGTTTATGATGTAATCATGGGCAGCGAGCTATTCCAGAACTGGGAGGACCATAGAAAAGGTCTAGGTTGGTTTAGACAACATTTCCCTAAAGAATACATGGTGCTTCTAGATTAACCATTGCCCCTGGCGCGTTAGCGCCAGGGGTCCCAAACGATTTCCAAAATACAAAATCTTTTTAATTATTAATTTATATATATGCAAAGGGGTCCCACAACCTACCCTTGTATTGCTTGATTTTCATGGTCAATACCTGTAAAAACGTTTTAAGTTTTTAATAAACATGTAAAAAAATTTTACAAAAAATTTTTTCAAATGCAGTTAGATCTAGAGAAAATAAATCGATTACCACCGGATGTTAGGAAAAGAGTAAAAAAATTATTTTTTTCTATCAGACAAGAAGACAAGAAAGAAAAAGCTCAAAAAGATTTTTTGGAGTTTACCAAAAGACTATGGCCCGATTTCATAGAAGGTGAGCACCATAAAATTATTGCACAGAAGTTTAATGATCTTGCAGAAGGCAAAATAAAAAGATTGATAGTTAATATGCCACCAAGACATACCAAATCAGAATTTGCATCTACCTTGCTCCCTGCATGGATGATAGGCAAAAATCCCAAGTTGAAGATTATACAAACAACACACACCGGCGAGCTAGCTGTCCGTTTTGGTCGTAAAGCAAAAAACTTAATTGACTCTCCAGAATATCAACAAGTTTTTCAAACAAGACTTAGAGAAGATAGCCAAGCCGCTGGTCGCTGGGAAACTGCACAAGGTGGCGAGTACTTTGCTGCTGGTGTAGGTGGAGCTATCACAGGACGAGGTGCAGATTTATTAATCATTGACGACCCACACTCAGAACAAGATTCACTTAACATGGGTGCACTAGAAAAAGCATACGAGTGGTATACTTCAGGACCACGACAACGTTTACAACCAGGAGGTAAAATAGTTTGCGTTATGACACGATGGAACGTAAAAGACCTCACAGGAATTCTGATAAAGAACCAATCTGAACCCAAAGCTGATCAATGGGAATTGGTAGAGTTTCCGGCAATTATGCCGAGTGGTAAACCTGTATGGCCGGAGTACTGGAAGCTAAGTGAACTCGAAGGAGTCAAAGCATCACTATCACTCGGCAAATGGAATGCACAGTGGATGCAGAATCCAACGTCTGAAGAGGGTGCTATCATCAAAAGAGAATGGTGGAACAACTGGGATAAAGATTCTATTCCAAGTTTAGAGCATGTCATACAGTCTTACGATACTGCATTTATGAAAAAAGAAACTGCAGACTTTAGTGCAATCACAACGTGGGGTATATTTAGATTAAACGAAGATACACCACCACAGATGATTTTGTTAGATGCAATAAAAGATAGATGGGAGTTTCCTGAATTACGTAGAGTTGCAAAAGAACAATATGATTATTGGGAGCCTGAAACTGTCTTGATTGAGTCTAAGGCAAGTGGATTGCCACTAACATATGAGTTGAGAAATATGGGTATACCTGTTGTCAACTACTCTCCTTCTCGTGGAAACGATAAACATACCAGAGTTAATTCTGTTGCACCTCTGTTTGAATCTGGTAATATATGGGCTCCTTTGGATAAACAGTTTGCTCAGGAGGTTGTAGAGGAGTGTGCTGCTTTTCCATACGGTGATCATGACGACTTGGTTGATAGTACAACACAAGCTATTATGCGTTTTAGACAAGGTGGTTTAATAAGTCATCCTGAAGATTATCAAGATGAAAAACTACCTAGAAGAAAATTTAAATACTATTGGTAAACTATGGCTATAAAATTAACTATTGAACTTATAAGATTCTTGAACGCAGCAAAACGTCTGTACAATCAAGGTTTCATGAAAAAAGAAGAAATATTAGATTTTGCAAGAAGAGAGTTTGGTGAAGTTAGTGGTGTTTTAAAAACTAGACTAGATCAAATATTCAAGAAGCCAGCAACAGGCATCAAGAAACAAGAGACTAAAAAAGGTGAAGTGGTTGAGTTAAAAAACCAAAGACCTATTGCAAAAGATACATTTACTCAAATGTTAGATGAAATGTTTCCTGAGATGAAACCTACAAAACCTAAGATAAAAAAAGATGTTGTAGAATTGAAACCTAAAAAAGATACACCTAAAATAGATGAGCTTTCAGATGATGACCCTATGGGTGATTTAGAAAGAATATTAAAAAGCCAGCCAGCAAAAAAACCAACAGAAAAAGAGATGACCGAAACTGCTCTTAACAATTTAATTAAAAAAAGATTTGATAGAAAACGTTTAGGAACAATATCTCAAGATGCAAACGCTAGAACTGCTATTAGAGAATTTTTAACAAGAAGATTGGATGATGGCACTTTAAAAATACCAGACGAAGTAGATAGAGATGCAATAAAAAATTTCAGAGGAAACGTTGATCCAATTGATGTATTCAGAAAAGCATACGGTGAGGATGCAATAGGTGTTGTTTCGAGAATACAAGAAGAGTTTCCCGAAGCATTTAGAGGAGATAGTTTTAAAGAGATAGGCGATGAGTTTGAAAGACTTTATAAATTAGAGGCACAAAATTTAGGAAGCGAACTACCAAAACCAAAAGATAAATATGGTTTCGATGAAGGTTTAATGACAGACGAAGAATTAGAAAAAGTTTTACGTAAAGATTTAGAAGAAAAACAAAGGCTAGAAGATTTTGACGTAACAGATAGAGAACCAAACGAAGCCGGTGGAATAGCAGGCATATTAAAATTATAATGAAAATATCAGAATACAATGAGATGATGGCGTATCTTTTGCGGCCAAGACAGAAGTTTGCAAATGGTGGAATAGCAGAAGAACTAAAAGAGTTTGTAGAAAAATTTAAACTAAAAAATTTAAGAATTCCAACACAAAATGAAATTATAAAAGGCACAGGTCGCGCTTCTAAGACAATAAAATCATACTTAACAGAGGGACAAGATTTTGCAAAACCATTGACTAAATTAGAAGCTGCAAAATTAGGGGGTAAAAAAAGACCAGCCTCTGCTGTTTTAGAAGTAAGTGATGATCTTGTAGATCAATTTAAAAATTTAAAATTTACACACATATCTCCATCAGTTGAAACTACAAAGGCTGGAAGTAAAAAATTTAGAGTTGTATTTTCAGGTCCAATTAAAAATGATTTTAAAAATATTTTTGTAGATGCAACAGAAGAAAATTTAAGAATTATTGCTAATCAACTTGAGGATATTACAACAGGTAATCTTTATAAAAATAAGGCTAGACAATTTAAAAAACCAGAACAACTTAGAAAATTAAGAAGATTAAAAGATGCAATGTATAGAAAAAAAGATCCTTATGGAGTCTATGAACAATTAAGAAAATATAAGTCGAAAGTATTTCCAGGAAGTGCTTCCATGGATATACAAATACAACATGGTCAACCAAAATTTAGCACACAAACTTTAAGTAAAATGGGTTTTATTCCAAAAGAAGTAAATATATCTCCAGAGGTAGAAAAAGTTGAAAGGATAAGAAATGAAAAATTAGCTACAATTACAAAAAAATTAAAAAATCCTAATATTTCAATAGGAGATAAAGAAAAACTTATAGATGAATTTAATGACACGATGAAAGGATTAAGAGGACAATTAAAAGGAACGAGAGGACAAGGTTTAGTTAATTTTGAATTGTTAAATATAGATCAAGATGGAACAGTAACAAAATTAAAAGATACAGGGTTTGATCCTAAAAGAGGATTAGTTGCATCAGATGAGGATCTTTCTAAAATAACAAGAGAAAGAGCGGATGAATTAATTAAATTAGGAAAACAAAAAATAGATGCAGAAGCTGTTAGATTAAATTTAACTCCTGCTAGTGAGTTAGATGTTCCAGAAAAAACTAAAACAAGAGAAATGTTTAAAGATGCCAATACTAAATTAAGCGCAAACCCGTTTCTTGATCCTAAAAACATTTTAACAGGACTAGGTGATGTTGCCAGAGTCTTGAGCACACCAACAGTTGCTGCAACTTTTGCTGGTACATCAATAAAAGAAAATTTAGACAAAGGTGAAAGTTTGCCTGAAGCACTCGCAGATGTAGAAGTTGGAACAAGTTTATTGTACCCAGAACTTGCAAAAAGAACCGTAGGTCAATTCGCACCCAGAGGTGCAGGTATTTTATCTACGATTGGTAGATTTGCGGCTAATCCATTTTTTGGAGCAGCTAGAGCCTTTACACCTATTGGTGCAGGTTTAACTGCAGTTGGTTTAGCAAAAGATGCGTATGAAAGATACCAAGAATTAGAGGCGATGAGTCCAGAGCAAAGAGAAGAACTTGCAAGAGAAAGAGATGAGTTTTCTTTTGGAGAGTTTGGAGGTGCTTAATGATAGGTAAAAAATCAGGCCCACCACCAAGATCTGGCCCAGATGCACAGGGGTTGAATATTAACTATAATACTGTTAAGACAGTAAAACTGGAGAAAACAAATGGCAGAAATAGACAAGTCTTTACCAAACGTAAAGCAAACGATAAGTATTCCAAGTCCTGAAGAAGCACAGGTAGAAATACAAGAAAAAGAATTAGAGGAAGCTAAAGATAGGCCGATAGATATACAACCAAATGAAGATGGTAGTGTTGATGTAAACTTTGACCCTAATGTTGGTAGTCAAGAACAAGGTGAAGATCATTTTGCTAACTTAGCAGAGTTGCTACCAGAAGAAGTTTTAGCCCCAATGGGACATGAGTTGTATGAAAATTATGTTAACTATAAATCATCTAGAAAAGATTGGGAGCATGCGTATACAAATGGTTTAGATCTTTTAGGATTTAAGTATGAAGAAAAATCAGAACCATTTAAAGGTGCATCAGGTGCAACACACCCAGTTTTAGCAGAGGCTGTCACACAGTTTCAAGCGCTAGCTTACAAAGAATTACTACCATCACAAGGACCAGTTAGAACACAGATTCTTGGTCTATCAACTCCAGACAAAGAACAACAAGCACTTCGTGTCAAAGAATTTATGAATTATCAGATTATGTCTGAGATGAAAGAATATGAATCTGAGTTTGATCAAATGTTATTTTATTTACCATTAACAGGTTCAACATTTAAAAAAGTTTACTACGATGAGATTATGCAAAGAACAGTTTCTAAATTTGTTCCTGCAGATGATTTGATTGTTCCGTACTCTGCAACATCATTGGATGATGCAGAAACTATTATTCACGTTATTAAGATGACAGAAAATGATTTACGTAAACAACAAGTGGGTGGTTTTTACAGAGATATAGAATTAACTCCAGGCTTAGATAATGAAACAGAATCACAGAAAAAAGAGCGTGAGTTAGATGGCGTTTCTAAAACTAGAGATCAAAGAATGTTTACTTTATTAGAGTGTCATGTTGATTTAGATATCGAAGGATTTGAAGACATGAACACACAAGGTGAGCCTACAGGAATTAAACTTCCATACATAGTTACGATTGATGAAGGATCAAAAGAAGTTTTATCAATTAGAAGAAACTATGAAGTTGGAGACTCTACAAGAAGTAAAGTTAGATATTTTGTACAATTTAAATTTTTACCTGGCACAGGATTTTATGGTTTTGGTTTAATTCACATGATTGGTGGATTATCTAGATCTGCAACAGCTGCGCTAAGATCGTTGCTTGATGCAGGAACCTTTTCTAATCAACCGTCAGGATTTAAAATGCGTGGCATAAAATTAAGAGACGAAGCAGCTCCAATCCAACCAGGAGAGTTTAGAGACGTTGATGCTCCAGGTGGAAACTTACGAGACGCATTTATGCCTTTACCTTTCAAAGAACCATCAGGCACACTATTACAATTAATGGGCATAGTGGTTCAAGCAGGACAAAGATTTGCATCTATAGCTGACCTACAAGTTGGCGAAGGCAATCAACAAGCTGCAGTTGGTACAACTGTTGCTATGTTAGAAAGAGGATCTAGAACAATGTCAGCAATTCATAAAAGATTATATGCTTCTATGAAACGTGAGTTTGGTTTAATGGCTAGAGTTTTTAAACTTTACTTACCTCCAGTTTATCCGTATGATGTTGTTGGCGGTCAGAGACAAATCAAGCAATCTGATTTCGATGACCGCATAGATATATTGCCGGTTGCAGATCCAAACATATTTTCTCAAACGCAGCGGATATCACTCGCTCAAACGGAAATGCAACTGGCAGCTTCAAATCCAGCTATTCACAACCAATACGAAGTTTACAGAAACATGTATGAAGCGTTAGGCGTAAAAGATATTGATTTAATATTAAAAAGACCAGAACAACCAATGCCAAAAGACCCTGCACTAGAACATATCGATGCTTTAGCAGGTAAACCTTTTCAAGCTTTTCCTGGTCAGGACCATCAAGCGCATATTACAGCCCATTTAAATTTTATGGAGACAAATATGGTGAAAAATTCACCAGTTATTGGGGCTGCAATACAAAAAAACATACTAGAACACATAAGTTTGATGGCTCAAGAGCAAATTGAAGTAGAATTTAGAGATGAATTACCACAATTAGCGCAAATGCAACAGATGGCGATGCAAAATCCAATGATGCAACAACAAATGAGGATGTTACAAGAGAGAATTGAAGCTAGAAAAGCAGTTTTAGTGTCTGAAATGATGGAAGATTTTAAAAATGAAGAGAAAAAGATAACTTCACAGTTTGATAATGACCCAGTTGCAGCGTTAAGAGCAAGAGAACTTGATTTACAAGCAAGAGAAAACGCTAGAAAAGAAAAAGAAGGCGAAGAAAGGCTAAATTTAGACAAAATGAGAGCTATGATGAACGATCAAAACCAAGATGACAAGTTAAAACAAAACGAAGAGCTTGCAAAAATGAGAGCAGACACTTCAATACAAAAAACTATACTAAGTAAGACGATACCACCTGCAAAAGGAATGCCAGATGCTATCTCAATAGTTAGAAAAGGAGAATAATATGTGGTTACAAGCAATTAAATTAGCCGTATCTGCTGGAAGTAAAATTTATGCTAACAAGCAGAAAACTAAGATGGCAATGTCAGAGGCACAGCTTATGCATGCAACTAAGATGGCTCAAGGCGAAGAAGCTTACCAAGGTAAATTATTGGAAGCTAGACAATCAGACTGGAAAGACGAGGCAGTTTTAATAATTTTAAGTTTGCCCGTACTGGTGTTAGCCTGGGCAGTTATATCAGACGATCCATCTGCGATGGACAAAGTAAAACTGTTTTTCGAGATGTTTTCGCAGCTCCCGTCATGGTTCACAAACCTGTGGATCCTTGTGGTTGCGAGCATATATGGTATAAAGGGAACGCAAATTTTTAGAAACGGAGGAAATAAAAATGGCAAATAGACTATACAACAAACAAGTGTCACCTAAAGGTTACAAAATGGGTGGACGTGTTAAAAAAATGGGTGGCGGAATGATGAAGAGAAAACCTATGATGAAAGGATCTAAACCTGATTTTCTAGATTTAGACAAAGACAACAACAAGACTGAATCTATGAAGTCTGCAGCTGCTTCAGCTAAAAAAATGATGAAGGGTGGCAGAGTTAAGAAAATGGGTGGCGGCTCTATGATGAAAAAAAGAGAAGCTATGAAAAAAGGATCTATTCCACCACAACTTAGAAAATTTGTTATGGCTAAAAAGAAAAAAGCCAAAATGAAAAAAGCAAAAGCATAATGGCTGGAAAAGGTCTGTATGCAAACATCCACGCTAAAAGAAAGCGTGGAGGTAAAATGCGAAAAAAAGGTGCTAAAGGTGCACCGACTGCAGCAAACTTTAGAAGAGCTGCACAAACAGCGAGGAAAAGATAATGACTAAACTATGTCCAAGAGGTAAAGCCGCAGCGAAGCGAAAATTTAAAGTGTATCCGTCAGCATATGCTAATGCCTACGCTTCTAAAATTTGTGCTGGTAAGATTAAAGATCCATCTGGTGTAAAAAGAAAAGACTTTAGAGGTCCTAAAAAAGCTGAAGGTGGTAGAATCTACAAAGCTGGTGGTGGACTTACTGAAGCTACACAAAGACTAAGACGACAAGGTCTAGGTATGGGTGGTAAAGCTTGCATACAAATAAAAGGATTTGGTAAAGCACGAAGACCAAATAAATAACATGGCAAAGAACGGTTTAAAAAAATGGTTCGCACAAAAATGGGTAGATATTGGGAGCAAGCGAAAGGATGGTTCTTTCGCGAAGTGTGGTCGTTCAAAACAAAAGAAGGACGCCAAACGGAAGTATCCCAAGTGTGTCCCACTTGCGAAAGCAAGAAGAATGTCAGAAGGCCAAAGAAGATCTGCCGTTGCAAGGAAACGGGCAGCTGCCAATGTGGGACCAAAACCAACTAACGTTAAAACATTTGCAAAAAGAAAAAAAGCAGCTGAAGGTTATGCTGCTGGTTATACTGGTAAAAGTATAAAAGGTAATTACGGAGGAGTTGAATTATCTAATCCATCATATATTAAATATTATGGACCAAAGTTCATGCCATGAGAAGTTATTATTCAAAAGGCACAATGCCTCCTAGAAACAAAAAGAATTTCAGATCTACAAAATCTGGAGCAGGTATGACACGAGCCGGTGTCAAGGCCTATAGAAGACTAAATCCCGGTTCAAAACTAAAAACAGCGGTCACTGGCAAAGTCAAACCAGGATCTAAAGCTGCTAAACGACGTAAATCATTCTGTGCAAGAAGCGCAGGTCAAATGAAAAAGTTTCCAAAAGCTGCAAAAGATCCTAATTCAAGACTAAGACAGGCTCGCAGAAGATGGAAATGTTAATTAATTTTTTTAAAAAAATATTTGGTATAGATAATTTAGAAAAAAGAATTAGATTTCTTGAAAGAAAAAACTATTGGAAGGAAAAATATAATGAAAAAACAAAAAGCTAAAATAAAGAAAGTAATTAAAGGTTTAAAAAAAGCATCTAAATTACACGCTGGTCAAGCTAAAACTTTAAAAGGAGTTATCAGTGGTAAAAAAACTAAATAAGGTAGCCAAAGCATTGAGTAAAGCCTCAAAACTTCATAAAAAACAATCTAATATTATTAAAAAACATATTAAGGAGATGAAAAGTGGCGGATCCAAAAAAAGGAACGGGTAAACACCCTGGTAAAAAATATGGTAGGAGACTTTATACAGATGAAAACCCTCGTGACACTGTTAAAATTAAATTCGCAACGCCGACGGATGCGAGAAAGACAGTGGCGAAAGTTAAAAAAATCTCTAAACCGTTTGCTAGAAAAATTCAAATTTTAACTGTTGGAGAACAACGAGCTAAAGTTATGGGTAAATCAAAAGTAGCTAGTATATTTAAGAAAGGAAAAGATGCTATCAGAAAAACGAAAAAAGTTTAATGGTAAATCTTATAGAGTATCTGATTTAAAAGAAGGCCCATATAAGAAAAAGTTAGTAAAAAATTTAATGAAAGCTAGACGTGATGTCAAAACTGCATTAGATAAAAAAGATAAAACACTCGAGCGTAATGCACGTAATCGGGTGCATAAATTTAAAGTTAAGTTAGGAGAAAGAGCATGAAAAAAGAAATAGTAAAAGCTTTAGAAGATAAGTATCACGCTGAAATATCAGTCGCTAATGCTACTCTAAAGATATACTTGGAAAAAGCTGTTGGGATTGGTGAACACCCTCAAATCATAGAGGAGTGTGATAAATTAATTCTTAAAATAGCTGAAGCCGAAGGAAAACTACAAACGTTACAGGGGTATAAGGTATGATGGAAGACGGATTAGTTATAGTATCTAAGTTACAAAAACTTATGAGAAATAATTTACAGATAATAGGAGACACCATGATTACAGGTGGGGTTGACAATATGGAAAAATACAAGTATTTATTAGGACAAGCTAATACGTATCAAATTATGCTACAGGAAATCTCTAACCTGCTAGATAGTAAGGAGCAAAAAAATGAAAAAGGAACAGTCATCGACCTCAACAGAGGAACCAAAAGTTAAACTTGCGTTGCAAGAAAAATATAACGAAGAAGACAAAAAAGAAAATCAAAAACAAGAAAATTTAATAGATAAAGAATCTTCAAAACTACCAAAACCAACAGGTTGGAGAATATTAGTTTTACCTTTTAAAATGAAAGAAAAAACTAAAGGTGGCATAATTATGTCAGAAACAACCATTGAAAGACAACAAGTTGCCTCTCAATGTGGTTTAGTAATATCCATGGGTGATCAATGTTATGACAAAGAGAGATACCCAGAGGGCCCATGGTGTAAAAAAGGCCAATGGGTTGTTTTTGCAAGATACGCTGGATCTAGAATCCAGATCGATGGAGGGGAAGTAAGACTGCTAAATGATGATGAAATATTAGCAACCATCGAAAACCCTGAAGATATATTTCATCAATATTAAACATAGAAGGAGAAACTATGCCAGAAGAAGAAAATAAAAAAAAGGAACCAATGGTCGATATAGATACTTCAGGTCCTGAAGTAGAAATCGATCTTGAAAAAGATAAGAAAGAAGATAAGTCGTTTGAAAACGAAAGAGAAACGAAATTAGAAACTCAAGAACCAAAGGAAGAAATCAAAGTCGAAGAGATTAAAGAAGAAACAAAAAAAGAAGAAACAGAAGAAAAGAAAAAAGAATTAGACGATTACAGTGAAGGTGTTCAAAAAAGAATTGCTAAGCTAACTAAAAAATGGCGTGAAGCAGAAAGACAAAAAGAAGCTGCTTTACAATACGCTAAACAAGTTATGGCTGACCAACAAGGTTTGAAGACTAAACTAAAAACAATAGAACCTAACTATGTAAATGCAATGGAAGGTAGAGTTACTTCTGGTTTGCAAGCTGCTCAATCCGCTCTAGCTAGAGCCAGAGAAGCAGGAGATATTGCAGCAGAAGTTGAAGCTCAAAAAGCTATTGCAAGATTAGGTGTTGAAGAGGCTAGAGTTGCTAATTTAAAAAAGGCAACTGAAAATAAAGCACCAGAACCTAGAGATAGAACTTTAGAAGAGGTTATAGCCCCTCAAACACAGCCGTCAGATCCAAAGGCAGAGGCATGGGCTGAGAAAAACCCTTGGTTTGGAACAGACAATGCAATGACTTACACTGCGTTTGATTTACATAAAAAGTTAACAGAGGAGGAGGGTTTTGATGCACAATCAGATGAATATTATGCTGAAATAGATAAACGTATCAGGCTTGACTTCCCGCATAAATTTGGTAAAACTGAAGCAACGGTTACGACTAAACCTACACAAACAGTCGCTAGTGCGAAGCGAAGTGTTAATCCTAGTCGCAAAACTGTGAGACTCACGCCCTCTCAGGTAACAATCGCTAAAAAATTAGGTGTGCCACTAGAAGAATATGCGAAACAATTAAACATCACGAAGGAGGCTTAAGCATATGACAAATAAAAAAATAGACTCTCGTGCGAGCCAAACAAAAGTTCAAGAACAGAAAAAAGTTTGGACTCCACCGTCATCTTTAGATGCACCACCTGCACCAGATGGATTTAAACATAGGTGGATAAGAGCTGAATCGATGGGTTTTGACGACACATCAAATATGTCAGCCAAGTTAAGATCAGGATTTGAATTAGTAAGAGCTGATGAATATTCTGAAGTAGACTATCCACAAGTCCAAGAAGGTAAATACAAAGGGGTGATCGGAGTTGGTGGCCTTTTGCTGGCAAGGATACCTAATGATATCGTTAAAGCGCGCGAAGAGTATTTTGCAAAACAAACTCAAGAACGTAATGACGCGATAGAAAATGATCTCATGAAGGAACAGCACCCAAGTATGCCAATCAATAGTGAGAGGCAGACTCGTGTAACCTTCGGTGGTACAAAGAAAAGTTAATTTTTTAACGATTCCTACCCAACGAATAAATTAAACCGTACTGGAGGCCTTTCGAGGCAGGTACATAAGGAGAAAATACTATGGCTAATAAAGACGCGGCATTTGGTTTTAAACCTACAAGACATCTTACAGGTGGAAAAATCAGATCCGAAGAGTACGCTATAGCAGCAAACCACGGGACATCAATTTTTAATGGTCAAGTGGTTGAAGCAGTAGCGGCAGGTGGCATAGAGCAAGCAGCAGCTGGGGACACTCAACAATTAGGTGTTTTCGGTGGTTGTTT
>Ga0160423_10001267_pt1 | contig 21170 bp, 37 predicted proteins | sample CRUFie14St8metaG_FD_108191 | JGI IMG/M metagenome (GOLD analysis project Ga0160423, IMG submission 108191) | Marine microbial communities from the Costa Rica Dome - CRUD Field 142mm St8 metaG | ecosystem: Environmental > Aquatic > Marine > Oceanic > Photic zone | place: Costa Rica: the Eastern... | reverse complement strand
TTTGCTGACCACCACCTGATGTATCACCAAAATTTCTTTTGTTTAAAGGTCTTCCCATTTTGTTTCTCCTTTGACGTTCTAAGTCTACGGGGTTGGATCCCCATAAGAAAGCATATTGCTAACAGTATTATTTATGGCAATAATGGAATATATTTTGTTTGTATTGTTGATAAAGTTGTTGATTTGCTAGATTTTTGTGTTTTGCTTCTACCATAATATCAAAGTCATTCCAAAAACTCAAAGCCCAGTCATTGCATGCTGTGTTCCAACACATATCACTGTGAGCTCTTAATTTTGCTTTTTTATAACCTTTGTGTAAAAGCTCCTCCATACAAGGTTTTTGATTAGGTCTATGGTCTGTGATATAATCTTCTCTAGATATACTATAATGCATAGTAGGACGAACACCACGCCAGCTATCAATAATTCTTTTAACCCTGTCGTCATGTGGTTTAATATATTCTCCAGTTTTCACCCAATGATGATGTATATCTAAAACTAAGCTACAATGTCCACTGAGTTCGAGGATGTGTTCGAGCCCCCACGAGTTTTCTTCGTTTTCAATTGTAATACAGTTTCTCGCTTCTGGAGACAGTTTTGGTAAGACGTCTTTGATGCCTTTTGGACCTCTACGGCCCGAGATGTGGACGTTACATTTGAAGTCTTGCCATTTTTTACCGTAACCCATGTACCTGATGATATCCGCATGATATTCAAATTCCTCTATACTTCTATTTACAACATCAGGGTTATCAGACGCCAAAACAGTAAACTGCCCAGGATGCATAGACACGCGAACATCAAGCTCACGTGCAGTTGAACCCACTGCTGAATAAAGTTGTTCTGCTCTTTGTCGGACATCCGACTTACGCCAAAAATAACTCCAGTCATGCTGAGTATAAGCAGGCAACTGATTACTTCCAAGGCGGACCATTCTAAGCTCATTGGGTAAACCTCCTACATATTCTATTAGGCGTTTTGCCGCCGCTCCGTTGTGTTCCATAATATCCCACAAACGTTGTTCTGCTACTTCTCTTGTTTGCCTGTTCAGCCATGTAATAGTTGTGCATTTTTCCGTTAGAGGACGTTGTATTTCTTCTAGAACTTTTTTCTTTTGGGTTTGATCCGGGTGTAGGTACTTACAAGCAAAACCTAAACGACCAACCATGACAGTCTCCATTTTTATTTAATGTAACATGTGTTTTACAGAATGTCAAGAAAATTTGCTAATATTTAGACTATAGTAGTCTAATAATTTTTGATCGTCGATTTTTGGCATGTTTCTATAGTTTTCAGGAATATCATCATATGGACGCATTGCAGGATGTGTTTTTTCATTTACGCTCATGTTAAGACCGTAACGATAACCTTTGCTCATCATTTCTTTTATCCATTCATTGTGTGCTTGTCTTGCATATGTTTGTTGTAGTATATTTCTAGCACCTTCTTCCATTTGGATTTCTGATTCAAATGGGTGTCCAAAGTCTGCGTCTGCACGATATACATTACTGGTTTCAATTTGAAAGTCATGTTCTGTAACACGCATATAGCCTTCTACAATACGTTCTGCTTCTTGTGCGGTAAGATGTCTTGATAAAGGAATACGATATATGTAATCCTCTTGTTGGGCCATTAACATAAATTCAGCAGTTTCGTCATCACCCATCAAAATACCTTCTGGACCTAGCATTACTACAGTAAAGAACCAACGTTGTATTTCATCGGCGTTTAGTGTTTTTGATGTGCGTTGTTGTATATAAAAATCTTGCATTATAAATTTCTTCTAGGTGGAGGTAAATCATCATCCATATCTAATTCTGTTCTATCTATATTTACCCTTGTGCTAGTTGTTGCTGTTGGCATAACTCCAGTTTGACCAACTGTAGCTACTTTGATATCTTCATGTTTTGTGCTTGTACTGTTTACATAAAGTCCAAACCAAGCGGCTCCTGCTCCAACTATAACACTAATTAAACCTGCTTGTGCATTGTTTGGATCTTCTAGTGCCATAAACCAAGTGGTTGTTTCAAATAACAAATATATATACATGCTTATAAAAGCCCTTGGGAACAGTCTCCACCTACTAAAATATTCTGGAGCTACCCACCATATACTATTTTTGTTCATCTCATACTCCTATTGCTAGTATTATTTATTGCATTAAGGATATGTGATCAACTTTCTTGTATTCAGTACCTCCCCAATAATTAACATAACAAACTTCTGCATGATTTATTGGACCTTCTATTTCTCTGTTCCAAAAATCAATAAATCTATGTGTTCTAGGAAATTTTGGAAGTACATCGTGTGTTTGCCAAACGAACTCGTTTAACACATGTACATAATCAGGCATGTGATAGATAACTTTAATTGTAACAAGTTGATCCTCATCAAATATTATCATACTAGTACTTAGTCATAAAAAAAAAGACGCACCTAAGTACGCCCTTTTTCTGGGGGGTAATTGTATTTAGAATGTAAATGCAGTCACAGTTGCACCACTTGCATCATAACCATTTGTACCAACACTTGCACCTAGTGCTTGAAGTGCTGTTTGCAAGTCTGTATCAGTCCATTTGCTACCATGTAGCATAATTCTAAAACCACCGTTGGTGTCTTCTGCACCTACTGCTAGAATATTTGCTTTTTCTTCAATTACTCTTACAATAAAGTCCATTGCTTCACCAGGATTGGTTTCATTTGCTAGTGTAGCTCCAGCATCGATTGTAAACATTTCTACATCTTCTGCTATGCCATTTGTGTGACCGAATGCAATTAAATTATTTGCCGCTCTTGCTACCATAATTATCTCCTTTATATACAGCTATTTAGTCAAAAAAAAAGCAGTACACAATGTACTGCTTTTTCTAAAAGATATGAGGACTAATTATGCATTGTCTTCAAAAGTAATTACTGCACTAAGGGCTTGACCTTTTACTTCGTTTGAAAATGCTGACGCATCTGGTCCACCTTGTACTGCAAAGTGCATCACGCCTGAGTTGTTAGCTGTACCAGCTACCGCCGCAATTGTGTGTCCGTCTGCATGAAGTGCCGCATTAATTGCCGCCGCCGCCGCATCATCTGCAACTGCCGCGTCTGTTACTAAAATTGTTGTTCTTGAGCCTAGGCCGTTTCCTGCCTTGACTACTGCCGCTGTTGTTAAAGCCATTTGCTTTTCTCCTAAATCTCTCGCTCACACTATCATTGTGAACTTATACATTTATTTATCACTTTTATGAGATTAACTGTAACTAAACTCTGCTATAGAATAACTTGATTGTATATTAGTACCTTGATTGTTAAAAAGTTCTTGAAGATACATGAATATTTTGTTTTGAGATTCTTCAATATGAAAACTTCGTAATCTTTCAGTAAGTTTATAATCACTACCTACTGCATTTTCACCTAGTGCTCTGTATCCATCGTATGACAAGCTACTAGCAGTTACATTCCACGGAGTGGATAAATTAAATTTAAATAAATCTACTTCATATGTATATCCTGGAGGATTAGTACCCATTCTATGAAAGACACTCATCCATAGTACAGTTCCATCACTACTGAATTGGAAATCATCACCATAGATTACAGTAGAACCATATCTACCAGGTACGATATTGTTTGTAAGTTCATATTCAAAATCATAACAACCAATTACACTTGCTGTGCTATAATCGATTGTACTAATGTCATATGCAACAGTCAGAGGGTGTATTTGCATATCTAGATAGCTACTACTACCTCCAGTAAAAAATACAATCTTTGTGCCACTGTCTACTAGTTTTACCTTAAGATCACGCCCATTGGAGTAAAAGTTAGTTGACCAACCAGTGCTTTTTAAAGCATTCCATGGAGTATTAAGGGTAGCAGAAGTTACACTAGCACTAGCTGAGGGAGTAGTTCCAACACTTGCAATTTCATAATTGGTACTCATTGTGTATTCATGTATGCCTATGTTTCCAGCAGGACTACTATAGGCGGCAGTTATTACTTTCGAACCATCAGCATTGAAAGTGAAGCTATTACTAGCCCACTTTACGTTATCAGCCCATGGAGTGCTTGTAGCTTTGAAAGATTTGTTTTGGTCTATAGTGGCTGTGCTTATATCCCATGGAGTTGACAAATCATAGTATGATATATCGTCAGAGTTACCGCCTACCTGTAGAATTGTACCAGCAGGATTGAATACACTTAGCCTTCCTTCGATACTGCTATTACCTGTTGGTGGTGTAGACGCTATATAATTGGTTTGAGGCAGAGCAAATTGTGTAGGTACTGCAGATCCTGCATTTTCTAGAGTTGCATTTTGAAATGAACTTGTAGTTTTAACTATAGCACTCCACCTAATAGTTTTTGTACTTTCTCCAGTAACTTCAACTGCTAATAATTCGTTGGTATTATCAGCAACTATGTTTGCATCAAATAAGTTATTTGTTCCTGCATGTAATACTTCTTTTTGACTCATAATCAACTGAGTATTGTTACTACCGTCTCTGTCAATTACACCTTTTATTTTAAACGATGCAAAGTCTGTGCTTGAATTATGTCTTCCAACAATGTCTGCTTCAAAAAGTATTGTTGTATGATCTGGTACACTAATGCTTGCATTACTAGAATTTCTATACAATCTTGTTGGTGCGTTTGTTGTCGTAGTACCATAGAATATAACTGATTCACTTTCTGCAGGACTTGTGCCTTGGTCACTCTGGATAGTAACACTTTCAGTAAATTGTGGATTAGTTGTAGTACCGCCACCTCCAGTAGAAGCAAAAGTAATAGTGTCAGTACTAGCATCAGTAGTAATTGTCATATTACTACCAGCTACAAATGTTAATGTATCTGTAGTACTGTCTGCTTCAACGTTGTTTTGACCACTTACTGCAATTTTGTCAAAAACGTTTTGAGACCCACCACCAGCTTGTGCAACCCAAGCATAATCAGATCCATTCCAGCTTAACACATATCCTGATGTTGGATTTGTTTGGTTAAGATGTGCATCAACATCACTATTGGTATAACCATCTGTAATGCCGTAGCCAGCAAGTGTTGTTGGTGTGCTAGTTAAATCACTAAATGCTACACTTGTTAAGTATGAACTTAAATCTGGCGGAGTAAACGTAAATGCACCAGTTGTATTATCGTATGATAGTGCGGCTGTACCTGCACTTGCTGTTGATACACTTAATCCTGTTAGAGTTAGTGCGTCTGTAATTCCATAACCTGCAAGTGTAGTTGGTGTGCTAGTTAAATCACTAAATGCTACACTTGTTAAAAAACTACTAGTATCTGGAGGTGTATACTTAAAAACACCTGTTGAGTTATCATATGATATTGCACCAGCACCGCTTGCTGGATTTGGAGTGCCTACACTTAGATCAGTAAGTGCAATACCACCACTACTTGCACCTGCTATTGCTCCCCATGCACTGTTTTCATAACTTTCAATTTGATTTGTTGTTGAATTATATATTATGTCTCCATTAGCTGGGCTAGCAATTGCATTCCGCTGTGTGGTTGTCAAACTTGCTACCCTAAAAGGAGTATCTGTTACTAATACTCTATTAGTTGCATCTAATTCAATATTAGCACCTGCTGTAATAGTTGTTGATCCTGCTCCTGTTACAGTTAAATTTGTAGCTGTTATATTGGGAACAGTTAATGTATTGGTAGTACTATTATACGTAAAATCACTATCGCCACCAAATGAACCTGCATCATTGAATTGTACTTGTGTTGTACTGCCTCCTGGTGTGCCTCCACTTGTTGTAGAAGCAAAAGTAATTGTATCACCAGTTGCATTTGTGGTGAGTGTCATATTTGAACCAGCTACTAATGTTAAAGTATCAGTTGGACTATCTGCTACAACATTTGTTTGACCAGCTATAGTTATTGTTTTAAACGCTTCAGTAACCGATCCAGCACTTTGGTCAACAAAGCTAAAATTACCTGCACCGTCTGTCTGTAATACTTGTCCTACAGTTCCATCTGAAATACCCAAGTTTAAAAGTGTAGCTGGTATTACCGGTGGAGTATATTTAAATACACCAGTGGTATTATCATATGAAATTGCTCCATCGCCACTAGCTGGCGCTTCAGCACCAACACTTAAATCTGTTAATTCAATTTTATTTGCTACACTTGCATTTGTGGCATATGCACTTAGACTTGCAGTTGTAGCATATCCGCTTAAATCTGGTGGAGTAAATGTAAATGCACCTGTCGTATTATCATAACTTAGATTTGAAATATCTGGACTTGCAACTGTTACGCTTAAATCAGATAGTACAATTTTAGAACTTATGTCAGGTGGTGTAAACACAAACGCACCAGTAGCATTATTATAAGTTAAGTTACCATTACCACTAGCTGTATTTGTTGTTAAACTTAAATCCGAAGTTTGGATACCCGGTGCTATCCAAGCATAGTCTGTTCCACTCCAACTTAGTACTTCTCCACTGCTTGCAGTAGATCTATTAAGATGTAAATCAACATTAAAGTCTGAATAATTGCCACCACCACCACCTCCAGTACCAATTACAATACCACCAGGAGTAACACCGTCACTCAGTCTAAATGTACGAGTTGTTACGTCAAAGAAAAGTCTATCCTTTTCTCCAATAAAATCATTTAATGTTATATTGTTTTTTTCGCTGGATACAATTTTTTGTATTGGCACGGCTTACTCCTTTTTGAGTTCACCATTACCATCTAATGCAAGTCCCATTTCTTGATGCCATTTTGCCATACTTGCATCACTGTCATCTTCGTGATCTTCATGTACATCGTCCTGGGTAATTTTATCAATAGCCACACTGTCTTTGCCTTGTTCAGCTTTTTTCAATTCAATCTCTTGCTGTAGTGGTGAAACAAATATTGGATCTGGATCAAGTCCATCTTCTTTTTTGTATCCATCAGCGGCAGGTTCATTGCCATTGACGTTTACTTCAGGTTCGCCATCACCAGCAATGCTGATGTTTATTGGAACATTTATTGTAAATTCTCTGGCTTTCATAATTTGTCCTTACCTATTTAATAATACTTTTTCCACTGTTCCATGCAATAATTGATCATAAACTGTAGGATTTCCTGCTACAGCACTTCTGTCGACTCTAGCTCTAACCCATACAGCATTATTAGTAAAATTGAATGCTTCAGTAATTGTTGTTTGCACAGTATATTCTTTATAATCTGTACCACTGCCAATCGGAATTGCAAACCAGTCATTGTCTGTGGGATCTGTTACTAGACTGCCTTCTAAATGTATTCTACCTAAAAAATCTTTTAAATAAAATGCTACTGTGTGTAATCCATCACTTGTATTGTGATAGCCATCGCCTTGTGCTTTAGCGCCTGCATAACTTAATTCAGCAGTGTGTGATAATATCTCTATACTGTTACTCATGTTTCTTGTATAATCTCTACTAATTTACCTGCGCCAACTAGTTCTTGGACTGCGGCTTCAATAGTATTTACTATTTCTTGGTCAAGAATTTTTCGAGAATCATCACTGTCTTTGAGTAGTTCACTTACTTTGATAACAACCATGTCTTCGTTTAACTTTGCCATAGTAATACCCCTTTCTATATATATTTATTCTAATTCGTCGAAGGTTATTACTTTTTGACTGTTGGTAATGTATTGTTTGTACACTAGGTGCAGAGTTACAACATCATCATGATTGATTAGATATATACTTCCTGTTGCAGTATATGGCATTGAAAATCTATGTCCATTGAATAGATTTCTTTGAAAACCTGGTACTCCACTGGCTGTATTAGTATATGCGAGGTTTTTTATCATTTTCTTTTGATGTGTCTTACTTGTTTTCCTAAATGTATCATTTAATTTGTAAGTACCTGATTCAAAACTATCAATACAAAAGTTTTGAATGTCTTCAAATATTTCTTGTTCTTTTTCACCAAACCGTCTACTGCTTATTTTGTATCTATATTTGCTGTACCATAATTTTTTACGAGTTACAACTTGTAAATCAGTAAGCATGATGTCTTGGTGTTTTGAATTTATAGGACCTGATGTCTCTAGTACACCATGCCCCCATTGATCAATTATTTCTGGGATACGATCAGGTCTGGTTAGATAAACATAAAAACGTCTATCTGCTCTTGTTTTCCAGCTGGATTTTTCTTTTTCTCTGAGATATTCACAAATCTTACGATTTCTATACCAAGCATCTTGAATTTTATCTTTATTTTCTTCACGCCATTCAGGCTGATAAAAAGCAATTCTCCAAGTATGTTTTTTATAAAATACTTTGGTGTTATACGAAAAGTCTTGTCTAGACCTTATCTGTTCTGATATTGATGTCATCTTCTATAATACTCAATTTAACTAAATCAACTTCTTTGCCAAACAAAATTTGTTTAGCTAGAGGTTTTTTAATTTTTTCGTTTATTACTCTTGCCATTGGTCTTGCACCCATTGTTTCTGTAAATCCTTTGGAAGTAAGCCATTCAATTACACTTTGGTCATACTCTAATACAACATTTCTAGGTTCAAGCATAGTGTCTAATTCTTTAAGAAATTTTTCTGTTACGCTGTACATTAATTTTTTGTCTAATTTTTTAAACTGTACAACTGCATCAAGTCTATTTCTAAATTCTGGTGCAAAAAAACTTTTTACTGCTTTTTCTTGTGCATCACTGTTAGCATCTGCGTTACCAAAACCAATGCTATTTTTCTCTGCATCTCTTGCACCCAAGTTACTTGTAAGTATCACAATAGCATTTCTAGCACTTACACTTTTTCCATCACTGGATGTGACCATTCCATTGTCCATAATCTGTAACAATACATTACTCACATCCGGATGAGCTTTTTCAATTTCGTCCAGCAATAATATACAGTTGGGGTGTTCTTCTAATTTGTTAATTAATAATCCACTACCTTGTCCGCCTTCTCCATAGCCAACATAGCCAGGAGGTGCACCAATTAATTTTGCTACAGTATGACGTTCTTGATATTCACTCATGTCAAAACGTATAAGTTCCATATGCATGATTTCACTGAGCTGTTTTGCTGTTTCTGTTTTACCAACACCTGTAGGACCTGTAAACAAGTAGTTGCCAATTGGTTTGTTGGGATCTTTCAATCCAGCTTTGCTGATATAAATGCTGTCGGCTAGCCTTTCTAATGCTTCATCTTGTCCAAACACTTTTGTACGTAACACACGTTCGATGTCAATTTGTTGTTCTTTTTTATACTCACTGTCTTTGGTTAGCACCAATTGGTCAACTGGTATACGTGTCATTTTTGCTACTTCGTACCTTATATCATCTAATTCTAACACAGGTTTCCTAGCATCCACTGGTAATAATTTTTGTCTAGCCGCCGCGGCATCTAGCACATCAAATGCTTTGTCAGGCAAAAATTTGTTATGCCAATACTGATGTGTGAGATCAACTGCCCCATGGAGAGCATCTTTTGTGTATGCAATTTCATGATATATTTCATAAGCTGGTATACTGTTAACAATTATACGTTTAGCATCTTCTGGTGTTGGTTCTGGCACATCTACCTTGTAAAATCTTCTATTCAGTGCCTTGTCTTTTTCAAAATGTTCTCTGTATTCATCATATGTTGTAGAACCTATACAATGAAGTTTTCCTTTTTGTAGTGCTGGTTTTAACAGGTTAGCTACATCCATTGCACCTTGCCCTGCATTACCAGCACCCATAATCATGTGTATTTCATCTATAAAGAGGATTGTCTTTTCTTTTGCTTCTAATATGTCTAGAACTTCTTTGAGCCTTTCTTCGAAATCTCCCCTGAATCTAGTGCCTGCTAGTAGAGCACCAATATCCAAACTGTATACTGTATGATCTTTAATTATATCAGGAACATTATCTTCGTTTATTAAGAAAGCAAGACCTTCTGCAATAGCTGTCTTACCAACTCCACTTTCTCCTACAAGTATTACATTATTCTTTTTACGTCTAGCGATAGTTTGTGTAAGTGTTTCTAATTGTTCTTCTCTACCTATTATAGGATCTATTTGTCCTATGCCAGCTTGTTCATTTAAATTAGCACAGAATTTTTTTAATATTCTTTCTTGTTTACTTGGTTTATTTGTTACAGTGCCTTCTCGTTGCTGTCTATCTATATCACTGTCAGCTAGATATTGAACTACATTTTCTCTAGTAATTCTAAATTGTTTAAGTAGTACAGATGCAGGAGTTTGCTGTTCGCTAAGGATACTTATAAGTAAATCTCTTGGATCTAATATACTTCTTCCATTAAACATTGCTTGTGTAAACGCTCTATGAAATACACGTTCTAACATCACAGTTTTTTTAGGATCCGTATCTTTTTCGCTGGCTTCTAATTCTTTTTCAAGATAATCATATATTTCTCTTGAAATTGCTTTAGCTTCTACACCTAAATCTAATAGGATATCTTCAACCTCTTCTGTCTCTAAAATTATTGCAAGCAAATGTTCAATTTGAACATAATGGTGCTTGTAATCTTTGCTAAGATTAAATGTGCGTTCTACTATTTCTTCTATTTTTCTTTCTGACATTTGTTTACCTATTTTAACTACTTATCGTAAAATATCTTTTAAAGTTTTATTTAAATCTTGTTCCTTTAAAGTTGGAATATCAACTTTAACTTCAATAATTAAATCTCCATTTGGAAGATTCCTACGTGGTAATCCACTTTCTGGAATCCTTAATTTAGTGCCACTTTGAGTACCAGCTTTAATATGTAATTTAATTCCTCTTTTGTCAAGAGTGTTAACAACTTTTTCTGTACCTATTAATGCTTCTCTGAGATTAATTTTTAATTTTTTATGCAAATTATGTCCTTGTAAAACATATTCTGGGTGTGGCTTTATTTTAAATGTTACATTTAAGTCACCATTGTTTGGAGCCATGTTTTCATAGCATACTTGATCTCCGTCTGTTATTCCTTTTGGTATTCCAATTGTTACTGCTTTACTTTGACCATTGGGTTGACTAATATTCAAGTGTTTGTTTTTTCTATAATATACATCTTCAATATCTACATGGAACGTTACATTTGTATTTTGTCTTCGCATGTTTTGTCCAAACATTTGACTAAACACGTCTTCGAAGTTTGAACCAAAATGATTTCTAAATGTCGAATGCGACTGTTGGAAATTTGACGGATCAAATCTTTGATTTTCAAAATTTTGACGGCTGTCAGCATCTTTTATCATATTATAAGCATTGTTTACATCAGCAAACTTGGTTTCATCGCCTCCAGCATCAGGATGCCATTGCTTTGCTAAACGTCTATAAGCAGATTTAATTTCAGCATCAGTAGCAGTTTTACTGACACCCAAGGTGCTGTATGGATCATTCATCTTTTTTAGGTTTTACTGCTTCTTCGTAATAAAGGATTACTGCATTTTGTTCTTCAATGTATTTTTTAATTTGTTCAAAACTCAATGCCAGTGCTTCGAAACTCTGTGCAGTCATAGCATACAATACAAAGTCGCCTTGCTCTGTTTTTATACGTTCAATCACTTCTTGTAGGTTTGCTTCAGTCACAACAACAATGTCAGCATTACGCATTTTAATTGGATCGGGCCTTGGTACTATACGAATAGTAGGAGCGTCAATCTCCGGTGTTTCCACTACCGTCGGTACTGTTACTACTTCCTTCACGGGTGATAGACGGGAGCAAGCACTCACCACCACTAGCACAGCCAATAGCGCCGAAAAACTTATCAACTTCTTCATTTATTGCTTCCTCGCTTGCTTTTGGATCAGCAAGACTGTTTTTAATTATATTAGTGTTTGCTAGTAAACTAGCAATTTTTTTGTTTGCTTCTTGTACTTCTTTTAGATTATTACTAAGGTCATCATTTAATTGTTGCTGTCTGACCAATTCAGCTTTGAATTCTTCTATTTCTTTTGTAACTTTGTCTTGATATTGTTGAAACTCTGCCAATGTAGTATCATGTGCAGTTTTTAGTGTAGCATTGTTTGCCGTCAATGTACGAATTGCATTTTGTGTGCTCACATAGTATTGATAACCAAACCAGCCTACGCCACCTAGTATTCCTAAAACAATTATTATCAAATATATTCTTGCCGCCATTATTTGTGCCTATAAACAATACGACCTTTGCTTAAATCGTATGGGGTAACTTCAACATCAACACGATCATTACATAATATATTAATGTTGTGTCTTCTAATTTTACCGCTTATGGTTGCGGTAACTGTGTGATCATTTTCAAACTTTACTTTAAAAAAAGCATTTGGTAGACATTCTATTACTGTGCCTTCAAATTTTAGAATTTCGCTTTTGCTCATAAACCTGCAAGTTGCTTAACCCTGTTAAGATCTTCAGTCTGTTGAGCATACTTTAACACATATTGTTCCTGGTTGTCAAGCACTGTTTCTTTTAAATTTGTTTCATTTAAATCAACTGCTTGGTCACCTTTGAAGTATTCATATTGCCATTCAGTAATCCGTGTTGCATTACTGACACATTTCATTATTTCCATTATTCTATTGTGAAGTTTGTTGTCACGATTAAATTCAACAAAAACTAGGTAATTGCCATTGTTATTAGGTCCTTGACTAATATCAACATCTAAACTTTCAGTAACATCAGTTTCAATAAGATTGCTTAAATCTTTGGCGGCTACTTCTTGTTGCACTTCAAATGCAACAACTACAGTTTCATTTGCTTCACCAATTTTTGGTTTATATTGATCAATACTTATTGTACTGTTGACTAGATTTTCCATTTCACCATATTTTACTGACATAATTATTCTTCCTTAGGATTGGTTCCACCGTAGTCTGATAAAAAGCCTCTTAGATTGTCTTCTGGAACACTCATAAGCAATTCTTCTATTGCAGTTTGGTCTCCCATGTCTAAGTCTTTAATAATTTGATCTACTACTTGATCAATCAATGCTTGATTGACTGCTTCTTTAACTTCTTCTGTTTTTTCCATTGGTACAATTCTACCAGATCTATCTAGTACTTGATATAATGCTCCAATGTGCTTACGCATAGTTGTAAGTTGGTCTGTCAAATCACCAACACCACTTGAGTCCATATCACTATCAAGTGAATCTAGTTCGTCCACTTCATCATTTAGTTTTTCTAGTGCCATGAAAATATCATTGAGTGTGTTGTGTTTTTCCATATCAACACTGTCTTCTTGTAGTCCCGCTAGGTGTTTAATTCTATCTAAATCGCTCATTACTCTATTCCTAATTCTTGTTTGTTTGGATTAAGTTCGTTATCATAATCACTATCATATGCACCATCTACTTCTGCCATATCAATGTCTACACCATTGATAGTAATTTTACTTGATTCAAATTCGTCCACATATTGTCTTGGCATTTCAATTCTCACTAACCAAATTGGTCGTTTAATTGTTTTAGGTTTACGTTTTCCTGTTTCTGGATCAACTTGTCCTAAATCATCAGGTGTAATAATTTTTTTAGGTTCACTAAAAACTTCTTTTTGAAAAAATACCCTACAATTATTTTTAGTAAGTCTCAAAGCACCATCTGGATCTGGCATCAGTTTACGTGGATACATCAATGTTACTGTAATCCAATATTTGCTTACCTCCGGACCAGCAATTACTTCACCATAATCCCAATTTTTATATGCATATAAATTTAGGTTATCCAACACTTCTTCAAATTCCAATAAGATATCTAAATCACTACTAGAATCGATTAAGTTGTCAAGTGTTGCTTTTAATTCTTCTATCTCTTTCATGCTAGTATTTAGTCCTTTTGTATAAGTAATTATGTAGACAACATGGGCTCGCAGACAACATGGAGTTTACAACAAAATGGCTAAAAGAGCAAGAAAACAAAACCCGAGAGGTTCATTTAACGAAATGGTAATCGAACTGCAAGAATATCGCAGAAAGAAACTACAAATTCTACCTCGTAACTTACATCAAGAGGATCTTCTTGATTGTTTAAATGACAGCAATAAACACATAGTATTTGCAACTGGTCCAGCAGGAACAGGCAAAACAATGTTGGCTGTACAAACAGGCATCAAGAAATTAGAAGATGGTGAAGTAGAAAAAATAGTGATTACTAGACCTGCCGTTAGTGTTGACGAACAACACGGCTTTTTGCCCGGCGATTTAAAACAAAAGATGGAACCCTGGACCAGACCTATCTTCGATTTTTTAGAGGACTACTACAAACCTAAACAAGTACTACAGATGGTTGAAAATAAAACTATAGAAATTTCCCCATTGGCGTATATGCGTGGACGCACATTTAAAAATTCTTGGATTATTGCAGATGAAATGCAAAATGCTACTCAAGAACAAACCAAAATGCTGTTAACCCGAATTGGTGAAGGTAGTAAGATAGTAGTAACAGGCGACCTTGCTCAACATGATAGGGGATTTAAAAATAATGGTTTAAAAGATTTTTTAAACAAATACAATGCAAATAATTACAACACAATTAAGCATGTGCAATTCACAAAAAAGGATGTCGAAAGACATCCTGTAGTTGCTGACGTTTTACAGATTTACGACGAAGCTAGTTAATATAATTAACGATTTGAGCCCAATTGTCTACAACTTTAACACCGTCGTAAGAAAAGTTAGCGTTATGTTGATGTCTAAGCATAATTGTGTTAAGACCTAAATCGGCTCCTAACTTTGCATTTTCTGGCTTGTCCTCTAACCAATACAAGCCACTGTCTTTATAAGGCAACAAAGTTTCATCTTTGTCTGCTCCAGTATCAATACAGGTTACAAAATCAAATACATCTCCAAACAATTGCTCTAAATTATACTCTCTCATCTTTCCAGCATAAACATCTTCACTTAAACTGGTTATCGCACCAAATGTGTATCCTTTTTTAACCAATTCACTTACACCAAACACTGCATCTTTGTGTGGCTTTAAAAAACCAATCCAAGCACTGTTATTAAATTCTCTCACAAGCGATTTTATTTTTGCTTTTCTTTCACCAAATCTTTTGTGCATGTCATAACTGTTGTCTGTAGGATCAGCATTGAATCCTTGTTCAGTCATCCAAGCTATAAAACTATCTTCCCAATTGAGAAGCACTCCATCACAGTCAGTTAATATCAAATTCTTTTTCATTACTACTCCGTCTTTTTTAACTTACACTTACACTATAACACCAAGATGTCTTATTGTCAAGTTCTTTTATGTATAAAGCCAATTAACCACAGCTCTTATGCTTAGTAATAGATACATAATTTCCATTAATGCTCTGGGCGTATCACCGTCTTTGAATCCAAAATATACCCATATACTACAACTAATGAGACCTAAAGCCCAGCCCATCCATTGTGTTTCAACGTTAGCACTACTTAGGATAAATGTTCCTATCATAGCAACTATGAATCCTACCCAACGCCATCCGTCGATTTTTCTGTAAAAACGAATCTTCATTGTTAATTTAAATTATTAATGGTTTCTTTTGAGGCTTTAACGCCAGGTTGATTGGTATATATGTTCAACTGTCTTAGTAGGTAGGCTAGTACACCACTCCAATAGTTGTCTCCCCAACTACCAGGTTTACAATTATCTCTGGCAGTCATTACTGCGTCAATCCGCCTTTCCAATATTTCAAGTTGATGCATTATTTTTCTCCCATATTCTTTTACATTCATTTACAAGTTTTTTCTCATCTGAGGAAAAGTCTTTCCATCTAGTACCATGAGGCATATCAAATGCACATAGCATTTCACCTATTTTACTGAGTTTATTTGCAAGTTCATGGTTTTCTTTTATCTTATACGTTTGATCCATAATCCAACGACCCAAACGAGCCGCTTCTTCAGCTTGCTTGCTGACTTCATAAAAACGCATTGTAGCCTCCTAGCTTTTGTTGATAATTGTTATAACATATCTTAGTTCAGAAATCAACCTAAGATACCATTCTTTGTCATAGGGATCATGTGCTTTTTTGCGATCCTCTATAAGTTGTTTGACCCTTACTTCTAAATATTGTTTTGGGTCCGATTTACGACCTCGCCTCAATGAATTGTTACTTCATTGTCTATGTTTAATCCATAAACCTTACTTAAAATTTGCATGATCTCTTCAGGTACAAAATCTTCATTTTCAAATTCCTGAGGAACAAACATGCCTTTAAGGCTACCATCTTTGCCAATAATTAATCCAAAATCGTCATCTTCGAGTGCATCTTCAAATGCTATTTTTTTATTTTTCATTTTCCCAAAACTCCAATCTTCCTTTAAATATAGTTAACCTACACAGCCTCGAACTATCTGTAACATTTGTTTCACTACCACGAATCCAAACACTACCGTCATCGCTAGTTCTACGTTCAGTTGGATATCTACTGAAGATAACATCTTGATTGTCTGCAATGACACCGTCAATTTCTATTTCCTCTATCCATCCTGCTTCAACTACTGCTGGTATATCTTTCCATTTATACTGATCTTCTGTCCAATAAGCACCTCTGTATTCCCTTAAAGGCAAGGGGTGATAAAAAACTGCATACTGTACGCCTTGGTATTCTGTTTCCAAAAGGTAATTACATCTGATATTTTCATTTGTGTATTTGTCTATATCGTCCCATGTAAAAACAATTGGATCGTTTTTAATGTGCATCATCTCAATGATATTTATTGAATAATACACTATTTTTTAGGGATTAAATCGCTCCATTTAATTAATTTTTCTTTTTTAACATTGGATCTTTTTTGAATATCGTCCCATGTAAGGTAACCATGTGTTACCATTAAGTCCAACATACAAAAAACATCACCAGCTTCTTCTAATAATTTTTTATTCCATTCAGCATCAACCTTTGCTTTACGAAGTATTTTCATACATACTTGCACAAGTTCGCCACACTCCTCAGAAGTAATGGCGAACAATTGTTGATGTGTGTCTAAGGTTTTCAAGCCGCTACCTTGCCAATAATCATGCTGGCTGGTACTCGAGTTATTGTCCTACCAAATGGAGTGTTACCCATGTCAGCAACTTCCACAGTTTTTGGATTCATTTTTACAATTTTACCAACACGAACAATACCTTGTGATTCCCATTCAACAGTATCGCCTTTTTTAAGACCTCTTTTGTTTTTAGAACCAATATAGCTCATTTGCAATTTCCACTGCTTGGCTAGTTCATTTAAATCTGCTTGGTTGTCAATTAACCTAAGCGCCTGAATTGCATTTTCTAGTGCTGACATAATTTTAACTCCCTGAGTTTAAGTTTCATAAATTCTGACATTGCATCCAATGCCTTCTTCTTAGTCAAATTATACATGGTGTAAACATCACCATTAAGATAAACAACTTTTACTATATATTTTTTCATATACTCCTCTTTATAATGGAAAAAATAGGCTTACAATCCAATTGATAATCAGTGTTCCGCCTAGTGTTATTCCTATCATTGCAAATAAAATTAAACCTTCCGGTGGTCCTTTGGGTTTTTCCTTTTTCTTATTAAAATCGTTGTCGTTGTTATTAAACATCATCTACCACTGATTGTAATGACCAAAGCAGTAGACCTAAGCCTAATGCTCCAAAAATAAATGTTAGATGCCATGCATCACCTTCATGCCCTGTAGGACCATCAATTGCTCCCACTGCAAGAATTAAACAAATAAGTCCTAAAATCATTCTAAACATATTCGCTCCAAATCTCGTCCCAACCATAACTAACACCATCTTCAATAGTTTCGGCATCCAAGTGAGGAACTTCAGTTTTACCAAGTTCTACTGCGAAACTCATTGCTTCTGAGATATGCTCTGACTCAGTAATTTTGTCATGCACCTTGTCCCAAAATTTTTCTTCATTATCTAAAATGTAACTACTCATTCCCATTTACAACTCCTCTTTTCTAATTATGTTAACAGTATAACACCAAGATGTCATACTGTCAACCTTTTTATTTCTTAGTTAAGGTAAAGTGGACCAGTCCAACGAATTGTGTAATCTTCAAACACGTTACCACGAGCGGCATTCATCGCAGGAGCATTGTAACCTGCGGCTTTCAAAATGTCACCTTTTTTGAACTTTGGGTGATCATCAGTAGCAACGATAAAACCCCAAACACCACTACAAACACCACCAACAATTTTGATGTATTTCTTACCATGTTTAACTTCAACATTGTCATCGAAGTTATCCAACACACCCTGTGTGTACGAACTTATTGGCTTAGTGCCATTACTAGTAGACCAATTGATATAGTCTGTTTTGATGTTTTCTAGTAAATTTTCGATCTGTGTCTGCATTTTCAACTCCGTTGTTTTTTAGCTTATGTATACACTATAGCAAGATATCTTGGTTTTGTCAACCTTTTTCTTCATCTTTTTTAATCTTTTTTTTACGATTAAATTGCTACAAAATAACACACCATGAGCTCTTACCATAAGCAATTTTCTGCTTCTTTTTTGTAAATAGTTTTGCGGGTGTACTACACACGCAGTTGAAAAGGAGATAATATAATGGATATTATCAACAAAGTAAGAGGATGGGCGGCTGGACTAGCTGATTTAGGTATTAGCATTGCGGCTCTGATGATTATAGTAGAAGTACTTGGTCTAGGATCAATCCCATTCTTCCCAGAAGTAAGTGTCATTAGTAATGTAAGCGGTATGCTATCATCACTTGGCGCTGAAGGCCTAATGGGCTTGATTGCAATCTGGGTCCTATATACAATATGGAACAAGAAGTAATCATAAAACCAATAGGCTGAAAACCTTACGGAAATCAGCCTCCCTTCTTAAAATCACCCTCAATATAAGTTTTAGCCATATGACACAATACACACAATGTATTGATGTTGTCCTCTGTGTCTTTACCGCCTTTGCTTTTTAGTACAATATGGTCACCATGCATAACACCTCGCATGGCTCTGTTTCTAATAAACGGATCCTCTACATCACCAAATCGCACTTCATCTTTACGTGGATCATATCCGCATTTGGAACAACACCAACCTCTGTAAAATGTATGTGGACGTTCGGGCTTGCCCATTCCTCCATATTCACTACATTCTAATTGGTGTTCTCTACACAGTACATTACTACCAGGGCCGTCAAATACACTTAGCTCGTTGCAACAATCTTCAAGCATACACTGTAGAGCTCTGCGGTGTTGCTCTTTTAATACCGCATTGCTCTTTAGTTTATCCTTATTGGGATCTCTTAGTTTCATTTCCACAAGTCCGATGCAATAACAGTATATCCATTATTGGGTGTGTACTTGGGTGTTTTAAGATCAGTACTCTGCTTCATTTGTGCAATCAAAAACGGAATACCTGTACGCATCTCTGTACTAAATCCTTTAAGCCCAAACTCTTCATAGCTTTCTGGATTAGCATGAGCATACCAACGAGTATAACTCAATCGTACCTTATCCCAAAATGAACTGTTCTCACCAAAGTTTGCTTCAAAATAGTCTTTGGTAAAGGCTACCATTTTAAGCAAGTATTCATTGTCTACTGTGATGCCTTGCTCATAACACAAGTTAAAGTATTCATACAACTGCCTTGCTTCTTTAGCACGAACTGGACGTTCTTCGTTTAGATATACCCAGTACTGTGCAAACATTCTAGTTACTTCTGGGTGCTTGCGAGTTTTAAGACTTTTACTCATCAGTGTGTCAGCTAACAATGTAAATGCACCTGGTTCATCTTCGTCACCAAATTTACTGTTGGTAGCAAACAAACCTGCTTGTGCAAAATAATCATTTTTCTGTGCCGTGTCTACCCATTCTGGATAATCAGCACCATCTACTTTTACACCATATACCTGTTGCTTGTAGATATCAATAAAGTCTAAACTTTCTTTTGCATCTCCATTAAGCATAATAAAGTTTCTACGGATTTCCAACTTTTGTTTGGAATTGTACACAACAATCGGAACTGTTGCTTGTGCAGTACGTTCACCAAAAACTTTTGTTAGAATAATAAACAATGCAATAATAGTGTGTTGTCCGTCCCATGCAATATACTTGTTAGGTCTTTCTGGATCCTCATACACTTGTATTGCCATAACCATACTTTCACTGAAGTATGTTAAGATTTTTAAAATGTGTCGTATGTTAAGTTCACGTTGCATGGTCTCATCAATTAAGATAGCATCCATGCTAGCACTCATACCTTGACATAATTTAATATCTGAAAATTCTTTCCAACCACGTTCTGTGGGAGGACTACAGTTGCGTCTACGGAACTCGTCGACTACTGCTTCTAATTGTGCTTTAAATTGAGGGGCTTTTGCGATTGCTTTTTCTAATCGCTCTTGAAGTGTGACGAAGTTACTCGTGCTGACTTCATAAAGATTATTAATCTTTTGTGCATAATTCATAATTTTCTCCATTAAGCGGACATACTCGTCCTAGGTTAGCGGTCCTACTCGACCAATTACTTTTATAACATATTTGTAGGATATGTCAACCTAATAATGCAATTCAAAATTTCCTACAATAGATTGTAACAATGTATCATCTTTGTCACCAAATACAAAACCACAAGTGTCCACAGGAATAAAATGTGTGGTATCACCATCTTGTAATGGGTAAGTGGGATCATGTACAACACCACTTAAATATCCACAACGATCGCCAACCATAGTTGCAGTTCGCATTTGTCCTTCAGTAACACCTAGCACTAATACAGTGCCAAATCTTTCTGGTGTTGAGTTTTGCCAAGCATCAACAAGATCACCTTGTTGTGCAGGATGTTTTAAACTGTGTGTTATAAAAGCATTGCTAGCATGACTAGCTTGTGCCATTGCTTTTCCTGGATTCATTGAATCCATATCAGTTCGCATTAAAATATATAATACAGGTGTCATACTTCATAATCTCCAGCGCCAATAGTACTTCCCAAAGGTGTTGATCCAGATCCCATTTTCCAATTTTTATAAACTTTATAGGCTTTGGTAACATTTAAATTTTCATCGAAACCATTGTCCATTTCATTAATTAACCAATCAAATGATTTACCATAAAAATCTTCTGCTCTTTTTGTTAGAACATTAATTGCAGTGCTTAATTGCATAATTTCTCCTCCACACTCTTTATGTGTTTGCATTTACGATAAGCTGGACAATCACAAGTAAAACCTTTGTCCGTCATCTCTACACTATACTCATCACCTTTACTGCCTATTACGGGCCAAACAATTCCTACAAACGGATGATTTTCA
>Ga0160423_10001266_pt1 | contig 21182 bp, 16 predicted proteins | sample CRUFie14St8metaG_FD_108191 | JGI IMG/M metagenome (GOLD analysis project Ga0160423, IMG submission 108191) | Marine microbial communities from the Costa Rica Dome - CRUD Field 142mm St8 metaG | ecosystem: Environmental > Aquatic > Marine > Oceanic > Photic zone | place: Costa Rica: the Eastern... | reverse complement strand
GTTTTTCGCAATTGCCCGGTCATTCGTCAGTGTCAGGTTTGTCTCTTGATGAATTGAGACGGTGTAAGCTCTTTCTCTTGGGCAAAGGCTTTGGAGAAGTGGGAGAGAGATTGATAGCCGACCTCAAAGGCAACTTCAGTGACGTTGAGCTGGTGGCTGGAGAGAAGTTCGGCGGCCTTTTCAATCCGGAGGGCCCTAAGATGTAGCGAGAGAGTTTTGCCTGTTTCCTGTTTTACCAGCCTGCTAAGATAGTGCGGAGCACATCCGACGTCTTGTGAGAGTGATTTTAGGTCGAGTGGGAGAGTAAGGCGTGATTGCAAGAGGGTTAGCGCCTCTTTAACATAGCGATGTGCTCTTGATTTCACTACCGAACAGAAGAGCGGGGCTTCTACTTGTGGTTGGTGGAAAAGATAGAGCGAGAGGATTTCAAGAGTCTTGGCAAGGAACCACGCTCGTTGAGCGGCTTCTGGCACAGGTGGCTCTAGAAGATCCCGATAGAAGAATTGTTCACGGGGCGACCACCGCCAAATCATTCCAAGATTCTTTTTTAGCAAAGGCCCGACGTCACCGTAGATCTTTCGGATAGCCTCCTGAGGAAGAACAAGTAAAATGAAGTCATGTGTGTTGTTTCCTGAGAAACGAGTTGCGGTTTTAAATGGAGAGGTGTCTGCGCAGGTAAACAGCGCGATGGAAGAAGGCAGCAGAGTGAGCCTGGTATCCGAAGTCATGATCAAGCCCTCTCCGGAGTTGTTTAAAACAATGTGGAGAGAAGAATCCTTGAGGAATGAAGACCAGCTCCCAGCCTTTCCCTCGGGACTGGTTAGGTGAAAGACATCGAAGTCCAAGGTGCCGGATTGGCGATGGAGCAGGCGAGATTTGATGGTTCTGAAATCAAATTAGTGAATCCTACGCGGCTGGCCGCACGGTCACTCTGATGTCATCGAAGGGTATGTTTTCGGTGGTGAATTCAAAGTAGAGTGACTTTACCCGTGGAAGAACCCGGACAAGGGGAGAGATAGAGAATTTTACCGGGCCGACCCGATTAAGTGGATCTGAAGCCTCGAGGTTAAAGTTTAAGGAAACCCATTGCCTTATACGGAAACCGAGAAGGAAGTAGTGTCGCTCAAGACGAGGAAGCATGCGGTAAAACTTGGTGAGAATGGCGCTGGCCGACGATTGCTTGAAAACCTGCCTGAGCTCGAGGAGGACATTGGCCTTGGGGTTGGAAAAGGATTTCGAAACGTGGAACAGCTCTCGATCAATCCAATTGAGGACGGGTTCAGCAATTTGAAGAATTGCCGGTGTAGTCCGTTTGGTTGAAATGATCGTTGGCATCCCTCTAGGTTCGTGGAACCATTGCGCCAGTGATTGGCATTGTCAACGAAATAAATGAGACCGAGTCTCAATAGTGATTACCTCCCATATGGCGAAAACAATTTGTGATTGGTCCCGGAAGGATTTGGAGAAAAAGGTTGATAAGCTCTATGCTTTAACCAGTAAGCCTTCTTTTTATTGTCGAAAGTGTGGTTGTGTTGCAAATACAAAACAAGTCCTCTGCAAAGCAAAGGATTTGCCGGTTCGTGAGGATAATTAACTGGCGGCTGCTTCAGGCAGCTGTTGAGGGAACAAAGCACTTTTTGGTGGGTGTTTTCCATCCCAACAGGGAGATCCCCAGTTTCTACATTACCGTCAGAGGACGCAATTTTTCGCCCTTTCACACAGGCCTCGATTACAACTTGGTAAACTACCAGGTGAGCTTGGCTGAGAGAGTGGCATTGAGACCGGATTCATTGAGGCCGGACCCATGAACACGATAGTCTTCGTTGGTCAGATTTTCCAGAGCGAGATTGAACTGGAGGTTACTGGTGGCCTGCCAGCCAGCGTAGAGCGAGGCGGTGAGGTAGGCTGGCGTAGCGCCTGATGGGATGCGTTGGAGATCACCTTTGTCGCTCGCTGAGAGACGATCGGCCTCGGCGGCCCCAGTGAGGCGGGCTTCGGCCCACCAATCTCGGGAGGGCGTGTCGTAGCGAAGTGCGATCGATCCACGGAAAGGAGAAAGACGTGAGACCGGCTCAGTGATTTCCGGACCTCCGATGTATGAGGGACGATCAGAATTGCCATACTGGTATGTCAGGAATCCAGAGAGTGTCCAATCTGGCGAGAAATTCCATGCCGCTTCGGCCTCGACTCCGGTAATCCATGCTTCACTGCCATTTATTGTGACCGTGTCGCTGACTGTTGAGCTCTGAGGAATCCGAGTGATGATATCGTCGACCATTGTGTGGAATGTGGCGACTTCCAAGGTGAGATTTTCCTGCTTGTGACGACCGCCCAGTTCAAAGGTCAGAATGGTCTCAGGATCGAGATCGAGATTGCCTAAATTCTGGGCCCCTGAACGAGTGGTCAAATTTCCGGAGAGGTCGTTTACATTGGGAGCGCGGAAGCCCTGGGAGGCTCCGCCGAAAATGGACCAGCAATCATTGAGTTGATAGATGCTTCGGAGACTTCCAACGAGAGAGTCCCAGGATTCGTCGGCTGAGATGTCGTCGCTACCATCCCAGATTTTCCCCAGATCAGCCCTAGCATAGGTGTATCGGAGGCCTGCGGTGGCTTTGAAGCGATCGTTGAAATAGTGACGGGCTTGGGTAAATAATCCAAGAGACTGATAGGTGGCGTCATCAGCGAGAGGGCGTCGGCGGGGTTCGAAGACGCCGTTGCGCGACCCGCGGGAATCAATCCGATCTTCATAATAATCAGCTCCGCAGAGCAGACGGGTCTTTTCACTGAGATCGGAGTGGGCTTCAAGGGCGAGGCCGTAGGTCTGGGTTTCGATTTCACCGAAACGAGTCTGAGCGCTCGCCGGGTTGCGATCTTGAAACTCTGTATCCTGTGAGTCCTGGTAGGAAAGGGTGGCGCGATAGCGTTGGATGGCTCCGCTGTTGGGCTCTCCTTCGAGGCGAAGGTAGCTTAGCGAACGTTCCTGATCGTAGATACGGCTTGTGAATCTTCCTGGCGCGAGCCCTTCCCAGCCGCCGGGATTCTCAAGGGTGGAGTGCCACCGATTCACCTCGTCTTGGTCGAGATACTGATGAGCAAGGGTTAGCTGATGGTTTTCGTTGATGGCGAATTCGAATTTGAGATCGTAATTTTGTTCTGGATACCCAGTTCCCTCCATAGTGCCGTAATAGCCTGAACGAACGTCACCAAACTTCTTGAGTGTTGCTCCAAGAGTCAGCCCCCATCTTCCGCCCTCACCGAAGGATTGCTGGAGGCGTCCGACATGGGATTCCGAGTTGGTGCTGAAGCGATAAAATGCCGAACCATGTTGGAAGAATACGGGATCGTAGTCGAGGTAGTTACTGGAAACCGTCATGGCGTTGAGAGTTCCGCCGAGTGCGTCCGAGCCATAGAGGACTGATCCTTGTGACTTCACGAGTTCAAGTTGTTTAAGTCCCAAGCCGTCAATGGTATTGGCATACTGAACAGGGCCAGAGCGAAAAGTGGAATTGTTCATGCGAATTCCATCCACGAGATAGAGGTTTTGTCGTCCGGTAAATCCACGAATAAACGGGGAGCCATGCCCGTGTGTTGTTTTTTGAACCGAAACTCCCGGAGTCAGGGCCAGAGCCTCGGGGAGGCTCCGGAAATTATTTTCGATCATGTCATCATTAGTCACGGTCTCAACTGACTGGGTGCTATCAGCGGCATTCTCAGTTTCGCGGGATGCAGTTACGACCACAGGAGCAAGGGTTACGATTTCTTGTCCGGCGGCGAGCGAAGTGAGAAAGAAGAAGGCGGGTCCAAAGGGCGTGGACAAAGATCCTAGGGGGGATTTCATGCGCGTCTCATAAATGAACGCAGGAGAACCGCAAGTGATAAAAAAAGCTCCCGCAGGGGGAAATCTTGTTTTTTAATTGGGCTAGATAAGCTCTACTTGAGAGCCTTTGGTGGTCCGAAGATTTCGGCGAGGAGAAGAGCTTCTCTCGCTGCGGTTGGGCTTGAAAGGTGAGCCTTCAGGCGGGCCTTGGTTGACAAGGAATTGACTTTTCGTCGTGGTGCATTGGACCTTGAATTGAATCGATCGAGAGCTGCTTCCTCCGCGGCGCTCAAAGTTGGCAACTCCACTTTGCGGGGCTGGGAAGCGGAAGCGGGGACCTGAACTCCAGTATTAGTAAGAAGAGGCGGTGGAGCGGGAATCTGAACTCCAGTGGGAGTAGGAAGAGGCGGTGGATTAGTTGCGGGAATTTCCAGTTGCTGTCTCTGCGCCGCCAACTCGGCCTCATAGGCCTCATAGAGTTCCTCATAGCCTCCCTCGTCCTCCGCTTGGGGAGGTTGATTTTGCTGACTCCTTTTTTCGATGAGAGCTTTGAGCCCGGCAATAATCATTGCCACGAAGACAATGATTACATTGGGGTTGATGTCGATCTCAGCGAGCATCAGGATTGGGTCTCATTAGGTTCATCGCCGATGGAGTCACGCATTTTGGTGTCAGCAACGACATTTTGATACTTGGCGTAATCCATCACGCCGAGTTGTCCGTTGCGGAAAGCTTCGGCGATTGCCATGGGAACAGTGGCTTCGGCTTCGACAACCTTCGCCTGCATCTCTTGGGTGCGCGCTGACATTTCCTGCTCGGACGCCACCGCAGCGGCTCGACGCATTTCAGCCTTTGCCTGGGCAACACGCTTGTCGGCTTCTGCCTGTTCAGTTTGGAGTCGCGCTCCAACGTTGTCCGCGACATCGACGTCGGCGATATCAATTGAGAGAATTTCAAAAGCGGTGGCGGCATCGACTCCTTTGCCGAGAACGACGTGGGAAATGGAATCGGGATTCTCAAGAACGGTTTTGTAAGAAGCCGCCGAACCCACTGAGGTCACGATCCCTTCGCCAACGCGGGCGATGATCGTTTCTTCAGTAGCTCCGCCAACAAATCGGTCCAGATTGGTGCGGACAGTGACCCGGGCGCGGACATTGACACCGATACCGTCTTTTGCCACAGCGGTAATCTTGGTGATTCCGGCTGATGGATTCGGACAGTCGATGACCTTGGGGTTAATTGAGGTGCGGACAGCTTCGAGGACGGTCTTGCCGGTGTCTTTGGTGGCAAGATCGATGGCGCAGGCGCGGTCGAAAGTGAGACTGATGCCCGCTTTTTCGGCCGCTACGAGTGCAAGAACGACATTGATTATATCACCACCAGCAAGGTAATGAGCTTCAAGTTGGTCGGTGCTGTAGTCTAGACCCGCTTTTGCCGCGGTGATCCGGCTGTTGACAATTGTAGCGGGATGAACTTTCCGGAATTTCATGAAAACCAGATTAAGGAAGCTCACCGGAGTCCCAGCGGCTTTGGCTTGGATCCACAGACCAAGGAAATTGATGAAGATGAGGCCGATCACCAAGAGAACGAGGACTCCAAAGACGGCTAGGATCACAGGAAGGATACTCGCGAGGACGGGGATATTATTCATGACGGTTTAGATTACCAAAACGAGACAGCGATGCAAATTGAAGTTTGAATTTCCTGAAGATTAAAATGATGCTCGTGAGGTGAACAATGCGGATCGCGTCATCGGAATCATCGCGGGGAACGGGATTTACCCCGAAACCTTTGTAAATGCGGCCCGGGAGCGTGAGGTGAAACTTGTGATGGCTGCCTTTAAGGGCGAGACAAGGGAAGGTTTAAGCGAGCAGGTGGGTGCTTTTAAATTGTTTCGCGTGGGGCAGTTGGGAGGATTGATTAAGTTTTTCAAAAGTCAGGGAGCCACTGAAGCAATTATGGTTGGCCAGATTGCTCCCAAAAATCTTTTCTCTCTCTGGCCGGATATGCGGATGGCGAAAATGCTTTATTCGGTGAAAGAGCGGAATGCCGAGTCTCTCTTCGGGGCGATTGCGGGCGAGTTGGAGAAGGATGGTATCACTCTCCTGCCTGCGACGACCTTCCTGGAAGATCAGATGTCCACAGAAGGGCTTCTATTCGGCTCTGAGATTTCCGACCGGGATTGGGAGGATGTCCATTTTGGGTACAAGATTGTAAAGGCAACGAGTGCCCATGATATTGGACAAAGTGTCGTGGTCCGACGCGGCACCGTTCTTGCAGTTGAAGCCTTCGAAGGAACTGATGAATGTATCAAGCGAGGCGGAAAACTTGGAAACGGAAAAGAAGTGACTTTGGTGAAAGTATCCAAACCAAATCAAGATATGCGCTTCGACGTCCCCGTCATTGGCCCGAATACAATCGATAGCTGCCGCGAAGCGGGGGTGTCTTGCATTGCCGTCGAGGCCGGGAAGACTCTCTTCCTTGGTCGTGACGAGGTGGCAAAAAAGTGTAATGAAGCCAAGATCTCGGTGGTTGGAATCTAGGTGTGATCTTTGGTTTAATGGAAATCGTGTGAGCTAGAGGACATGCCGGGGGCTTTGGCTAAGGGGCTGACCGAGGTGATATAGATGGTAGGTTGTCGGCCTTCGGTGATTTGCAGACGTCCTTGGCAGAGTAGGAAAGATTCACTAATAATGGTGAGGCGGAAGTGTTTGAAGGTTTTGCGGGGGACGAAGAGGTTGGCGATTCCGTATTCGTCTTCGAGGGAGATGAAGCAGTGTCCTTTTGCAGTGCCGGGACGTTGGCGGCAGATGACCATGCCGGCGATGCTCAGGGGAGTGCCGTGCCGGAGACGTTTGAGATCGTCGGAGTTGATTACTTTGGAATCGCGCTGAGCTTGGCGCCAAAGCCGCATCGGGTGAGGGCCTAGGCTGGCTCCTTGCAGGGTGAAGTCGGTCTCAAGTCGCTCGGCGGGTTGCATCATTTCGAGGACTTGCTCCTTGCTGTTCTCTTTTTTGGCGAAGAGGTCATCGAACGGGAGTTGTTCACTCTGCCAGAGGGCATCACGGCGGTGTTCGACTTCAGGGAGTTCATTAAGTGCGCCAATGGCGGCGAGGGTGCGGCGTTCTTTTTTGTTAGGAGCAACTCGATGGAGGAAGTCATTCAAGGAGGTGAAGCGGAGTTGGCTGCGTTCTTCGAGAATGCGGTCATTGGTGTGACTGCGAATTCCTTTCAGACGATGAAAGCCGAGGCGCAAGGTCGCGTCGTCGATGACGGTCGTTTCGATCATCGATTCATTGAGCGAGACCGGCTTTGTGCGCACGCCGTGTCTTCGGGCGTCCTGAATGAGAGTATTGACGGAGTAAAATCCCATCGGTTGGTTGTTAATGAGTCCGCAGAAAAATTCAGCGGCGCGATGTTGTTTTAGCCAGCAGGACGCGTAGGCGATGAGCGCGAAGGAGATGGCGTGGGATTCGGGGAACCCGTAAAGTGAAAAGGCTCCGATGGATTGCACCACGCGTTCCTGGATTTCTTTGGGAATATTTTTTTTGACCATGCGGGCTTGCAGTTTTTGGGAAATCTCCATCATGCGTTCGTCGGAACGTTTGAAAGACATCGCCTTACGTAAGTAATCGGCTTCCACGCCGGTGAAGTTGGCGATCTCCATGGCCATGCGGAGAACTTGTTCTTGGAAGAGAGGGACGCCGAGAGTGCGTTTGAGGATCGGCTCGAAAGAGGGATGGATATACTCGATCGCTTCCCGTCCGGTGCGTCGGTTGAGGTAGGGGTGGACGAGATCGCCTACGATGGGTCCGGGGCGAATGATGGCCACTTGCACCGCTAGATCGTAGAATGTCTTGGGTTGCATGATGGGAAGCGTGGCCATCTGGGCTCGGGATTCGACCTGAAAGGTGCCGATAGTATCGGCGCGGCAGAGGAGCTCATAAGTAGCGGGATCGTCTTTGGGGATCTTGGCGAGATCGACGGGACGGCCGCGTTGTTCGCATATGCGGAGGGTGTCTTCCATGGCTGCGAGCATGCCCAGCCCGAGGAGGTCGACTTTGACAATGCCGAGGTCTTCGCAGTCATCCTTGTCCCACTGCAATACGGTGCGCCCGGGCATGGCTGCGGGTTGGAGCGGGACGATCTGATCGAGTCCGTCGTCACAAAAGACCATGCCGCCGGAATGCTGTCCGAGGTGACGGGGGGAGTGGAGAATGTCGTGATAGAGTTGTAGGAGTGCGTTGAAGCGGGGATGGTTGGCGGGAACTCCGGAGCGCTCGATGGTGTCGGTAAGGTCCATGACCTGGCTGCGCGGGTAGTAGTTGTCCATCGAGAGTTCTTCGGGCGGCTTCTCTTGCTTGGTGTCTTGAATCTTGGGAGAGGCACAGAGTTCGGTGAAGCGATTGGCGATTGTTTCGGGGAAGCCAAGAATCTTGGACATTTCCCGGAAGGCGGAGCGCGGTTTGTAGGTGATGACATTGGCCGTCATCGCCGCGCCGCGTGGGGCATATTTTTTGAAAAGATATTGGATGACGAATTCGCGCCGCTCGCCGGAGGGGAAGTCGATATCGACATCGGGCCAGGATTGGCGGTTTTCTGAAAGGAAGCGTTCGAAGAGAAGTCCTCCCGCGACGGGATCGACGCTGGTGACGCCGAGGGCGTAGCAGACGAGTGAGTTGGCGGCTGAACCTCGTCCCTGACAGAGGATTCCGTGAGATCGAGCGAAGCGGACGAGGTCCCACACGATGAGGAAGTAACCGGAGAAGCCGAGTTGACGGATGGTGCTGAGTTCGTGGCTGACTTGTTGGCGGTGTTGCAGGCTGACTTTTTTGAAGCGGGTTTTGAGACCGGAGACGACGCGAGTTCTGAGGGTTTCGTGTTGAGCTTCATCGCTGAGGAGTTCGTTGGTTTTAGGATCACGGAAACGGGGAAAGCGGTAGCCGAGGTTTTCGAGTGAAAAGGCGCAGCGCTCGCTCAAATCGTAGGCGTGTCGTGTTGCTTCAGGATAAGCGTAGAAGAGTTTCTGGAGTTCCACGGGGGATTTAAGAAAACGTTCTCCATTCATCTCGAGGCGGCGTCCGGCGTCATCAAGCGTGGTCTTTTCACGGAGACAGGTGAAGGCGTCCGCGAGGAAGCGATTTTGGGGTTTGGCATAAAGCGGCGCGTTGCTTGCAAGCAGGGGGAGCTTGAGATGTTCGCCGAGATCACGCATGAGTTGGTTTCGGCGTTCCTCGCCACGTCGGTCATGACGGAAGAGGGCGAGTGAGACGTTTTGGGGGCCGAAGAGTTCTTTGAGCGCGATGGCAGAGGCGAGGAGTTTTTGTCGGGTTAGTATGCTAAAAGACTCGGGCGTGAGAACGGCATGAAGGCCCAAAAGCGAATGTTCTTCCCGGTGTTGGGAGTCGGGTGCGCAATGACAGCGGGTCAGGAGTTGCGAGAGGTTTTGGTAACCTTGTCGGGATTGGCAGAGGACGGGGAGTTGGGAGATCGTGAAGGATTTCCCAGAGAGCGGGAGGCTTTCCAAGGTCGCGCCGACGATGGCGCGGATGCCATTTTTTTTTGCGGTGTGGTGGGCGCGGGCGGAACCGTAGAAGCCCATGTGATCGACGAGGCCGATGGTTTTGTGTCCAAGTTCGGCGGCGCGAGTAAAGAGATCTTCAGGAAGGCTGGAACCGCGGAGAAAGGAGAAAGAGGATTTTGCGAGGAGCTCCATGGCCCAGCAATCCTAAGCAAATATTGTTCGATTGAACAACATTTTAATTGTGAGTTTGAGAGGATGGGATCGCCTTTCGCGTCGGATCTCCGATGGCGCGTTTGAGGAGGAAGCGCCCGGCGATTCTGATGAGTTATGATAAATATTTTCAAGTAGTGAATGGATTGAGGATAGTGAATTTTGAATAGGATTAAAACCAGAGCCAAGGAAGATGATTTGTTCCCAACTTGCTCGGCACGCTCCTGATTTTTTAAACTCTATCCATAGATTCCGGTGAGGGCCCAGGTTTCGGGTGGGGTGAAGGAGAGTTGGAGGAGGGTTTCTCTGTTGAGTTCGATGTCCCATTCGACTTTTTGCCAGGTGTCTTGCCACCATGATCCGGATAGGGGAAAGGGACCGCGGAGGCTGGTGATTGTGCCTTGGTGTGGGCCGGTGAGGATGGCGAGGGGGCGCGGGAATTTTTCTTCCTTTTGGGTGGCTAGATGAACGGTGAGTGGCGGGCGTAATCGGGACATGGGGAGACGGGAGGTCGGCCAGTGTTCGATGCCGGTTGGTTTGGTGAAGTCGGGAGTGATCGGGTGGAGTTCGAGGATGTCGGGTCGATGGGTGTTGGCGACCTGGGGAATGCCGAGTCGGTGGGCTCCGACGATGCCTGAAAGGCGGCGCAAGGTGTCGTCGAACTGATGCGGATTTTTGATACCGCGATGGAAGAGTTGATGTTGGGCGTGTCGTGGGAACGTGGGGGTGAGTTCGAGATGGAATTCATTGATGGGCGCGGGGGCTGAGAAGTTCTCGAGATGTGTGTGGAGGGAGTTAAGCAGGATGTCGGGCGAAAGAGTGGGCTCGGACATTTCCATGTTGCGGGCGTGTCCGGCGCCATTTTCGAAGGAAAGGTGGAAGGTTATCTCGGTGGCGGCGCGTTGATGGTGGGCGAGACGATTGCAGAGGGTCTGGAGGAGGCGTCGGGCGATGAAGAGAATGGGTTCGTGATTTTCCACGGGAGGTTCGAAGATATGGCTGATTTGAAAGACGCATAAAGGTTGGTGGAGTTTGAGGAGGCGGGTGCTTTTTTCGTGGAGGATATCGTGAAGCCTTGCGAGATCGGTGCCGAGGCGTTCGACGAGTCCTTGGCGTGGCAAGGCAGCGAGATCGCTGAGAGTGTTTAGTCCCCAGAGGTTAAGGACTTCGAGATCTTTGAGGGGGAAGTTGCCGCTTTTAATGAGTTCGTCCAAAGGTAAGGCGAGGGGAGAGAAGTTCTCGGGAAGGTGTCCCGGTCGGGCCGCGGTGTGGCGGGAAAGCGCGGTGAGGTGAGCGAGGTCTGGGGTGGATCCGAGGGAAACTTGCACAGGGAGAGCGAGGTGTTTCGAAGCATTGAGGCTGGTGTGGAGCCAATCTTTTTCGGATGAATAGAGAATGCTTGAGAGATCGAGGAGGAAGGTTTCCGGCGAGGTGAGCTCGAAGTCGGGGGTGAGGCTTTCGATGAATGCGAGGAGTTCGCGGCGGGTTGCGATCTCGGCATCTTCGTCGGATTCCATCAAAAGAAGATCCGCGCAGCGAGCGAGGGCGCGGGTGGTGCGGAGGCCGGGAAGAAGTCCGTGTTGCCGTGCGGCTTCATTAACTTCGAGGAGCGATGACTTTTCGCGTTCGCCTTGCGAGAGAAGAACGGCGGCTTTTTCCGGATCGATTCCGTCGCGCGCGAGGAGGCAGTTCAGAGAAAAGGCCGGGAAGTGGAAGCAGGAGAACATGGTGGAATCAGAGCGCGGCGCGTTGCGCGAGGGATTTTTCCTGAAACTTTAATCGAGGTGGGTGCCGTTCGAGGTGATCGAGATTGAAATTCCCGGTGAGGCTTAGTCGTTGTTTGACCGAGGGGAGAAGAGGTTGTGGAGTAAGCGTGAGCAAGGTGGTTCCACTTTCGCGTGCTTGGTTTCGCAGTCGATGCCAGATGGACGAGGGGAAGCGTTTGAGTTCGCGGGCTGGAGTGAGATGGAGATCGAGTAAGACCAGCGGGAGATTGCCGTCGCGGAGGAGGAGGTCGGCGCATTGGATGGCCTGGGAAATCTCGCAACAACGGACCCAGAAGAGCTGCCGGCATTTGAGGTTACCGTGAGAGCCGGGGTCGAAGGAATCGTGTCCGTCGATGAGGGCGAGGGGGAGGTCGCATTCTTGGGAGAGGAGTTCAGAAATGAACAAAGCCATGCCCTGATTGGGATGAGAGGAGACGACTTCGTTGATGCTGCCTCGTTCGAAGGTGAGGCTGGAGGTGGCTTGGGGTTCTTTGGGAAGAGGAGCAGGACGATGCGCGGCGGGGAATTTTTCGCGAAGTTCCCGGCGAAGTTCATCGATTTCTAAAAGGGCAGACACATGTTCATTAGAACAGTATTTTGTGAGTGGTCAAGTGGGGATGTGAGTTTGGATTTTTTTACCGCGGATTTCGCGAATGGACGCGGACCTTTTCTTGGGCTTTGAAGGAGTTTGTCAGCGGGGGCTACTTAGCTTTCGCCTCGAACTCAGGGAGTTTTTTCAGGGCCTCGGGGGTGCCGATGGCTTTGAGGCAGGTGACGACTTTGGCCGCTGCGGTCTTTTTGTCTCCGGGGGATTTGGAGTAGAGGCTTTCGACGATGAGGTAGTGGCGGAGGGCTTCGCCGGGTTGTTTGGCGGCCATTTCGATGTCCCCCGCGTGAAGACGGAGGGCTATGTCTAGTTCGCCCTGGGGGCGGAGGCCGAGTGCGTCGGAGGCAGCCTGACGAGCTTCTTCGAATTTTTGGGATTCAACGAAAGCCTGGGATTGGAAGAAATGAGCTTCTGCTTTTCGGTAGGGTGATTCTTCGAGTTTGAGAATCTCCTCAGCGGCTTTAAGAGCGTCATCGGGTTGCTTGGCAGCGAGCGAGGATTTCGCGAACAGTCGCCAGATTACCGGCTGGATTTTATCTTTGCTGGTGGAAATGCCTTCCTTGAGAAAGGCCCAACCTTTTTGATGTTGTTCCGCTTTGGCGAGACTGGCACCGAGCCAAGTGGTGATGGCGGAAGGAAGTGGGGCATTGCGATCGCTTTGGCGGAGGAGTTCGATTTCTTTTTGCAGGAGTTCTAGGTCGCTGGCCTGAAAGGCGCATCGGATGAGAATGGGGCCAACTTGGGTGGTGAATTTTTCGGGCGCTAACTCTCGCGCCTTAATGAGGTAAGGTAGGCTCTTGGCGTGGTTCTTGAGACGGTATTCGTTCCATCCGAGCCAAAAGTTGGCCGAAGCTTTCGTATCGTTATCGAGCGTGGGTATCGCGAGGAGTTTTTCTTGAACGGCAACCAGCTTGGGATAGTTCTTGCGTTCCTGATAAAGCGCGCTGATGCGCTGCATAAGATTTAGGCGGAGCTTTTCGTCAGTGGTTTTGGTGAGGATGGCTTCGTAATCCTTTAGCGCGGCATCAGCCTGACCTTGCTTGGAGTATATTTCGGCGCGATTAAGAAGCAGGGAGGTTTCCTGCTTGGCTCCGGGGTGTCCGCGAAAGAAGGCGGCGATCGCATCGAGGCTTTCTTTCTCTAAATTCAGAGCGATTGCTGACTTGGCCAAGTGATAGCGGGTGCCCAGTAGGTTTGATTTATCAATGAGTCCGAGACGGATCTCCTGATAGTGATCGAGGGCGGAGCGGTAGTTCTTTTTCTTGTAGTAGTGATTCGCCAGAAGAAGTCGAATAGATTGGGTCTTGGCATTGAGCTTTTGCTTCTCTCCATGCTGCTGAAGGAAAATTTCCGCCTCGCGGGAAAAGTCGGGGGCTTTTGTCAGGTGACTTCGAACAAGGGCGCGGTAGGAAGCTTGATAGACCGTCATGGTTTTGGGCGAGAGATTGGAGATTTCGACTTCTAGTCTGGAGACCTCCTTGGTGTTACCAAGTGCTTCGTATGCCTTGGCGGTCATAATGAGGCGTTGGAGAACGGTTTTCTGATCGAGCTTGAAGTTCCCCTTTTTGTATACATCGACGACGGATTGCCATTCCTTGTCCTGATAGTGGAGATTCATTAAGGCGACTTGGCTTTGGCCGTGCCATTCGCGAGATCCTGAATCGCTCATGGATCTGGCGAACCAAACTTTGGTCGCTTTCTTGTCGCCAAGTTTTTGTGAGAGGAGAGCAGCTTGGAGAATAGCGTTGGATTTGACCTCTTTGTTTTTGGAGTCAGCTAAGATGACGAAGAGTTCATAAGCCTGACGTTGTTGATTCTTTTGCTGGTAAAGTTGCGCAAGGGTGAGGCGGGCGCGCTCGGTGTAGGGGCTACCCTTGTCTTCGAGCACGGCGTTGAGGGCCGGAATGGTGAGAGCGTCGTTTTTGAGTTTGTGGAAACAGACAAAGCGTTTGTAGAGGGCGTCGTGGCGGATCTCATCTTTGTCGGTGGTTGTCGCAAGAATACGGAACCATTTCGACGCTGAAAGCCATTGCTGCTTTTCGTAGTCGTCGGTGGCGAGGTAGTGGGATGCTGCAGAGACGAACGGACCACTGGTCCAGCGCGTGGCGGTGGTTTCGAAGCAATTGCGGCTGGCCTTATCTTCGCCCAATTCACGATAACAAAGAGCGAGGAAATACCAGCTTTCGATGGCTTTGGTATTTTTTGGGTGGGAGCGAAGGAGGCGATCAAATTTCGAGGCAGCGAGGCGGTAGGCTTCTTTTTTTTTGTCTGGGTTTTTCTCCACCTTGGCTTCGTTGTAGTAATGCGAAGCAAGGTCGTAGAGATCCTGCACGGGGTTTGACTCAAGGGGCTTAGAGGCGGGTGCTCCTGGTTCTTGAGCCGCGAGCGAAAGTGAGAGGAGAATTAGAAAAATGGAGAGTCTCATGGAGTTGCTGGTAGAAGCGAGGCTCGGAACGAGATTTATTTAGACGGAACCGGAGCGCGGTTGGCGAAGCGGATATTCCAGATGCCGGCCTTTTGGATTTCGTCCATGACCTCAAAGAGGACCTGGTTGGTGCCGTCGGCATCGCAGCGAATACGGACAGGTTGTTGGTCTGCTTGATCCTGACCGGCGATCTTGGCGTTTTCCATGATACGTTTGAGCATTTCCCGGAGCTGATCTTTGGTGTAAACCTCATTGTTGATGGTGATGATGCCGTCCTTGGTGAGATTGACCACAATCTCGTTGGAGACGCGGGCATTCTGAGATCCCTCGGTGGCAGTCGGGACGGAAACGCGAGTGTCCTTCTCCTGCTCGGTGATTTGGTAGGTGACGAGGAAGAAGATAAGGAGCAGGAACACGATATCGATCATCGGCGCAAGCTGGAAGCTGGCCGGTGGTGGAGTGTTGTCGCGGATACGCATCTTGGGTGGAATTGAACGGGATGTTTATTCGCTCATGCCGGCCGGGCGGTATACCTCGTGGGAGGCTTGGGAGGCAGCGTGCTCCTCGGTGATCTGTCCGCCGATGAGGGCGAGAATGTGAGTGCCCGCAGCCTCGAGTTCGGCAATGTGGTTTTGCACCCTTCCACGGAAGAAGGAGTAGAAGGTCATCGCAATGATGCTAATAACCAACCCGGCAGCCGTGGTGACGAGGGCTTCCCAGACTCCCTCGGCCAATTCGAGTTGTTTGGTTCCCTCTATGTTACCGTTGGCAATCTCCATGAAGGATTTGATCATTCCGATGACAGTTCCGAGAAGGCCGATCATGGGTGCGATCCCGCCAATGTCAGCGAGGTAGCTGATTCGCTGACTGAGAATGCCGCTTTGTCGGGAAGCCTCGGCCTCAGCGATTTCGCGAATTTCGGGGCGACTCGCGGTGGGGTTCTTGGTGAGGAAATCGAGAGTCTTTTGAGTGACGCGAGCTACCGATTCGTCGCGACGATGGCAATACGCGATGAGGCCGAGATAATCGCGTTTTCTGATCATAGCCTCAGCGTTATTCATAAACTTATTGGTGACCACCGTGCTGCGGCGTAGGGTCAGAAAATAGAGGAGGACCAGAATTAGGGTAAAAATGGAAAGCGCGACGAGCGCAGTCATCACCCAACCGCCTTTCGAGAGGAGTTCGATTATGGTGAGGTCTTTTTTTGCGGTCTCTTCGGCAGCCGAAGCCACCGAAGGAAGGAGCGCGACGAGAAGCGCCGGAATGAAAGGGTGTTTCATATCTGTTAGGAAAGTCTAACTGTTCTTCGCCGGGGTGCAAGTGTGGGAAAACCCTCATTTAAATGCTGGGTTGCGCCCAGCGCCCTGTTGGATTACGAGTCTTTAGCCTTTGATCTTCCAAGGAAATGTCGCGATTGCCCGCCCTCAGAGCCCGCCTACCTCAGGTTACCCAAAAACCGGGGGTCTACCTAATGAAAGATCGATTGGGTTCGATTATCTACGTTGGGAAGGCACGAAATATCCGAAAACGTCTACATACCTACTTCATGCCCTCTGGAAAAAAGCGGGCTGATATTAAGACCCGAGCGCTCATTGACTCGATCTGTGACTTTGAAACCCACGAGGTGCGGAATGAGGAGGAAGCTTTTCTTCTCGAGGGAAAGTTAATCAAGCAATACCGGCCTCGCTACAACGTTAGCTTTCGGGACGACAAGCGCTTTCTCATGGTGAAGGTGAATTTGAACGATCCCTGGCCAAAGTTTTCCACGACCCGGCTAAAAAAGGGCGACAAGGCAAAGTATTTCGGTCCTTTCGTGCACGCTGGAGCGGTGAAGGGGATTGTTAGCTGGTTGAATCGCGAGTTGGGTCTAAGGAACTGTCGCCCAAGAAATCCCGGCGGGAAGGATTACAAACATTGTAATGCCGACATCATTCGGAATTGCTCAGCGCCTTGTGTCGGGAAGATTGAGCGGGGAAATTATCTCGAACGGGTGGAGGAGGCTTGCGAGCTTCTGAGCGGAAAGGGGAAGCGTGAAAGGCTCAAAGGACTCAAAGTCGAGATGGAGCAAGCGGCGATCAGACAGGATTTCGAGAACGCCGCGAAGTTACGTGATGTCATCATGAACATCGAAAGGGCGCTCAGTCCAGCAAGGCAGTTTTCGCGAGGACGGGGGGTTCCAACGACCGTGCAACCCAAGGAGGATCTCGCTGAGTTGGCGGATTGGCTTTCGCTGGAGGGGCCGCCGGAGATCATGGAGTGTTTCGACATCTCAAATATTTCCTCAACACACATTGTGGCTTCGATGGTGCGTTTTAAAAACGGTCTGCCTGATAATCAAAACTACCGTCGATATCGGATCAAGACGGTAGAGGGACAGAATGACTTTGCCAGTATGGCTGAAGTGGTTCGACGTCGTTATGGCCGGATTCTCATGGAAAATATGAAAGCCAATCCTGACGTTGCCATAGAGAGTCAGGAGGAAGCGGTCGAAGCACTGCGGAGATTAGCAGAGGAAGGAAAGAGTCCTATTACTTTGCCTAATCTTGTCATTGTGGATGGTGGCAAAGGTCAGCTGAGTTCGGCAATCACCGAGTTGCAGCGCCTTGGCTTGGGAGGCTTACCGATCGTAGGATTGGCAAAACAACGCGAGGAAATTTTCCAACCAGGGGAAAGCATTCCGGTTTGCATTCCGCATGATCGCGGCGCCTTGAAATTGATGCAGCGAATTCGCGACGAGGCTCACCGCTTTGCCAATGGCTACAACGAGCTACTGCTCCGGAAGCGAGTGAAGGAGAGTCTCCTCGATGATTGTCCGGGAATCACACCAGCAAAGAAACGATCTTTGCTCAAGAAATTTGGCTCAGTGGCGAGGATTCGAAAAAAGACCACAGCAGATATCGCAGCTCTTTCTGGGTTTTCGAAAAAGTCGGCGAGAGAGATTCTTAATTTTCTGCGAGACAATTGATTTCCATGACAAGGAATTTACTGAAGGTCAACCTTATGGCGAGATGGAGTGGAGCCCCTAGCTTATCAAAACAAGTTTGCTAGACCGGAATAAATCCTGCAAGGTTTTGGATCATGGTGCTAGCAGCACCCGATTTGAGCTTGAAGGGTCAGGGCTTCCACCTCCTGCGAACATGAGTCGGTCCTTCAGTCCGTATGAAAATTACTCGCCAAGGCAGTATAGAACCTCGCGGCGGGTGCCCTCGGTGCGGAATCCGACGCGCATGTAGAGTTCGTCACCGATAAAGACAGGTGAAGCATAAGTGTCGTCACCCAGTTGGTTTTGCGCGATTTGTTCAAACTTTTCCGGGGTGGCTTTGAATACCGTGGTCTGTCCATTTTTAATAGGTGCATAGATCAGACCATTTGCAAAAGTTGGAGATGCCATGACTCCGCCTCGTCCGAGGCGTTGCCTCCAATGTTCCTCACCGGTTTCGGTATCCCAGCAAAAGGCGAAGCCTTTGTCGGTGACGGTGTAGAGTTCGTTGCCGTGAACCAACATGGATTGCTCGTAAGTGCGCTCTTTATTTTGCCAAAGGAGCTTTCTCGAGCCATCAGCGGTGTAGGCGGCTGTTTGGTTTTTAGGATAGCCTCCGCTGGCGAAAACCGAGTCCTTATTCCAAACAACCGTGCCACAGGTGCTTTTGGAAATGTGAGGCGCTTCCCAGAGAAGTTTTCCCGTAAGAGGATCCTGGCTGGTGACTTTTAACTGACCGGAGCTGAGAAGCTGATTCTTTCCCGCGACATGCCCCACCACAGGGGTGGACCAACTCGCCATGGTGTTGCGGTCGGTACGCCATTTTTCTTCTCCGGTTTTCGTTTCGATGGCGACGAGATACCCCTCAGGTTCGTAGTCAGAAGTGATGTAGATCAGCCCTTTGTGGTAGGCCGGGGTCGAGCCGTATCCGAAGTCGCGGTCGGGAAGGTAATCGCCAATCACTTTATCCCAGGAAATATCGCCATTAGGTTTGACTGCGGTGAGTTGGAGCTTCCCGCGATTGTGGAAGAGGGTAATGACGCACTCACCGTCCCAAACGGGGGTCTGTGAGGCATGAGTATTTTCCTTGTGGATACCTTCAGGGAGTCCGCCCTTATTGATGATTTTTGTCCAAAGGATCTTTCCACTTGTCCGATTGATGGTGACAAGAGATTGCGTGCCAGCTTTCTCATCTCCGGTGGTGAGATAAATTCGATCACCAACCACGATGGGCGTGGAATGCCCTAATCCCGGGAGTTCGGTCTGCCAGCGGACATTCTTTTCAGTGGACCATTCCGTGACTGGTTTAGCGGCAGCCCCGGCATGGTTGTTGAAGGTGGGGCCCCGCCAATGTGGCCAATCGGCGGCGAGGGTAAATCCAGTGAGGAGAAGCGAGAGCGTAAGGGCTTTCATAGTGATTTGGCGGCTTGGTTCTTAGTTCCCACAAAAGCGACATTGATATTTGCGTGCGGAACGATCGACAGGAAATGTGCCGAACTCCCAGATTTCGTCAATCGAATCAGGAGGGATTTTCCCGATCTACATCTTGGTCGAGGTTGGCAAATAGAACTTGTGAGATTTAGACTGGCACAGATGAATTGATTCCGCTGATCCAAGGCTCCGTGACAGACAGCGATCTGACGAGGGATATGAAAACAGCGATCTTGAGCACGACGAGAGCTGTCATTCTCATTAGGGAGGACATGACTGCTTTTCATTGCAGGGGAATTCCGGCAGGGTTGCGCCGTGATTGTGCGGTTAGTGAATCTTTTCTGGTTGTGGACCCTCCTTGGAACGGCGTGGGCGTGGATTGTTCCGGGACATTTCACTTGGTTCCTTGGTAAAATCCCTGGGAGTGATCTTTCCATGGTGGCTGCTGGTTTGGGCCTCATTATGTTAGGGATGGGGATGACGCTCACCTTTACTGATTTCGGAGAGGTTTTGAAAATGCCGAAAGCAGTCGTCCTGGGTGTATCGGCCCAGTTTCTAATCATGCCCCTAGTTGGCTGGAGCGTGGCCAACCTCTTTGCATTGCCCGATCACTTCAAACTTGGAATTATCCTAGTGAGTTGTTGCCCCGGAGGGACGGCATCGAATGTTGTTACGTATCTGGCAAGGGGAAACCTTGCGCTGAGTGTTCTGATGACGATGTGTTCGACTTTGCTGGCGGTGGGACTCACTCCCTTTTTGACGAAGACCTATGCGTCGGCCATTTTGGAAGTAGATGCTATGGCGATGGTTGTCTCGATGGTGATGATTGTTCTTCTCCCTGTAATTGGGGGACTCCTGCTTAATCGCTATCTTGGAAGGCAACTTGACTCAGTGAAATCGATCGCGCCTCTTGTGTCAGTGCTGGTGATCGTCTTAATTGTTGGAGCGATTGTGGGTGCCACCAAGAATGCTATTGAGAGTCACTGGCAGACCCTTCTTCCGGCGGTCTTTATCGTGCATGTTCTGGGATTCGGAATGGGGCATCTATGGGGGAAGATCTTCAAGCTTGGCGAAAAAGAACAACGGACTTTTTCCATTGAGGTGGGGATGCAGAATTCGGGGCTCGGATCCTCTTTGGCCAAAACTCATTTCACGATGTTGGCTGCGACACCCTGTGCCATCTCGGCCTTCTTTCACTGTATGATTGGAAGTTTTCTGGCGAGTATCTGGAGCCGAAAAACTTTGTTGAGAGGTCACGAGGAGCTCTCGAAAAACTCGTAATTCTTCTCTGAAATCGCGGTTCCTTAATTGTTAGCTATTTCAGGAAACTTTTTTGAGGTTGATTAATGGCACCCTAATACTTCCCGCGAGACTCCAATTTCATCACTGTCGAAAGAGACTGAAGTAGGGGTTTTGTTGGAATGGGCTATAAGAAGGGCCGCAGAGAAAACTCTGCGGCCCCTAATAAATACAAGTGAATTAGTGTTCGATCTTGGTTCCAAAGAGCTCCATGAAAGTGTGGAGTTCGTTATGCAATGTTTCCACGGCCTTGGCATCGGTGGACTGCTTGCATTTCATGGCGGCTACGATGACGCGATGGCAGGAAGTGACTTTTTTGAGATAGGACTCCTTGTCGGTTGATGCTTCGCCGAGCTTGATCCGCTGGGCGAGAAAGTAATCGGTCACGGTGGTCTGGATAGACTGAGCGTGAGATTCCTTATTTAGGATCCAGCGAGTGAGTTGGTGGGCATTCTTACTTGGGTTTTTTGAAAGTTCAATGATCTGCTTTGAGGCCTTTTCGATAGTTTCGTAATCCGTATGCATTTTTCCGATGACGTTATCGTCAGCGTAAATACCACAGGGGACCTGACAGTGAGCGAAGATAGAGACAGGAGTGAAGACAGCGAGCGCGCAGAGAGCGAGGATGGTTCGTTTCATAACGGGGGGAAAATAACGGAAGGAGGCCTCGGTGCAAGCTGGGATCTCTCCTCTTCAAAGATCGATTTCAAGGGTGACCGGGCAGTGATCGGACCCGAGGACTTCGGCATTGATGGCTGCGCACTGGAGCTTTGGTGTGAGTAACTCAGAGACACACCAATAGTCGATTCTCCAGCCGACGTTGTTTGCCCGGGCACCGCCGCGATAGCTCCACCATGAATAGGCCTCGGTGGCGTTAGGATGGAAATGACGGAAAGTGTCGACGAATCCAGCTTCAACGAGGGAAGTGAATCCAGCACGCTCCTCGTTGGAGAATCCGGCGCTTTTGCGGTTGGTTTTTGGGCGAGCGAGGTCAATTTCTTTGTGGGCTACGTTAAGATCACCACAGAGGAGGACAGGCTTACCCTCGGATTCCAACGATTTGAGGTAACTTCGGAAGGCTTCGTCCCAACTCATACGATATGAGAGGCGCTTGAGTTCGTTT
>Ga0160423_10001264_pt1 | contig 21196 bp, 16 predicted proteins | sample CRUFie14St8metaG_FD_108191 | JGI IMG/M metagenome (GOLD analysis project Ga0160423, IMG submission 108191) | Marine microbial communities from the Costa Rica Dome - CRUD Field 142mm St8 metaG | ecosystem: Environmental > Aquatic > Marine > Oceanic > Photic zone | place: Costa Rica: the Eastern... | reverse complement strand
TACTGTTCGTCGACCCCGATGCCTACGTCGAGCGTTATGCAGAGTCCGATAAGGCTCACACCGGCCTTGGGAACGGCAGAGAGGAGTGGAGGACGCCATTTTGGTTCATCGACGCGGGAATGGCGGCGATGTCCATGCTTCTCGCTGCGCAGGCCTATGAGTTGGGGGCGTTGTTCTTCGCAATGCCTCGACCCGAAGACGACATTCGGTCAGCGCTCGGTGTCCCCGAGTCGCAAGCAACTGTTGGCGTGCTCGCTCTTGGATACCGAAACGATGACGATCTTCAGTCGCGCGGCGTGGGGCGAAGCGCAACTCGTCCTCGTCGAGGTGCAGACCATGTCATTCACCGAGGGCAGTGGTAGCAGCGACCACGGTGAGTTCGGTCACGGTGCTGATGTGACCGTCAAGGAAATGATCGGCTCCGGCCACGACCGACATGCCGACCTCTCTCACGATGGCGTCATCCGCAATCGTCGCTGGGGGAGAGAATTGGTCGTGTTCAGCAATGATCAATGTCGTGGGCGTTGTAGGAATTTCGAGAGTCACCGTTGATAGTGGCGGTGCGATCATGATGAGGTGTCGCGCCCCGACAACAGATGCGATTCGAGCCGCAACAATCGAGCCAAACGAGTAGCCGGCAATCACTAAAGGTAGTTCGCAGTGACGTCTCTGTAATTCGTGGCAGCATGCGATCGCATCCGGCACCTCCTCAATTGTGTTTCCGCTTGCGAGGCGGAAATCACTGCGTGCAGTAGTTATGCGTTTGTGGTGAAGAGCATGGGCGATGGAGAGAAGCAGAGGGTGGTCGCGCCGGCCGCCGTAAAGAGGGTGGGGGTGCAGCAGCGCAGCGACTGCTCGAGGCGATGATGGGGTCTCGATATCGGCACTGATGGTGATGCCGTCGTCTGTCGTGAGTTCGACGGTTTCGAGAGTTGCATGGGTTGCAGATGTGAAGTCATCGAACGGAGAGTCAGAACTCATAGCAGCACGGTACCCTTCGGAGCGTGGAGTCCGAAAACGACAAACTGCCGATCAAAATGCTGAGCGACAGGCTGCTTGTTCGCATCGGCAAAGATGAGGGTGAGCGTAAGAGCTCAGGGGGCATCCTCATTCCAGCCACCGCGCAGATGGCGAAGCGTCTTGTATGGGCTGAAGTCATTGCACTCGGACAAAACGTCCGTTCCGCTGAGGTTGGGGACCGTGTTCTGTTTAGCCCTGAAGATCGTTACGAGGTTGAGGTGCAAGGAGAGGATCTCGTCATGTTGCGCGAGCGGGATATCCATGCGGTTGCGGCTGAGCGCATTGAGGCATCGACCGGCCTCTATTTGTAGCTATCGCGGTGTTCTGGGTGAGCGCTGCATCGTCGGCGTAGGATCACCATATGGACTCAACTCAGTCAGATTGGAAGCCGGTTCATCTCACCGATGAGGCGCGGAATCACATCACCTACAACGCTGACGGTCTCGTGCCCGCAATTGCGCAAGAGGTGGATACTGGTGAGGTGCTGATGATGGCGTGGATGAGCGCTGAGTCACTAGATCGCACGCTGGCTGAAGGCCGCATGGTGTATTGGTCTCGTAGCCGTCAAGAATTGTGGCGCAAGGGCGATACGAGTGGTGATCACCAGTCGGTTCGAGAAGCGTACTACGACTGCGATGGCGACACGTTGCTGTTCAAGGTGGTGCAGCACGGCGTCGGTGCCTGTCACACAGGGGAACGAACATGTTTTTACCTGTCTTTCAGCGAGGCTGGATGAACATTCGTCCTGAAGCCGACGAGTTTCTTTCCTACGCCGCTGACCACAGTGTTGTTCCCGTGTGGACAGAGGTGCTTGGTGATCTAGAAACTCCAGTCTCTGCCTTTTTAAAACTTGTAGACGACGGGCCAGGTTTTTTACTTGAATCGGTTGAGAATGGTGAGCGTTGGAGCAGATTCTCCTTCATTGGCCGCGATCCGGTTGCAACACTGGTACTTCGAGGCGAGACACTTGACGTCGAAGGAACCCTCGGCGCGATGGTGCCGACGGATCAGGGGATACTCGGGGCGCTTGAAGCTCTTCTCGACTCGCATTCGAGCCCTGAAATTTCAGACCTTCCTCCGCTGCATGGCGGCATCGTCGGCTATCTCGGATACGACGTCATCCGCGAGGTCGAGCACCTTCCTGATGCTCCACCCAACGATCACGGCATGCCTGACGCAGTAATGAGCATTATCGGATCACTTGCGGCGTTTGACCATTGGCGTCAACGCATCTACCTCATCGAGTCAGTTGTGACTCGCGATGAAGCCGGTAACCCGTTGAGTGAGGCCGAGTTGTTGGCCGCTCGTGACGCAGCGATTGATGCGGTGAAAACATCGGTACAACGCTTGGCGGCCCCATCAGAGACAACGGTTGTCGAGCCCCCCGTGCCTGGTGAGCGGCACGATGACGTTCCATCATCGATGGGCAACGGGCGATATCTCGATGCTGTCGTGACCGCGAAAGAGCACATCCTCGCAGGGGACATCTTCCAGGTTGTGCTTGCACAGCGGTACGACATCGAGTTGGAGGCAGACCCTTTTGACGTCTATCGGGTGTTACGGCAGGTGAATCCGAGCCCGTACATGTACTTCATTCGACACGATGAGGCAACACTCGTTGGTTCGTCTCCTGAACCAATGGTGCAGTTGCGTGGTGATCACATTGTCAGCCGTCCGATTGCGGGTACTCGTAAGCGTGGGCTTGACGAAGAACATGATCGCCGTCTCGCCGCAGAGTTACTCGAACATCCAAAAGAGCGGGCTGAGCATGTGATGCTTGTCGATTTGGCTCGAAATGATGTTGGGCGCGTCGCGGAATTTGGTTCAGTGGAGCCTGAAGAGTTCATGACGCTTGAGCGCTACAGCCATGTGATGCATCTGACCTCTCAGGTCTCCGGGACGATTCGTCCTGGGCTAGGCCCGATTGACGTGCTCAAAGCAACTTTGCCTGCAGGCACAGTGAGTGGGGCTCCGAAGGTTCGGGCGATGGAGATCATCGATGAGTTGGAGCCAGTTCGGCGAGGCCCTTACGCCGGTGTTGTCGGGTACCTCGACTGGTCGGGCAACCTCGACACTGCAATTTGCATTCGTACCATGTTTGTTCGTGCAGATGGGGTGACGGCTTCACTGCAAGCGGGTGCCGGTATTGTCGCCGACTCAGACCCGGAGGATGAAGATTTGGAGTGTCGTAATAAAGCAGCGGCGCTTCTTGCAGCCATTCCGGCCGCGCAAAGAATGACAGCGATCCGAAGATCACAGGAGAGTTGAAATGAACGATTTGATCGAATGGGAACAGGCAGTGTGGGCAGTTGCCCCTCGTGATGTCATCTCAGCTGTGGGAGCCGACACTGAGCGGTACCTGCAATCTCAGCTATCTCAGCAGATCGAAGGGCTGATCGATGGCGACCGTGTGCTGTCATTGCTCCTCGAACCAACTGGCAAGGTGATTGCGCTCATCGGCGTACTACGCCGCGGCACCGAAGAGTTCATCATTGATTGTGATCCAGGAGACGGTGAGCAAGTGCTTGCCCGGCTGCAGCGATTTCTGTTACGAGTTGACGTTGTGCTCACGCTCGTTCCCGCCAGCGCCGCTACTCCCGAGGATGTCGAGCGATCCAGAGTTGCTCATGGTTGGCCCCGAGGTGGACACGAGATCATCGCCGGAGAGACGATTCCTGCGGAGCTTCCGATGTTGCCGGAGCTTGTGTCATTCACGAAGGGCTGTTATCCCGGTCAAGAACTCGTTGAGCGAATGGATGCCCGGCAATCGTCCCCACCGTTTGAGATTATTTGGATGGCCGGAGACCTCGAGGTCGGTGAAGAGGTCATCGCGGATGACGTTACAGTGGGAGTTGTGACCTCATCAGATGGCGGCGCAATGCTGGTTCGAGCCCGTCGTCGTCGTAGTTCCTGACGCGTCGTCTGTCAGCGCTTCTGTTCGGTCTCGAGGTGGCGGACGTAGACTTTCCGTCCGTGACCTACGTCTATGCATTCGACCATAAGCACCGCAAACCACCAATGTCCTATAAGGACCTTCTTGGCGGCAAGGGGGCAAACCTCGCCGAAATGACGACGGTGCTGAACCTGCCAGTCCCTCCAGGGTTCACGGTGTCGACAGACGCCTGCCGTGACTATATGCATGGTGGCTGGCCATCGAGTCTCGATGCTGAGGTAACCCGACATGTCGCCAAGCTCGAAAAGATGATGGGTCGCAAGCTGGGCGACGCTAACGATCCTCTGCTGGTGAGTGTGCGCTCGGGGGCAAAGTTTTCGATGCCAGGAATGATGGACACGGTCCTCAATCTTGGCCTTAACGATGCCAGTGTGATCGGCTTGGCAAATGTCACTGGTGACGAACGGTTTGCCTATGACTCATACCGTCGCTTTATCGCCATGTACGGACGCATTGTGCTCGACATTGATGGCGACCGTTTTGAACACCCACTTGAGGTGGCGAAAGCGAAAGCTGGCACCGACAACGATGCTGATCTTGATGCAAAGGCACTTCAGCAACTCGTCAAGGCGTATCTTGCGGCGGTTCGTAAGGCCACCGGCTCTCCGTTCCCGCAAGATCCTCGGGCGCAGCTTGACGGCGCAATCGAAGCGGTCTTCAAATCGTGGAATGGGGCGCGCGCAATCGCCTATCGCGTTCGTGAAAAGATCAGCCACGAACTCGGTACTGCTGTCAACGTCCAGGCGATGGTGTTCGGTAACCGTGATGATAATTCGGGTACCGGAGTCGGCTTCACTCGCAATGCCGCTACCGGAGAAAATCGGCCCTACGGCGACTTCTTGGTGAATGCTCAAGGTGAAGATGTCGTCGCCGGTATCCGGAACACGTTGAATCTTGATCACATGAAGAAGATCTTCCCATCAATTCATTCCGAGTTGCTAAAGATTTTTGTTCGACTCGAAGAGCACTACACCGATATGTGCGATACCGAGTTCACCATTGAGCAGGGACGCCTATGGATGTTGCAGACACGAGTCGGCAAACGGACGGGCGCAGCTGCGTTGAAGATGGCGGTCGACATGACGAAAGGCACCGCAGGTACCCGTGGCCGAAAGTGGAAGATTTCCCGTGAAGAAGCGGTGATGCGAGTTACAGCTGAGCATCTCGATTCGGTGCTTCACCCTCAGTTCAAAAAGAAGGGCGCTTCGATCGCAAAGGGCCTTGGTGCATCTCCTGGTGCAGCTGTCGGTCAGGCATATTTCACCGCTGATGATGCTGAGGCTGCAGCGAAGAAGGGTGAAAAGGTTGTCTTGGTTCGAAACGAGACCAGCCCTGAAGACGTACACGGCATGATGGTGGCCCAAGGCATCCTCACCGCTCGAGGTGGACTTGTCAGCCACGCAGCCGTGGTGGCCCGTGGTTGGGGAACGCCGGCGGTCGTTGGTGCTGACACCGTCAAAATCTCCGGGAAGTCATTCTCCGTCGGATCTGCGACGATTTCCCAGGGTGACGTTATTTCGATTGATGGGACGTCGGGCGAGGTCATGGTTGGTGCGCTCGAACTTGCTGCTGCGAAGCCACCAGCAGAGTACGAGACAGTGCTGAAGTGGGCCGACACCATTCGTAAAGGAAAGATGGCTGTTCGTGCGAATGCTGACACTGGCGCTGATGCGAAGGTCGCCCGTGGCAACGGTGCTGAGGGCATCGGGCTGTGTCGTACCGAGCACATGTTCCTGGCTCCAGATCGCTTACCGATTGTTCGTGCAATGATCCTTGCAAATACGCCAAAGAGAGAGGCGGCTGCACTTGAGCAACTGCGTATCGCGCAGCAGGCCGACTTCGAAGACATTTTGAAAGCAATGGATGGCCTCCCAGTAACGATTCGTCTTCTCGATCCTCCGCTTCACGAGTTCTTGCCATCGGTTGAAGAACTCAGAGTGAAGGAGGCAAAGAAGGGGCTTTCAAAACGCGAACGCGAGTTACTTGACGCCGCCGAGAGTTGGGCCGAGCACAACCCGATGATCGGAACTCGAGGTGTTCGGTTGGGCGTGATCAAACCTGGCCTGTATGCAATGCAGGTACGTGCCCTTCTTGACGCCGCTAAAAAGCTTCGCGCCAAAGGCGGCAATCCAATTGTTGAGGTCATGATCCCGTTGACGGTGACTCGTGAAGAACTCGGGCTTGCCCGCTCGTGGGTGCAAGAGGAGATCGATGTCGCCTTGAAGGGAATGAGGGGTAAACCGAAAATCACGATTGGCACCATGATTGAAACCCCTCGTGCTGCGGTGCGGGCAGATGAAATTGCCGAGGAAGCTGATTTCTTCTCGTTCGGGACGAACGACCTCACACAGCTTGCGTTCGGTTTCAGTCGAGACGATGTTGAGAGTCGGATGATGCCGGCATACCTCGAGCAAGGCCTGTTGAAGCGCAATCCGTTTGACACCATCGACCAAAGCGGTGTGGGTGATCTCGTGAAGATGGGTGCTGAGCGTGGACGCTCGGTCAAACCTGCGCTCAAACTCGGTGTGTGCGGTGAGCACGGTGGCGATCCAGAGTCGATTGAACTGTTCTCACGGGTCGGGCTCGACTATGTGAGCTGCTCGCCATTCCGCGTGCCGATTGCTCGTCTTGCTGCTGCGCAAGCGATCATCGGTGCGAGCGACAGCCAAAAGTGAACTAGCCCAAGATCCGTCTGCGGTGGTGATGCCTCGCTGTGGTAACTCGGCATGCGCCGAGAACTAGATTCCTTAGTGTGGCAATTTCCGACGATGACATCGAACGTGTTCGCGCAACGGTCTCGATCGTCGATGTTGTCGGCCAGCACGTGCAGCTGCGGCGCACTGGTCGGAACTGGGTTGGCCTCTGCCCGTTCCACGGTGAAAAGACCCCTTCGTTCAACGTTCGCGAAGAGACCGGCCGGTATAAGTGTTTTGGGTGCGACGCGTCGGGCGACGTGTTTACATTTGTGCAGCAAACCGAGCACGTCGATTTCATCGGGTCAGTTGAATTTCTCGCGGCAAAAGCTGGCATTCAACTCAATTACACGTCGACCGGACAGTCGAAAGATCGGGCTCGTCGAAAACGCCTAATTGAGGGCATGGAGACCGCAGTCGAGTGGTACCACCAACGTTTGCTCTCTGGTCTCGATGCTCGACCTGCGCGCGACTACCTTCGCTCTCGAGGCATCGACGGTGAAATTGCTCGCCAGTTTCGCATCGGCTGGGCACCCGATGAGTGGGACGCATTGGCGTCTCAGGCTGGTGTCGAAGAAAAAGTTCTCGATGATGTCGGTCTTGCATTTCGGAATCGTCGCAACCGCATGCAAGACGCGCTGCGCGGACGCGTTGTATTTCCCATCATGAACGACAGTGGCGACCCGGTGGCGGTCGGGGGACGCATTTTGCCCGGTTCAACCGACCCCGCGAAGTACAAGAACTCTCCTGAGACACCGATCTACACGAAGTCTCGGGTGTTGTACGGCCTTAACTGGGCGAAAGCTGAAATCGTTCGTCAGAATCTGGCCGTAGTTTGTGAGGGATATACCGACGTGATCGGCTTTCATCGCAGCGGGGTACCAACTGCGGTTGCGACTTGCGGGACGGCATTCACTGAAGAGCATGTGAAGCTGTTGAAGCGCTACTCCTCGCGTGTTGTGCTTGCATTTGATGCCGACGCGGCAGGGCAGGGGGCGGCCGAGCGTTTTTACGAGTGGGAGCGAAAGTACGACATTGAGGTTTCCGTTGCGAAGCTTCTTGGTGGCAAAGACCCTGGTGATCTCGCCCAGTCAAACCCTGAGTCGCTTCCGTTAGCGATTGAGCAAGCATCTCCCTTCCTTGCGTTTCGAATCGACAGGGTGCTCGCAACGATGCCGTCAGATACTCCAGAGCATCGAACTCGAGCAGCTGAGAGCGCGATGGCAGTGGTGAACGAGCATCCAAATGTGAACGTTCGCAAGTTGTATGCAGGTGAAGTCGCAACGCGACTTGACCTTCCGGTGCATGATTTGGTGATCGTGGCCGAACAGGGAGGTCGTGGGGCAGTATTCACCGTGCCATCGGCCCGTCGACGAAATACTCCTCGCGACAACGCAGAGTTCGCAGTGCTTGCGGTACTCGTCCAAGATTGGGATGCAGTGGCACCATGGCTGGCCGAGCCACTATTTTCTGACCCGGCAAATCGGCAGGCATTTTCCGCCCTAGTGGAGTCTGACGGTGATTTTGAGATTGCGATTGATCGACTTGAAGGTCAGGCGCGAGACGTCGTTGAGCGGGCTGCAATTGTTGATGTCGTGGTTGACGCTGCGATGGAGGCTCGTGTTCTCATTGCGGCCGCAGTGCGACGTGAATTGAGGCGCGTCATCCCGGGTGCAGGTTCCGAGAGGATCGCAAGTGATGCTCAGGCTCGTCTACTTGTCGAAGATTTACAAGATCCACATCGAGCCGAAGATGCATCAGAGTGGTTATTGGGTTGGCTTATCGAGCGCGAGGAGGTTGCCGATGGAGCCTCGGGAGCCTGAATCGTCTGCCCTTCTTGCACTTCCCGGAGTGGTTGACCACGACTGGCAGGCGTTAGTTGCTAAAGGAAGAACTGAGGGGGTTGTTCACGCCGAAGATGTTGCGCATGTCGTTCGAGATGTCGAACTCACTCCTGATGTGCTCATTTCAGTGAGTGACGCACTTGCGAAACTGGGAATCGAAATTGATGATGCCGTAGAGATCGAAGCAGACCAAGATGAAACTCCGGCATCAGGTCGGCGCCGCCGGCAAATGGATGACACGGCGGGTATTCCCAGGGTCAATAGGGGCCGTCGCGTAACGGGTGGTGACGTTGCCACGGGCGACGGGATGAGTATGTATCTGCAGGAGATCGGACGCGTCGATCTGTTGAGTGCCGACGAAGAGCGCCGCTTGGCACAACTAGTAGCTGAAGGCATTGAGGCTGCAACCACAATTGACGCAGACTCTGTTGGCGATGCTGAGCGCCGCCAGTTGCTTCGGCAAGTGTCACGAGGACAGCGTGCTCGCCACGCTTTAACCCAAGCAAACCTGCGTTTAGTGGTTTCGATTGCAAAGCGGTACACCAACAGGGGAGTGCAACTTCTTGACCTCATTCAAGAGGGAAATCTTGGTTTGATGAAAGCAGTCGAGAAATTCGATTACGAAAAGGGGTTCAAGTTCTCGACGTATGCGACGTGGTGGATCCGTCAAGCGATTACACGGTCGATTGCTGATCAATCTCGAACTATCCGAATACCGGTTCACATGGTCGAGCACCTCAACCGTCTGCTGCGAGGACGTCGAGAGTTCCTTCATGAGTTCCGGCGTGAGCCAACGGTTCCGGAGCTTGCAGGACGCTTACATATGCCTGAGGATCGGGTCTCCGAATTGTTGCGCTGGTCGCAAGAGCCCCTTTCGCTTGATTCGCCAGTAGGTGACGGAGACGACGCCGAACTCGGTGACTTTGTTGCCGACGATGTGGCTGGTCCTGCCTCTCAAGTTGAGGCGCTTGACCTCGAGTCAAAAATCGTTGAACTTCTTGGCAGCCTCGGTGAGCGTGAACGAGAGATTTTGCAGATGCGCTTCGGTCTCGGACTCGACCGACCTCGCACACTTGAAGAGGTCGGTGCCGAACTTGGTGTTACCCGCGAGCGCATTCGACAGATCGAGGCGAAGACTCTCGCTCGGCTGCGCTCACCGTTGGCGGCCGAGCGTCTTCGCGAGTTTTTGCAGTAGTGGACTTCGTGCAACAAAACACAGCACTGGAGTTGACCCTTGGTGACAGTGAGGCTCGTGAGCGATAGGGTTTGGGACGGTTATTCCGGGATAGCTCAGTTGGCAGAGCAGCTGACTGTTAATCAGCGGGTCGCAGGTTCGAGCCCTGCTCCCGGAGCCACGGGCGGGGTCCTTCGGGGCCCCGCCCGTCTTTAGGGGCGATAGCTCAGTGGTTAGAGCATGGGACTCATAATCCCTTGGTCGTGGGTTCGATCCCCACTCGCCCTACAGCGAAGTCGGTCGCGACTAGACGAGCGGTGGCAATCTAAACGGCGTCCGCCAGGCGGAGGGGATGTGACAATTGCCACCAATAATTTCTTTTTGTGGTGCCGCGTTGTCTATGATTTTGCGGAACGCCTTTGGTCGCCCTTGACCAAAGGCCTTAAAAGGGGGAGTACAGATTTCATGTCGCAGTTGTCTGTTCGTGATATCACGGTGAAGTTCGGGGGTATTACTGCTCTTGACTCAGCATCGTTTGATGTCGAGAAAGGCCAGATCTGTGGTTTGATCGGTCCTAATGGGGCCGGCAAAACGACGTTGTTCAACGTCGTTAGCCGCATTTATGACCCGACCGAAGGCTCGGTTGAATTCGAAGGTCAGGATCTCTTGGCCTTGCAAGCGCACGAGATTTGTGAGGTAGGTGCGTATCGAACCTTCCAGAACTTGGCATTGTGGAAAGGCCTTACTGTTCTTGAAAACGTGATGGTTGGTGCGCACACCACAACGTCAGCGGGTTATTGGCGCTCAATGTTCAAGCTCAACACCAAAAAGGAGGAGTCCGATCTCCGTGAGAAGGCCTACGGCGTGCTTGCCGAACTCAACCTTGAAGATGTTGCATTTCACCCGGCCGATGGTTTGCCATTCGGTACGTTGAAGCGCATTGAAATAGCTCGTGCGTTAATCGGTTCACCGAAGTTGTTGATGCTTGACGAGCCAGCATCGGGTCTGACCCATGCTGAAGTGGAAGAGCTCGGAAGCGTGATTCGTGAGATTCGGGACCGCTACCAGCTAACTGTTCTTCTCGTTGAGCACCATATGAAAATGGTGATGGCGTTGACAGAGAAGATTGTCGTACTCAACCTTGGTCGGAAGATCGCCGAAGGCACACCAGCGGAAGTTCGCGAAAATCCTGCGGTCGTCGAGGCTTACTTGGGGAGCAGCAAATAATGAGTAACCAAGTTCTTTCCTGTGAAAATGTGACGGCGTCGTACGGAGCGATCCAGGCGCTGCATGGAGTAAACCTCGAAGTGAACGAGGGCGAGATCGTGGTGGTGCTCGGAGCCAATGGCGCCGGGAAGACCACGACCCTCCGAGCGATCTGCAACATGGTTGCAACCGACGGCACGGTCATGCTGAATGGCAGTGATATCTCAAAATCAGACACCGCTGACATTGTGAACGCTGGCGTCGCCCATGTTCCGCAGGGGCGTGGCACATTTGCTGCACTCACTGTGCTTGAGAATCTTGAAGTTGGTGCGTATACCCGCACCGACGATGAGGTTCAGTCAGACATCGAAATGTGGTTTGAGAAATATCCGGTGCTCGGTGAGCGCCGGAAGCAGGCTGCTGGTTCGCTGTCTGGTGGTGAGCAACAGATGCTTGCGGTTGCTCGGGCTGCGATGAGCCGACCGACAATGATGCTGCTAGACGAGCCATCGCTTGGTCTCGCACCGCTGATCATTGAGGATCTCTTCCAGACCTTTGCTCAACTCAACAGGGAGCAAGGCACATCTATGCTGCTCGTAGAGCAAAATGCAAACCTGGCGCTCGAGATTGCCCACCGCGGCTACCTTCTTGAGACCGGAGAAATTACAGGCTCGGGTTCCGCTGAGGAACTTCGTAATGACCCAGCGGTTCAGGCCGCGTATCTCGGAGCGTAAGGGGGACCGTAGATGCAACTATTACTTCAACGTATCTTTGACGGGGTGAGTGATGGGGCGGTCTACGCCTCGATCGCGGTCGCTCTCGTCCTCATTTTTAAAGCCACCACTTTGATCAACTTCGCTCAGGGTGAAATGGCCATGTTTGGTGCGTTCTTCGCCTACATTTTTGCGGTGCAGAGCGGCATTCTCGATTTCCTATCAAACGAATACCTAATTATTTGGGTAGCGGCCCTCATTTCGATGGTGCTCTCTGCGGGACTTGGCGTCACGATTGAGCGAACGCTCACGCGGCCGTTTGACCCAGAAGATCACCTACCGGTCGTGTTGATCACGCTTGGACTGTTTCTTGGTATCAACGCAATTGCGGGAATTATTTGGAACTATCAAGCTCGGGTCATCCCGTCGATGTTCCCGAATGGTTCTGATGACAAGGTCGTTATTTTTGGTGCACGGTTGTTTTACGACACCATTGGCACAATCGTCACTCTCGGTGCAGTGCTCTACATCTTGTTCATCATCTTGAACAAGACCAAAATGGGCCTCGCATTTCGGGCGGTGTCGGCAAACGTTGAGTCAGCTCGACTTGTCGGGGTTCGTACCGGTCGAGTGCTGAGCTTCGGCTGGGCACTTGCTTCAGCGTTCGGCGCCCTTGGCGCCGTCATTGTCGCGCCTCGCATCACCCTGCAGCCCAGCATGATGGCCGCAATTGTCATTTATGCCTTCGCATCTGCGGCCGTCGGTGGTCTCGACTCCGTCGGCGGGGCTGCGTTGGGTGGCTTGATCGTGGGTCTAACCAAATCACTTGGTAACGGTTACCTTGGCTCGTGGCATTTCGGCCTCGAACATCCACCACTTGAGTTCCTTCCAGCAACGCCGTTGCTGATTCCGGTGCTCATCTTGTTGGCGGTGCTGTGGTTTAAACCCAGCGGGCTATTCGGTACGAAGCGGATTGAAAGGGTCTGATCATGTTTCCAATTGTTGTAGAACGCGGCAGCGCTAAGCACCGCACGCACATGATGATCCTCATGGCGATTGCTCTCGTCATCCTGATTGTGGTGGCGTTCATCCTCCCGGAGTATCAGGTGGGTCGAGTGAACCGCATGTGGGCTATGGCGATCGCCATCATGGGTCTTAACCTTGTCCTCGGGTACGGCGGACTCTTCGCCCTCGGGCACAGTGCCTTCATTGGTTTGGGTGCTTTCGTAACGGCTTGGCTTGTTCAGGACTTACGGTTCGATTATTGGATGGTAATTCCATTCTCAATGGCGGCATCGTTTGCCTTCGGCTCGCTACTGGCACTTCCGGCGCTACGAATTAAAGGTTTGTACCTGGTGGTGATCACAATCGCGGTAGCTGTGGTGTTCCCATCTTTAGCGAAGATTGAAACCTTCGGTATCGCTGAAAAAACCGGTGGTGCTAACGGTCGCATCATTGATGAGAAAGTGATTCCAACCGGTTTTGGTAAGGCTCTTGGGTTTACCGAGACCGAACCCGCTCGTTATCGGTACTTCCTAATTGTGGCCATGGTTCTTGTGGTGACGTTCGCAGTAAGGAACCTTCTCAATAGCCGTGCCGGCCGAGCAATTATCGCCATTCGTGACAACGAGACGGGCGCTGCGGTGAGCGGTGTCAACCTTGTCCGCCAAAAAGTCTTTACCTTTGGAACCTCGGCAGCAATGTGTGGGCTTTCGGGAACGATTCTTGCGCTCGATAAAGGATTCGTCGCCGAGCAGGACTTCCTGTTCCCACTCGCCGTCGAAATGTTGGTGGGACTCGTCATCGGAGGTGTTGCAACTCTTGGTGGTGCCTTCATCGGTGCGTTCGTTATCGTGTTCGTGAAGGAGTTCTCCAAGAACGTCAACATCGATTTTGGCATCTTTGTTCTCGATGGTAAGGGTCCGTTCTCGGCCTTGATTTTCGGTGTGATCCTCGTGGTTGTGACCTTCTTTTTGCCACGAGGCATCGTTGGCTCACTAAAACCGACCTTTATGCAGAAGGTGTACCGAATTGATCCGAAAGCACCTCCACTACCCGAGAATCTGTCGCGCCTTTCGTGACAGATTCTCTATTCAATATTCCGATATCGTCACATTTCAATAACAAAGTCGCTGAGTCGTCCCGGCTCATCGAAACTACAAAAAGGGGAGATACATGAGAAGGATGAAGAAGAACTTCGCCGCACTCGCAGTGGTCGCAATGGTGGCCGCAGCATGTGGTGGAGACGACGCTTCCGATACTTCATCAGCAAGTGAAGCAGCAGCTGAAGATGCTGACGCACCTGCTGAAGAAGCTGCTGATGAGCCAGCCGAGGATACCGGCGGCGCAGCGAGCGAGGAAGAAACAGCAGATGCCCTCGCAGAGGCATCAGAAGAAGACGCAGACGCAGTCGCAGAACTGCCGACCACACTCGAAGGCTGGCAAGAACTGTGGGCCTCAGAGCGTGCCGCTGTCGTAGCCGCAGCAGAAGCTGAGGGTTGGGGCCTCGGCGACGACGGTATTCTTGTCGGACCTGCAGGTTTCACCATCGACACAAACGAGTGCCCAGAAGGCTGGAATAACGACGAAGGCCTTGACGATGGAGTGATTGGCATCGGTATCACCACCGCTGCATCAGGTTCTCTCGCAGCCTACGGCAACATCTACGCTGGACTCGGTGCGTACTTCGACATGCTCAACGATCAGGGCGGTATCGGTGGATACACCTTCGAAGTTGAAGTGAAGGATGACGAGTACGTTGCTACCAAGACCATTGAGGCATGGAGCGAGTTCTTCCAGAGCACGAAGCCACTTGTTGGCCACACGCTTGGTTCGCCCAACACCTTCTCGGTGCAGCCTGAATTCAATGCTCAGTGTGTTCCACAGGTGATGGTTGCCACAGGCCACCAGGCTTGGGGTGACCCGGTCAACCACCCATGGACGACCGGCTACCAGCTCAGCTATGCATCAGAGGCTCTTCTCTGGGGTGCATGGATTGAAGCCAATACCGATCCAGGTGTTGTGGTCGCAGGTCTCGTCATGGACAACGACTTTGGACTTGCTTACGAGCAGGCTTTCAAAGACTTTGCTGACAATAGTGATCACATCTCTTCATTCGAGATCGTTCGCCACGACCCAGCATCAGCAACGCTGACGAACGAAGTCACAACGCTCGCAGCGAAGAACCCAGACGTCTTCATTTCGATGACCGCCGGCAACCCTTGCGTGTTGGCAATCCAAGAAGCAGGCCGTTCCGGCATCATTGAGAACGCGCAAGCAGTCTTCACGCCATCGGTGTGTAAGTCAATTGCGTCCTACATGGACCCAGCGGGTGAGGATGCCGATGGCTGGTACATCGTCGGTGGTGGCATCAAGGACACAACTGATGCTGGCTTTGCAGATGACCTCTGGATTGCCTACGCCAACGAGAAGTTGGATGAGTACGGTGGTGACTCCTCGATTTCACTGCAAGGTGAGGGTTTCGCTAACCGTGGCATCGTGTGGGAGCAGGTCTTCCGCATCGCCGCTGAGCTTGAAGGCGGAATTAACCGAACCAACATCATGCTTGCCCAGCGCGGACTCCTAAACTTCACGCACCCTGCATTGCTTGATGGCATCAAGATGAATCTGAACGGAAACGAGGACGCTTACTTCATTGAAGGTTCCGACATTTCCAAGTATGACCTCGCCAACCGGACTTGGGTCAAGCAGGGCGGAACGATTGACCTCAGCGGTCTTTCACCGAACTGTGCCTGGGTTCCAGGCGAAGGTTGCTGAGTAACTACTCTCAGTAATTAATCACTTCAGGTGGTGCCGGTGGGTGAAAGCCCACCGGCACTACTTATGTAAAGGCAAGGTTTAAGTGACTCTTCTCATTCAGCGCGTTTTGGATGGGCTCTTCAACGGCTCAATTTACGCAGCTCTCGCTGTTGCTATTGCAATTAGTCATCGAGCAACCGGGCGGGTAAACCTTGCACAGGGAGAAATTGGCCTCTTCGGTGGGTATGTGGCACTTGCGATGGCCTCGCCAGCAACTTCGTACGTGGTTGGCACTGCTTTATTTGCGAATTTGCCGGGCCATCCATTCCATTTATGGATGGCAACGCTTCTGGCAGTATTTGTTGCGGGGATGCTTGCTGTTGCGTTGCAATGGGGGCTGATGCGTGATTTTGATGAGTCAACTCCGCAACGTGCTCTGAATCGCTCTATCGCACTTCTAATTTGCGTCAGTGCAGTGATTACGAGCCAGTGGGGAACCCGGGGTCGGATGTTCGGTGAACTGTTTCCGTCGGGGTCCAGCGACTTTGTCAGCGTGTTCGGTGCTCGACTTCGATACACAACGATTGGTGCTTGGGTGGTCGTACTTATCGCTTGCGGCTTTGTGACATTGTTTTTGTCGAAGACCAAAGCAGGTCTTTCGTTTCGCGCACTCACCGACAACCGAGCGAGCTCGGTACTTGTTGGAATTCAACCGAAGAAGCTCATGGCGATCGGTTGGGGGATTTCCGGAGCACTCGCCGCTCTCGCTGCCAGCCTGGCTGCATCGATGTCGCTTCTTGATTCGTCCCTCATGTTCCGTACCTTGATCTATTCCCTTGCGGCCGTCACTCTTGGAGGCTTTGATTCGCTCCGAGGAGCCGTAATTGGAGGAATCATCGTTGCGCAAGCCCAGACGCTCATTCCGGGCTATCTCGGTCTACCTACAGAGATGTCAATTGTTGCCGCATTAATTGTATTGATCGCTGTTCTGGTGTTTCGCCCGTGGGGTCTTTTTGGGCAGCGCCCGGTGGAGCGGGTATGAGCAGGAAAGGCGCCAGCTTTCTACTTGGCGCGCTTGTCGTAGCGGCGATACTCGTATTGCCTTTGTTGCTCACACAGAACGAACTCCGAAACTTCGCGCGCTTCCTCGTGCTCGTACTTGCAGTGCTTGGAGTAAATGTGGCGCTTGGCGCAGGAGGAATTGTCAGTCTTGGCCAATCTGTCTTTGTTGGCGTAGGAGCGTTCGCTCTCGTTTCATTTAGCGACGATTTCGGGCTACCAATTCTCGTGGCATTGCCGTTGGCAGCGTTTTTCACTGGTGGTGTCGGTGTCGTACTCGGTTTTCCATCGCTTCGCGTTCGAGACTCGCAGTTTGCCCTCGTGTCATTCGGCTATGCAATAGCGTTCCCACCCTTTGCAAGATGGTGCCGTTCGATTACTGGAGGCCCGAGTGGAAGAAACCTCGAACGAGAACTTCTTCCACCGTCATGGCTACCGATTGAAGATCTCGTGTACCGCTACCTGGTCACGATGTTCGTCATCGTGCTCTGCATGGTGATTGCAGCGAATTTCTTACACAGCCGGTGGGGAAGAGCAACAAAGGCGCAACGCGACAATTCGCTCGCTGCAGCAACCTTTGGAGTCCCGATTGCTAGAACACGGTCAGCAGCGCTCGGCCTCTCTGCTGCGCTGTCCGGTGTGTCTGGTGCACTCGGTGTCATCTTGTTTCCCTTCGTGCAAGCCAACGATTTTGACGTCTTCATGGCGCTTCAGCTCTACGCCGCAGCAGTCATAGGCGGACTCTCATCGGCAGTAGGTGCCCTTTGGGGCGTCTTGAGTCTGTGGTTGTTCCCGCTCATCGGAAAGACCATCGGCATCAAGGGAGGAGCAAACTTCATTTTTGGCCTTAGCGTGCTCATCCTCTCGTACTCCCAAATCGACGGAGTTGTCGGCGCACTGAGAGCACTTGAAGCTGCAATTATTCGGCGCAGGAAGCGCAGCGTCGCACGAAGTTCATCAGAGTGATGCGTGCCCTTTCAATTTGATACTTGCGACGCGTGCCACGCGTACGCACTGTGAATGATGTCGTCGAGGGTGAGTTTGGAAGTCCAGCCAAGAACTCGCTCGGCAGCAGAAGGATCCGCGAAGACAACGGCAGGGTCACCAACCCGCCGTTCGACTATCTCATATGGGACCTCGTGACCAGCCTCATTCGCCGTGCGGTCAAGTATGTCGAGGACCGATGCCCCGACACCCGTTCCAAGGTTCAAGGTGGTGCTTGCACCACCAGCGGCCAGGTAGTCAAGGGCAGCGACGTGAGCACGGGCAAGATCCTCTACATGGATATAGTCCCGAATGCCGGTGCCATCAGGCGTGGGGTAGTCATTTCCAAAGACCTGTACCGGGCCTGATACGCCAAGGGCAGCCTTCATGACAAGGGGCACGAGGTTCGTCGTCACAGACCAGTTTTCGCCAATCACTCCATCGAGACTGGCCCCGGCTGCGTTGAAATAGCGGAGGCTCACCGAGCGGAGATCGTGTGTTTCGCCGAACCACGAAAGCACACGCTCCATCGTTGCTTTTGACTCGGCGTACACGTTTTCTGGACGAATCTCTGCGTCTTCAGCAATCGGTGTGGTCCTAGGATTCCCGTAGACAGATGCAGATGATGAGAAGACCATCTGCTGTACTCCAGCAGCGAGAGCACCTTCTGCAAGATGAACAGTGCCGGCAACATTGTTGTTCCAGTACATCCCGGGTGACGACATTGATTCACCAACACTCTTGTAAGCGGCAAAATGAATGATTGCGGAGACATTGTGTTGACGGCAAGTCTTTTCGACCAGGGCCTCATCGTTAATCGATCCAACGATAAGTTCGGCACCAAGAAGTGCTTTTTTGTGACCTCGTTCAAGTGAGTCAAGAACAATGACCTCTCGACCAAGCGCCCGCAGGAGACGGACCGTGTGGGAGCCGATGAATCCAGCCCCTCCCGTAACTAGTATCGCCAAGACCCCGAGAATACTTCAAAATTTGGACTACGTGAATGACGCTCTCCGAGCTTGCGAATTCGCAAGAAAAGCATGACCGGTTCAGGATCGAACTAAGCAGTAGGGTTTTTGGCGTGCCTTTTAAAGATCGGCTGAAACATTTGATCGTGTTGTTTGCGGTGTTTGCGGTGTTTATTCTCCCAGACTCAGTATCAGCTGAGGTTTGGCACAGCGACGATGCCATTGGATATATCGTTCATGGCACTGGCTATGGACATGGTCGTGGAATGAGTCAGTACGGCGCGTACGGATGGGCTGTTGATCATGGATGGACGTGGGAGGAGATACTTGACTTCTACTACGGCGGAACAGTCCTCGCTGATGTTGAAGAATCCGATATCAGAGTTCGGCTAACTGCTTGGGACAATACCGAGGATGTAACTCTTGTCTCAACCAGCGGTCCGCTCACGGTTACATTTGCTGGGGAAAATGTCTTGGTTGGCAACTCTGTGCGACTCATTCGCACGGGAACGAATCGATTCACGATGCAGTCATCACCGAACTCAACTTGTGGCGATTCATCCTTCCTCTTGCCATCTGGTCCGTTCACACTGAATTCGACCCGCCAAAGTGAGGTGAAGGGCGTCCAATCCTTCTTGGCTAACCGGGGATTTCAGCCAGGCCCCGTGGATGGAATCTTTGGCCCAATGACCGCAGGCGCAGTTGCGAGATTTCAGGCCTCAGTTGGTTTACCAGAAAACGGAACTTGGTCATCCGAGGAGGCGTTTCAAGGATCATTGCAGATGATGGACATTACCGATGCCTCGCTGCAGACTGGGTCAACCCGCAACGTCGAAGTGCGTAAGTTGCAGCGGTTTCTTAATGACCAGGGCTTCAACGCTGGGCCGGTGGATGGAATTTTTGGCTCAATGACTAGAGGCGCTCTTATTCGGTTCCAGGTCGCAGCAGAAATGCCGGCAACGGGTGATTGGGGCCGTGATGATGCGATCGCTGCCATCGCATACGCCTCAGGCGAAGATACCCAAGAAGTTGCTTGGGGAGACGTTCGCACAGGAATCTCTGGACCGATCGTTGTGAGTGTCGATCAAGATGAATCATCCGGTGATGCCGGAGATGCTCTTGCTGTCTGTTCTGGTCAGCAACTCATTCACTACCGAGGAACAATCGAGTTCCTGCAAAGCAATGCTGGCTCACGGCTTGTCAACGAAGTTTCAGTTGATAACTACCTGAGAGGAGTGGTCCCGAAAGAGGTCAGCGCATCGTGGGGTGACGCAGGCGGCGGAGCAGGGATGAACGCGCTTATGGCTCAATCCGTTGCTGCGAGGTCATACGTCCTATCGGAGAGTCGTTATAGCTACGCGGATACGTGCGATACGCAGTCCTGCCAAGTCTATGGCGGAGCCGCCAAGCGTCCGTCCTCTAGCGCATCCGTCATATCGGTCGAAAGGCCGCAGACAGACTCTGCCATTAGTCAAACAAGTGGGAAGGTGCGCCGGTGGTCCACAGGAGCAAACGCCGGTCAGATTGCTTCAACGGAGTACTCATCCTCCAATGGGCCGAATACCGCAGGTGGTGCGTTCCCAAGTGTTGAAGACCTCGGTGATGCAACTTCTCGAAATCCGAATCACACTTGGACCAGAGTAATAACGCTTGAAGAAATTTCTGCCAAGTACCCATCGGCTGATCTCAATGGAATCTCAACTGAGGAAAACCCGGTATCTGCCTACGAGGGTATTTATGCAAATCGAGTGAGGCTGAACTCCAACCTTTATGTGTCAGCGCTCGCATTTCGTGCTGCATTCGGTTTGCTCAGCCCGGGCTTTGTCGTTGAGAAACTCACCGTAGCTAATCGAAGCGACCTTGGAATGGCTCAGGTCGGAGATTCAGTAGGAGTTGGGGCTACAAGCCGAGGCCTCGGAGGGGCCTTTGATGCCCTCTCGGCACAACTCTTCCCTGATCCTTCATTCGACAACCTCACGAGCAGACCTGTTGGCTCATCGACAAACGAGGAAAACGGTCTCGGAGCGCTGGAAGCGATCCCAGAAGGTATCGACCTTGTTGTAATTGAGCTCGGCTACAACGGTGGCCTTACCGCTCAGTCAATAGATGCCGCAATGAACATTCTCGAAGAAAAAGGAGCACCGGCTGTCGCTTGGGTTAATCTTTCCACCCGCTCAGGAAGTTATGCCCAATCGAATACGAACCTTTCGGAAGCCTCGGCTCGATGGTCGAATCTCACGATTCTTGATTGGTCGAATGCAAGTTCAGGTGCCTCAAGTGACCGTTGGTTTGCAAGCGATGGTGTACATCTCACGAAGACCGGAAACGCCGAATTCTCAGCATGGCTAGTTTCCCAACTATCTGATGTTCTAGACGAGATTTTTAAGGCTCCTGACACTGACGATTGTTCGGCTTCTAGTCAGTGCGAAGATCCTATTTTGACCACCACGGTCGATGTTCCAGACGGCCCGATTGGTTTCAAGTCGAATGACACAGACTCGGTGAGGAAGATCCAACGTTTTCTCGTTGAATACAATTTCAGACCAGGACCAATTGACGGTGACTTTGGTCGGATGACCCTCGCAGCACTTAACCGTTTCCAACGCCAGAGTTCACTTGCCGTTACAAATCAGTGGACGCCAACTGATGCCCTGAAGGCGAGAGAACTTGGTTCTGTGGCAGTAGAGACGCCCCCTTCCAACTCAACCATGTTCCCAGCAGGACCGCTCTCGGTGGGGAGCGCGGATCCAGATTCAACGAGGTCGGTCCAGCGTTATCTCTCGTATGCGGGTCATAACCCTGGTCCAGTTGACGGAATTTACG
>Ga0160423_10001263_pt1 | contig 21201 bp, 25 predicted proteins | sample CRUFie14St8metaG_FD_108191 | JGI IMG/M metagenome (GOLD analysis project Ga0160423, IMG submission 108191) | Marine microbial communities from the Costa Rica Dome - CRUD Field 142mm St8 metaG | ecosystem: Environmental > Aquatic > Marine > Oceanic > Photic zone | place: Costa Rica: the Eastern... | reverse complement strand
TCTTTGAAGTGTACAATATAGTATCTGCCTTGCTTGTGCAGAATATGACATGATTGATAGATTGTTTTGTCTTTGCGAGATGCGACACCAATACGGGTCAGCGTTTCTCTGATTTTTAGAAAATCATCATCCGCTTTTAATGTCACCTCTACGAGATTGCTAATGTCAATGGTCATTCCTTCCACCCTTTTCGAGCCTTGTTTTTATTGTTGTTATTTGCTCGGATGAAAGAACGGATAATGCTTCGAATGCTTTTGTGTCGTTGTAACCATAATATTCTTTCACAACGGACAAGTCCTGGTCATTATCTTTTTTCACCCATTTAGCAAATCGTTTCTTGGGTCTGACACTATTTAGTAAATATTCAAACTGAAACAATTTGTCGGCTTGATGCCTCAAGTTCATTTCGTTTGCATATCCAATAGTGTCTTGATGATAAGACAAGGCTTTGTTCGTCATGAAAGAATTATAGCCCTTCTCAGCGAGAGCATCATTCTCTGTGTCTCGCATAAGATTCTTCTTACTGGTATTGATAGCATTCACATAATCAAACGGATTACTCATATACAAAGTTTCCTGATATTGATGATCTATGAAATCCTTTTGATCTAAAAGGATATACCATATGATTTAGATAAGTGGGAAAAATGAAAAGTTCTCCTGCATTCGGACTAACATCATGCATTGTAATTGGCGGAATAGGTGTATCACCTAATGGTTGACCATACACAAAACTGATATCACCTGGGCGACTTCTTCCTTCGTCACTACTTTCTATTTTCAATTCATCTGATACATAAGTGTATAGTACAAATGAAATATGTCCACCATGAATATGTAAAGGATTATAATCACCATCTTTCATGTGATTAATCCACATATCAAATAGATTTAGTTCTCTTTCTTCACCAAAACAATAGTTAGTAAAGGCATCGAAATATTTTTTAACATGAACATAAATCTGTTCAGCATCTCCTCTAGAGAATGTGAGTTGTTGATTTACTTGTCCTGCTAAGTTATGTGAATAGTCAGCATTTGCTTTTTCAGATGTCTGTATAACAGAATTTAGTTCATCTTCAGATAACTCAAATTTCAATAGAGGAGGGCCCCACGAAAAGACCTGAGAAATTATATCTTCATTCATTTCCACTCAACCTCTACCATCAGTTCAGTAAGAAGAGCCATGAAGTTGATCTCTTGATCAGCAACAAATGCAGACTTGTATTGATAGTCAGCAAGTGTTACAACGACTTGAGGAATGCTTGCAGGAGCAACATGCTCACTCATACTATCATATAGCGCACGAAAGAGTGGTGTAGTGTCACCGTCTGCATTCTGTGCTACCCATTTACGAACAGCACTAAACTCTTTGTTCTTTACAGCATCGATAAGAGTCTTGAGATTTGAATCAGAGAAGTTAGCTAGAATGCCACTATCGATCTTGCCAGTAGCAGAGTATCTTTGAAGTTCATTGAGTACTCGTCTGTTGTCTGGGAAGTATTTCTTGATAATCTCAGCAACTACTTTTGGCTCATACTCAACTTTCTCTAAGAGTAGAATCTTCTGGACTCTATCAAAGAATTCCTTTGCCATCTGTGGCTTGTCTGCATTACCAATCTTAAACTCTACAACAGAACAACGGCTGTGTAGAGGCTGAATGATTTTGTTGACAAAGTTGCAAGTCATGATGAAGCCACAGTTATGACTGTACTCTTCCATGAAGTTTCGTAGTGCGGGCTGTACAGTGTTAGGGTTCAAATAGTCAGCCTCATCCAGGATGACATACTTTCTACCACCAGCAAGTGATACAGACGATGCAAAGTTTCGTAGTTCGTTTCTCAGTACATCGATAGAACGACCTTCATCAGAGCCGTTGATGACGATATAGTCACAGTCTACCTCTTCTAACATAGCCCTGGCGATACTAGTCTTGCCAACACCAGCAGTGCCAGTTAGAAGAAGATTGGGAATGTTCTTGTTGTTCACAAAAGTCTGAAATGTTTCTTTCAGACTAGGCGGCAGAATTGTATCTTTGACCATCTTTGGTCGATACTTCTCTACCCATAAAAAATCATCACGCATAATTCACCATAATATAAGTTAGCTTACTCAATGAGTATACTACGAGTTTGTCTTGGTTGTCAAGTGCGGACCAAATAATTCTAATGTTAAATCATCAGTTACAGTTACATTTATCGCTACAGTGATTCTAGGTTTCTTAGATTGTTGTTTCGTAACTACATGTGTAAGCCAGCTAGGAAAGAAAATCACGTCACCCTCTTCTAGATTTGGCATTCTAGTTGATTGTAAGAAATAATCTGGCACAACTGATCGATCAACACTAGGGATCACACTTCTCATAGACTTTTCCATTGGATGTATGAATTTTAGTGTTTCATGTTCATTACTATCAAATTCAACATAATGTACACCACTGAATTGTACAGGAATGGGGCCGCCCATATGGCAGTGTGCTTCTTGATATCCTCCTTCTTTTGTGATGTTATACCAAAATTGGGAGAAAACATTCCAGGTTTTACCATCACGGAAAAATCCCAAATAAGTCAATAAGTCATTGATATCATTTTTGTAAAATTCAGTGAAAAGAGACTGATCAGTTTTGGTTGCACCATCAAAAAAATCACTGTATGCGTTAGCAAATTCATGACTGTTATTTGATTCTGCCTTTTCATACTCTGGATAGATATTCTCCATCAGGTGCTTTTTGATATCTTTGTGTCTTTCTGCCCTTTTGACAAAGAAGGGAATCTCAACGGCATTCCCTTCTACGATATCAAACCTTGAACCAGATGAACCGATAAATCCTCCAAAGTTTTCTTGATTGGACATTAATCATACTCCGAATTTGCTTCCGTTGCAATCCAATAGTCGATGTAGCCATTTACTTTCTTGAAGTGTGCGATACCAGCTTTTGAGATATTTACAAAGTAGTCGCCAGGAATAAATTTCAAATTCTCAGTCTTGAATACCATATTGAAGATAGCACCATTACTGGCAGCAACATGCCTCTCATACTCGTTTGAAGTAGGGTTCTTAGTATCAGTAGCGACTAAAAAGATACCCGTAGCACCACCACGCACAACAACCTCTGGAAGACCAAGTTGATTTGCGGCTGATACAACAGATTTCAAATCATCAGCGGTCATGTTAAACTGAATCTCAGGATCAGTAAGATCGATATTCTTCTCTGGCGGTGATGTTACCATAGAAGGATCGGTATAAGTATAGCGAGAGCGAGAAGAGTTATTCTCATCACGAATAGTCACATCCATTTCGCCGAAGTGAAAGTCTGCGTCATCGAACAGACTCGCAAGACCCAAGAACTGGTTCAGTTCATAGATAGCAAAGTCTACTGGAAAAGTATCCTCTACTACTGCCTGTGCAAGAATGTTCTTTTGCTCACTCACAGTGCGAATAGTGTTACCCGCTTTAAAAGCAAGTGACGGGTTGATAGTTGAAAAGTTCTTCAACACGTCCATAGTTTCATCACTGATTCTCATCATCTAATACCTCATTGTTTTCAAGTGAATCAATATAAAGTGCCATAATAGCATAGTGAACGACTTTTAGCAAGTCTTTTCGATTCTTGCCTTCTTTCTTTCCGTATCGTTGGCAATACTTGATGATATTACCCATACAGAAACCTTCGCCATGTCCACTGTCAATGATAAACTCTGTGGACTGAAACTTGTTGAAAGAGTAGTGGCCATCATAAGTGGCCGCTACATAGTCATAAACTTCTTTCAGAATTTTGTCTTCGTCAAACTTGAACTTACTCATTTTTTCATCATCTTAATTTGATCAGGATCAGCGGTCGCTACAGCACCAAGTTGAGCAAGGTCTGTCAGGCTACCGCCAAAAGTATATGAACCAGTATGAAGAAGTTTCATCCAAGGACACATATAAGTCTTCACACCAATCTTACGCATCCACTGACAGAACATGTAGTCTTCTGACAGATAACGCTTTGACTCAGGATCGATCAGAGCCTGGAAGTACATCATGATCTCACGGCTACCATCAAAGTGCTTTGTACGCACATGATCAGGCAGATACGAATAGTCAGGATACGCTTCATCGAACTTCTTGAAGGCATTCTTAGTAATCATCATGAAGCCTGTGCCACCTTCAAGAACGGGAACAGGCTCATCGAGGCGGACCTGACCAGTATCAGTATCTGGGTTGAACACATAGTCACCAACGAATCTATCTAGATTGGCAGGATTCTCATCAGCAAAGCCTTTGTCTACAGCCCGCTTAATCTTCTCCCATGCGATAGTCTTTTTGGGATATGGACCACAAAGAATATCCATACGCTTTTCATCGTCTGGTTCTTCATGATCAGACAGAGCCGCAAGTGTCAGAACATCATTCGGATCAAAGCCAATATCAGAGTCAATGAACATCAGGTGTGTATAGTCACTACGCATAAACTCATCAACACAATAATTTCTTGCTCGGGTGATTAGGGATTCATTGAAGAGATAGAACATTTTGATGTCCATCTCATATGCTTGGCCAAGTTTAGCCAGATCGGCAGTAGACTTTGTGTACATGCCATGGCAATTACCGCCATACATAGGTGTCGCTACAAAAATCTTTTTCTTTTGTAGATCGGACATTTGGATTTGAATTTCCATTCACGGCTCCTATAATAAAAACATTGTGTAGATTATATAGTAGTAATACACTGTTTGTCAAGAATTTTTTTCATGAAAAGGACAGGCGCTTTGATCTTTTTTCGCTTGATTCAACTTTCTAAAATATTCGCCCCTATATTCTGTATAGACCCACATCATAGCATCGTACTCATGACGAGGCACATACTCAACTTCTTTGGGTGCACCATTTGGAAAATAGTAGTATGCAAGAGGAGTCCCTTTCGGAACAAAAATATAGGGAGTCTTTTCTAGTAGCTTTCTGTCTAATTTGAAATTGCAAAGACCAGATACTCCAATATTTGGAATAGTTTCTAATGCTCCTATCATAGGAGAAATTATAGAAACTTCTTCTGTCTGAGGATGATACTCTGGCGGCAGAAACAACACCGTTTCGATTTTATCAGATATGACTAACATATCCAAATGCAGTTTAAAGCTTACATATCTCTCAAGGTAATCGTTATTGATTTGAGTGAAATCATGATCAGCGCCTTGTATAAATCCAGAAGCACCGTCAACGCATCTCCAATCTAACATACCATTTTCGGTATTGTATACAAACTCCATGTCTGCTGGAGATTTTAAGACTAGAGAATTTTTGAAAATTTCTACAAAACTTGGACAAAATTTTACTGATGGTTGACTAGGATATTGTTTGTAATCTTCTAGTTTTTTGTTTTTGTACCAGTCTGGAATATCCTTAGCTAACCATTTGTCAGAACAGTCAGCATAAAATTTATGTGAAGTGAATATTCTCATTGTAGCCCCATAATAAAGTGAGAAAGGACTGTGCTGCCCTTTCTCAATCAGTATTATTTATGTGTCTTAGAATGGCACGTTTTCTTCGGCTTCATCCTTTGCAATCTCAGCATCGACATCCACTTTAGTGTAGAGGTCACGGAACGACTGCTTGGTATCTTCATCGAACCGATTGATACACATCTCAATGGCAGTCATACGATCACCAAAGATAGAGTAGGCTTTGGCAATGTGAACCAGACGCCGTGTCGAAATGATCTCATCAACACCACCATCATAGTAGGTCTTACGGATGATATCAGCCCAATCAACCAGCAGTTCTTCAAAGTTGTCCATGACATCGATACCGAGGTCATCAAAGACAAGACCGAGCATCTTTTTCTCGACCGCTACTGGCGGGTACTCTTGTTCAACCGTGATCGGGAACCTCTCAAGGAAGGCTTCATTCATGACATTGGTGCCAATGAAGCGACCATCGTCAGAGCCTTTACCTTTAGTGTTCGCTGTAGCGATCACGGTAAAGCCAGGGGCAGGCTTGACATACTCACCAGTCTTCTTGATGAAGTAGCCTTTGCCTTCGAGGATGGACTGGAGACACATAACCTTTGCGGGGTTTGCAAGGTCAAGTTCGTCCAACAGCGCAACGGCGCCACGCTCCATGGCTTTAATGATAGGGCCTTTGAAGAACTTTGTTTCTCCATTGACCAGACGAAAACCACCAATGAGATCATCTTCATCAGTCTCAACTGTGAAGTTGATACGGATCACTTCACGATTGGTCTGGGCACAAGCTTGCTCAATACCGAATGTCTTACCGTTACCAGACAGACCAGTAACATAGACAGGGTAGAACATCTTGGACTTGATAATCTTCTTGATCTTGGTGAAGTTACCAAACGGGACAAAAAGTGGATCTTGCTCTGGGACAAGATTCTCCGTGAACGACTCAGTCTCGACATTCATGTTTGTCACCAGAGTGTTTGGAATCAGAGCCGCTTGAGCCTCAGGTTCAGTAGTCGGAGCATTTTTTGCTACACCTGGCAGTTGGTAAACACCACGGCCAACACGATACTGAGCATCATTGAGGAGCCAAATCGGACGCTTCATACCGTTCGCTTTGGAAATCTCAAGGGCTTGAGCCCGTGTCAAAGTGGCACCATATTCTTTTGATGCTGCCTCAACAAAGGCTTTTTGGTTCTTGTTCAACTTTCGCATATCAACCTCTCTCATTGCGAATCACTTCTCTCATTACTTTTACATCCTAGCAGGATGCATGGTATTTGTCAAGTACTTTATGCGACCATGTCGATGAATTTTGAAAGCATCACCCGACTAGTCTTACGACTAGAGTTGGCTTTCTTGAAGGCAGTCCGAAGCTTCGTCTTCGATACACCCTCTTCAACTTCAATAGCACCATTCGAGGTAGCCAGATGTTTGCCACCGAGAAGACCAAAGTGGAGATCATAACCAGTTTCAGGAATGACACAGAACTTGTCTGACCTCAACTCATCCCAAAGCTTGTCTTTCAACTGGTATTCGGTGTATGCAACTGGCAACTCAGCAAGGGCTTGAGGCTTGCGGGCTGGCAGAATATGAAAGCCGATCAGATTTGCCTGGGTGTGATCACGCAACATCTTCAGGAGAAGATTGGTCGGCTCTTCACCAGGCTGAACACGATACCGCTTCTTGGTCATCGGGTCATTGACATAGATGATTGACTCAGTGTAGTTTTTCTTGTTGGTGAAATACCTTGAAATCTTGAGAGGAACAGCGACAGTCTGATCAGCCTTCCAATCTGATTCATCGAGGTACCTGATTATGTTACTAGAACCATCAGTCAGAAACACCATGTTTACAATGTCGAGACGGTTCTTCTTCTTGAAAATGTCATGCATGACCATCGAGGCTACAATCGACTCATCAAGAGGAGTACCACCAAGCCACATCTCATTCGGGATGCTGTAGTAGCTTGGGCCAGACCAACCAGGGCGATGGGACGCCCAGCGAGTCTGCCAGTAATTAGCCACAGCCATGATAGCTTTGGTCATCATGGTGAAGTCTGAGCGAGACATTTTGTTGGTGAACAGTTCCATAAGACGGAAGTCTGGTTGATAAGCCAGTTCGTGCTTAGAGAAAACTTTCTGTTCTTGGAATTCTAGGTTGCGAACACTACTGACATCCCACCGATCAGTAAAGGCGTAAACCTCGAAAGGAATGTTTACTTGCTTACAGAACATAACCAGGTTGATCAACTGATCGACAGTGTGATGCAGTTGGTCGGACATCGAACCAGACCAGTCAATGAACATTTGCAGACCGTGGTTCTTGCCCTCAGGGATGACTGTCATCTTTTTGAAAATGTCATCTTGGAACATGTAGTTGTTCATTTTGAGAGTATCGATCACACCAGTCTTTGAGACAGAAGCCCGCTTGTATTCTGCGGCTTTCTTCTTCATCTCAAATTCTTTTACAAGATAGTTGATGGTCTTCTTGTTGTTGACCATGAACTGTTTCATGTAATGTTCACCAGCTTCTAGGGCAACTTGATTGCCTTCAAAGCACGAAAGAATTTCTTTGTGACCGACAACACGATCAAGAGTAATCTTGGGTGTAAGATTGAGATGAAGGTTACGAAACTTGACGTTAGGATCGCCACCAAACTCTTTTGCAATATTTTCAGAAAGAGCCTTTTCGGTGACAGATTCTGGGCCACCTTCGCCACCCTCGTGGCCGAATTTTTTGCTCTGAGATGGGTCTACCTCGTCGCTGGCTTCGTCACCAGCGGCATCCGAGTTTTCTACTTGCGAATGATCATCTTCTTTCGAATCTGCTTCTTCGTCTCCACCCGATGCTTCAAAGCCATCTTCTGCCTCAAAGTCAGTTTCGAACTCTTGAAAATCTCCGTCTCCGTATTCGCCGTCCAGTTCATCTTCGCCCTCTTCGACAAGCATCTCATCCATAGCTTTAGCCATGGCTTCTTGCTCTTCGTTGTGTTCTTCGATTGCTTTACCGAACAACCGCTTGGCGATATCAAGAACTTCTTCGAAAGTCTCGGCGTCTTCGATCTCTTTGATCCAAGCTTTCTCATCTTTGTCAAACTGCACACCAGTGGTGAGACCACACTTGAAGTAGACATTCAAACGGTCGATCAGCTTGAAACTATTTATCTCATCTTCGCTTTTTCCAAAGAAGCCATCAGCAAGAAGCTTCTTGTACGACTTGATAAACTGTTTACGGAGACCAGGGTAACGACGCTGGATCAGTTTTTCGATCCGAGCATCTTCTACAACATTAAGAAAGCCATGAAAGCCATCGCCCTCAGACTTTACAGCCTCGAGCCACTTCTCTTCAGGCGTATAGAGAGCATGAGCAACTTCATGACCGACAAGGTGATCATATGTGTAGTTCTCCATGTCATTCCACATGGGCAGTGTCAGAACACGGTCTTTCAGATTGAACGATGCGGTCTGAACATTCTGGTGAACTACTGTCAAGTTCTCTTGAGCCAACAGACGGGCGAGAACTTCTTTAGACTGGATATTTACCATTTGCGAATCACCTCTCTCATTACTTTTTGATTCTATCAGGAATGACGGATGTTGTCAACCCATAATTAGCAACCAAGAGTTTTTCTGCCAGCAGTCATGTAATCTTTTTCATCACGAGTCTTGATAGCATGACAGCACTTACATAGTGTCTGAATGTTTTCAGCGGTGTTGTTTGAAGGATTACCATCAATGTGATCAGCATCTAATTGCCACTCAGGATCAACAATTGTAGTTGTACACCGAAAACCTAAGCGACCATCGACATTCTCGCAATATTCTTTACGAAAGATTTTGTAATGCCAACCACCCAAACCATAGTTGATCGAATGATGTTTAGTACATACAAAGGCTTCGGCACTAGGAATACCAAACTCTTCGGCAGCCCATGTCGATTTACGAAACTTGAATTTTGCAAGACTTGTAACTAATTGGGCATCTCGACCACAACCGGGTACACAACATTTAGGTCTTTGTTTCATAAGTCATCCTCTCTCTGCGAATCACTATACTTACCTTATAGCAAAAAGAGAAGATATTGTCAACCACTAAAATTAGTTTCGAGTCTCATACCGTAATTATTTACGCCTTCAGAGATTTCTACACCATCTTTGTAGCGTAGTTTGTTCTTCTTGAACGGTCCATAGTCAACATAGTGATGCCATCTACCATAACGCCAGACGACACGGGCTACGTCTGGATGCATATCAGCAAGCATCTGTGACTTATTGATTGTACCATCTGTATTGTAGCCTTCTTTGTTGATCTTCTCAGAGTGTTCTGCGTGATAGAACTCAGAAGTATTGCCACCCTTGACAGTTTGAGTAGCCGCTTTGCCTTGCATGAACGCATTGAACTGGACACAAACATCACCATCTTTGAGAACTCTCAAACAGATATCTGTATCTTCGTTGTATCGACCACGCCAGCGATGCTTACAATCATTACGAATCAGTAGTGTCGAATAGATACGAGTGTTAGCAACAAATGGTGGATACTTCTGATCAGGTGCGATAAAGAAACGATACTGAGGACCAGAGATATAGACATTATCATATCTGTCAACAAAATCTTCCATCACACGAAAGCCCACGCCAGATTCAAAGCGAATACGCATGTTCTCATGTAGGCGATAGAAGTCGCTGATATTGTCATCTAGTACCCAGTGACTTGTAGCACCGATACTGATGCTGTGATCCCAAGCCCAGTTTCTTGCACGACCTGGACCATCACCGTGATTAGAGAATGGTGCTACTAGCAGTGTCACATAATCACGAATACCAAAGTTATCCAATGCACTATCGTAGTTATCATAATCTTGAGGTTCGATTACGATATAATGGGGAATACACATCCTTGAGAGAGAGCGAGAGGTGTGCATGGATTCGTGTCGCCCCTTAGATACGATGTACATTGGATACTTTGGTAAAGTATGCTTATCGTCTTGTACCCATCGTAGTAGACGATTTGCAGTAATCTCTAGCTTCGGATGCCAGATAGCCTTTGAAGAATCAGTAAGTTGTTGATCGATACGCTTTGCAAACTCTTGATAATCATCCTCATTACGAAACTTCATATGAACAGTTCGAAACGGCGGATTCTCTTCTTGTGTATACTCGGGCATACCAACCCAATGCTCACGCCACTTAGCGTTCACATCTACTACTGATTCTTCAACTTCAACATCCAGCGCAGTTGTAGACTTTGACTTCTTGCGAGGCATCAATAGAGATTTTTCAATATTGATGTTCGTGAGCTGTTCTTCTTTGAACAGAGAAGTCGCAGGATCAGCAAGAGGAAAGAATGCATCTTTCGTCTTGTAATCAATCACTTGGCCAATCTTAGAACAGAAGTCTGCCATATCATCGACATTACGAAAGTGTACATATACAACTTTGTGAATGTCTTTATACTTCTCACTGACAGACGCCTTTGTTCTATCATGCAGAGCCTGTTCGATCTCTTCACCGACAAACTCTTCAAGTGTCACTTTATACTCATCTTTGATACGCTGTTGCTTATCTAAGAAATTATCGTATGAAGCACTTTCTTCTACAACTGGCGCTGGTGTATTCGTCATTTCAGACCCATTTCCTTTCGAATGGCTGTGGCAGAAATGTTTTCAACTTTCTCATCAAAATGTTCTTGCTCAATCTTGTAGCCAACTTTTCTACCATATGTAATGTTAGTAATATTAGGTACAAGCATAATAACATACTCTTTGCCGTGTGTAAAGCCCTCTTCTGACAAACCTTTGATAATATTTCGTCTGACCTGTTCAAAGTCAAATGGGTTGCTATCATCCCAACCTTGTACATCTCTGACTTGAATACAGACTTGGCCTGTCTTTTCATAACAACGCTTGAACAGTTCAAAGTGTCCAGGATGCCACGGCTGCCAACGACCAAGCATTTGTACAGTCTCTTTACGCCAGTCAAACGATTGTAAACTTTTTACAACTTCATCTGATTGTGCGTCAGAGTCTAGTTCAGTAAAGTGGTAATCAACAGATACAATACCGCCATCATTGATAGGCTCTTCGAACATAGCATTTGTATCTTCATAGCGGCTGTCACCGATTGTGTCCATCCATACAATAATATCAGCGGCAACGATATGACGATACTCTACTTTGGGACAAACAAAGTCCAAGATTGCCCACTGCTTCTCTGATTCAGCACCAAGAACTCGCATACGCTCTGCTTGACGTAGACGACCTTCTTCACTAAAGTCCCAGTCATCGAAACGCTTGCGTACTTCGTCTGCATTGAAGTGGTCTGCATCTCCAAGTTTTTGTCGGAGTTTGTTTGCGAATGTAGTCTTACCAGAACCTGGTAGACCCATCACAAGAATTGTTTTAGCCATCGGTATTCATTTCCTTCTCAAGTTCTTCAATACGATACTTCATATAATTGATTGCTGTATGAATATGACCTGTATCGTGTGGTTGTAATTTACTTTCTGCTACTCTGATTTCTTCTTTCAGAATTGCTACTACATCCTCTTTATAACTCATGCCGCTTGCCTCTTTTTTCTGAGTTTGTCGAGTTTCACTTTGTTTTTTCTAGCTTGCTCAAGATGATATCTATTTGCTCTATGTGTATATAGGATTCCATCCAAGTGGTCTACAGCCTGTTGAAATAATCTAGCTGTAAGACCGCCGACTTTGATAGTGTCAGTTACGCCCTCATGCGTGGTATAACGAACCCTAACCCAATCGTGCCTTTTCACTTTAACAAAAAGACCAGGAGATGTCAAGCTATTTTCTTCTTCTAATGAGATTTCATCAGATTTATCTACGATACGAGGATTGAAACACCCTACAATATTATCTGGATCGTCAGGATTTCCAAACGCAAAAGCACGAACAGGAGAACCAGTCTGAATAGCAGTGAGAATATAACCCTTGTGATGAATCATAGTCTCTTTCAAATTTTCAAAAAGTTCTGTTCTATCATCACCTTCAAATGGTGTGCTTTTTGTAATTAGTCTATTGTCTGTACTATCAAGCAATTCTAAAATCATTCTGTTCTCCCAAAAAATACTGTGCTATAAGCTTTCAGTGGTGAAAAATAATACCAACAACAGTTATCTTTACCTACTGTTTTACTGTCTGGTATCCACTTCACTCTACCAATGCTTACAACTTTTGACACATATGGTATATAGGGGGCTGATTGCTTCGTGTGCATCCAATCAGCATCAAACAATAACCATGCGCCCTTGCCAGATTCCCTAAACTTCTCAATCATAGGGTGAAGTAGTTTTCTGTTCCACGGCGGATTTGTTATGATCTTGTGTGATCGTTTATATGAAGTTTCATCTAGATCATTGAAGTCAAGTTTTTTGATATCTTCTCTTTGAGGTTCAATATCACTTGCCCATGTACATTCATGACCATGCTTTTCTAAAATATCTACCAGTTGTCCATCACCAGCACAAGGCTCTACAAACGGACAGTTAGCTGGCAAAAATGGTAACAAAGGTAGAACAGCGGCTTCTGGTGTAGGATAGAAGTCTCGTTCTACTCTGTCAAAGTCGCTTCTTTTTCCCAAAGTTAGATTCTCCTATAACTTCAAATCTTATATCTTCTTCTCTGCCGATTGTAGCCCTAAGCCTTTCAATCACATCTTCTGGACTTTCACCTCTATAGTGAATCGTATGATTGTGTCTAATTCTCATAAAATCAAATGAAAGTTGCTCTGCTTCTTGGCCCATAATTACTTTGACTAGATACCATTTCATACTTCTGCCTCCGCAATTCTACTAAAGTTTTGATACTTCTCAAACCTGATCTGACTACGAAACTTCTCTGACAGAATATCGCCCTTGTGTGAGATAACAAAAACATTCGTGCCTTGACCAAGTTGATGGATCAGTTTCAAGAACTCATCACAACCAGCAACATCAAGAGACGCATCAAACACTTCATCAAGAATCAGTAGATTTGTGTTTGCAGAGTTTTTCATCTTAGCTACGGCTCGCCATGTAAAGAGTAGTGCTAAGTCGATACGCATCTTTTCGCCCTCAGAGAATGATGCATATGAAAACTCATCACGATGCCTACTCTTGATCACTTCGTTGAACTCTTCGTCAAGTTCGAAAGCGACAAAGAAATCTAGTGCAGACAGGTACTTGTTGATGAGTTTGTTCATCACTGGCACATATTGCTTGATGATACGAGTTTTGATACCACCATCTTTCAGCATGTCAGATGCTACATCATAAAGTTCTCTGTCGTGAACTAGTTCTTCTTTTCTTGTATCAAAAGTCTTTCGATTGCCTTGAAGTGCTACAAGTTCATCTTTTGCTGTAGTGTCATCATCAGATGCGCCTTTGATCTTTGAAATTTCTTTGCTGTTTTTCTCTATAGATTTTTCAAGACTTTTGATGGTTGTCTGGTTAGTAGATACGTTCTTTTGAAAGTTTGTGATCTGTAGTTGCTTATCAGATATGTCAGCAAGCCTGGATTGTAGTGATTGATACTCATTTTCGAGATCCTTAATTCCCTTTGAGACCTTCTTGATAATACTATTAGTCTCGTCAATCTTTTGGCTTTTGATTGAATCTTCGATCTCCTGTGAACAGGTAGGGCACTCATTATGGTCTGTAAAGAACGAAACTCTCTTGTGTGCTTTGTCATGCTTTTCATTCAGCTTATTGATCAGTTCAAATGCTTTAGTACTCTTTGAGGTTACAGAATCGTGATCGGCAATCTCGTCCATAAGTTTGCTTGTCTGTTCAATCATCACTTCGTTATTTGAAGTGAGAACACCAATCTCTCTGTTAGACTCATCAATCATACTCTGAAACGTGGCGATTGTATCGTCACTCTGTTGTTTCAGTTTACTGATGTACGCTTTCTGTGCGTCAATTTTTGTCTGGATTATCTCCATCTGATATTCAGTTTCACGAATATCTTCTTTGTTCTCAGCAATTCTATCTTTCAGCAATTTGCCCATAGAAGAGAAGATCCTGATGTCGAGCAAATCTTCAATCACTTCTCTTCTATTGGCTGCGGTAAGTTGCATAAACGGCACGAATGTAGACGCACCTAGCACGACAATCTGTGTGAAAGATTTGTAGTTGAGTTTTAGAATAGTCTCTTCTAGTTGCTTCTGATAATCTCTAGAAGAGCCGGGCTGATTCAGTAGTACATCATTGTTGTAGATTTCAAAGACAGCAGGTTTGATGCCTCTGACAACCTTATACTTCTGTTTGCCGATACGAAAGTCAATCTCAACTCGTAGATCACGTTCATTGATAGTGTTCAGTAGTTGAGGCTTTGAGATTTTACGAAATGGTTTGTTGAACAGAACAAAAGTCAACGCATCAAGAATGGTTGACTTACCTGCGCCATTGTCACCAACAATGATAGTGTTCGGTGATCGATCTAGCTGAATATCTGTCCACTGATTGCCTGTTGAAAGAAAATTCTTCCAACGAATCTTTTCAAAGTGAATCATATTTTTGTCTCTGGTACCTCTATATACTCTACTTCATCGTCTGTACCACAATGAGGACAGACAAGTCTCTCAGGCTTATAATTTTTGTCGCTTGCGATACTCCACCAGCGCATACAAAAGCTACAAGTAAAATGATGCAAGACCTCAGTGCTGGCTTGAATCATATCTAAACTTCCATATGTAATGCCTCATTATATAAGGCTCGCATCAGGCTGTCAAGTTTTTTCTTTGGAACTTCTGTAGACATACCATCAATGTACTTAGACAAAATCGTGACGGTATCTTCTGCTTGATTGATGATATCATCATCGTCTTCAAGATTTAAATTGAGGTGATCATCAACTACCTGTACAGCCGCAGGACTGTTGTTTGTAATCTTCTCCATGAAGATATCAAACCAGTATGGATTCTCTTTAGTCTGAACAATCACTTTGACATAACCACCCTTGAGATAGTCATACTCATCACTGTCTTTGATGAATGTCATGTCATCTTGAGTGGCATCGTCATAGTAGACTTTGTGAAAGTTTTGATGAGGATTACGGACGAATGTCAACTCTCTTGTATCTGTATCAAAGATATGAAAGCCTTTGTCTTCTTTGTAATCACTCCATGTAATCTGATATGGTGTGCCAAGATAGTGTACGTTCTTAGAGGTAGACTTTGTGTGAAAGTGACCAGACATTACCATGTCGAACTTATCGAAAGAGTCAATGTCCATGCCATGTTCATTTGTCATACCACGCATCATCAGACAGCCAGCAATCTCTAAGTGGCCCATCAGAACTTGCGCTGGTGTATCTTTCATATGTGAGATTGCATCAGCATAGTTAGCATTGTTGATCCAAGGCATAAGACAGATATCAGTGCCATCAACTTGAATAGTTTTTGGCTGCCAGTAGATATGAAGATTCTCATACTTGTCAAACAGTTCACTCATTGCATTGATCTCGTTTGAGTTTTTGTACGGAACATCATGATTACCAGCAATGACATGCATAGTAATATTGCGTCTAGCCAACTCATCCATGAAGTTGTCTTTGAGATGTCGTAGTGTGACAAAGTTGATGTACTTGCGTCTGTCAACTAGATCACCTAGATGAATCACTGTGTCAATATTGTTCTCTTCAAGATATGGAAAGAACTCATCTCGCATAAACTTGCCAAAGTAGTCAAGCATATTGTGAGCATCATTCCTGACACCCCAATGTGTGTCAGTAACTAGTGCTACTTTCATTGTGTATCCTCAATAAACTGATCAAGTGTAGCCCGCTTTGCTTTGCGCTTGCGGCGCTTTGTCTCTTCAAAGTTTTCGATAAAGTCACTCATGTATTCTTTTGACCACTCACTATTCTTTATGCTGTCTTCATAGTGGCTCATAATATCTTGCTCTTGTACATCAGAAGTCTCACCAAAAATGTTTGCATTCTCAGTTGCTTTGTACTTCGTGTAGAGATATCTTTTTTCTTTTTGAATACGTCTTAGAAATGCGTAGTAGATGATCTGTGTAAAATATGCAAAGGGGTTTTTTGATTTCTCTGGATTGAAGTTGTCAATGTATTGTAGACAATTCTCAATACCATCAGAAATCATTTCTTCTCTGAATGTGTAGTTTACAAAGTTTGGTTTATATGAAAGGTGTGTCGCAATCTTCATGATGCAGTCACCGATGTAATATGGTACGATCGGTCTAGGCTTGCCCTCTGCCTCAGCATCAATCACAGACTGTCGAAACTTAATCATTTCTGCTAGAAACTTCTTATTATCGACATAGTTGTGTTTTTGTCTTTTTGCCATAATAAATCCTTAATGATATACTGTATTACTCGATTCAAGTGCATAGTGTCTTGATTTAATTCTTTTTGCTAAAGTCTTCTGTCTTTCTTGCTCTTCTTCTGTAGAGTCACCACGAGCATTCACAATTGCCTTGGTGTAAAATACTTTCATCTCTGTAGTCATAGAACTTGTAAGTATAACATGTTCCTGCTTAATGTCAACCACTAATTCTTCGTCAGGCAAAGGAATCCAGTAAGTTGTCATCATTGCCGGTAGCCCAGCATTATTCACGATCTCTAACTTCAAAGGGTCAGATATCGTCACATAATTTTTATCTTGCTTAACGATTGAACAGATTAGTGTCTCTCCGTTCACCAGCTTTATCAGATGCATCATTTATCCTTATGTTGTAAATCTTGTATTCAAACTCTTCTTCATTATACATCTTTACACGAATTGCGAAATGTTTGAGTGTGTAATTATTCCAAGATTTATATGAAAGATCGTCTGCTATATCATACAGTGTGGCGTTTGATTTGTTGTCGCCTTTTCTTAATCCCCTACCGATGGATTGTAGGTTCCTGATGCGAGATTTAGAAGGAGAAGCAAAAATAATATTGTGCAAGTTCCTAATATTGATGCCCGTAGAGAAAGTTCCGTAAGAAGCGACAATAATCGCATTCGACTCTCTCTCAGTAATTTCCCGTACACTTTCTCTTTCATCTGCACTCACCTTTCCATGGACAAAGAAAACTTTTCTATCAGTTACAGTACTATTTATGAGATCGTAAAGAACCTGTCCATGTTTCTCCACCATCTGATAAAGTACCAGTGTATTACCTTTTCGGCTCAATGTCAAGTTTTTTATAAAATTATTTCGAGCTTCGTTTGATATCAAGAAGTCAATCTCTGCACGATAGTCGGCTTTTGCCATTGCTTTGCGAGTTTGATCTGGGTACTTCAGAACTAGACCCTTGATCTTCAGATTGGCTACAGTATCAGAATCCATTAGTTCTTTAGTAGTGATAACCTTCATAACTGGTCCAAACAGACCTTCAAGAACAAGTCTATGTGTCTGTGTACCATCAAGTGTGCCTGTGAAGCCAAAGCGATACTTACATTGCTCCATCTTTGTAAGAATGCTAGTAAGAGACTGGGCTTTGAATAGGTGTGCTTCGTCACCAATCACTACGTCAAACTGTGAGAACCACTTCTTTGGCATCTTGTAGATAGACTGCCAAGTCGAAATAAAAATGTCGGCATCGGAGTTTTTGTCTTGACCTGCCATGATGAGATGTGTAGAATAACTATGTTGATTCTCAGAATAATCTTCGAAATCACCATTCATCTGATACACTAATGATGTAGTGGGTACAATGACGAGGGCCTTTTTGCATTGAAAACGTAGCAGGTACTTTAGAATGCAGTAAATTATGTAGGACTTTCCTGATGCTGTGGGCGAAAGCACCATTGCCCGATTATTTCTAAGAGCGTGAGCGATTGCTCTAAGCTGATAATCTCTTGGGTTAAATTTCTCACCTCTGAAGCATGTCTCCAGTTCTGGTAGGCTAATATCATTAGTAGCAGTAATATCATCAGCATCAACCAGTTTGTAGTTTCTTTCATCGCAGAATTGCTCCAGATGTTTGTAGAGACCTGAGTAGATTTGACGAGTGTTCACATTGAAAAGACGAATCTTTCCATCCCAGTACTTATTGCGATACGCTGGCATAAACTTTGCGCCAGGCACCTCAAATGTAAAATAGTCACTTATTTCCTGTGCAGTGCCTGTATCTGATCCCACTTTGATATAGACTTCGTTGACTCTTGTGACTGTGATGGTTTCTTCGTAGTCTCTGGCCATAAATATGCATAATCCACTTTAAATTTTTCAATTCGATATTTGAGAAGGTCAACCCTATCATCCAGCGATAAACCTGTTCCATTCAATTGCATTTTTGATCTGAAACCCTCTGTTGTTGATACTTTTGAGTATTGATTCTAGATAGTCAACTTTTTCTTGTTGTAGTGCCACCTTCAGACTGATTTCAGTCAAAGCATCATCACTGTCAATGTACAAGTCAACTTCGTTCTTCAAAAGCTTTTTGTAAAACTGTTCTCTACCAAGTTCTGCAAGTTCTTCTCTATCTAGTTCTCCCAGATAGTACTCAAACAAAGTTCTGCGTGTCTTCTTCAAACTACCTTTCATCTGAATAAGTCGCAGTCTTTCTGCCATGAATATCTTTAGATATTTATTGTGTAGTGAAGGTATCTTTGCAGACTCAGCACCAAGTTCTGTCTCATCAAGCTTGCAGTCTTTATCCCATTCGGCTTGAATATCTTCTGCTTTCATTTCGCTTCATTCTCCATTGATATAGTTTTACAAGATAGTCACAGTATTTTGGATAGTTCCTATGCTTGCTCAATTGTTCTAATATATAACGTCTGTCCATTGTATCAAATTATGCTATTGTTGTCAATTCATATTTTCTGTAAGCGAAAGTTACTTGGCCCTGTAGATAGTCAACATCAGATGTTAAAGCACTAAACTCTAGTGCGCCAAGAGTGATTGGATATGCATCGATAAACTTCACTTCGATATTCGGCTTGTACTGTGCTGTAGTGATGATCAAAGATGCATCAGAGTACTCTCTGTTTGTACCAGTTTGGTTTGCCTGAAGTGTTCTAGCTATACCTTGTCTTTGCTCAAAGTTATCTGGATAACCTAATGCGGTCAGCCAGTCGTAAATCTCTCTGAAGTTTTTCAAGTCTTCATCGACATTAAACTGTAGTTGTAACTGACCAAATGTCAGTTTGTCGCCAGGAATCGGCAGACGAATAAACGTATTGTCTGTTTCAAGCTGACCTATGCCAATGTCTGGTATGTTAGCTGAAGTGCAGAAATAGTTTACATGAGGCATCTTCTGAATCTGAAATCTAAATCCAGTCGGTGAAAGAAAACTCATGTTATCTGGTTGTGTGCCTTGTAGCGCCATGATTATCTCCTTATCACCTATTTATACGCACAAAAAAAGAGGGGCCGAAGCCCCTCTAGTTTTTGGTTGGTTGACCCAACTTCTTTTACATAAGGTTGGCGACCTTAGCGAGACGGTAGTAGATGTTACCGTCACCAGAACCGAGGCGGGCTGCGATGCCGTTACCGTCGTTAGTAGCGAACGGGTTAGCAACGATGCCGTAGCGGGTCTTGAAGCCAATCTTCGGCTGGAAGGTGTTCTCACCAACTGCACGAACCATCTGAAGCGGTACGTATGGGCAGTAGAAGAGACCTGCGTCAAAGGCAGACGAGCCTTTGTAGCCGATTGTGTAGTAGTTGTTTGTTGCGTCTGCAAAGTACGGGTCGATGTAGACACGGATACGACCGTTAAGGACACCAGCAAAGGTGTTACCTGTGTCGTCAACTTGTAGGTTGTTGTTAAGAGCCGGAGCGTAGTCAAGAACACCAGCCATCTGAAGAGCCGAAGCTACGTCAGACGAACAGATCATGACGTTACCCTTACCGCGGCGAGTAGCCTTAGCAAGTTCGTTGGCGTCACGCTCGATTTGGAACATAAGACCCTTGAACTTCTCAACTGACCAACGACCGTTTGAGTCGGTATCTAGGTCGAAAGTACCTGAAGTTGTGGTGTTCTTAGTAGCACCTGCAACAGCGGAGTAGTTGATTGTACGAACAACTTCACGGTTGATTTCAGCAAGGATCTCAGCCGAAAGAATGTTCGAAAGTTCTGTCTCAGCGTCAAGACCGTGGATAGCCTTAAGGTCTTGAGCAAGTTCCATGGTGTACTCAGCTTTTAGCGCACGGCTAACAGCAGTCACGGCAACCTTCTCGACTGAGAAAGCCATCTCGTTGAATGCGTTAGTTGTGGCATCGCCAAGTGCTTCAGCATGCGCTGTTGTCATACCAGTTTCAACTGTGTAGCCAGAACCAGAAGCACGATCGTTCGGGTCTGTACCAGTGTGACCAGTACCAGCAGAAGCGTTAGCAGCTTGGATTGAAGCCGTGTTACCAGCGGCAGAAGCAGAGAATGAGGTATTTGCTTCGTTGAAGAGTGCCTCAGTGCCGGTCTGTGAAGTAAAGCGTGAACGCATTGCAAAGATAAGACCAGTCGGGCCAGTCATCGGCTGGACGCCAGCAATATCATAAGCAATTAGGTTCGGCATTGAACGGCGAACGAGTGAGATAAGAACGGGATCGTAAATATCAACATTACCTGCACTTGCTACAGATGAAGATGCGCCCATTGCGTTAGCAGGAGCGGCTTCTCCGAGAAGTGAAGGAGATTGATAACCACCAGAACCCTGAGCCTGCTCACGGGCAGACTTTTCTTGGTTTTCTAGAAGTGTTGCAGTAACGGCTCTCTTGTGTGCGTCCTTGATAGGCTCAAGGTCGGTATGCTCAAGAACTGGCTGCCACTTCTTTTGAAGTTCATCAGATTGATACATTTTAGTCTCCTT
>Ga0160423_10001262_pt1 | contig 21205 bp, 19 predicted proteins | sample CRUFie14St8metaG_FD_108191 | JGI IMG/M metagenome (GOLD analysis project Ga0160423, IMG submission 108191) | Marine microbial communities from the Costa Rica Dome - CRUD Field 142mm St8 metaG | ecosystem: Environmental > Aquatic > Marine > Oceanic > Photic zone | place: Costa Rica: the Eastern... | reverse complement strand
AGTGAATATAGAGTTCATACCATTGAAGATGTATATTCTTATATTCATATTGATTCAACTATTGCAGTTTTAAGAGAAGGATTGTGTTTATTAAATCCTGAAAGAGTAAATGAAAACAATATGCCTGAGTTTTTAAAATCTTGGGATAAGATTTGGTGTCCACCGATGGTTGATATTGGATACCATCAAACAATCAGAGCATCTTTATGGATTGGAGTAAACTTACTATCAGTAGATGAGAATACTGTGATTGTAGATAATAGACAAAAAGAACTTATAACAGAATTAAAAAAATATGGAATTGATACACTAGATTGTCAAATTAGACATTCAAGAACTTTAGGTGGCTCATTTCATTGTGTAACAACAGATTTAGTAAGAGAATGAATTTATTAATAATAGGTGGAGCTGGTTATTTAGGAACACCACTAACACAACAATTTGTATCAAACCGAAATCCAGTAGTTTGTATAGATAAACTTGAACATAGTAATTACGAAAGTGTAGAAGGATTCATCGAATCAAATAAACATTTCACAAAAGAATTCAGTAAAGGAAAGGCAAAGTTTCAGTTTATTGAAGATGATGTAATTAATATAGATGATTACCTTCCAAGTTTTCAAGGTATTGATAGGGTTTTATATATGGCATCTCCAAGATTACTTGAATTGGATGAAACCGATACCATCAACGAAGAACTAAAGAGATTAAAATGGGTGATGAACAAAGTTAAAAAGGAATGTGACCCAAATTTCATATTTTATTTTTTTAGTAGTTGTAGTGTTTATGGAAGGCAAGATGATTTTTCAAAACCATTTAAAGAAGAATTTCCAACACAAGTAACAACAAGATACTCTGAGTTAAAAATTAAATCAGAAGAATTGATTTTAAAAGAGGATGAAAATAGATTTAAGATATTTAGATTATCTACATTATATGGATTATCTAATCCTATGAGAAAAGATATTTTAATTAATAATTTAATTGATGATATTCAAACAGGAAAAAAATTAGAAATTTTTGATAAAGATGCCAAAAGACCACATTTACATATAGAAAACGCAACAGATATAGTTCACAACTTTGTTTGTAGTGGATTTGATGGACAAATTTTAAATATTGGTTTTGATGAATTTAACAAAACAAAAAAAGAGATAGTAGAAGAAATAGAAAAAGTTATTGGAACAAAATTAGATGTAGAATATGTTGATTCAAAAGATAGTAGAAACTATCAGGTTGATTTTTCAAAAATGAAAAAATATGAGAATCAAATATATAGAGCAGATGAGAAAAAAGAATACAAATATGGGATATATGATTTGTGGGTAAATAGAGTTAATGTATCGGTAGAGGAACACGACTCTATTTTACAATGTCCAAGACCTTCTTTATCATCAAAATCATGGTATTTAAAAGAAGAAGGTAAAATGTCATTTCCAAAAGTATTTGGTAATTGGAATATGTTTACCGAAGATGGTGTATTTTTCCATAAGAATAACTTTTTAGGTGCAGTTACACCAGTCGATGACCCAAGATATGTTGATGTTTTATCACCAGAAAATACACGAGGAAAAAATCATATTTATTTAGTTCCAATATATGACCCTAGTTTTTTTGAAAAGAACATAAAGTTAGGATATAGTTGTATGACTAAAAAGTATATCACCGATGTAAAAGAGGGAAGATGTAAAATAGTATTTTTACTATCTCTTGAAGGATATAGTGGTGGAACTGAAAATAGAGATTTAGAAATTATATCACAATGGAACAAAGAAGCGGAAATACCTGAAGAAAATGTTTATTATATATGTGGTAATTTAAAAATTAATGAATTACTCAAAAGAAAAAACTTAGGATTTAAAGGAGTACCTGCTTCAGTATTTGATATTTGGATAAATCCATTACATATGCCAGATGAACCATGTCCTTTTAATCCACATGAAACAAAAATGTTATATCTATCTTATAATAGAAACATGGATAGAAATCATAGAATTGGTTTTTGTTCAAGATTATTGAGAGAGGATTTAATTGGAGTAGGTAAAGTAAGTATTGGAGATTTTGATATGAAAACAGCAGATATATCAATATACCCAAATGCAGATGAACTTAAAAAAATTGTTCCAATAGAAATAGATAGAACTTTAAAATATAATTTAGCTAATGATGTTTCACATGATGATTTCCATCAAACATTCGTATCAGTTGTAACTGAATCTTTAGCAGATAAAGATATCTTGTTTTTATCTGAAAAAATTTGGAAACCAATTTACATGGGCCATCCATTTATTGTTTTAGGTAATCCTGGTACTCTAAAATATTTGAAAAAATTAGGATTTAAAACATTTGATAGATGGTGGGATGAATCATACGATGATGAACAAGATTTAGAAAGAAGAATCGATAAAATTGTTTTGATTCTAAAAAGATTATCAGAAAAAAATCATGAAGAACTTATAGAAGTAAGAAAACAGATGTTAGATATAATGATTAAGAATAGAGAAACTTTTATAAACATGGTAAATCACAAGTATAGATTTGAGCATAATGAATATAATCCTCAAAAATATATGATTAAGTTGTTATCTCAAATTCAAAATGGTTTTATTTAAAATTATATATTTATATACAAATACAATAGATTATGAAAATAGGTTTTATAGGAGTTGGTAAACTCGGAAAAGATGCGGCTGAAATCATGGCCGAAAAACATGATGTAATTGGTTATGATGTTGTATCAGTACAACCAGCAAACTTCGAAATGGTTCCTACTATTGAAGAAGTATGTAAAGATAGAGAATTAATCTTTATTGCTGTTCCTACACCTCACCATCCTGATTATGATGGAAGAGAACCTACATCACACTTACCAAATAAAGATTTCGATTATTCAATCGTTAACAATATATTAGATGAAGTAAACAAATACACAAATAAAGAACAATTAGTTGTTCTTATTTCAACAGTTTTACCTGGTACAATCAGAAGAGAATTTATTCATAGATTATCTAACACAAGATTTATTTATAATCCTTATCTAATAGCTATGGGTACTGTAAAATGGGATATGGTTAATCCTGAGATGGTAATCATCGGTACAGAAGATGGTTCAATGACAGGTGATGCTAAGTTATTATTAGATTTTTATAAAACATTCATAAAACCAGGCACTAGATATGAAGTTGGTACTTGGGATGAGGCAGAAGGAATAAAAATCTTTTATAATACATTTATATCTACAAAAGTTGCTCTTGTGAATATGATTCAAGATGTTGCGGAGAAAAATGGTAACATGAATGTTGATGTTGTAACAGGTGCACTTGAAAGAAGTACATATAGAATCCTCGGCCCAGCTTATATGAAAGCAGGAATGGGAGATGGAGGTGGTTGTCATCCAAGAGATAATATTGCTTTAAGATATATGGCAGAAAATCTTGATATTGGATATGATTTATTTGATGCAATTATGTTAGCAAGAGAAGTACAAGCTAAAAACATGGCAGATAAATTAGTACAACTTGCAAAAGAAAATGAATTACCGATTATTATCTTAGGAAAAGCATATAAACCAGATGTACATTATTTAGATGGTTCATCATCAATTTTAGTAGGTCATTATTGTAAAGAACAAGGAATTGTACCTGAATATGACCAACCACATCCTTACAAAGCTGTATATCTTTTAGGTCATATGGGTAAACACCATGATTATAAATTTCCAAAAGATTCGATAGTAGTTGACCCATGGAGAAGTTTTAAATCAGATAATGTTAAAGTAATCCATTATGGAAATACAAGAAAACACTAAAAAAACTTTAAATTTTGTTTATGATTCTTGGGTGTTGGATTTAACAATTCCACCACTTGCAGAACTTCTTGGTGATAGTGATTTTAGAGAACCACATGGTTATCTTGATTTTTATCAAAGATTTTTTAATGCACAATTAGGACATCCTAGAGATATATTTACTATCAAAAAATTTAAGTTAGAAGATGTTTATGAAAATAAAGATGAAATATTTTATTACCCAATAAAAACAAGTTGGGGATTATCTGATATTTTCCAAAAAACAGATTTACCAAAATCAGTTAACAAGTGTTTAGTGGAATGTGATAATATAAAAGTTTTATATATTAGAGAACACGAACCTGAAACAAGACCAGATATTAGTGCCTTAAGAATGTACTGTAAAAAGTATAGAATACCAGAAAATAGATTTATTATTATATCTAACAATCCTAAGATAGATGATTACAAAAAAGAATTTAATTCTGATTTTGTATTTCATAGAACTAATTTACTTCAAATGACTTCTGCTGCGGTTTGGAACGAATTAGAATCTACATTTGTACCAAAAAAAGAAGGAAAGTTTTTTTGTTGTTTTAACAAATCACCAAAAAAACATAGAATTGCAACTTTAATGGAATTAAAAAGATATCAAATTCTTGATTATACAAACTGGTCAATGATTGTAGATTATAGAGTAGGTAGAGATTCAAAAGAGCCAGATGTGTTATTACCAGAATTTGAATATTATCTAGGAGATATAACCACTAAAAAAGGAATCATGGATTCTGTATTATCAGGTGGAACAAGGAAAAGTGATTACGAATCTAATTTAAAAATGGTACATGGAGATTTTTCATCTGTACACAAAGAACAAATAGAAGGAGCTGGTGGTGAAGCAGGAGGAGTGATGGTACCTGAAACTAAGGAAAACTTTGAACAATCTTATGTTAATATTGTAACCGAATCATATTTTGATGATAATTGGGATGCTATTCATGTTACAGAAAAATCTACAAGACCATTTTTTTATTATCAAATACCAATTATCATATCTACTCAAGGACATATAAAATATATGGAAGAAACTTGGGGATTTGATTTTTACAGAGATATTATAGACCACTCTTACAATGATATTGAGGATGGACACAAAAGATTTCAAGCAGCAATAGGAGAAATAAAAAGAATAAATAAAAAACACGATGAGATTAAAAAATTCTACATCGAGAATCAAGAAAGATTTGAAAAAAATAAACAAATCGTAAAAAATCTTCCAAATGATGATACTGATTTAAAGTTTTTTATTCATTCTCTTAACGGATTAGTAGAAAATTAGATGAGACTTATTACCTTTGGTGATAGTTGGACAGCGGGACATGGAGTTGAAACTGAAATACAATATAAAGAGAATCCAACACCACCTAAATTCATAGAAAAACTAAGAGAGCAAAATTCTTTTCCAAAAAGACTTGGAAATTTGCTAAATATTTCGTATATTAACTTAGGAGTGTGCGGTTATGGAAATGAATACATTTATAAATCAGTAGAGGAGAACCTTAAGTTTATAAATAAAGAAGATATAATAATCATAGTATTTTCATATCCACATAGATACCAAAAATATAATAAATATACACCAGAAGATTTGTTTAGAAAATTTGAACAACTTCTTTTTGGATATAAAAAGTTTTACTTTAATGGGTTTTATCCATTTATAGAAGATATGAATTTTAATTTTCCAAAGCACTATATAAATCCAAAAGGAACCTTATCATATCAATTACAAGTTGAAGAGATGGTAAATAAAAAATCAGTTTGGGAATATGGAAGTAAAATGGTTTGGAATGATGAAGATAATTATTATGAAGGAGATTACCATCCTAATTTAGAAGGTTATAAACTAATAGGAGAATACATATATAAAGAAATAAAAGATTTGATATGAAAGTACTAATTACAGGAGTTGCAGGTTTACTCGGAAGTAGATTGGCAGATTGGATTATAGAAAATAAACCAGAAGTGGAAGTATGGGGTTTTGATGATTTAAGTGGTGGGTATGAAGAAAACATAAATCCAAAAGTTAACTTTTTAAATATTAACTTAGTTACTGATGGTGATTATATATCAGATGTATTTGATGACCAGAAGTTTGATTATGTATTTCATTTTGCAGCTTATGCCGCTGAGGGATTATCTCCATTTATAAGAACTTATAATTACGATAACAATCTAAGAGCAACTGCTGGTATTGTTAATGAATGTATTAAAAATAATGTTAAAAGATTAGTATTCACTTCTACTCTTGCAGTGTATGGACATCAAGATGGAAATATGTTTGATGAAGTACAAGTACCAAAACCAATAGACCCATATGGAGTAGCAAAATATGGGTGTGAAATGGATATAAAAATTGCTGGAGAACAACATGGATTAGATTGGTGTATTATTAGACCACATAATGTGTATGGTATTAAACAAAACATTTGGGATAAGTACAGAAATGTTTTAGGTATATGGATGTTCCAATATTTGAATGGAGAAAAACTAACCATATTTGGTGATGGGTTACAAACAAGAGCATTTTCTTATATTGATGATTCATTAGAACCATTATGGAACTCAGCAACAAACAAATTTGCTTCAAAACAGATAATAAACTTAGGTGGTATTAAAGAAGTATCAATTATTAATGCATGTAATACACTTATCAAAATTATGGGGGGTGGAGAAATTTCTTTTGAAGAGGAACGACATGAGGTTAAACATTCAATACCAACTTGGGAAAAATCAGTAGAGTTATTGGGGTTTGAACATAAAACAGATTTAGAGGAAGGATTGACGAAGATGTGGGAATGGGCAAAACAACAACCAATGAGAGAAAGATTCGTGTGGCCATCATACGAACTTGAAAAAGGTATATATTCTTATTGGAAAAACAAAAAATAATGCCAAAACAATCAAAACATCATATTAGGGTTTGGAATGAAGGGTTAAAAAAGATAAAAAAAGAATTTTTAGATTACATACCATCCACTTTCAAAGATACAGATTACACTGCAGTCATTATTGAACCAAGAAACCACAAAGATTTAGAGATTATATGTAAAAATGTAATGTATTATCTAAATGAAGGGGATTCTGATGTAAAGTGGGGATTAAAAATCTATCATGGCAACAAAAATAAAGAGTTTGTAGAAGATTTTACTAAAAATTGGAACAATGTTCAGTTAGAAAACTTAAAAATAGATGATTTAAGTGGTATTTTGTACAATGATATGTTGAAAACTACAAAATTTTGGAAATCTATACCAACAGAGAATGTTTTAATATTTCAAACAGATACTATCCTAAGAAGATTTGGTATAGATGAGTTTACTTCATACAATTATGTAGGTGCACCATGGATTAAGTACAGAGAAGGAAAGATTGTTGGTAATGGTGGGCTTTCTTTTCGTAAGAAATCAAGGATGTTAGAAATTACAAATGAATTTACTGATGATGAAATCACTATGGAAGATATATTTTTTTGTAAATACCTAAAAGATGAAGATATTGCACCTTATGATGTTGCAAAGAAGTTTTCGGTTGAAGATGTTTACTATGAAAATCCATTAGGATTACATCAACCTAAAATAGACCATCGCCAACTGCAATGGTTGATGAAACTAAATTTAAATAAAGGTAATTTTTTAAAGTTAAAATATCGTTTATCACAAACTTACAATCTTACACTATTTGAGATGGTGAATCAAAACTTATTAGATGATTTTAAAAAAGAGTTATTACCATACGAAAATATGAATGTTCTAATTGATGATTTATTAGAACCTTATTCTTTTTTACAAGATACACAAATTGATGTAATTAATAAATTTTTGATTGAAAAAAATATCAAAATTCATTATTTATGCACAGGTTGGGAAACAGAAGAAGATTTATTATTTAAAAACACTAATATTAAAATACTAAGGTCTCCTTTCTCAATGGCTTACTATTGGAAAGAATGGATAGAAGAAAAATTTAAGTATAATATAGAAGATATACATTTTAACTACAAATTTAATAAACTTTTTTATACTTTAACACGAAATCCAAAGTTTCATAGATGTTTATTATTAGATAAGTTATGTGAAAGGAATTTATTAGTTGATGGTGAATATAGTTTTCAACAAAGCTGGAAAGGTGGATTACATTATGATTTTAAATGCTTTGATGGTTTACCAAAAAGTATTGATGATAATATTTCTGATGCACCAACTGTTATTACACCACTTTTAAGTGAAATAGATGGTTTTGTAAACATAGTGACAGAAACATTTATAAAAGATGTTCTTTATTTTTCTGAAAAAACATTTAATCCTATTTTCTATAAAAGACCATTTTTAGTATTTTCTACACCTCACTTTTATAAAAAGTTTGTAGAGTGTGGTTTTAAATTATACGATGAGGTTTTTGACTACTCATTTGATAATGAAATTGATAAAGAAAAAAGATGTGAGCTAATAATTGATAATATTGAAAAACTAAAAGGTAAAGATTTAAATAAATTATACAAAAAACTATACAGAAAAATAGAATTTAATCATAGAAGATTACTTAATATTTTAAATAACGATAATTATCAAAGTAAAGAGGTAAAAAACCATAGTGGTTTACATAATAAAAATATAGAGTTATGATAATACAATTTTATGGTTGTTCTTATTCTGATGGAGGTGGATTAGACACTAAAGAATATTATGATTATGTTAGAAACGAAGAATGGGTAAAAGAATATCCAAAAGAAACAATTTTTGATGAAAAAGGGTATGATTTTGAATTTAAAGATTACTTTAGATTTAGTGATATTATAAAAAGACAAGTAAACTGTGAAATAAAAAACCACGCATGTACAGGTAATAATAATCAACACATATTTGATACCTTAATGAACCAATTAGAAAATAATATAGGAGATATTCATATTGTTCAATGGTCTCATTTTCATAGGCAAAAACTTTGGTACGAAAAAAATCAAAAATTTTATAGATTATCAGGATTTGAAAAGGATGTAGTAGCTTTTGAAGAAAATAATGATAAAGATGAATATGGAGATATAACAAATTTTCATAATCAATGGATTGAACATCATTTTAATGAAGAATATGAAAAAAGAAAGGTTGTAAACTATACAAAACTGTTAACTTCTTATTCAAATAATAAAAATATACCAATATACTTTATAACATGGGATATGCTACCTTATAGAAATGAAAAATTTATAGATTTTCATGATGATATTGAAATGAATTGGTTATCTCAATATGCAAACTTTCAAGGAACAGATTATACGATAAAAACATATACAAAAGATAAGATAATGGATGGCCATTTATCCCATGTGGGTAATAAAATGGTTGCAGAAAAAATAATAAATAGAATAAAACAAGATGAGTTACTTTAACAACAAAGAAGTTGTGGTTACAGGTGGAGCAGGTTTCCTTGCAACACACTTTATCACAGAATTAAACAAGTTGGGTGCGAATATTACTACTCACACCTATAATTCACCACTACAAGTGAGTGAGGAGATACAAAAAGATATAACAATACTAGAAAACATTGATTTAAACAACCTTGATGATGCAATCAAACTTACAAATGGTGCAGATTTAGTTATTCATTGTGCAGGCCATGTTTTACATCCTGGTTCAGTACGAACTGATATACAAGGCTCACTAGGAAACATTACTTTACTTGGTAATGTACTAGAAGCGTGTGTTACAAACGAGGTAGATTCATTTTTTGACCTTAATTCATCAACAGGCTATCCTGATAGACGATATCCTGTGAAGGAAGATGAATTTTGGGATGAAGAACCTTACATTGCGTACTTTGGTTATGGTTGGATGAGAAGATATAGAGAAAAGTTGATGGAACATACATCAAACTTCTCTGATTTAAAGATATTTTTAGGTAGAGGGTCAGCAATCTTCGGCCCTAACGATAATTTTAATGTAAAAACTTGTCATGTAATACCCGCAATCATAAATCGTATGTTAGGAGGTGAAAATCCATTCACTGCTTGGGGTTCACCTGATGTTGTAAGAGATTTCTTGTATGTTAAGGATGTAATTAAGGGAGCATTAACAATAATTGAACATGGTAACCCAATGGAACCATATAATGTTGGATATGGAGCTCCAATTACAGTAGGAGATATAGTAAACACGATTCAGAAGGTATCTGGTCTAACACCAAAGATAGTTTGGGATAATTCTAAACCAACTACCATACCTTTTAGAATGGTGAGTACCGAAAAGATAAATAATCTTGGATTTAAACCAAGTTATTCATTTGAAGAGGGTATTAAAGAAACAATTGAATGGTTTAAGAATGAATATCAATAGAATTTTTATTATTGGAGATAGTTTTTGTGATTTTTTACCAACACCAAAAAAAGATTATACAAAAGAAGAAATTATCAAATGGAATCAATGGTTGACTTGGGAATATCCAAGTATTGAAATAATTAATGATGCTTTTGGTAGTAGGGATTTACAAACTATACTTGATAATTGGATTAAACTTATTCCAAAACTAAAATCAGATGATTTTTTAATTCTATGTATTCCAAGTTACTTTAGACAACGAGTTCCTTTACGAGAAGAGGATTGGATGTTGAATGATTGGAGCTCTGGTCAAATTAAAAATAGATTTGTAACACATCATTCTTGGTACATGACAGATTCACAAAAAATATATGTAGATAATAATTTTGCAATTGAAAGAGATGAATTAGATACCTACATAAATTTTTTTGAAACATTAAATACTTGTAAGTCAACAGTTGAAAATTATGTTGAAGTAATTAACTCTTTGTACGACATTACACCATGTAAAAAGTATTTATTTTCATGGGATGAGTTGAACCCATCATCTGAATACATTGATACTAAATCAATATTAAAAGAAAAAATGGGAATGTGGATTACACAGCATGAACTATATGAAGAAACAAATGGTGAAATGGGAATACAAGGAGATTTCCATTGGGATTATAGAACAGAAAAAAGATTTTTTGAATTTATAAAAAATATATTAGAACAATGAATGCATTAATAACAGGAATTACAGGTATGGTTGGTTCTCATTTAGTAGATTATCTGATTGATAATACTGATTGGGATATCTATGGTTTTATTCGATGGAACGATAGATTAGATAACTTAGAACACCACTTCGATAGGATTAATAAGAAAGATAGGTTGTTTTTAATTAATGGAGATTTAAATGATTTACCATCAGTAGTTCAGGCGGTAGAACAATCGGAAGCAGATTATGTTTTTCACTTGGCTGCTCAATCATATCCAAAAACTTCATTTAGTGCACCACTTGAAACCCTACAAACAAACATTTTGGGTACTGCAAATTTATTAGAAGCATTGAGAGACCATGGTGAAGATGATGTAGTTGTTCATGTATGTGCCTCATCTGAAATATTTGGTAGAGTACCATCCCATAAATTACCTATCGATGAAGAATGTTCTATTCATCCAGCTTCACCTTATGCAATATCAAAAGTTGGTACAGATTTACTTGGTAGATATTATGCAGAAGCATTTGGAATGACTGTAATGACAACAAGAATGTTTACTCACACAGGACCAAGGAGAGGAGATGTGTTTTCTGAATCCACATTTGCAAAACAGATTGCAATGATTGAAGGTGGGTTACAAGAACCAACAATCTATGTAGGAAACCTACAATCACTTAGAACTTATGCTGATGTTAGAGATGCAGTAAAAGCATATTATATGTTGGTTACAGAAAATCCAATTGCTGGTGAGTATTATAACATTGGAGGTGAATATACTTGTGAGATTGGTGAGATGTTAAATTACTTAGTTTCACAATCAACTGTTAAAGATATAAAAATAGAAGTAGATAGCAATAGATTAAGACCTATTGATGCAGATTTACAAGTACCAGATACAACAAAGTTCAGAGAACATACAGGTTGGGAACCAGAATACACTTTTGAACAAACTATGAATGACCTTTTAGATTATTGGAGAAACGAAATCAAAAAAGGAAGAAAATTTTTAAATAGATAATGAACTTAGTTAAGAATTTACCTGATATAGAAATTAACGGTCAAGTTTTATATTCATCTGATGTATTTCAAAATGCAATTAATCATTTTGCGTGGTTTCATAACTTTGAGGTAAAAACTTATGAATGTAGTATTGAAGATGTTAAATCAAACCCAACAGAAAAATACTATTTTATTCATTTTGTATCTTTTTTTGATTTTAATCACTTGGTAGAACTATACAGTACTGAAAATAAATTTTCAAATAAAATAAAAGAACTTTTAAAAGAGGATAACTTTAGATTAATTATTTTAGATGTACATGAAAGCCAAGAACATGAACAAATAGATAAATTATTTGATTGTTTTGATGGTAGTAAAAAAGTTATTTTCATAAACAATGATTATAATTTAAAAAATAAAAAAATCAAAAGTATTAAATCAAATTTTTTACCAAAAAATTCTATAAATGGATATATGGGCATATATAGAAATATTTTAGGTGATAAAATTTCACAAGAACATTGGAATTTAGGTAAAAGAGATTATATGTTTTTATGTAAAAATAAACAAAGAAAACAACATAGGTGGTTTACACTTTGTTTGTTAGAAAAGTATGGTTTATTAAACAAAACAAACTTTTCGTTTTTGATGGAGCCACATGATATGGAACATCATGATTTTAAAAAAGAAAACTTTACTAATTTTAAAAATATCGAAGATAAACTAAAAACAGAAATTACCTTTCCAAAATATACAAAGTATGAAGAAACTTTTAACTTTGAAAAATTAGTTAATTCAAATTATAATTTTGCAGGAGAATTAACATTTGATGATTACAAAAATTCTTATATTAATATTACAACAGAATCAGTATATTTTGATAAGATGATTCATGTAACAGAAAAATCTTTTAAACCATTCTTTTTATTTCAATTACCTTTGTTTGTTGCAAGTAAGGGTCATGTAGATACACTTAGAAATAAATTAAATTTAGATTTGTTTGATGATTTTATCAATCATGATTATGATAAAGAAGAAAATCATACTAATCGGTTAAAAATGATTATTGAAGAGTGTTACAGACTTAGTAAATTAGAAAAAGAAATTGTTCAATTTTTAAATTCTAATAAAAATAGATTTGAAAATAATATTAAATTACTTGAAGATTGGAAAATGAATACAAGTGATGAAAATAATACAATAGAGTATATTTTGAAATTTTAATATATATTATAAAGGTTTTGTTATGCCAATAAACTTCATTTTAGATTCGTTATCAAATACAAATTATCATAAATCCATGGGTGTCATAGATACTCACTTCGAAGGAGAAGATTATGTAATTTATGATTCTACAATAACAGATAAAAATTTAGATTATATATGTGTTATTGGTACAAATGGATATCCTTCTTTTAATATAGATTTTCCACTAAGAAATAAACACACTACATTACCTCCTATTAACGAAGATGATAGCCAACAGATACCAAAAATATTAGTAGATAAATATCATGATGGTTTTAAGATTTGTTTTGTATTTTTTACAACAGATGAAAGTGATTGTCCTGAGGCTCCACAAATACTTGCAGATTATGCAGATTATTTAGGAATAAAACAAAAACATTTTTACCTATCAACAGGTAATAGTCTTTTGGAACAAAGAAAACAACTATATAATGTAGATGTAAATGTAAACTCAAACAATTGTATTCCACGAGTAATGAGTGGTACTATGGATAAAGAAACAAGTTATCCATTTACTAAAGAAAGAGAAAAATTATTTCAATGTTATAATAATATGGCTAAACAATGGAGATTTGCCATATATACCTTTTTTAATAAAGAAAATCTTTTAGATAAAGTAGATTTAAGTTTATTAGGACATAAAAATTTATTAAAAGAAAGACCAGAGTTTTTTAGAAATGTTTTAGATACAAGAGTATGGGATGAGTGGTTTAAGATTGGAATGAATTCTATACAAAATAAAATATGTTTAAAAAGTAAATTCGAAAACTTTGAATTTATGAATAACGGACCTCAACATAGTTTGACATATCAACATAATCTATATAAACATGCATATATAAATGTTGTAACTGAAACACAGTTTTATTGGGAGGGTGTAGAACATATTACAGAAAAATCAATACAACCATTTTTCTTTTATCAAATACCAATTATAATTGCAACCCCAAATCACATCAAAAATATGAAAGAAAAGTGGGGATTGGATTTTTTTGATGATATTGTAAATCATAGTTATGATTCTATCGAAGATTCTGTTTTAAGATTTCATAAAATTACAAAAGAGATTTTAAGATTAAGTAAAATGGAAAATGAAATAAGAAAATTTGTAATTGATAATCAAGATAGATTTGAAAAAAATAAAGAAATAATTAGACAAATAAGATATTCCAAATCAGATGAAGATTTTTGGAAAAATATAAAATATATTAAATGAAAACAGCAGTAGTACTTGGAGGCGGTGGATTTATTGGAGGACATTTAGCCAAAAGATTAAAATCAGAAGGATATTATGTAAGATGTGTTGATATAAAATCACACGAATATTTTAAAAATGATGAAATTTGTGATGATTTTATTGTAGGTGATTTAAGAAATCTAAATCTTGTAAAATCTTCTTTGATAGTGGATGGTAATGGAGTTGATGAAGTTTACCAACTTGCGGCAGACATGGGAGGAGCTGGTTATTTATTTACTGGTGAGAATGATGCTAATGTGATGCACAATTCAACTCTAATCAACTTAAATGTACTCAAGGTATGTTCAGAGTTTGGAATAGAGAAAGTTCTTTACACTTCATCTGCCTGTGTTTATCCTGAATATAATCAAATGGATGAGAATAACCCTAGTTGTGTAGAAGATTCAGTTTACCCAGCAGAACCAGATTCAGAATATGGTTGGGAAAAATTGTATGGTGAAAGATTATATTTATCATTTAGAAAAAATTTTGGAATTGATACTAAAATTGCAAGATTACATAATATCTTCGGCCCAATGGGAACTTATGATGGTGGTAAAGAAAAGGCACCAGCCGCTATTTGTAGAAAAGTTGTAACATCAAATGAAGGAGATACAATTGAAGTGTGGGGAGATGGAAAGCAAACTCGTTCATTCTTATATGTAGATGAATGTGTTGAAGGATTGAGAAGATTGATGAAATCAGAAGTAACAACTCCAATTAATGTTGGTTCTGAAGAAATGATATCAATAAATGATTTTACCAAAATGATTATTAGAATTAGTGGTAAGAATATAAACATAAAAAATATAGATGGGCCTCTTGGTGTAAGAGGAAGAAATTCTGATAATAAATTAATAAAAAAATTATTAGGGTGGGAACCAACAGAAAAATTAGAAACAGGAATTAAAAAGTTATACAAATGGCTAGAAAATATTTACCAACACTCGGAGAACTAATAGATAGGTTAACAATAGTCCAACTTAAAGAAGTTAAAATACCAGAACATAAAGAGGAATATCAAAAAGAGATTGAACAAATCGTACATGATATCACAGAAATCTTAACAACTGTAAAACAACTAAAAGTTGATGGAGATTTTATTAGAGCGGTAATTGTACTATCTCAAATGAATACTCATATTTGGTACAATGAGGATAATGCAAGAAGTGGTGATAATGTTGCTAATGATTTATTACTTACTCATGGATTAAATGGAATTCGAAATACTGCAAAAAATAAAATACAAGAAGTTGATGGTGGTAGAAAAGATTATAAAGTTGATTGTATCGCATCGGAATTTAAAGATTGGGAAATAAGTTGGTAATGAGAATAGCTATTCTAACATATGGTGAATATCGTACAGCAAAACATGCAGTACAATCTTGGAATATTCTAAATACAGAAAATGAAATAGATGTATATGTTCATACCCAAAATAAAAGTGATGATACTCCTATCACAGAAAAAGACATTAGAGATTTATTTCCAAATGTTTCACAATGTAAAATTTGGTTAGAAGAAAGAGATGCTTTTAAATTTGATGAAGAACCAAAAGATTTACATTTAAATTTTCGTTCATATAGATTTCTTTACAAAAAATTACAAGAGTATATAGAATCAAATAATGAGAGTTATGATTTTATAATTGTAAATAGATTAGATACCACTTTCTTTATAAAAAATATAAATGAGTTTTTATCAAAATCTTTAGATGAAGAAATATTATATGTTTTGAATGATACAATAACATTTGAAAATTCTTTCATACAAGACCATTTTTTCATGGGTCATTCCAAAGTTGTATTATCCTTTTTAAAAAACCTACCTGAACCAAAATTACTTAAAGATTCTCATTCTGATTTTGGTAAGTACATCTTATCTTGTGGTTTTCCATTCAAACATACTGATTTACTAACTTGTTTCCACCTCAGATTCTCTCAGATAGAATATATTAAGAATATTGATTTTAACACTTTACCAAAAAACTTTTTCAATATATTGACTGAATTAGAAAAAGAACATATGGCAGTTGTTAAAACAAAAAATATTTTAGTAATAGGAGAATCATGTGAAGATGTTTTTATTTATGGTAAGGTAGAAAGATTATCACCAGAAGCACCTGTACCAATTATAAAACCAAATCAATCTGTATCAAATCAAGGTATGGCAGGAAATGTAGTTTTGAATATGAAGGCTCTAGGAATGATGCCAAATATTATCACAAACTCAGAAAATATAAAAAAAATAAGATATGTTGATGAATCATACAATTACATATTGTTAAGAATAGATGAAACTGATGAAGTTAAAAAATTAGAAGATTTACCAGATGTAACAAAATTTGATGTAATTATATTTGTAGATTATAATAAAGGTTTTTTATCAAAAAAAGACATACTTAATTTATCTTCTAAATCTAAATTAACATTTTTAGATACAAAGAAAAAATTGGGAGATTGGTGCAAGGAAATTGATTTTATAAAAATTAATTATAATGAATATCTTTCTAGTAAAAAATTTATTAATAATAATGATTGGATTAGAGAAAAACTAATTGTAACAAGAGGGCCGTATGGGTGCGATTACAATGGTATAAACTACCCGACTAAAGATGTAGGTGTAAAAGATGTTGCAGGTGCTGGAGATAGTTTTTTAGCAGGTCTTATATTTAAATATATACAGACAAATTCAATAGAAAACTCTATACAATTCGCAAATAGATGCTCAACACAAGTTGTTCAGAAGAAAGGAGTTTCTGTAATTAATAAAAATATGTTATAATGAAAAATAGAAGTATATTTTACAAAGAAAGAAGTTGGGATGATTTTCATTTCTATAATGGTTCTATCCTACCTCAAGTCAAAATAATTCAACCATCTATTTATCACGAATATAGGGGAATGATTACGACTACATATCATTCTGATTATTACGATAGATTATTACCAGCTAACGATAGAAACGAAGGTTTAAAATTTAATCACGATAGATATTCAAAATCAAAACAAAATGTTTTAAGGGGATTACACTATGATGATAAAACATGGAAACTTATTTCATGTCCTCATGGTAAATTATATCTTGTTGTGTTGGATTTAAGAGAAAAACAACCAAACTATGGTAAGTGGGAATCCTTTATATTAGGGCCAGAAACAGGTACACAAGTTTTAATTCCACCAATGTTCGCAAATGGTCATTATGTAATGGAAGATAATTCTATTTTTCAGTACAAACTTGCATATCAAGGTGAGTATTATGATGATGATAAACAAGGTACTGTATTTTGGAACGATGAAAAATTTAACATAGATTGGCCAACAGATAATCCAATATTATCTAAAAGAGATAAACCTGATGCAATATAACACAGAATATTTACAAGAAACTAATATAGGTATTCAAGAAGATAAATTTTCTGCAAAATCTGTTTACTCACATTTTATAATACTTGGTAATACAGAAACTAAAACAGAAGATAATGTAAATTATTTCGGTCAATCAAATTATTTTGAAGGAGATAGAAGTGATTTGTTTACAGAATATATAAATTTTGCACAAAGAGAAAATTGTAAAAATATATATTCACTTATTCCAACAGAGTGTCATTCTCCTTTGTTTCAACAATTTATAATTCAACATTTTGGAAAAGAGGGTATTACTAAACCTTTTTACGATTTCGATAAAAAATTAGATGAGTTAGATTGTAATTTGTATTATGTATATGGTTCATACAATTCAGAACTTTATAAAAAGTTTGAATCTGAATCAAACTTAAAAAGAATAAAAGTTTTATATTGGCCAACTTATTTGATAACTCATACATTTAATTTATATTATACTGGTTTTATACAAAATGGAAAGCATGAAAGTTTAGATTTAATACAAGATTTTGAAAAATTATATATAAATTATAATCATAGACCAAGAATACATCGAAAAATTATGATGGATTTGTTGTGTAAAAGAAACTTATTAGATGATGGGTTTAATTCTTGGAATGAAATATCAAACATTAATAATGGAACAGATATAGTAACTTCATATAATTACAATACAGAATGTTGGAAAGAAGAGATTTTAAACTTAGATGATTATAAATCAAAGGATAAGGATTATTTGGAAGAACATTCACCCACAATGTTAAAACCAAATGCATTGTTTTCATTGGTTGGTGAAACTTCAATGGATGTACCTTATGTTACTGAAAAAACTTTTAGATGTTTCTTTTTTAAACAACCATTTATTGCATATGGTGCAAAAGGACAAAACAAAGAAATATTAAATTATGGTTTTAAACTTTTTGATAATATTATAGATTATTCATTTGATGATGAACCAGTACACATTAAAAGATTTGAATTATTATTAAATGAATTAGAAAAATTTAAAAATCAGAACTTTAATGATATTTACAAAAAAGTTGAACCAATATTAGAACACAATAGAAAAAGAGTATATGAATTACTTTTGAAAGATGAATTTATACCTAAAGAATTATTAGAAATATATGAAAACAGAAATTAAAAATTTAGAATACCACGAAGATAGATGGGTAGATGGAAACTGGTCAAAAGAAGATTTAATCGCCTTTGAAGATGATATTATAAAACATTGGGAAGGTGGGGATATTAGAGGCCCAATACATTTATCAAATGGAAACGAAGAACAACTAATAGAAGTATTTAAAAAAATATCTCCAACTGATTGGGTATTCTCAACTTGGAGGTCTCACTATCATGCATTACTTCATGGTATAGAACCAAGTAAGTTAAAACAAAAAATACTTGATGGTAAATCAATTACTATTGTAGATAAAGATTCAAAGTTTTACGCATCAGCAATCGTAACTGGTATTTTACCAATTGCATTAGGAGTTGCTAAATCAATCAAGTACAATGGTGGTGATGATAAGGTTTGGGCTTTTGTTGGTGATATGGCATTTGAAAGTGGAATCTTCTATGAAGTTCACAAGTATGCAAGAAACTATGATTTGCCACTTTACTTTGTAGTAGAGGATAATGGTGTATCTACAAACACACCAACATTAGACACATGGAATGGTATTCAGAGAGAATTACCAGAAGATGTAATGTATTATAAGTATGAATCAAAGTACCCACATTATGGTACTGGTAAATGGGTTGTATTTTAATTATGGGAGGAGATATAATATTTACTGGTTGTTCATTTACATGGGGACAAGGTCTTTGGAGTTATTGTCCAAGTGATTTAAAAATGCCTACTGTTAATCAATATATTGAAGAAGGATATGGTGTGCCTGATGTAGGAGAATTTTTTAGATTAGATAATCGTTATGCATCTCTTGTTTCAAATCATTTTCATTCAAGAGAAATAGTAAAAAGATGGAATGGTGGAACCGATGATGAAAGTATAAGATTTATAGAAGATGTAAGAAAAAATTGGGTAACAAGACATAGTTTACTAACAGAAAATGTAATATGGGATAATGTAAGATATATTGTATTTCAAACAACACAACCATATAGGAGTCCTTTTACCTTTCACTACAAAAATAAAGAGTATCAAGTTATTTCTGAACCAGGTATGCATAATTTAGAAAGAGTGACAGAAATAATTAGATGGACAGATGAAGATTGTCCTGAATGTGATAATAACATAAAACAAAGTATTGACCATCCTAATTTAGATATATTCTTAGATTGGTTAATTGATAATAACTTATCAGTTGATGATTTTTCAGAAATTCATTTAACACACATGAGTAATAGAATCAAAGAATGTTTAAAACATTATGAAGAAACATATGGTATAAAAACATTAATATTATCTTGGACAGATGAATACCTTCCTTACTTTACAAATGATGAATTTTGTAATGAAAGACTTGTTAGATTAAAATACAATAGTAAAGAATTTAATTGTATTCAACATTTATTTCAAGAAAATAACAAATTTGAAATTTTAAATGATGATGAAACAATACATGAAACAGGCACAGATGGTCATCCATCTTTAAAGTGTCATAGAGTTATTGCAGATTCATTAATAGAAAAAATTACACACGAAAATATAAAACAAGATAAAATAGATAATGAGTAAAGCAATATTAGTAACAGGTTGTAGTGGTTTGGTTGGAACACATATCGTAGACCAACTTATAGAAAAAGGATACTTTGTGGTAGGAGTTGATTTAAAAAAACCAAATAGAGAAGATTCAGTAAACTTTAAGTTTCACGATTTAGATTTAAGAGATGTAACAGAAGTATCTGTATTATTTGATTGGTATGATTTTGAAGGTTGTATCAATTCTTTTGGTATAAAAGGAACACCGAAAACTGCCAAAGAAAATCCTGTTGATTTTTTAGAACCATCAATCAAAGGAAATTTTAACATTATAGAAAACTGTTTTAGGAAAGATGTTTGGTTAGTATTCATGTCATCAGTTGGTGTATATGAATCAGCACCAGAGTTCATTGAAGATACAGTATGGAAAACCCTACCATCACAACATGATTGGTATCCATCTTGGAGTAAGAGAGTACCAGAGTTGTACTTAGAAGCATATGGTGTACAACACAATTGGAAAAATTGGACAGTTGTAAGACCAGCAAACATCTTTGGTGAGTATGATAACTTTGGTGAGTGGGCAATGGCACTACCTGCCAATATCAAAAAAGTTTACGAATCAGATGGTGAGATTGTAGGATGGGGAGATGGAACACCAACAAGAGACTTCATCTACGCGGGAGATGTTGCATCAGCAACTATCAAATGTATGGAAGAAAAATTACACATCACATCCAACTTGGGTAGTGGTGAAGAAATATCAATCAAAAGAATGGTTGATACAATTATAAAAGTAAGTGGT
>Ga0160423_10001261_pt1 | contig 21211 bp, 15 predicted proteins | sample CRUFie14St8metaG_FD_108191 | JGI IMG/M metagenome (GOLD analysis project Ga0160423, IMG submission 108191) | Marine microbial communities from the Costa Rica Dome - CRUD Field 142mm St8 metaG | ecosystem: Environmental > Aquatic > Marine > Oceanic > Photic zone | place: Costa Rica: the Eastern... | reverse complement strand
GCCAAGTGCAGAGCCAAGTGCAGAGCCAAGTGCAGAGCCAAGTGAAGACAACACAGTGCCAGATGCAGTGCCAAGTGAAGACAACACAGTGCCAGATGCAGTGCCAAGTGAAGACAACGCAGTGCCAGATGCAGTGCCAAGTGAAGACAACGCAGTGCCAAATGCAGAAGAAGACAGTGCCGTGCCAGAAGAAGACAACGCAGAGCCAGATGCAGAGCCAAATGAAGGCGAAACAAAATCAGACAACGAAGAAACTTCTAGTCAGGATGACAATTAGTATTTATTCTGTAATGAATTAAATGGCTAAATAAAAAAATTGATTTAAATATATAAGAGATAATAACAGATAATGAAGGTTATTATCTCTGAATCCCGTCGTTTCGAAATTTTCTTGAATATTTTCAAGCATGCAAAAGAAGTGAATGAATCCTTTAATATTCGCATGGATTCCAACGGCATGTTTATGCAAGGTTTGGACCAATCACATATTTTAGTTTTGGAGTTTAAGTTAAATAAAGAATGGTTTGAACATTATGAGTTTGATCAAGAAAACGACCATAGTGTATTTGGTGTAAATGCAGCAAATCTTTTCAAGTTTCTAAACACAAAACAAGACGAACAAACAATGACAATGTCATGTGAGCCAGGAGGCGATAAGCTTCTTATAGAATTCAAAGGCGACAAAGCAAAGGTATATAATAAAAAATTCAATATGACATTGCTTGAAATTGAAGATAATTTAATAAATATTCCAGACTCCGAAGATGATGTAGAATTTACAATAGAAAATACAAATTTCTCTTCAAGTATTGACCAATTAGCTTTATTTGGCGAGTCATTGAATGTTAGTATTGATAATGATAATATACTAATGCAGACGTCGGGTTTGGATGGCGACATGGAAATAAATATTAAGACAGATGATGTAGAAGAATTTAGTGCTGATGAATGTGATAATGGTGAAAAACTAATTTCACAATCATATGCAATCAAGTATATTAAAACAATGTGTAATTTTAGTAAAATATCAAAATGGCTTTTAGTAAAAGTAAGTAGCAATCGTCCAATTTGTTGTTATTATAAGCTAGATTCTGACAGTTATGTGCGATTGTTTTTGGCACCGAAAATTGATGATGACGATGAATAAACAAATAAAACAGACAAATAAAACAATACAAACGACAAATAAAACAATACAAAAAACAAATAAAAAAATATTTGAGTTATAAACCGGTTTAAGTAGTATTTTAATATTAATAATAGAATGGAATTTTTTTTAACAATGATAGTTTTTTGTATAGTTTTATTTTTTTATATTCATGTGCATTTCCATGTAAAAACAAGTAATGACTTGGAAGTATATGATGTGATAAAGCCGTCAAAAGAAAAAATGGAGGAGTTATGTGATTTACGACAACCGATAACAATGGAATTTGACAATTCAAATATAAGAGAGAAATTTACACAAAGTAAGATTTCAAAAATGTATGGAGCATTTGATGTCAATATAAGAAATACAAAAGAAACAAATAGTGAAAATGAGAAGTATGTAATTCTTGCTTTTAATACGGCGATGGAATTATTTAGTGCAAAAGACAACAAAAAATACTTTAGTGAGAATAATTCTCTCTTTTTGAACGAAACGAGTTTAGATAAAATTTTAAAGAACAATGATTTATTTTTAAGGCCTTACATGGTATCATGTTGCAATTATGATTTACTAATGGGGTCATACAACACACATACGCCATTAAAATATGATATGGCATATCGACATTATTTGTATGTAACAGAAGGAAAGATACAGATAAAATTAGCTCCACCAAAGAGCACAAGGTATATGTATAGAGAGAATGATTATGAAATGTTTGAGTTTAGATCTCCAATAAATCCATGGAATGTAGATAAGGAACATGAGAGTAATTTTAATAAGATAAAATTTTTAGAATTGACTTTAGAGCCGGGAATGTTGTTATTTATACCATCTTATTGGTGGTATAGCATACGATTTATAGATAAGACAACAGTAGTATCATTTAAATATATAACATACATGAATACAATATCAATGACACCACAGTTGTTAATACATTATTTGCAGACATTGAATGTCAAGTTCAACAGCGAGAGAAAACTAGAATTAGAAGACCAGAATATGACTTCATTTAACAATAAAAGTAGCGAAAGTAATATTGCAAGTAATAATGCAAGTAATAATACAAGTAATAATACAAGTAATAATACAAGTAATAATGCAACTAATGAATTAAATATTGAACTTGAATAAAATCGTGTGTTTGGAAAAAATATTAAATAATGTTATTTTAATAGAGAATGAATCTGGAAAGAAAGATAACATTATTTAATTTATTTAATTTTACAATAATATTTTTTATGTATATAAAATTTTATCATATTGATGGATTGAATAAAAGAGAGATTATTTGTAATTTTAGACATATTTGGGAACAGTTGATAGGCAAAGAATTAAATGACAAGTATGGAATATATATAATAACATTGTATCATTATCCGGCAATTATAACCACAATTATTGCATTAATAATATCAAAAGAATTAAAAAACTTTTTAATAAACTTTCTTTACATATCATTTATAGGATATACAAATCTGTTATTCAAAGGTTGTTTAGTAAGAAAATATGAAAAAGAATTAATGAATGGTGATGAGACAATAGTCACAAAACTAATGAATATGGTATTTGATGTTTATTTTAAGATTTTTAATATTGAGCCGAAACTAGAGAATAAGATTGTAGCAGTGTTTTACTTATTTTTCTTTATATATATCCTTCTCTCTATAAAGTTAATAAGCTTGTTAAGTAAAACATAATTTTATGTGTTAAGTAAAACATAATTTTATGTGTTAAGTAAAACATAATTTTATGTGTTAAAACTCTAATAAAATAAAATGTTTGCAGAGTTTCAAAGAGAGAATCTACCATTGGTAACTGTAAAATTTACCGGTGAAAATATAACCGACGAAGGTTTTAAAAGTTTTTTAGAAGAATGGAATAATTGCGATAGATTAGGAACACCTTATAAATATTATTTTGACACGTCTCTTGGTAAGGGTAAAGCCAGTTTAAAATATGCTTTTGCAATGGCGAGTTTTATTAAAAAGAAAAAGAAAGAAAGAGAGAAATTTCTGCAATACAGTATAATATATGTAACATCGCGACGTAATTATTTATTGCTTAGAATCATATTCAATCTCTCTTCACCAATAGCACCAGTGTATATTGTAAGCGAAAATACAGATGAGTTCAATGAAAAATTATATAGTGCAATAACAAATAACACTAAACTCCCAGAAAATGTTCTTAAATTTACACCATGAAAATGTGTAGAACAACAAAAATCATAAAAAAATCATATCAGAATCATATTATCGTCTTCAATTTCATCAGACGCGTCCTCCTCCGCATCATCCTCGGCTATTTCATCTGCCATTTCATTTGCCATAATTTCATTTGCCAATTCCTGTGAATTATTACTATCCTCTATAGATTCATTAATAACATTTTCTAAATCTTCACCAATTAGTAAATTTCGAATAGTATCATACGTAGATTGCTTCAAAGAATTAAATTTACTGGCATTTGTTGTCATATGTTCGTTCAAAAAAAAATTATCTTTTATCTTTGGAAAAATATCAATGCAGTATTTTAATTTCTTTGTTACAGGTAATTCACTCCAAAAATCGACAATTTTCTGGTCAAATTCATCGGCTTCCGGATTAGCATTATTTAGTGCAACAATAGTGTTTATACTATCATAAACATCAGAAACAGTATAATAATCCGCTCGAATAATCAATTCAGGATGATAAAGATTATTTTTTATATTTAAATTAACAACTTCACTTCCGGTTTCAATTTCACTCTTAGAATATACAAGTGTATTATCAAATCCAGAAACGTCCAATAAACCAATTTCACCCATACATTTTACATAAAAATCAATATGCCCATGTGTTGTCGGGTCAAAACAATGTTGATTTCTACGTCTCAATTCTTTATATAAGTCATAATCACTTATAGAATTTAAAAACTTTTTTGCATATTCAATGTGCAACTTTTTCCAAAAATTAAATATAATCTGACATATTTCATCTGGTAGAATACTCCACATTTTTTCCCATTCTGTATTTTTCTCTTTAGATAATATGTAGCTCAAATCAAAATTAGTTTTTTTATATTGTGTAAAAAGACCCATATAATATAGTTAATATAATTTCCAAAAATTATATGAACCCAAAAATTATATGAACCCAAAAATTATATGAACCCAAAAATTATATGAACCCAAAAATTATATGAACTATAGAAAAATAGTTTCCATTTTATCATAATGATGATTAGATACAGTAGTATAAAAATCAGAAACTTCATTGAAGAATTTTATACCACCAATACCATCTTTGTAAAAACCTTGAATAAATGAATCTAGTCGATGTTTTTCTCTCAATGACATAACATCTTTTATAATATTATAAGATATTTGTGATAGTTCAGGTCTAACAAAGAGAGATTTACGTTTATTTAAATGGCAATTATCAATTCCTCGGTCATGATTTTCAGTAGTAATAATTTTTGGATATGAATTTTCAAAATCCAAACCACATCTATAGTCATAATTCAATAGATTCCAATAAACCATACTAGGCAGTTCAATATTTGCATTGGAAAACTTTCGTCTAATAGGATTCATTATAAATTCATAATCTCTATAAAATTTTGTTTCCATATTATTTTTCATTTCCATCTCAGAGTCAGTAAATCCCTGTGTGCTTAGGAATAACAATTTATATTTGTTTTCATCACTCTTCATATTTGATTGTCTAATTTTATCATAGATATCATCATAAATAGTTTCAAGAGAGAATGTCTTGGGTGTATAATCAATATTGAGAGATTTCTTATTGTATATGTTTATTAATCCTTTTACAATATCATAAACGTCATTACAGTTCGAAGCATCAAACCATACCGCTCTATCTTTATATAAATCAGTAGAATATTCAGTAAAGTAAATATAACAGCCTTTGGCGAATTGCATATTTTCAATAATTCTTGCACCCAAAGCAAAAATCAATGTTGCAGGATATAAAGCATGATTAGAACCACCTCTAGGATAATTGAGATTAAGGTCAATAACCGGGATAATATTTTTTAAACCACGGTAATCATTATCTCTATACCAATGATTCATAAATTGTCGTTTAAATTCATGATTAGAAAAATGTGCATTATGATTCATGTTATAAAGAATACCGGTATTAATTGCATAGTGATGAGTTGTTTTAGAAATAATCAAATTTAACAGGTCATAATCCGTGCTATTTTCATTGATTAGATTTTCACCAGAGCCATTAAACATTTCAAAGTTTTTTTGCAATTTCGCTGAGTTGTGCTCCATAAAATTTTTACGACATTCAATGCGATGTGTATTGTATGGACATCTCGAACGTTTGTCGGTGGTAAGATTTGCGAAACTGTTAAAAAACTTTTTGCAAGTTTGCGATGACACCTTAGAAAAATCGATTTTGTGCCATTCATTACTGCACTGTTTAATTTGTGGCGGGTCAATAAATTTATTGAGTCGTGAAACAATATTCTTTCTAAATTTACTGAAAACAACATTTCTTTGTTTGTGTGTTAGATAGTAGAATGATGCATCCTTATAAATAAGTTTATTATATGTAAAAGCAAGCATCTTATAAATCCAACCGAAAGATTTCGAGTTCTCACCAGGAACCCATTTTGCGGCATTACTTATTTGTTTGAATTTATCTTCACTATCTTCAATGCACAAAATCCGTATGTCATTTTGTAGCTGCTTCGCCATGATTTCAATGGCATATTTAATGAGAGGATGTGCCGATTCAACTAAACGATAATTATCACGGTGCCAATTGGTAATCCAGCATGAGTCATCTTCATCATTGCAAAAATTATTGTATTTATACCAATTAACGTCAACAAAATGACAGAAATGTTTAATATCTCCCCAATACCCAAAACGCGAATCTTGAACGAGTTGTTTTATTGCATTATACGCACATTCGGGATAATAATTCCACCACGCCATAATTTGTGCGTATGTTTTATCTCGCTGTTGTAAGCCGAATGATATTGAACGAGTATAACCAATCAATTTGTATAATTTTTCAAACAATTGGTCTTCTTCATAAGTAAATGAATAATTACCCTGCAATCTCTCTTTTTCATGATAATTAAAGAGAACTTTCGAAACGTCAATATATAATGAACGCAAGTAATGTTTATCATCTAACTTTTTGAATATACCTACAACATCTCGCTGAATTTCAGTAAAGAAATCGAGATGATTATTACCCAAAATTACATTTTGAGCTCTTGGAGAGTCAGAGAGAATTACCATAATAGTAGATAATACAAATAAATCTCTATATGAATATAACTAATAGTTAAACAATAACAGTTTTATCTAGAATTAATTTTATCTAGAATTAATTTTATCTAGAATTAATTTTATTTGTTGTTTATTTCTCTCTACAACATTGGGATACAAATACCAATAATTTATGATGCCTAAACCCGATAAAAATGAAACTGTAGTGTAATTTGTAATTTGCTTTTTTGTAATGTTATATCGTGATAACATTTTTATATATATGAACGGAAATAATTTCTCGTAAATTAAAAAGTTTTTAAAAATAATATATTTAAGAAAAACAGTTAAAAAAATAATATATAATCTTTATAATGAGTTGCAAGCTAATTGTTCCTCGTAAATTCCATGCTGCTGTTCGCTCAATGCGCTCTTTTTTCGAAAAAAAGGGTTTTGTAGAAGTTCATACGCAAAATGCTCTTAGTATTCTTGCTGCGTGTGAAGACCCTGAGACTGTATCTAAATATAACTATCAAGGAGAGGTATGGCCTCTACCACAGACAGGACAAATGTGGCTAGAAGATGTGCTTCTTAATAATCCGGATATTAAGGGTTGTTTTACGGTATCAACCAGTTATCGCAATGAGCCAAATCCCGTTCCAGGTCGCCATGATTTGATTTTCCCAATGTTTGAGTTCGAGACAAAGGGAGGACAGGAAGAGATGATTCAGCTTGAGAAGGAACTTCTAGAGCATATTGGTTTCGATAAGATGGGTGGAACTGCTGCTAATCCTGACTATCCTGAGGAGGATTATTGTGATATGATGGTTAAGTATGGTGCTCGTGATTTGGAGCATGAGCACGAGCAACAGATGGAGAAGGATTATGGTCCCGTTCTATTCTTGAAGAATTTCCCCTACCATACTTCTCCTTTCTGGAATATGAAGAAAGAGGGTGATACTGCTGCTAAGGTAGATGTCATTGTTCATGGTATCGAGACTATTGGCTCTGCTGAGCGTAGTTGTGATAAGGACGAGATGCGTCAGCAGTTCTTGACGATTAGTGATGGTGGTTATGCTAATCTTCTTTTCGATAAGTTCGGTCATAAGCGTGTGTATGGTGAGCTTGAAGCATTCTTGGACCGGGACTTCTTTCCCCGTTTTGGTGGCGGAATCGGTGTCACTAGAATGATTCGTGCGATGGAAATGAGTAATCTTGTTGACCGATGGGATATCAACAACCAAGACGCAAGTGCCTAAATAATCATCTAAACCATCAAAAAATAATACAAACCATCAATAATAATCTAAACCGCAAAAATAAATAAAAAATAATTGTTAATATCATTTCATATTGACAATTATTACGTCTTTTCAATTACTTTTTCTTGGTAAGATTACTCTTAATTTTTCGCAATGGTCGAGTAATTTTTTTCTTGTTATGTCGTGTCCGCTTCCCCCTGCGAATTCTTTTCGTTTTATTACCACCTCTAGATACACCTAGGGATGTTGATCGAGTCGGTTTGAGTCTTACAACTTGTGTGCCTTGTCCCCTTGTAGTGCCTTGTCCACTTGCATTGCCTTGTTCACTTTCAGTGCCTAACACTCTTGCAGTATTTGGACCACTTGGATATGTTCTTACACCTGTTTTTTTTTTGGGTTGAGTGCCTGTGGGAATTGTTCCTATAGGAATGTCAGATTTTGGATTTGTATTCAAGTTAAAATCCGGTCTACCCTTTCTATCACATAGTGGATTTTCAAATTTTTCTCCAGATGATGGGCCCGGTTTTCCAGATGATGAGCCTGATTTTCCAGCAACACAATTTTTAGAATTTATACTTCTAACAAAGGTTATTATATCGGATTCATGATTTGATTTTCCCATGGCGTTTCTTGAAGTGGAATTAAATAAAAAGCTAAATAAAACAACAAATTTTGCAAAATTTACTCTAAATTTTTTATCATCTAATATAGGATTTCTATAAGAAGAATCATAATCACCTTTACCTATATTACTATATAATAAAGAACATACTTTATCTAATGTTATTTTTTTAGTGTCTGTAATTGTTATTTTATCAAAATACAAAAATGTTTTATTATGTGCCTCTAAATCAATTTTGTTGTTTACGTCGTATCCAATTCTATTAAAAATCCTATTATTTATACCATGAATTGTATTATTTAATCCAAATAACATTGTTAAATTATTACCCCAAAACCCCTCAATATTAAATCCGGTAAGATATTCTTTGTTTGATTTATCAACAAACCATTTTGCAATTTTTTTATACTGATCTTCTCTTTCCTCACTATCTTTTCCTTCAAAAGTTAAATCTTTGTAATGCCCGGAAAATGGTGGAACTGTTTCTTTATTGCCTTGATTTTTTCCAGTAATATTTCCACTAAAAAAATAAGGAACTAATATTGAATAAACACTATTACTTGATTCCGAACTTGATTTCGGTGGAAATTTTAAATACTTATCATCAAAAATTTCCAAACCTGTTTTAATCAACGTATATATTTCACTATAAATAATATTAAAGTTATAATCATTAATATTAATATCTTTTTCTTCGTTCCATTTTGTTTTGAAGTTTGAGAAAAAGTTAATATCAAATTTTTTACTCCATTTATTATTCACTGTATCAGGTGGTCTTTTATAACTCCCCCATCCATATTTTTCATACACATATAACGAAATAAATAATAAATATATTTTCCCAAAAATATTGGTTGTGTTATTAAAATTATAATTATTTATAGAAGATTTATTAGTTATTTGTTTAATTTCACTTTTAATTTCTTGACATTTTTTATAAAATGCAATAATTACCGGTCTAATATGAGTATTATAAAACCATTTTAAATACTTATAAATATTTGGTCTAAATGTAATTGTTTTAAAGTCAGTTTCATCAAAACCTTCTAGGTTTTCAATCAGGAGTAAAGTGCTTCCTTCAGGTGTGAAACTACCATATTTTTTAAAAATGGTTTCAAAATTAACAATAATATCTTTACATTCATCAAAAAATGTTTTAAAATTTCCTCTAATAGTTTCAATAACTGTCTCGTCACCTATAGTAAAACCACAAGTTCTATTATTTAAGTCTGATAAATTTTTCTCTAATTCAATAATGTCCTGTAAAAAAATTTGTAAATCACCAATTCTAATATATCTTGTGTAATCCTGTGTTGTTTCAAATTCTAGATATGGTTTTTTACCATCGGCACTTTCAGCTAAAATATCTCTAAATGATTTATTAGTATCAGTAATATTATTTTTTTGTATTTTCATTTTATCTCCTTCTATTTTTGCTATAACTATATTATTGTATTTAAAATTACCGTCTTGAAATCTATCAAAAACATTTGTTTTAAATTTTTTATATTCATCATGTGTTGGCATAGTAACAAAATCATTTAAAAAATCATCAAATTCTTTTGATTCACACTCTTCAATCTTTTTGGTTTTACTTCCTTCAACTATACTGGTAAAGTTAGTAAATAATTCGTTATCATTTGTAAAACTTTGTATTAAGTTTTTAACTTCATTATCTCTATGTATGAAATTATAAAATTTAAAATTCGGTTCTATCATATCAGAAATAACTTGTTCTGGTATATTATTAAATGAATCATAAATGTTATTTGATGCAACTATTAATAAATCATGCAAATTTTTAATTTCGGAATTAACCGCATTGATGCAACTAAATTTTTCTTTTTTTGTCTCTAATTGTTCCTTATAACTATTTGCACCAACACAATATTTTTTTTTAAAATTTTCAATTTCTTTAATTAGTTCTTGAATAATGCTTGGATTTTTTGTAATATTTTTACTAATTCCTCTCGATATACTATCAATAACACCTATTAAATCTGCAATGTCAGTATCGTTTGAAGCTTCATCATACTCCTGCTTAATTTCATCATACTCCTGCTTAATTTTATCATACTCCTGCTTAATTTTATCATAATCTTTAATTTCAACATCTTCATCATACTCCTTTTGAATTTCTTCTAAATTTTTCTTTGCTGTGTCTGCTTTAAGACAATATTCTTTAATTTTTTCCAAATTTTCTTCGATTACTTCTTGAGAATTTTTACCATTAACAGCAACTTCAATTTTATTAAGCCGTTCACTTGAAATGTCTTTTCCATTACTGTGAATGTTTATAATATTAATTATTTGTTTATCACTATCAGAATCATTAATACTGTGTCCCAAAATTTTACGTTGAATTCCGTCCATTGTATTTCTTATTTTATTCAACCTTCCTGTAAGTTCGGTCTCACGATTCTGTTTTTCTTGTTTTTTTTGAAGAGCTTTTTCTTCAAGTTCGTTTAATTTGGCTTTTAAATTTCCCAACTTACTTTCTAAATTATCTTTATCATGAGAAAGCTTACAATAAAGTAAAGTTATAGTATACAAATATTTTGCATATATATTTTTTAAAAACTTTTTAAAATCTATAAATTCTGTTATATATACTTCTGACTTCAATCTATCATTAATTTCATTCCGTCTATTTATTTTATTAATAATAATTATTAATAATTCTTTAAGATATTTAGGTGTTTTAGTGTTTAAATTACTTTTTAAAAAATTTTCAATCAAGTAATGTAAAAAAAAATTATATTTTAGTTCTAGTATTTTAAATTTTAGTTCTAGTATTTTACCACTTTGAATATCATCATCAGTAATATCATCAAATAATTTTTTTATGTTTGAATTTTCAAAAACAGATTCCCTTAATTTTTTATCATTAATATCATCAAAATCAACAGTAATATCATCATTAGTAATTTCATAAAATATTTTTTTTCTTATTGAATTTTTAAAAACAAAATTCCTTATTTTTTCATCAGTAATATTTTCATCAGTATAACTCCCAAACATTTTATTTAAAATATAATTATTAATATTCAATGCAAAATCTTCAGTAAAAATCAAAAAAATATTCTCGAAAATGTGAATTGTATTAGGATTTATTTTCGAGATAACATTATTTATATTCAAGATAAGAGTATCAAGTTCTAGTATTTTATTTTCTATTTGTTCTTTGTCATCAAGATTTGGCAATTCTTGCCCATAATTCAACCTACTATCCAAAGCGTTAAGATTTAATTCATTAAAGTTTACTATATTAATTGATAATAATTTATTATCCAAACCTTCATATATTTGATTAATAGCAATAATTTCATCGTGAATTTCAGAGTATGTAAAAGACTTAAAAAAATTATTATTATCGGAGGCTACTACTGCAATCCTACAAAATTCGGACAAATCACTAATTCTTTGTCTTTTTGTTATAAATAATAAAAAAAATTTATCATAGTTATGTTTTACCCCTGGTTTAGACAATAATCTTGTCTCAAATAACTTATTTAAATCACTATCTGTAGTGTTTCCAAAATCAGGGTTTTCAATATTTTTTAAAAATTTTCTATAATTTAAGTTGAATTTTTCTGAATTTTTCTGTATTGTATTAATGTGCTCTTTTATTTCAGTATCATCATCGTCGTTAGGTTTATGAATATTTTTATATAATTTTAAAATTTCTTTAATATCATTACCTACTGATGAATTTTCGGATAATTTTTGTAAAAATTCTTTCAAATCATCATCGAACTTAATGTCTAAAAGGTTTTCAAACTCATCAAGAAAAATTTTTAAAAAATTTACAATATCAGAAATATTTTTTGAGGGACCATAGGTATTACAATCCCCTAATTGTGTTGTTAAAAGAAACACTTTATCAACAAATTCGTCTAATCTAGCTTGTTTATCTTGACCAAAATTTATAAAAAAATCATTAACATTTTGATTAAACTCATTTTTTTCATTATTATAAAAATTATCAACAAGTCTTTTTATTTCTTTTTTATTTTCATTAAAATTACTTTCAGCGACCCGTTTGTTTACCAATGCGGTGTCTAGGTCTTGTGTTATTTGTTTTTTATTATTAAAAAGTTCATCAATTTGTTTTTTTGATTCACTCTGTTTTTCACTTAATTCATTCCGCTTAGCTTCTAATTCACTCTGTTTTTCACTTAATTCACCCCGCTTAGTTTGCAATTCATTCTGTTTTTCACTTAATTCACCCCGCTTAGTTTGCAATTCATTCTGTTTAGCTTGCAATTCACTCTGTTTAGTTTGCAATTCATTTTTATTTTCACTAACTTTTTTATTAAACTCAAGTTCTTGATTCGATAAAGCATCACTTTCATTTTTTAAACTACTTTCAAACCCTTTTAGTTTAATATTATTATCAGCTATTTTGCTTTGAAAATTTCGAATATTTGTTTCAAACTCATCGTTTTTTTTATCTATTACGTTTTGTTTTTCATTCTTTTTACGTTGCAAATTCCCAATTTCGCTTTGTGTTTTATTCTTTTCTTTTTGTTTTTCATCAATTTCACTTTGTTTAGATTTTGTTTCCTTTGCAATTCTCTCTTTCTCATTATTTAACTCATTTTCATAATCTTTATTTATATCTTTTAGTTTTTCATCTGAATATAAAAAAGATGGATTGTTTCTCATATTAATATTACATGATATTATAATATTAACATAACTACTTATTTTAAATTATTTAATGCAGCATTCATACCTTGAATATTAACATTTAATTGATTATTAAATTCTTCAATTTTACTAAAGTCAGTCATCTCTTTCTTTCTAATATAATTCGCACTAGAAAAAATTTCTCCCATTTTTTTAAAACCTTCATTATCTCCATATAAATCTTCAATTTTAACTTCAAAACTAGAGTCTAAACCATCAGCATCATCTTTATATCCAAATCCAGGAGACTTTTTAGGAGTTTTAACTGATTTAATATCATATTTCTTTTCTAAAAATTTTTTACGAAATGCTTTTTCATCAAAATTTTTATTTTTTTCAATAAATTGTTTAAGTTGTTTTTCTAAGCTTTGTAAATCTTTTTCTTGTTCTTTTAATTTATTGCTTTCCTTTTGTATCATTTCATCTATTTTTTTAATAATTTTAATAATTTTATTATTTTCATTGTTATAATCATCTTTTAATTTTTTATGATGATTCAGTTTAATATTATACATTTCTAAAAGTGAACGATGTTGTAATAAATTAACATTATTTTTAATAATTTTGTTTTTTAATTTATCAATACCTTCTTTTAAGTTATCAAAATTATTTTCTTTGAGTTCTTTTATTTTACTCTCAAGTTGTTCTGTATTTTCAGTTAGAAGACGAATTTTATTATTAATTCTCTCTATTTTTTCTTGAAGTTCAACGTTATCTTGATTGATTTCATCTCTTTGTCTCATTAACTGTTTTAAAATAACAACATCATCTGAATCATTATTTATACTAATGGATTCAATATCGTTTATGATTTTTTCATTTTCTCTGTTTAGTTCATTAATTTGTTCACTTAATTCATTAAAAATTTTACGTTCTTTTTCAAGAAAATTTGCTGGTGTTATTAACGTCGGATTAAAATTATTAAATCGACTTTCAAAATTTTCAACTTTTGATTTGTCGGGAAGTGAATTGTAAATATTCAGAATACTATTCTTTAAATTTTCGATATTAGTTTTGATCATTGCGATCTCTTGTTCTTTTCCAGTTATTGATATTGTATCAATACTATTATTTACTTCTTCTTTTAAAGATTCTGTCTCTCTATCAAATTCATCGTTAAAATCATCTTTTAACTCATAAATATTGTTGACTAAATTTTTCCAAGAAGCACTCTCTGTATCCTTTTTTTGAAAATATTCAAATATAGAAACTTCACAATTAATATCAGTCATGTTTAATATATATTAATAATTATTAAATAAATATTAAACAGAAAGAGTTAAAATATTTTATTTATTTACAAAAATTTCATCTAATACATTTCCATCATTCGCTTTGATTTGTCTCCATCGTGCATGTGTATTATTATAAATATCAAGCATACCAAAACCATAACTATCACTTTTAAACGCACTCCATGGATATGTATATTTATCATATGAGTCTAAATTCTCATTGCAACCGGCGCTTCCAGTAATAATATGAATAGGCCCGCGTGGATTATTATAATTTTTTTGTAAAACCTGCTGTCGATAAGTTGGCCAAAGACGTTCATAACTATGCATATGTCCCGCAAAAAAGAAATCAACGCCGTAGTTAAAAAGAACTCGTTCCAGAGGTGCTACGCGATTACCGCCATTGTAAGTAGTTCCATCGCGCAAGATTTCAGTGTCAGATGTGCAAATACCATTGCCATCATCAGTATCAACCGAACAATACATTGGACGATGCGCGAAAACAATTTTCCATTTAGAGCCTCGTTTATTACTTTTTGCTAAATCATCAATGAGCCAATTGTATTGACGCATTAAAATGTCATTATTATAGTAAGAAGAAAAATAATAAAGTTCAGAAGAGATTGCTACAAAATGAATGTCGCCCACGTCAAATGAGTAATAGAGATTATTATTGCTTCCACTTTGTGCGCCGGGCATATTATACCGCGCACGATAATGAGTAAAATTATCGGCGTTCTCATGATTTCCAGGGCATGTCATATATGGCACCTTAGATGCAAAGGGTTGTATTTTATTCATAAATTTATCACCGATGGTTCCGTCATCAGTATCTAAATTATATGCCATATCGCCAATATGCAAAACCATGTCATAAAGATTATCCAATTGAAAATCGATGAGTTTTTCTAAAGATTGGCTGTTTGCAAAACCAAAATCGCCGTAAATGGCAAGACTTAATTTTTCAGCATTGGTTCCGGAGAGAGATTTCATAGAGGTAAAAACTTGTTTGTTTTGCCAACCTCTTTCAGGAGAGCCAAATTCGTATGAATATTTCGAACCAGATATAAGGTTGTTCATTTCAGTATTAAACAAAAGTCGTGTGTATTCGGTAGTTTTGAGAATTTTAAGATTGGCAGGTTTAATAATGCAGCCAACTTCATTAAAGTAATCAATGCTGCATATTTTCACGAATTCATCAGTGGTATAATTAATAAAGATGTGTTTTGGATAAATGAAACCGAGAGAAGCAATACTAACGATTAAGAAAAAGTAAAGGAGAGAAGAAATAAAAATGAAGCAGTTGCCACGTCTATCTTTGATAATTTTCCAATGATTAACAACATATTTTCTAGAGTTGCCGTTAGGACCTGGTAAAATTTTATAAGTTTCTTGTTTTACACCTCTGTTGCATAAAAAAAAGAAAGTATAACTAAAGAATGTTGCAGCGATTAAAAAGAAATAACCTAAAATTGGGTAATAGCTATTATATTGTTGCAATGAATTTTCATGAATGTATAAAGGTTGAGTTCCATTAAATCTTACCCAACTCAATATCATATTAATACCAGAATCAGTTGTATTAATATAACTAAGTTGAATTTGTTCTACACTAGACATAGTATATATATATTATAAATGTTTAAATAAAAACAATAAAATAATTAAGAAAAAAGGTAAAATAATTAAGAAAAAAGGTAAAATAATTAAGAAAAAAGGTAAAATTAAAAAGTATTTAAATTATATATGCCATCATCAGTTTTAAATATAAATACAAAGTTTAGAAATAATTATACAAATACAAAATCAACAGATTTTATATACAATTTACCATTTCCTCTAAAAAATGTGACTTCAATGAAATATGTAAGTGCAGATTTCACAAATATACCATATTCAATAAACAGTAATTACGGAAGTAATCATTTTAAGTTGATAAATAATAGTGATGCAACAGAGCACAATATAATAATACAAGAAGGTAATTATTTAGGTGCAGAATTAGCAGAAGAGATAACAAAAAAGATTGCAGATTTGAATTTGCCGAATCATGTATCAACCGGAAATGATACGGCAACAGTAGATGTATCGTTTAATAATAGTAAGCGAAAATTTAATTTTATAGCGGCAGTAAAAGGAGCCGCACAAATAGAAGATGTTTCTTTTAATTTAGACTTTACTTATAATAAATCTTTAATGCCAATGGAATCTACCAATTATAGCACAAATTTTAAAACCATTAATGAGCAACATCTTTCTTTAGGATGGATTATGGGATTTAGAAATACACATTATAATTTTGCCAAGCATTATAAATCAACTGATGACACAGTATATGGAAAATATGAAAAGGGATTAACCAGTGAATCTCAGTTTGAACGCAATGGCTCAAGATATTATTTATTAATGATAAATGATTATAATAATAATCATAAAAATGTAGTGATATCTTCGTATCAGCAAGACACACTGGTAGACAACAATGTTATGGCAAAACTGAAATATTTTGTTGATACAGGTGATTATACAATAGAAACAGAATGTTGTTTGGATGTAAAGAGAGAATATAGTGGAAATGTAAATATAAATAGACTACAAATAAAATTAATAGATGAATATGGTCGTATAGTAGACTTAAATGGGATGGATTTCTCTATTTCACTTGAGATAGAAATGGCTGAATAAAAAAACAAATGCAAAATAACAGCAAATGCAAAATAACAGCAAATGCAAACACCCCCTTAAGCTTTTTGAGAAACAAAATGACGATTCATAAGACGTTGCAAGCTGAAATAAGTAATTTCATCAGTTTCACTTACTGCAAGTAAGCTTTTCAACTCTGGGTTTGGAACAATAATTTTCTTATTGTCATTATTAACAAGTGATTTATCTTTAATGTATTTAACAATATATTGGGTTACTTCTGTTCGTGCCATATGAGTGCCTTTTTCTTTGTTCATAAAAAGACAAAGCTCGTCGGATACAGGACCCGGCTTTGCGAATCCAGAAGGTTTACGATTACCTTTATTTTTCTTTTCATTCATTTTCACAGCGGTTTTTTGTTCTTTTTTAATAAGTTTATCGACGCCTCTTAATTTCACTTGAACCTGTGTAATAAATTGCTTCATACCAGTAAGAGCATCCATAACTTCATTTATTTGTTTTTCAATAGCAACATAGTTTTCAAGCTGTGGAGAAAGTTCTTGCATACTTTGCAGATTATCACTGCTTGAATTTGCTGACATTTTTAAAGAAGTTGTAGTGTCTTCCTTTGGTGATGTCGAGGCATCAGTAGCCTTCATACTAGAAAGGTCAATTACAACATTTTCCGCCATTTTAATGTTTAGATATATGTAGTATCTTTAATATATTTATTTCAATTATATATTAAATAAATATATTAATTTGTAGCTGTTTGATTTTCAGAATAAACTTTCAAAGTTCTCGCACTTGAGTCCTTAGCATCTACATATCGAGGCATCCAAAAATAAGGTAGAATATAGCCACAATCTTTATAATATGATTCAAAAAGCCATCGATAATAATTTTGCTCTTGTGTTTTAGGTGTGTTAACAGAGAATTTTTGCGAATCAAAAAGTCCCATTTTAAAGTCATCATGATGTTTATTTGCAATTTTTTCATCAATAATTTCAAACCACGATTTAGTATGACTGCTTACACCATCACTAAATGCCTCTTTTGTTCTCCACAAAACGCTGTCAGGTAGCAATCCCGTTCCGTCAAATGCTTTTCTTAGCATATACTTCTCGCACTGTTTATTGCCAGGATGATAGCGCCATTTTATTGGCAACGACAAATATGCATTAACAAATTCTTTATCCAAGAAAGGAGTTCGCGGCTCTAGTCCATTACTTGAAATCGATTTGTCGCTGCGCAGAACATCATAAGTATAAATATCATCAAGTCTACGATGACATTCTTTATCAAATTCCTCTTCAGTTGGAGCTTTATGAAAATACATATAGCCACCGGTTACTTCGTCTGAACCATCTCCATTAAATATAACCTTAGCATCACTATGCTGGCGGATATATCGCGAGACAAGGAAATTGCCAACTGAAGCACGAACAGTCGTAGTATCATAACTTTCAATGCTATATATAACCTCTGGAATTGCATTAAAAAAATCATCTTCACTTAACACAATTTGTGTATGTTTTGTGCCAAGATGGTCTGCGACAATTTGTGAGAATTTCAAGTCCTCCGAACCGGGCATACCAATACTGTAAGTTTCAAGTTGTCCTTTAGAATAATGTTTTGCGACAAGTGCAGTAATTAAACTACTATCAAGACCACCTGAAAGCAAACAAGCAATCGGTCTGTCGCTAGTAGTTACACGGCGCTTCACAGAATTAGATAGCGCAACACGAATTTGTTCAAACGCATCGTCCATTTTTCCATGAGGGAGACGGTCTTTCCACAAATTGGTATTTTCATAATATTTATGACGATAAAAATATTGGATAAATTTATTTTCTGGTTTAAATGACCAATGTTCACTATTAGAAAGTTGATTGTTATCAAGTATCATGTAATGTCCTGGAAGGAATTGTTGAATATTAATTTCATCACGGTCAAGCAAAAAAGGGTAGAGCATTTTCATTTCTGAACCGAAAATGATTGGAAAAGTATAAGATTTATCATTATTTTCGGCAATGTAGAGTGCGCGAACACCGTGAGGGTCTCTTGCCAAGAATATTTTATCAAGATTAGCATCATGCAACGCAAATGCAAACTCGCCATTCAACATATCAAGTGTTTTTTTAATACCATAAATACGATAGAGATGGATAATAACTTCGCAATCAGAATCGGTTTGTGGTGGTTCAACTAATTGTTCTTCATCATTAAGTAGTTGATAGAGTTCACGGTAATTATAAATTTCACCATTACAAATAAGAGTAATACCATCAATTGTAATTGGTTGGTCAGACTTATCATTTAGACCATTAATTGCAAGACGATGAAAACCGAATTCAGTGTTGTTGTTAATTTTAAGGTATTTTGAATTTTCTGGACCTCGAGATACTCCTTTTAAAAATGCATCTTTAACAAATGTATCATTATAATGATATGTGGTGTTTAGGTTTTTATTGAGAAGTCCAAATATCCCACACATTTATTAAAATATGTTTAATATTATTTATATGGTTTACTTTATAAATAAAATTAAATCATAGAATTAAATCATAGAATTAAATTATAGAATTAAATCATAAAATTAAATAATAATAATATTATATAAATGGATAGAGTAGAAGAATTAAACAATAGAATTACAAATCGTAGTGTTCCAAGTGATATGTTGGAGCCAGTTTTTGACCCAAGACCAGCACATACAAAAGGAGGATTGATGCCAGTAATCACACCACATAAAGAATCAACACAGGATTTTTTTACTTATAAAACATATCATCCAGAGACAACTTTTGCACCCACAACAAGAAGCCCTCCATTTAAAGGATTTTGTGAACGTGTTAATGAGGAAAGTGAATTAAGAGGCCAAGTATTTGCTTTACAGCGATCTGAAAAACCTACGTATGTGCCCTCTTCGCAAAGTGATATGTATGTTGTCGAAGTTCCATTTAAGCCACTAATGAATGAAGATATAAAGCATATGCATAAAGGTTTGTTTAACGAGCAAGAATTTAACCAATTTAATCCTAATCCAACGCCAGATGCATTAACACAACCATTTAATAATGATACAAAGCAAAGTGTTAAAAACATTAAAAATTAAATTAAATTAAAAATTAAGTAAACATTAAGCAAACATTAAGTAAGCATTAAGATATATTATTCGGGTTATATCTTAATGAATATTGTTAATAAAATAACAATGGAATATTTAGCGGAACGTAACTATCCTAATGATAAAGAAGAATCACAAGATGAACGTTATAGTTTAAATGATTTAAAATTTTATAGAAAACGAATAGTAAATTTAGTAAAAGAGAGAATTGTTAAAAAAACACAGAGTAAAGGAAAGAATTTAGATGAGCTTGATAAGATATTAGACCGTTTTTATGAACTATGTATAAACAAATTTAAAATAGAAGATTATCATGATATAAAACAGGCGGAATTGCAGGTATTTAATGAGAAGCTTAACAGCGACTTATCATTAGATGATATAGAAGACAAAACAATTTATAAAGATTTGGATGATTGTAATCAATTACTTTTTTCTTCACATGAAGAAAAAAAAATAACATTAGATAACTTTGTCATAAAAAGTGATGGCACATTAACAAAAACACCAACACAATACCCCCAATTAAATAAAATAAATCTAAGAGATAAGAAGCTTAAATATAAAGGTTTAACAAGAGAAAAATCTAAATAATATATAAGTTTAATGTCATTTTTATTTAGCGCTGGAAAAAAAAAGAAACCGAAAAATAAAACAAAACGTGTAAATTGCTTTGCAGGTAGAAAGAAAAAGAACAATAAAACATGTTATGCAGATAAATCAATATTGGAAATGCGTGAATTATGGAATAAAAAACATCCGGACAAAAAAATATTACATCGAGAACCGATGCAAATCTGGGATAAATTAAATGAAAATATGTCTCACATTTGTGAAGATGAAATGTGTTGGTTAGAGCAAAAGTTTATAGATAATGGATTGGGGGATAAATTAAGAAAAATGTCGTTTGCCCCGAAACAACCAAAAAAATGGAAAGTAGACCCTAATACTTGGTTGAATTCATTAGATATTTCAAAGGTAATGAAACAGTATGAAACTGACCATCCAAATTTTAAATTTTTGGGCCCATCGCCTATAGATTTTGACCATAAGTTTGATAATGGTAAATGTGTTTGGGAAGATATATGTAAATGTGATATTTGTGATAAGTATAATTCCGGCGTTCATAAAATTGGATTCATATTTAATTTAGACCCACACTATAAGGGCGGAAGTCATTGGGTTTCTCTCTTTGTTGATTTGGATAAAAATTTTATATTTTTTATGGATAG
>Ga0160423_10001260_pt1 | contig 21246 bp, 20 predicted proteins | sample CRUFie14St8metaG_FD_108191 | JGI IMG/M metagenome (GOLD analysis project Ga0160423, IMG submission 108191) | Marine microbial communities from the Costa Rica Dome - CRUD Field 142mm St8 metaG | ecosystem: Environmental > Aquatic > Marine > Oceanic > Photic zone | place: Costa Rica: the Eastern... | reverse complement strand
TGATTGTAGACCGCGACGGAGAGAACTTTTTTCGCGTCGTCCTGGCCAATGACGTAGTCGTTGAGGTACTCGCAAAGTTCGGCGGGGGTGGGGATGCCTTTCTCGAGAATCTGGCTGGCGTCATCGAGACTGCTGCCGCTGTCGCCGCCGGCCAATTCCTTGCGCAGAATGGTGGAGCAGACGTCGATGCATTCGTTACAAATATAGACGCCAGGTCCGGCAATCAACTTTTTGACTTCCGAGTGGCTTTTACCACAGAAGGAACACATAGTGAGATTTGATGCGCGTGCCATTGGTAATTAGTTGCTGAATCCGTGGGAAACCTATCACAAAAGGGAGCTCTGTCCCGCCCAATTATTGTGCATTCTGAGCAAGGTGGGCCAGAGGTTCTCGGGCCTCGAAAGCCGGTCGGTGTTTGGTATTTCCCATCGTGTGAAGGCGGGGGCACCCTTGTTGGCGCTTGATTCGAGGGGTCCTTGATGAAATGGTGATTTGCAATATGGCGATGCACCAAGTTCAGATTCTGCGTCGGATCAATGAGAATCGGGTGCCGGAGTAAGGTGATGCCACATTGTTGGATCGAGTTCTTCGAGAGTGCGGCAGAGGAGGTTTTCGGCGTCTGCGTCATCTTTGAGGACGGCGAAGACAGTGGAGCCTGATCCGGACATCATGGCAGCTTCGGTTTCCGTTTGCTTCAGAAGGAATTGTTTGAGTTCAGCGAGGAACTGGAACTTTTCGAAGACGGGGCGTTCGAGGTTGTTGATGAGAATTTGGTCGTGAGCAGTTTGTTCAGCGTAGGAAACTCCTGGGATTTCGCGTGATTCTTCCCATCGGGAGTAAGCCCAAGGGGTGGGAATGCTAAAAGCGGGTTTAAGGAGGAGGATGCGTCGGTTCCAATCGAGTTGTATTGGTTCAATAATCTCGCCGCGTCCACGACACCAACAGGGAGCTTGGTAAAGGAAGAGGGGAATGTCTGAGCCGAGTCGACCAGCCCATTCGACAAGGGTTTCGAGAGGGATGTTGGCCTTGGTCAGTTTGTTGAGTGCGAGAAGGGTGTGCGCTGCATCGGAGCTGCCGCCGCCGAGTCCGGCTCCGTGCGGGATGTGTTTGGTGAGATGGATTTCGTAAGGGCAGGCAAGGCCGCTTTCCTTTTCAAAAAGACGAAGGGAGCGGGAGATAAGATTGCTCTCGTTGGTCGGAACGCCAGGGGTGTTGCAGTGGAGGGAGAATTGATCGCTTTCTGTGAAGATGAGTTCGTCGGCAAGGCTCTCAATGGGAAGAATGAGTGTTTCAAGTTCGTGAAATCCATCGTCTCGTTTTCCGGTGATGCGGAGGGAGAGATTGATTTTGGCGGGAGCGGAGACTGTCATGATGGAAGAATTCCGAGTAAGGCGAGCATACGGCCGGTGTTTCCTTTCTCAACGCGATAAGAATAGTAGCGTTCGAGATTGGAAGCGGTGCAGAGATTTTTGTCGTGGTAATTCTCTGCAGAAATACCAGCGGCGAGGGCTTGTTTGCGGATTGTAGAAGCGAAGTCGATTTCGTAGTGGGGGGGTCTGATGCAGGGCGCGAGGACGGCGATGAGGTCGGCGGGCTTGCTGTTGAATTCTTTTGTCATTCTCTCGATGGATTGACCGGTGATGTTGGCTTCAGTTCCTTTTTTTCCGGAGTGGAGGAGGGCGATCGCTTTGCTTCTTTGGTCGACGAGATAAACCGCTCCGCAGTCGGCGACGTGAATACCAAGGAGGGTTCCCGGTTTGTTGCTGATAAGTCCGTCCGTCCCGTCGGAGATCAGTGAGGTGTCCGGAGAAACGGTGATGATTTTTGATCCATGAACCTGTTCAGCGAGGTGGGTGTAGGTGTAGCCTAATTTTAATGCGGCGAGCGCGTGGCGGGGGAGGAGTTCGGAAAGGGTTTCTTCCTTGTTGGTCGAGGTGGGGATGCCCGGGACCCGCGCCACGAAATCAGCGCATACACCCTCGATGTTTATCAAGGGGTTCAAAAAGAAAGACGCATCCTCCACGCCCGAAGCGTAGCGGAAGCGTCCCTGCCTCGCCAAGTTTCCAAGGCGACAATCGGAAAGTTTTTCTTCAGTGGAGGTCCTTACCAATGATGGCGTCGTTAGCGACGGCTATCGACTGCGCTTCTTCATCGTCCATATCTGCCATGATGGAGGAGAGTTCGGAAGCGATGTGTCCACGCATTGTTGAAACGATGGCGCTTCCCTCGGAAGTGATGCGAACCATAATCTTGCGGCGGTCCTCCGCAGCGTGCACGCGCTCGACGAAGCCCAGCTTCTCAAGGCGGTCAACAAGTCCGGTGGCAGCAGCGGTGGAGTGACCCATTTTCTTGGCGATGGCCGACATGGTCAGGTAATCTTCGCTGGAAAGATAAGTCAGAAGAAAGAACTGAGGGAAGGAGAGGTTTCCTTTGCTTAGTTCGCTCGAGAGGTTGAGGATACAGGATCTTTGTGTGAGTAGGACAAAGTCGGCCAGTCGGTTGGTATCAATTTGACTCGCAGAGGAATTAACAGGGTTTGATTTCATGGAGATATGTGACTTTCGGTTATTTTCGGACAATCTAGGATGCCCAGCAGCTTCGTTGTTCACATTACGTGGAAAGTCGTAAAACTTCCAAGCCAAAAATACTAATTTTTTTAAAATAAACCGCCTACAACCACCTATAATGGCGATTTAATCGAGAAAACCGCAATGTTTTTAGGTTTTAATTTTGTTATTTGAGGGCCTGGAATCGTCTTTTCTTGGTGGAGATTCGGCTGATTCGTTCTCTTTTTCGCTCTTGGCCTCGTCTTCGGTGGGTGGCGCGTCCCTCCTGTTCTGTTGATCGAAATAGGCGGCGACGGCATCTCCGATTTGGACTTCGCCATTGATGATATCGGCGGCGAAGAAGTTCCGCACTCTCTCACCTGAGGGCTTTAGACTGGCTGTTCGACCATCTGGCCCGTTGGTCTGAATGATGGTATTCACGGGCATTTTGCCGGAGCTGTATTTTTGGATGAGCACGAATCCTCCGGTGGGGGAAACAGAGGCGATGCGCCCGATGATCTGTTTTTTAATGGCGATGTCCTCTTTATCAGGGTCGTTTTTGTCCCCGGGATTCTCTCCCGAGTTGCTGCAGGAGTAAATGCCTAGGGCAAGAATCAGGGTGAGGTATTTCATGGTGAAATGAAGATGCGGGATTGGCGGCGGCGGAGGCGAAGTCCCCCCGGAAGAGCGAGGGCGGGCGGGGATTCTGTTTCGAGGAGCTTGATGGACCTGGAAATAAGATCCCGGGAGAGCTCATGTATATCGTGGTCGTAGAGGTAGTCGTGAAGGATTTGACGCTGAATGGCGCGGGGGAGCTCTCTCATCGTTGGAAGGTGCAGGCGTCCCTGGGGGTCCAGTGGGTTGAGCTGATCCAGTTGGGACCGCATGAGTTCGCGTAGTTCACGGTCATGTTCTTCAGCGCGTAAGAGCGGGGGGATGGGGTCGCGGGAGAAGATGTCGCTCAGGAGAGGGAGGGCTTCGTGCCGAATACGATTTCGGACGGCAAAAGCTTCATTATTGCTTTCGTCTTCCCGGCAGTAGATTTTCTTTTCCGAAAGAAAGGTGTCGATTTGGCTTCGGCGGAGACCGAGAATTGGTCGCAGGAGCTGGAGGGGGGTGCCGTTTACGATGATTTCTTTTTGAGCAGCCATTCCTCTGATCCCTGCCGAGCCCCGGATGAGGCGGAAGAGGATTGTCTCGGCCTGGTCTTCAGCATGGTGGGCGAGGAGAATACGGGCACATTTTGTTTGTGCCGCGCAGCGAGCGAAGAAGGTGTGTCGGGCTTGTCGGGCTGCGGTTTCGAGAGAGAGTTTTTGTTCCTTGGCGAGAGCGTTGACATCGACAGAATCGGGGAGGAAGGGCAAGTCGAGTGCTTGGGCGAGTTCTTTGCAAAAAGCGGCGTCGCGTTCGGCTTCCTCTCCTCTTAATTGATGATTGAGGTGACAGAGAGTGATTTTTTGAAAGCCGGATTGATGGAGCCAGTGAGCGAGAAAAACGGAGTCGCGTCCGCCGGAAAGTCCAAGCAGGTGGTCGTTTTCGGGGTCCAGCCAATCGGGCGGCTTCATGGTTTTTTGAAAATCATGAAGTGCTGCCAGGGAAGTTGGTCCATCGTTTTTTCCCATTCAAATCCGACAAAAGCCATTTCTTTTTTGGCCTGAGCCAGTGTCATTTTGTGGAGTTTTTTGATGGGAACGTTTGGATCTTCGGCACGGTATTCGAGAAGGTAAATGCGTCCGCCGGGTCGCATGGCGTCGTAGATCGACTTGATCATTTCGTAGGGATGAGAAAACTCATGGTATGCATCAACCATCAGGGCGGCATCGATGCTTTCGGGAGGTAGGCTGATGTCGTGAATTTTTCCTAGGTGGGTCTTGATGTTTTTGACGCCGAGTTGTTTTTTGCGTTTCTCGAGGAATGTGAGCATTTCAGGTTGGATATCGACGCCGACAATCTGGCTCTCGGGGTGCTCCATGGCGAGGCGAAGGCTATAGTAGCCGGAGCCAGCCCCGACGTCGGCGAGTACTTGACCGGGTTTTAACTCGATCATTTTGATAGCCATGCGGGGGGATTCCTCGGCTTCGCGATTATCACGTTCGAGCCAGTTGATAGCCGGGTGTCCCATGACGTGAGCGATTTCACGACCTTGATAATAGATTCCGATACCATCGCGGGTTTTCTCTCCGATAACACAATGTTTGCCGACCGCTGGTGGCGAAGAGGCTTTTGCTGGGTCGGCAGGCGGGTCGAACAACTCGACGGTCTTTTCGGGCTTCGGCTGCGTCTTTGGGGGCTCGGTGTTTGTTTGGGGGTCTGGTTCTGCTGGAGTTCCTTCCTTTTGGAAGTAGAGGTAGCTGATGGCAGCGAGAAGAATGATCGCAGAGATGAGAGGAAGATTTTTCATGACATAACGAGCGGTTGGCATTCCGGGGGGAGCCCCGGGGTAAGTTTGGGGAGGAGTGAGTTGATCTTCTCAGGAGATCCAGTGGTGAGGATGCTGATCGATGGTGAGGTGGTTTTTTGTGGCTTGAGTTTGGCCGCGCGACGAGCGATGGCGCTACCGGTGTCGATGAGTTGAATGTGGTCGGGGAGATAAGTTTCCAAGGCTGGCCGGAGAAAGGGGTAATGGGAGCATCCCAGAATGAGGACGTCTGCACTGGCTGCCATCATGTCGTGAGTATATTCGATGATAGCAGATTCGACCAGTTCTCCCTCGAGGGTGCCAGCTTCGACCAGTTCGACGAACTTCGGGCAGGGTTGGGTGATGACGCGGAGTTCGCGGGCATGTGCGGAGACGAGGTGAAGGAATTTGTCTCCTTTGAGCGAGAGTTCGGTGGCGAGAACGCCGATGGTGTCGGTCTTTGTAAGAGCGGCTGCGGGTTTAACGCCGGGCTCCATGCCGATGAAGGGGACGGGGAATTGAGCGCGTAGGGGTTCGATTGCGGCGATGGTGGCAGAGTTGCAGGCGATGACGATGAGTTCGGCTCCTCGCTTGATGAGGAGCTCGGTGAGGACCGAGGTCCGGTCGAGGATTTCTTCTGCAGAGCGAACTCCATAGGGGCACCAGGCGTTGTCGGCGATGTATTGAATGGAAGTTTCGGGAAGGAGGGCGTGAATTTCCCGAAGGACCGAGAGGCCTCCCACACCGGAATCGATCATTCCAATCACAAGGATACCTTGGAGAGCTTGGGGATGAGGGCAATAAAAAAGCCCGACTGAAATCAGCCGGGCTTCTTGAAAATTTGGAGTGTCATTGCTTATTCGGCAGCGGCAGCTTCTTCGGCTTCCACGGACACGGTGACAGTGGTGGTCACTTCGGCGTGAAGCTTGATTTCAACCTCGGTTTTGCCGGTCGACTTGATGGGCTTACCGAGGTGGATTGCGGTGCGGTCGATGGAGACGCCCTTGTCCTCGAGAGCCTTTTGGATGTCGAGAGAGGTGACGGAACCGAATGCCTTACCGTTGGCGCCGATGGAGAGGGTGAACTTGGGCGTCATGCGGGCAATCTTGCCGGAAATCTCTTGAGCTACAACAAGCTCCTCGGCCTCGCGCTGAACGCGGGCTTTTTGAAGGTTTTCAATCTGACGAAGGTTGCCTTTCGTTGCCTCGTAGGCCTTGCCTGAAGGGATCAGGAAATTGCGGGCAAAGCCTGCTTTGACTTTCACTACGTCGGCTTCAGCGCCAAGAGAGTTGATTTTTTCGCGGAGGATAACTTCGGTAAGTGCCATGATCTTGTTGGAAAAGGTTCGTCGGGGGGGCGGGGAATAGGAGTTTGGTGAGGGAGAGTCAAGGAATTAACAACCTAGCCTCCCGATCTTCTCAGATCTCGCCGAATTGCTCCTATTGCAGGGTTGCGTGGATCTGCTCCAGAGTCATCACGGCGTAGGAGCTGACCAAAATTGGGTCATTTTCCATCCAGCGAGCGGTTTTGTTGATCCATGATCCGTCTTCACGTTGGGCGTTAATGACTTGGGTGGAGAGTTCGCCGCGCCAATCGACTTCTTTGCCGGCCTTGGTTTCGAGGGCAGGAATGTTTGCCGCAGCGAGGGTTTTAGCCATGACATGGTAGTAATAGTAAAGCCCTTGTTGATCCAAGCCGGGGTTTTCCCTGAGGGTGTAATTGTTGGAGAGCCACTCAATGACAGCCTTGACCCGTGGATCTTCGGCGTCGAGGTCGGCGTAGACCAGGGAAAGGAGGCCGGCGTAGGACATGGAGCCGTAGGAGCGGAGAGCTGTTTTTCCGTTTTCGTCGAGTTCTTCGCCGGCTTTGGAGTTGCCGGGAAAGTAGACGAAGCCTCCGTCGTTGCCGGCATTTTTGGTGTCGTTAGTGGCCTGGAGGTTTTGGCAGCGGCTCACGAATTCAAGGGCGGCGCCCCAGTCGAGCTCGGTGACCTTCTTTTCGCCGGTGTCAGTGGCGAGTGAGCGTGTATGATAAAGGGCTTCGAGTGCAAGATGGGTATTGGAGAGGTCCGAGTGCTCGTAGCTTCCGCCATAGCCAATGCCACCATCAAAGGGGTCGTCACTCTCGTTTTTCACACCCCAATCGGTTTGTTGTCCGATGAGGAAGCCGCGGGCTTTCACGATGGCTTCTTTGTATTTCACTGGATCGGCGATATAGAGAGCCATAATCGCCGAAGAGGTATTGTAGGTGGCAAGCCCGGTGCTGTAGATACCGCCGTCCTTCTTCTGTTGGGCAGCGAGCCAGTCGAGGCCCTTGCCGAGATTGGCGGGGAGTGGCTTTTTGAGGTCAAGTGAAGGATCGGAAAGTTGAGCGCGAAGTGCATAGGCGGTAAAAGCGGGCAGGGAGGGTTCTCCCCAATAGCCATCGTTGTGCTGTTTCGAGCGGAGATAGGCGTTCCCCTTTTTGATGGTTTCCTGCATCTCCAGTTTGATGGAGAGGTGACCTTGGTCGTGCTGGGCATGCAGAATGGAGAGGGACAAAGTGGCGGCGGTTATCAGAGACTTCATGGTTGGTGAGGTTTAATGATGATTTTGACAATGGTCCCTTCTTTGGGCGCACGCTTGGTATTGGTAATCCAGATGTCGTCGTGTTCACGATCTCTTCCTGGGTAATTGATCATTGCGGGTTGGGATGTAAAGACTGCAATGAGATCGCCGGTGACTTCTGCTTTGAATTTCCCCTCGTGGATGTAGGAGCCCGTATTGAGCCAAGGACCGGGATCCATAGTCTTTTCGGTCACGTTGTTTGAAATGAGTTCATTCAGGGTGACTCGTTTTTTTTCCTTCCCCCATTCGACAAAAATATCCATGCGAGCTGCGGCTTTGGTTTTTGGAGCTACCTCCGGGTATTGTCCAGTGGGACGGTAGTCCTCATCCACGATTTCAAACAGCTCGGGTGATTCTTTGATCCCGAGGAGCTTGAGGGCGATATTGAGATTGAGCGGGGAGATGTCGGAGATGAAAAGGCTTTCGTGAATCTTGCCCTTTTGGTTGACGATGATGAACTCGAGGAGGCCCTCGGTGAGATTGACTCCGGCGCCGAAGCTGATTTCGCGGGTGGCTTTATTGAGGTGCACCTTGCCGATTTTATATTCGGCTTCGTTAATTTTTTTTATTGCGGGCCTCGGTGGTTTTGGCGCTGGGTCCTGCGCCCGCAAGAGAGGCGGGAAAAGAGCGACCGCAAGAAAAGTGAGAGTAGCGAGGTGGTGCATGACTTCGGGAGACTGTAACGAGAGGGGAGATGATAATCTTAGAATTAATTCACTTCCGGCTCCGGGCTCCCGGGTTCCGATGCTTCGGTTGGGTCGAGAGGGAGGCCTAATTTCGCGGGGATGAGAGATTCAGCGAAGTCCTGCCACATTAAGCGGGTAATCTGGGTGGAAAGAAGTGTTTTTGGAACCTCGTCGATGGAGAGCGGTGGAGGGTAGTTCGCTTTCTCCAGCTGGTTCCGGATGGAGTGAAAAGTCATCAAGATCAGTTTGTCCGTGAGTTGGTCCAGTGTTTCGGGTGGTTTGACCGAAAGGACGGGGGTGGAATTTCTTGGGTCGGCGGTCGCAGAGATCCAGAGAGTGATCGGCCTATTGGAAATGATTTTCTCAGATTCACCTCGGATGATTTTGGGTGAGAGATCGATTAAGTTGCCTGAATGCCTGTTGATCATTGTGGCAATGTTGAGAGCGGCAATTTTCAACTCCGGGCTGGCGTCTCCGGCTGTCCCCACATTAAGGGTGAGATTGTATGCGCCCGCAGAATCAATATTCCAGGGGGGGAGCGAGGGTTCCAAGGCGCCTATTCCTTGTCCGGCTTCCTGAAGTTCGGCGGGGGAGGATTCGGTGGTGTCGATGATTCGCTCCAGAGCAAGGAGGGAGCGTTGGAATTGTCCCATCGTTCTCAGAACGGAGGAGAGTTCGAGGAGGCGTTCAGCGGCATTATTTTGGGCAAATTCGCGATAGGCATTTAGACCGGGGGCAGCCTCGAGATCTCCGAGTTCGGTGCCGGTAATCGGTCTGACTTCCGGTTCCTCTGGATTAATCGGATTGATCTCCAGAGGCTCAAGAATTTCGGGGGTTTCCTCCAGCTTGGGTTGGAGGATGGAAACTCCCACCGCGAGGTCTTCCCCAAAGTCCTCGGGGGGCAGCGGGGTGTTGTCTGGAGTCATAAAATCAAGGTCTTTCGTCCTGAAATGCCAGGTTAGAAAGATCATCCCCAGAGAGGCGAGGAGGGAGATGGACCAGTGAATTCGCACGCGCTTCTAGATTGTGTGTTCGCTGGCCATAGGTGAAGTTCAAAAAAAGAGCCGCTTGGAATGAATCCAAACGGCTTGGGAATTTTTTTGTCCTTAGAAGGGTTAGTCTACGTTTTTGACCTGGATGGCCTTCTTGCCAACCCGGTTGCGGAGATAGTGGAGCTTGGCGCGACGCACTTTGCCTGTAGAAACAATCTCGACCTTGGCGATACGTGGGCTGTGGAAAGAGTAAACACGCTCCACTCCGGTGCCGTAGGAAATCTTGCGAACAGTGAAGGCCTGGTTGATTCCGGAGCCGCCGATGGCAAGCACGATGCCTTGGAACATCTGGATGCGCTCCTTACCGCCTTCGACCACCCGATTGTGGACCTTTACGGTGTCACCGACGCTGAAGTCTAGGGTATCGGACTTCATTTGCTCTTTTTCGATTTTGTTGATGATATTCATGATCGTGTCGGTCGGCGGTTGACGGGGCGGAGGAACTATTGGAATCGGACTGTGAATGCAACTGTTTTTTGGAGGATGTGGGGCATTTTTGCCGGATCTGGACATTGGGGGATAGATAGGGAAGGGCAAAAAAGCCGAAAATCGGGTGATCTTCGGCTCTTTCGATAAAGTTGATGAATCATCACCCGGATGATTACTGAGCGGTGCCAGGTCAACAACCAGACGGCGGTGGAGTTGGCTCGTTGGCGCAAGAGGAAAGCCCGACAAGAGCTCCGACGGTAACAATAAGTGCAGCGATTTTCATAACTTGTAGTTTTAAGACACTTGGTCGAATGAGCTTATTACTGGAAATTTGATTTGCAGGCCTTTTTTCAACTTCGGATCACGAGTTGACAGGGTCCGATTGATTGCTAAAGTCCGCGCCTTCCCGGCGAAGGGCGTAAAACTGCGTCTGCCGGTTCGTAATTCTGACCCAATACAGAGGCAAAAACAAAAGACCCATGGCTACCAAAACCAAGGCTGTAAAAAAGGCCGCCAAGAAAACCAAAAACGTTTATTACTTCGGAGCTGGAAAGTGCGACGGAGACGGCTCAATGAAAGCCCTTCTCGGGGGTAAAGGCGCTAACCTCGCCGAAATGAGCAGCATCGGTGTTCCCGTTCCTGCTGGCTTCACCATCACCACTGAAGTTTGCACATACTACTACGACAACGCGAAGAAGTATCCCAAGACTCTCGACGCAGAAGTTGAAAAGAACATCACCAAGGTTGAAAAAGCCATGGGCAAGAAGTTCGGTGACCTTAAAAATCCACTTCTTCTTTCCGTTCGCTCCGGTGCTCGTGAGTCGATGCCTGGAATGATGGACACCATCCTTAACCTTGGTATCAACGACGAGGTTGTCGAAGCTCTCGCCAAGAAGACCGGCAATCCCAAGTTTGCCTGGGACTCCTATCGTCGTTTCCTCCAGATGTATGGAAGTGTCGTGATGGAAGTGGAAGCCGAAGCCGGTGAGCACCACGATCCTTACGAAGTCATTCTCGATAAGGCCAAGGCCAAGGCCAAGGTGAAGGACGACTCCGGTTTGAAAGAGAAGGACCTCCGCGAAGTTGTTGCCGCTTTCAAAGCGCTCATTAAAAGGCGTTCCGGTGAGAACTTCCCTGAGGACCCGCGCGAGCAGCTCAAAGGAGCCGTCAATGCCGTCTTCAACTCATGGCAGAACGACCGCGCGATCGTTTACCGCCAAAAGTATGGGATTCCCGCCGCCTGGGGGACCGCGGTTAACGTGCAGGCCATGGTCTTTGGTAACACCGGTAAGACCTCCGGAACTGGAGTGGCGTTCACCCGTGACCCGGCTACCGGCGAAAATGTATTCTACGGTGAGTACCTCATCGATGCACAGGGTGAGGACGTTGTCGCTGGTGTTCGCACACCAAAGCCTATCGCCAAGATGGCCAAGGATCTTCCCAAGTCACACAAAGAACTTCTCGTTATTCGTAAGAAACTTGAGAAGCACTTCCGTGACGTGCAGGACGTTGAGTTCACGATTGAAGAAGGCAAGCTTTGGATGCTGCAGACCCGTAACGGTAAGCGTACTGGTTTCGCTGCCGTCAATATCGCTCTCGACATGGTGAAAGAGCGTCTTATCAAAAAAGAAGAAGCGATCCTTCGTATTCCTGCTGATGACCTCGGACACCTCCTTGCTCCAATTTTTGATGCCAAGGCTGAGAAGGCTGCCAAGAAGGTTGGTAGTGGTCTGCCAGCGGGTCCTGGAGCTGCTTCCGGTAAGATCTATTTCAACTGGGAGGACTCGGTCAAAGCTGCTGAAAAAAGAGAGAAAGTCATCCTTGTTCGTCAGGCCACCTCTCCGGAGGACCTTCGCGGCATGATCGCTGCTGACGGAATTCTTACTACTGAAGGTGGTGCTTCCTCACACGCCGCTCTCGTTGCCCGCCAGATGGGTAAGGTTTGCGTCTGCGGTGCCCACGGTATGACCATCGACTACAACAAGAAGACTCTCTCCGGAAACGGTGTGACTCTCAAAGAAGGCGACGAGCTTTCTCTGAATGGATTCGTTGGAAGCGTCTACAAGGGCAGCATTAAGTCTTCTCCTTCCCAGGTCATCCAAGGACTCATCGAGAACAAGGCAGCCGCCAAGCGTTCCGATACGTATAAGAAGTTCATGGAACTCATGAGCTGGACCGACAAGCTTCGTAAGCTTGGTGTCCGTACTAACTCCGACACACCGGAGCAGGTGCGGCAGGCCATCAAATTCGGTGCTGAAGGCATCGGCCTCACTCGCGCCGAGCACATGTTTTTCGAGGGTAACCGCATCGACGCCGTCCGTGAGATGATTCTCGCTGACGACGACGCCGGTCGTGCCAAGGCACTCAAGAAGATCAAGGTCTTCATGAAGAAAGACTTCATCGGCATCTTTAAGTCACTTGAGGGACGCCCCGCGACCATCCGTCTTCTGGATCCACCTCTTCACGAATTCATCGGCACCATGGACGCTGCTCAGAAGAAGGATCTCTCCAAAAAGATCGGTATGAGCGCTCCTGCCATCACCAAGCGTATCCACGCTCTTCACGAGGAGAACCCAATGCTGGGCCACCGTGGTTGCCGTCTTGGTATCAGCTATCCGGCTGTCACCGCAATGCAGGTTGAAGCCATTCTTGAGGCCGCTGCGGACGTTCAGAATAAAGGCACCAAGGTTCTCCCTGAGATCATGGTCCCACTCGTGGCCTACGCCCGTGAGCTTGAACTCCAAAAGGACGTCATCGACACCACCGCCGCTGAGGTTCGCAAGAAGCTTGGTCTCAAGAAGAGCGAGCTGAAGTATACCGTCGGAACCATGATCGAGATTCCTCGCGCTGCCATCACCGCTGACGAAGTGGCCAAGCACGCTGAGTTCTTCTCCTTTGGAACGAACGACCTCACTCAGACCGGACTTGGTCTCTCCCGTGATGACTCTTCCAGCTTCCTTCCAACCTACCAGGATGCGGAAGTTCTCAACAACAACCCGTTCGCTGGTCTGGACCAGGAAGGTGTGGGCAAACTTGTTGAAATGGGTGTCAAAGGTGGACGCACCACCAAAAAGAAACTCAAGATCGGTATCTGCGGCGAGCACGGCGGAGATCCTGATTCGGTAAAGTTCTTCCACCGCACCGGACTCAACTACGTGTCTTGTTCACCATTCCGTATCCCCGTCGCCCGTCTTGCCCTCGCGCAAGCCGCCCTCGAGGAAAAAGGAATGGCCCGCGGTGAAGTGAGCTAGACGCTGACCAAGAAAAAAATTCAAAGCCCCGTTCGTGAAAGCGAGCGGGGCTTTTTTATGATCGTATCTCTTAATCCCTCCGCGCGCGTGGGGAGTCGCTTCTAGAACTTCGGGTGAGATTGAGGTTTTCCGTGAAACCGATGTCGGGCCGTGAGCGGGGATGCGACAGTTTGCGCAATGAGATGGTTGATTTTTTGAGGAAAATTCTCTAAGACTCCGGTGTCCGGGAAAGCCTGGGTGATTTTCGGGAAGCTCGTCGCACGGGCAGGAAATAGATGGGGAATCCGGTGAAGGCGCCTCGGCGCTGTAATACGGAACGGTCCCGCCACTGTGAGTCTGGTAGGAATGCCAGACAAGTCAGATCGCCAGCCTGAAGATGATCATCAACACGACCTTGCGGAGTTCGAGGTCTTTGAAGAAACATTAAAGAATGACAAAACACAGGGTCCAAACCGGGCTCACACTTGTTGGTCTCCTCGGTGGTGCATCCGCAGAGGAGAAGATTGAAGAGTTGGAACCAGTGGCCGTGCTTGCGAAGAAATTCGAAGCGGATCGCAAAGATACCGCTTCGTCAGTCGGAGTGGTTGGAGCGGCGGATTTGGTGAGAATGCAGCTGGATCGCACCCTTGATGCGCTCAACATCATTCCAGGCGTGCAAGGTCTCTCGACGGCCGGCTTGGTTGGAAATACTGGCGGAGCGATCTTTCGCGGGCTTCCAACTCCCTATACCCAGGTAGTGGTCGATGGTGTCCGTATTACCGATGCTACCAATGGTCTGGGGAATTTTCTCGCGGGAGGACATGTCGGTGGTCTTTCGCAGCTTGAGATTCTGCGAGGCCCGCAGAGTGTTCTTTATGGAACGGGAGCTGCCGGTGGGGTGATCGGATACGAGACAGCGGTGGGGGATGGGGAGCCCACCTATCGGTTCTTTGGTGAGGGAGGTTCCTTTGATTCCTATCGTTCGACTTTCAGCTCGCAAGGGCAGTTGGGGACATTGCGATACGGCATTGAGCTGGGTCGATTTGAAACTGAGAATGATACCTTCTCCACTCTACCGCGACACGACTACGAACAACACCAAGCTTCGTTGGCTTTGCAATGGCGGACGAGGGAAAATGCGTTGTTGAAATTCAGTTATCGCGGAAGTGAGAATCAACTGGGAACGACGTCGATCAGTTCGCCGTCTATCTTTTATAGTGATATCGAAACCAAGACTCACCTGATGGCTTTTAATGCGGAATATAAGGTCAATCCAGATTGGCAGGGAAAGCTAACGCTGGGGTATTATGATGAATCATATTTTGGGAATTTCGATGGGAGTTTCGGCTCTAGTTTTTTTGGCACGGACTTCGACCGACTCACCGTGAATTGGAATCAGCAGATTCAGTTGAATGAACAATTCGAACTTCTTACCGGTCTGGAATACTCTGATAGCAATTTTAAGAACTCATCGGGCCGTCAAACGAATTACCACACTGCGGGTGTTTATCTGCACGGAAACTGGAAACCGATAGATGGTTTCTTGATTACAGGTGGATTGCGATACGATGAGCACAGTGAATTCGATGGTGATACGGCCTGGGATTTTGGTGGGTCCTATGAATTAGGTGGTTCCGGGACTCGAGTTCGGACGCGTGTTTCCCAGGCTTACCGGACTCCCTCGCGTCTGGATTCAGCTCGCTTTGAAGGTGCGTTTTCCACTCAGATTGCCAACCCTGATCTCGAATCAGAAGAAATTCTTGGGTTTGAAATTGGGGTCGATCATGACTTTGGAGATCATCAACTGGAATTAGGATGTTTTCAGCAAGAGCTGAAAAACGCCATTGGAACACGCACCATTGCGGCGGGGTTTCCAAGCACGAGCCAACGGCAAAATCTCCCGGGAACCTCGCGGGTGAGTGGTGTCGAGTTGGCCCTGAGCGGTGAGCTGATTCGTGAGGATTTGCGTTACCGGCTCGCTTGGACGGAACAAGGGAAGGAAGAGGTGATTGATGTGCCGGATCGCATGATTAGTTTGGATCTCAGCTACGATGGCGGTGATTGGCTGGTGGGTGCCGGAGTGTCCCATGTGGCCGGGGCGAGTTATGGCGCGGATCCACTCAACTTTATCCAGACCGATGATCGTACGGTAGCGCGTCTCTACGGTGAATATCGGGTGAACGAATACCTGAAGTTACACGCCCGAGTGGAGAACTTGTTTGATGAGAATTATCTCATCTCGGACATTTTCGGCACGCAGTTGGAAGGAGTCGGTTGCGCGGTTTCCGTCGGTGCCACCATCGAGTGGTAGGAATCTGAGGGGAGGTGCTTCTGAAATACCTTCCCTTTTTTTCACCCTGTGGTCTCCGGCGTTTGGCGATCCCAAACGTAACGCCGGAAAAGAACTTTGACCGCAGCCGTCATCGGGACTGCGAGGAGAGCTCCGAGAAATCCTCCGAGGATGAGCGACCAGAAGAGCATGGAGAAAATGACGGTCATGGGGTGGAGTCCAACCGAATCTCCGACGATTTTCGGTGCCGTCACAAGCGAGTTGATTTGCTGCACGATAATAAAGATGGCGAGCACTCCTGTTACATACCCCCATTGCGGCAGACCGAACGGCTCGGAGGCTCCGTGGAAGTAAGCGATGATACAGGCCGGGATCAGGCAGAGGATATTTCCGATGTATGGGATGATGCCCAAGAAGGCCATGAAGACTCCGATGAGTAATCCATAAGGAAGTCCGAAGGCGGTGAGCGCAATTCCGACGAGAATCCCGTCGATGAAAGCGACGAGGACCTGCCCGCGGAAGAACGAGATCAGGTAGCCATTGATTTCCCGAAGGGTTTTCACGACTTCGTTTTTAAAGTGAGAAGCTCTTAATGGAACATAGTCGGTCCAGCCGTCTTTAATGCCCTCGCTCTCCTTGAGAAAGTAGTAGAGGTAGATGGGGATCATGGCGAAGCCAATGATGAGTCCGAAGAATCCTAGAATCTTTCCTGAACTATTGGAAAGCCAACCGAGCGATTTTTCACCCAAATTGGAGAGCCATTGTCCTCCCTTGGTAACACCAAAGTTTTCCAAAGCGATCAGCTCTTGAGCGTTTGTTTCGCCCGGGAGTTCCATTCTGTTATTCCAGTTGGAATCGAAGAGATCAGTCAATTGAGAGGAGGGATTTTCCCCATCATCGTTGACGAGTTTTCCCGTGTTGGCGTCGAGTTGCCACTTAGATTTCTGTGGGCCGATGAGTGAACCTCCGCTCTGCAGACGCTTTTGGACCGCTTCGGGATCTTTTTGAAATGAAGTCTGCATGATCCAGCCATAAAAACTGTTTTCTTTCGACTTTTTCAAGGTGTCAACTTCCATCCAGCCCATAGAACTTCCCGAATCTTTATTAAGGACGTTTTTGATTTGGACGGAAAGTTTAATTCCGACAATCGAGAAAAGGAGCCCAAAGAATAGGACGAAGGTGGAAAAGACGATGACAATTCCTTTAATGCGGGAGAGGCCCTTGCCTTGTAGCCACTGCACTACGGGGTCGAGGAGGTAGGCGACGATTCCAGAAACCGCGAGAGGAATGAGAACTGGTTGGAGGTATCCAAGAACAGAACTGGTCAGCCAAATGAGGCCGACGAGGAGAGCTCCGATAACAAGAATGGCCAGACCGGTAAGGGCCTTCCAGAGGGTCTTCTTTTGGAACTGGCTGGGGAAGGAGGGTTCTTGATCCACGCCGGACAGGTTGACCCTCATCGGGGTTCGCGGGAAGGATAAATTCCTCCGGCTTTTGTCATCAGGGAGCTAACCCTTGGCAATGGTGTCGAGAAGACCGTTCACAAAGTCCGCTGATTCGTTGCCTGAGAAGGAGCGGGCCAGATCAACCGCTTCGTTGATCGAGATCGCAGAATCGAGGTCCGGGAGGAATTTGATTTCCCAGGTGGCGAGGCGCAAGACGGCGAGATCGACTTTGGAAAGTCGGGAAACATCGAAGTTGGTCGAAGCATCGTTGATCAGCTGATCGAGCTCTTGTTTTTTTTCTTCGACTGCGTTGACCCGAGATTCGACTTCCAATTCCAGGGCCTTCATTTCTTTGAGGAGACGGTGGAGGTGGTCGAGATCACGTTGTTCCGGGAAGTGCTCGGGTAACTGAACCATGTGGGCCCGGTTGTCGTAGTCGTCGAGGCGGGCGAATATTTTTTTAAGGTCGCTCGATTGTTGAGGAGGGAATCCGCCGATGGCGGGGAGTAGCTCCGCGCGTTTCTTTTTCAGGTCGGCGGATTTCAGGAGAAATTTGACAAGATCGCCCCGCCACCCGCCGAGATCAGCTTTGGTCAGGCTGAGAATATTTTTTGAGGTCTCGGCGTGTCGTTCTTCCTCCGTGGAGAGACCGGCGAATTGCCTCGCCAGTTTCCCCAGAGGGTCAGCAGCATGAATCGCGGCCTGACAATTTGTCAGCATATTGCAGAGCTTCTTGGCTATAGCCGGGCGTCCTTGCATGAGGTGGGCCAGCAATTTGACGCGGGCCTTGTCAAAGGTCAGACCGGTACGATCGTTGATGAGATTCCAAAGATCCGGGCGACTTTGGTCGGTGGGGGAGCTTTCATGTGCGTAGAGAAGTTGGACCGCAGCTTCGCGGATTTGCCGGCGACTAGCCATTGCTTGGGTGGAGACGCATGGATTGGTTGGCGCGGCGAACTTCGGTGACAACCTCGATGATGTCGAGTGCGCTGCGCGCAGCTTCGCGACCGCGATTTAGCTTAGTGCCGATACAACGGGCGTAAGCCTGCTTTTCGTCCTCGACGAGAAGAACTTCGTGGATGACGGGAGTGGAAAATTCCATAGCGAGTTGCTGCAAGCCGTCGGTGACCGATTTGGCGACCAGGTCGGCATGTCCGGTTCCCCCCCGAATGATGCAGCCGAGCGCAATGATGCAGTCGGGTTTCTCTTCTTCGAGGAGAGTCTTGGCAATCACGGGGATTTCAAAAGCGCCAGGAACGCGGATGAGATCGACTCGGGGAGCAGTGGAATAGAGTTGAATTTCCTGAACAGCATTTTCGACGAGAGCGTCGGTGAATTCGGCATTAAATTTGGCCGCTACAATGGCGATCCGAATCTTGCTCCCGGTGAGGGTCCGCGGTTTTGGTGGAATGATGGCCGACATGCGGAGTCTGATATGATCGGGAGAGAGGGATTTGTCAATTAGAGGTGATGTCCCATTCTCGTCCGCTTGGTTTCGAGGTATTTCTCGTTGTGAGGATTCGAGGGAAGTCTTACTGGGACCTGCTCCACGATTTCCAGTCCGTAACCTTCCAAGCCAATGACTTTCTTTGGATTGTTGGTCAAAAGGCGGATTTTTCGTATCCCCAGATCGTAAAGCATTTGGGCTCCCATACCGTAGTCCCGGAGGTCGGAGGCATAGCCTAGTTTTTCGTTGGCTTCGATGGTGTCGAGTCCTTGTTCCTGAAGTTTGTAGGCTTGTATTTTGGCGGAAAGTCCGATGCCACGGCCTTCCTGCCGGAGGTAGAGAAGGACCCCTCCTTCTCTGGAAATATGTTCAAGGGCGGTGTGGAGTTGGCCTCCGCAGTCGCATCGCCGGGATCCGAAAACATCGCCGGTGAGGCATTCGGAATGAACTCGGACTGCGATTGGTTTTTCGCGATCGATTTCCCCGCAGACGAGCGCGAGATGTTCGCTTTCGTCGGTACTTACGCGATAGAGGTGGCAGTTGAAGTCGCCAAAATCGGTGGGCATTTCGATGACCTCCTCACAGGTCACCAAGCGCTCCGATTTGCGACGATATTCGATGAGTTGGGCGATGGTGCAGGATTTGAGATGGTGCTGCTTTTGGTAGCTACCAAGATCGCCAACCCGTCCCATCGTGCCATCCTCGTGCATGATTTCGCAAATGACTCCGGCAGGAGGTAGTCCGGCAAGGCGGGAGAGGTCGACTGCCGCTTCGGTGTGTCCGGCGCGACGGAGGACACCGGCCTCCATGGCCTGGAGAGGGAAGATGTGTCCGGGTTGTACGAAGTCGCTGGCCTTGGTGTCGTTAGACGCGAGAAGGCGCAAGGTTTGAGCCCGGTCGGCGGCGGAAATGCCGGTGGTGATGCCCTCGGCGGCGTCGATGGAAATAGTGAAGGCTGTTTTTTGGGCCTCGCGGTTTTTTTGCGCCATCGGCGGAAGGTCGAGTTTCTCGGCTTTCTCGGCGAGAATAGGAGCGCAAATCAAGCCCCGGCCATGGTTGGCCATGAAGGCAATCATTTCGGGCGTGGCGAGAGAGGCGGCCCCGATTAAGTCGGCTTCATTTTCCCGTCCCGGGTCGTCGGCCACGATGACCATCCTGCCGGCCTTAAGGTCGGTGATGATTTCTTCAATGGGAGAAAATTCCAATGGGCTCATTTCGAGGGATCATGGCAGCACATCAGGAGCTGCGCAAGGGTAGGGCGTTGCCGGGACGGCGAATTAATCGAGGAGATTCGCGAAGGGATCGGGCTCGATGATGCCGAGGTCGACGAGGAAGTGGTCGGCTGCTCGCAAGGTGAGGTTGTAGTTTCGCTCGTCGGAATTGAAATTGAAGAAGGTGTGTCCGGCATTTCGGAATTCCATGACTTCGCATTTATTGCGTTTGCGGCGGTAGCGCTTCGCAAATTTCACTGATTGTTCGTAGGGGACGACGCGGTCTGCTTTTCCGTGGAAAATAACGCAGGGAGGGAGTGCTTTTTGAGGAAGGTTTTTTCCCGGGCTGAGTGCCTTGCCAATTTTCGGTGTGCTGAATAAGCCGTTGCCCACGCCTCGGGGTGAGGTGTCAGTGATGGGGCAGAAAAGGACCAGAGCTGCGGGTTTGGGATTGGGGAGTTCGTCGTTGGTGTGAGGATGAAGCGTCGCACCGAGGATAGCGTTGGCTCCCGCACTTGCTCCGGCTGCCACGATACGCTCGGCATTCAGTCCCAGTTGATCGGCATGGAGTTTGAAAAACGAGAGGGCCGCCTTGGCGTCCATGATGGCATCTTCGGGTGAGCCGTTGAAGACCGCCTTGTTGCGATACTCCACCGTGATTGCGACCATCCCCCGCGAAGCAAAGTGATGACAGTGTGGGATGAATTGAGTGGCGGCAGAAATATCCCAGAGGCCACCGTGGAAAAAGACGATGGCCGAACACCGGTCGGTTTCGTAATTGAAATTTGGCGGGAAGAAAAAGTGGGCCAGAAGATCGCCGTGCTCCGTTTGATTGTAAATGTAGGTTGTCGCTGTGGAGAGAAGCTCTTTGTTGCGTGCTTCGCCGATCATGGGCGACTTCGGAATGACGTTCATAGGTGTGTGCGGACCGACTTTTTTACTATCGTGGTAAAAGCTTGTTCAAAAGTGCGCACAATTGTCCATAGTTTCCCCGTGAAACTTGCGATTTTAATTATCTTTTGTGCCGTATGGCCAGTTCCAGCGACTGCTCGGGCAAACGACGATGCCAAACTGGTGGTGCATTTGAAGCAGGTCTACAACGCTTGGAGGAATTCCATGATCACTAAGAACCCCGACAACTGGCAGAAATATACCTCTCAGCTGCGGCAGACCAATGTTCGCAATCGCCTGTGGAGCGAGCGGCGCGCTTTTCCGCAAGGTGTTTTCGATGCGCCCGTTTCTCCGCCGAGTATTCAGACTTTAAAAGCGCTGCGAGTCCGGGTGAACAAGAATACCGCCAAGTCAGTTTATTACGGCAAGGTGGATTTTGGTGTCGGTGGGCAGCCAACGGATAATGTTTTCGTTGTGTCATACCTTAAGGAGAGAACGGGTTGGAAATACGATGGGGGAGAGTTCGTGAACTTGAATCTTCTCCCCAAAGTTCGGGAGGAAATTGCCAAGGGAGATTACAAATTTGTCGATTCCAAGGACTTCATTCCAGATGGGATTGTCCCCAAATTGCCTATCGCAATTACCGGAATGGCTAAGTATATCGCAAAGGTGTACGTTTTCTGTCCAGGACGTGAGGTTCGAGTGACGGGCAACAAGGGCATCTCCACTCATTTGTTTCAAAACACCCAAGGAGCTGAAATTCTTATTGGGGGAGCGAGAGATGGTCAAAATACTCTGCAATACACCGTCAAAGATATTCCCGGAGGAGACCCCAAGGCGGTGTTGACGATCCGTCTTTATCTCATGTCCGAGGTGAACGGGAAGAAACCGCTGAAACCACTCGAGTATCAGGTGGAGAATGGCGGGAAGCCGAAAGCCAAGGGGACGATGTCCTTCGTTCTGAATCGTGAAATGGCTCAGTATTTGAAAGGGAAGTAGAGTCGGGGAATTATTT
>Ga0160423_10001258_pt1 | contig 21274 bp, 40 predicted proteins | sample CRUFie14St8metaG_FD_108191 | JGI IMG/M metagenome (GOLD analysis project Ga0160423, IMG submission 108191) | Marine microbial communities from the Costa Rica Dome - CRUD Field 142mm St8 metaG | ecosystem: Environmental > Aquatic > Marine > Oceanic > Photic zone | place: Costa Rica: the Eastern... | reverse complement strand
TTTAATCTCGGCAAGTTCATAAACATGATAATCATATTTTTTGAAACCTTCATAATCGTCATGTTCAAAACGACCGAGTAGTTTACCGCCATATTCATAGACGGGCTCAAAATCACGATGAGACTTATATAGCATTTTTTAATTCTCCCTAGTGTGCTATAAAATTAATGTTGACATTACATCTTAGTAGTTGATCAGTTGTAGTCGTACTACAGTGATCTAAATGTCCTTGAAAGAATACCGCCCGATTAGCGATACTTTCGATTTTAGTACCACATTGAAGCTTTGTATATCCATCATTAGTGTTTACATAATATAAAAGATTATCGATAGGAGAATCTAAATCTGTATGCATAGCATGTTCAATAATTTCTGGTGTTTTATAGTACCAATTGACTCTAGCACGAACAACAGCTTTGACAGCTACATTTTTTAGAATAGGATAACAGATAGGCTCAAAGTGGTCACTTACTGGATGTGGATCTAAATAAAGTGGATTATACCAGTGACCTCCACCATCTGTATCACCTGGATATGCACTATTTTCTGAGAAATACATTGGCACTGTTTGTCCCATTTCTTCTAGTGGCATTTGCTCATGCATAAGCCTTCTATAGATATCTTGATGTTCTTCTTCTGACAAAAAGTTATCTATGATTTTATGTGGTGTTACTTCCATTAAAGTACCTCTCTTTTATCACCTTCGATTTTAAGAACACATTCGCCAGTTGTGAGATTGTCAACCCAACCGACAAACTTACCAGCAAGATGACCAAACTTTTCGTCATCTTCGAGGTGCTTGCCGGCGATGTAGCCACGCTTCATAAACCAGTGAGAGTTTTTACCACGACGGATGACAGGATCGAGGTAGATCGTGTCCCAACCGTGAGGGTCATACTCTTTCTGCATCTTAACAAACTCGGACTCCCAGTTAGAATCTTCGACCTGATAGATGTCAGAGGTAGACTCGATAAGCGAGTCAGATTCAGATGTCACTAAATTCTGAACCTCACGAACATCTGCCATATTGCCAGTTTCGACAATGTAGCGAGAACCGACTTTGGGCTTCCAGCGCATTGTCTCACCATCCCAATCAGAATCATGGGCAGCATAGTTTTCAAGAACAGAAGTTTCAATCACAAAGGCAGACATTATGCAATCTCCATTTCGTTGATCATTTCAGCTACAATCTGCTTTGCACCATCAGCGGTAGCAAAACCTTCTTCGTCAGCAAAGTCCATGGTGCTTTGAAAGAACACACGGTCATTCATGTAGTCGATGTTGTGAGTGTCAAAGATATACTTCAGAGTCTTACCGTTCTTGGCAAGACCGACAAGATTTGCTACACCTTTGTAGACAGCGACAGCACCGTTCTGGGCGTTAAGGAAGATCGTTTCTTTCGTCATGTCTCTCTCTCTTTGCGAATCACTAACTAACTTACATATACTTTATAGCAAGGAGAGAGATATATGTCAACACATTTTTTCAATAAATTTTGAAATAAACATGCCAGATACATTTGGTGCTGTAAGTGTTTGAAATGGTTCACCTTCTGGTAAAACAAAAGTGAACTGAGTGTAGTGATATTTTCTCATAAACCATTCGAGATATGCGACTCGATGCACGTTGTCTAAGTGATTCGCATGAGTCTCTGGTCCATATCCCTTTTGATTCTTGAAGAGATTATCTTCTGACAACTCGTCATCTTCAAGCAAAAAGTCAAATCCCAAACAATACAACTTGTCATGGTTTCTTCGAATAGCCTCGAGCATAGCATTCATGCCAGCATTGCTCCGCCGTCTTTGCGGATTGTACTCTGCACTTTCGTAACACTCATCTTCTGGTGGAAAGATATTTCTTTTATCTTCACCAAAAACTTCATCGTTTGCTTCCATGATCATCTGAAACTGTCTATCGATTGAGATCAGATAATCATAGTTTTTGAACTCACGATATAGAGCATTACATCCAAAAATGGTGCCTTTGCCTACAAGCTTATTCAAATCGACGGGTTTACGACTCGTCCCGTTTCCTATAATAAATGCCGTCTTCATGATCAAAGTCTTCCTCATCCAAATATGCTTGCGCTACATCTTTCAAATGCGTCTTGAAATTCTTAATCGGCTTGCGCTGTTCTTTAATACGCTTGAAGCCACGCTCATCATCGCTCTGGGCAGTCTTCTTATTCTTAGCCATATGAGTGACCTATCTTCCTTTCACCAGTTTTTAGAAATGCTAGGAAATGCTTCTGCTACAAGTTTTCTGGTAAGACCTTTGAATGGCAATTTACCATCTTTCATACCAAGTAGAACTTTTGCATCTCCGGGATCGATGTTTTCCAACATCTCAATAAATAGCTGTTCTCTTCGAATCTGTTTTAAGTTTCTCTGTGTCTCAGAAGGGCCATCAATAAAGAGATAAAGCTTTCTCAACTCTGAGACAAACTGACCTTGTACATCAACACCGTCTACCGCTGGCTTGTATGGCGGATCACCTTCTGGTAAAAGCCATTTTACACCAGGATCATATGTATGACCCAATACGGCTTTCATAGCCGCACTGCTATTCTCTCTAAGTTTAGCAATCTTCTCTTTCTTCGTTTTACACTTTTCGACTTCTGTAAAAATTTCATAGAAAGTCTTTCTCATCAAAAATCTCCAATGCTATCCATAAGATTCTTCAAACGGTGTTTGATAAAGTAATTTAGTAGACCCTTTCTTGGGGGTATCTCATATTTATCATACAAATCATTTACACTGTCTTGAATATGTTGTGGGATCATGTCAAGATTGACTAATGATTCATTGCGCTTGTAATTACGCAACATCATATCGTTACAGAAGTCTTCGGGTTGAAGAGAAATCCATGTATCAAGTTTCTTCGACAAAAGTGGCTTCTGTCTTTGACCAACAACTATCACATTGTCACCAGACAGAAAATTAGGAATGCCGTCGCCTCGATCACCCTTCATAATATGCTCACGCAAGAAGGCTTCTGGATTGTTGATACGGATCCACTTCTTTGTGATGGGTGAGAATTGTTCGACGTTTGCATACTTCTGTAGCTGACCAAAGTCCTTGTCGCCAGACAGAATAAGAATGGGTTCGTCATCGTCTGCTTTCAGTGTTCGACCAAAACGATGGCAGAGAGTACCGATGATATCATCAGCCTCTGCCGTCTCTACTTGAAGAACACGCCAAGGAAAAGTCTCTTTCATCTCGTCACGAATCTTATTCAGAATGGTGAAGATGTTGTTCCAGTCAAGAGGAGACTTTTCACGGTCTGCTTTTCTGTGTGCTTTGTAGTATGGGAAGATTTCTTTGCGCCAGTAATTCTTGTCATCACAACAGATTACAAGGTCGCCATAGTCTTTACTGAACTTTGTTTTGTACAGCCGTAGACTGTTAAGAATCATGTGCCGAAGCATGTCCTCTTCGACAATGTTGTTTCGATTGTTTAGTTGCATCATCAGGTTCGAAATCATTACCTGATTCAAATCTAAGAGTATCATAATCTCTACTCAATTTTTCATCCTATATTATATAGTAAACTATTCGTCCTCGTTTGTCAAGTCTTCAATTCGCTTTTTCATCCAGTTTCGAACAACTACATCTTCATCAGTGTACTGTTCATTCTGCAAAACTTTCATTGTGTCTAGTTCGTTTTGCAGAATACGCTCAATCAACATATCTTCACTAGATGGCATCTGATACTCCTTTGGTACTTTGCCCCAACCAACTGTTCTATCCCATTGTCTCTGGGTATAGTAGTTTCTAGTCTTCTTCGTCGTCGTCATCATCCCAACGTAACATCCTCTCATCAGAGAAATCGTCATCTTCTTCTGTGTCAACAAGTTCGATGGCTTCATCGATTTGATCTTGAAGTGGATGTGATAGTCTCATACTTCGATACATTGCTGATCGAACGGTTTCAATTGTGAAGGCGAAATCTTTCATGAAGTCATCAGTCTCGATTTCAATTCCAGACAGACTGATGTTAGCCAGAAGTTGACTGCAATGATGATCGACCAAAGCATTCACATACTTCTCTTTCGCCATATCGATCTTCTCTTGGACATCTGATAAGGTTTCAGGCTTATAGTCGCTAGGAAACTTTATTATATTTGTCATTACGTCTCCTCTTCGTCGTGATACTCATATTTAGTAGTTTTCGACGGTACGATGACTCGACGGCGGACCTTCTTGTCTGCATCTTTGCCATAGTAACTATCGATCCAATCACCATTTTTGAGATACCACTCACAGTGTCGAATGTAGGCTACAGCATTCGCAACCTTTGCAGGAGCACCTTTCATCTTCATTCGCTCTTGCCTTCGATACTCTGAAAGCAGTTCTTTCTGGTGTTTGATCCAGTCAGTCACAGCCTTTCGAGAGAATGGATGATCATCAGGCAGTGCAAGAACCGAAGCATGTACATTGGCATACTTTGGTGGGTTTGCCTTCTGTCGTTTCTCACGGGCTTTGGCCAAGCGTTCTGCCGCAGCCGCCTTCTGTTCTGGCGTCATTGGCTTGCGCCTGCGCTTTGCTTTTGGTCGTTTGACTGTGAGGTCTTCAAGAATGGATTCTTCAAGTTGTTTACGATTCATCGTGCAAGCTCCCATGTAAAGTCTCTGTCATCTTGTAGGTCAACCCAACGCCAGTCGAACTCACCTCTATCAGTTCGGTCGTTGCTTTCTAGAAGCATACGATCATTACGAACTTCTTTGATCCACCAAATGTCACCATGTTGATGAATGCGATTTTTGCCGTGTCGAGTAGATGCTTTGAGAACTATGCATCTACCCTTATGTAGACAGTGTTTCAAGATATGATCTCCTTTACCAGACAAGAAGAATAGGAAGGGCGATAACAGCGAGGGCACCAAAAGTACCCATCAGAATTTTAACAGCGATCATCATTAAGCTTCTCCAAGCAGGTCATGCATCTGAGTGAAAACGGCATTGTAGGCATTCAGTTCATACGCCCAAGTCTCAAAGAACCGGTCATCGTGACCAGCATCACGCTGGGCATGGTCTTCCCAAAGCTGTTGCACAGCTTCCATAGCGCCGATCAAGGTATCTTGACCAGCATGGCCACGGAGCATGGCACAGGCTTCTTCGAAGCCGAGGTTCATCTGATGAAAAGCGGGAATGCGAAACATGGTCTCTCTCTTTCTTTACGAATCACTCTTATCTCTTACTCTTACATCCTAACAGGAAAAGGGATTATGTCAACCCCTTTTTTTAATTAATTCGTCAATTTTTTCCTCAATGATTTCAAGTCGTTGTAAGATTTGATCGACTTCTTTTGTCAAACGCATGTTGGTATATTCTACATTTACCCCCGGTTTTTGCATTTTTTCTTCTGCGATTCGCTGTTTCATATATTCTTCGTGTCTCATTACATCACTCGCTTTTCTATGTAAACAAAATTTATCACAACCCTAAACGGTTCATCTGTTTGACTCACACTACAATGTTTTAGTTGTCCGTCAAACATGACCATTCTGTTTGCAATGCTTTCTACTTTTGTGCCATTCTCAAACTGTGTCCATCCATTGTTTGTATTGCAATAGAATATCGCAGACTTGTGAGGAAGTCCTTGTGCGTCATGCATATCAACATGATATCCATGCTGTTCATGATTTAATGTTCTAGTCAAAAGATTTGCTTTTATTCTGAGCATTGACAATAAATTTGGTATTTTTGTCAGAATAGGAACTAATAAGTTCATTTGATCAGATTGTGGTGCGCCATCCGCATAAAACATATGATTGAACTGAAAAGAATCTTCATCAGAATTTGTCACGCCATAATTCATAACCCAATTCATTCTCATGTTACTGTTTTCATCAGGATGAAAAATGAAATCTTTCAGTTCTTCAAACTCATGTGGGTCTAAAAAATTGTCAATGACTTCTATGTTCATTTACTCTGTTCCGTAATTATCATTGTATCTGAAATATGAACTATATTTGAATTGACAGTTTAATGAGTATCTATGAGGTTGATTCTTTGGTGGATATGCTTTATGTGAAACATTACTAGGAAATAAAATAAGTCTACCAGCTTTACTTTCAATTTTTTCATCAGCAATGATATTGTATCCATCACAGTCATTAAATGAATAAATGAAAGTCGATAGATACTGACCAGGATCTAATCCAGTAAGAGTTACATCTTGATGAAAATCACAGACAGAATTTCTATTGTAAAGATTGAACACATATCTATCTACATCAAAATTCTCAAAACGTCCAATAGAAGAGTGTCTTTCTAAAGCGCCATTCAGAATAACATCACATAAAATATTGAGACGATTCAGTTTGTGGTCTTCATCTTCATTTGGAAATGATAGCATTGTCATTCCTGCATCATCAACCAATGTGTCCTTTTTAACTGAATGCAATTCGGGTAATGCTTGACGCCATCTATTAACCTGTATAAGGGCTTCGATCATATACTTGTTAAAGTGATCGGGCATAACGTCATCGATTACGTCATAGATCATGACTTCAGAAGTCCTTGAAGAAGACCTGTCCACTCTGCCGATCTTAGATCCCAGTTGTAGAAGTTATCAGTCCAGTTCTTCTGGAAAGCCATTTTTCTCTGCATGTCTTCTGAGTTGTGGTTTTCAATAGAGGCGTTCAAGAAGTTAGCAAAGACATTCGCATGTTGATTCATATCTTCACTAAACTGATACATCGTGGCAAAACCACCAGTTGTTTCTGGTAGAGCGGCGTGATTAGGACACACGACTTGACAGCCTGCAGACATTGCTTCGATAGCAGAGATACAAGATGTCTCGGGCCATATGTTAGGATATGCATAGATGTGTGCTTTCTGTAGTGCTTCACGAACAACACTATTTTCCTGAAAGCCATGATATGTCATATTTGGATGCTCACGAATCTCATCGAACAAACTCAAGTATGGCTTATCTCTATCAGGCCAACCATACGCCTCGAAAGAAGAATATACGTCAAGATGAATCTTATCACCATGCAGTTTAGCCAGTTCTTTCATAGCCGCTACTGCAATGTTTAGTCCACGATGAGGTGTTGTGTGATAGATAAGATTGATTCGATCTTTAGGCTTCTCTGCATACGGAATGGGGTCAATCGCATTTTTCATAACGAATGATTCGTGATACGGAACACCAAGTGCAAGATTGTATGTTTGAAGTTGATAGTTCGACACAAAGATCAGTTTTGCAAAACGCTTTCTTGCTTCTGCATCTTTCAGGTGTTGCGACTCAGGATCATCCCAAGTGTCATGAAGCCATAGAAGATTTGGTCTTTTAGGATCGGTCCACCGAACTCTAGACTTGATAAGATAGAACTGGTCGAGCAAGTCATTGTCTACTCGCTCGTACAGTGCTTTGTTCATCAGTTCAGTGCCACCTTTGGCATCTGTATAGGTGCCGTCTATTGTCGGCCCCATTGAGAACTCGTCATCATCATCTTTCTTCGTATCATCAACAATATTCAGTTTCATACTTTATAGCCTTTCACACTGTCCCAGCGGAATGATCGCCAGCCTTCTTTTTCAATGTCCCAGACAGCAATTACCTCATCAGACTTATTTCGTTTGTCAATCTCTTCTTCGAGGTCTTTCTGTTCTGGTAGATACTGACTATTTAGTGTGCATTTCATTGTCCGTTCTGTGCCATCTTTCTTTGTAAAAGACACTTCAATAATACCTAATGCTAACCCAGAACGAATTTGTTGTTGCTGTCTCATTCTCTCTTCTGCTTCTTCAATTTCAGCATTCATTTGTTCAACTTGTCTGTATGATGGTTTTGCCATTTGCTTCCTCTCTTATGGTACTGGTAAACAATATTGGTATTCGTGTCCAGATGTTTCTTTAGTATTAATTAACAGATGACCGTCACCATCTTCATCTGTGCCATCACTAACATCAAATCCTAGTGTAATTCTATATCCCTCATAGGGCTCATTGACTACGACTTTATGTTCTCTATAACTAGGGCCCAGATACATTCTTCCGACCTTGTTTTCAATATCATAGCCTTCAAATTTTGTGGTTGTGTTTTTCGGATCAATGCTTAAATAACCATGACACAAACTACCATAATGACTATGCCAATCTAGTACTTCTGATGGATCATGAAAGTTCAACCAACCGCTCATCCAAAGTGGTCTGTCATCTCCAACATATTCTCGTATATTTTGTATGACAGTTTTATACAAGATGTAAAATCCATAACTACCACCAGCTACTTGAAATATATTATACTTTCTATATGCTCTTGTCGTATCTTCATCATCAACTGATTCTTGAATAGCTTTATGAAACATATGACACTGTTCTACAAAAGTATCTTTGTTAGCTTCTATAAATTCAATATCCCAAAGTTTATAATCCATTAGAAATACTCCAAATCGAAATCAAAACTTGTACTAATGCGTTCTTCATTGACATAAGTTGGTGTTACTCTGTGTCTTTGATTTGCTGGAAAGACTATGAGTTTGCCTTCTTTTGGAATATATGACACTTCAGATGCACTCAGATTTGTTGGCTGATCACAACATAAAAGCAAAGCATTCTTATAATATTGTTGATCAAAAGTATCAGCTATGACAAGCGCACCATCATCTGTTTCTTCTAAAGATTCAGGAACTTTTATGTAGTATGTTCCAGATAAGAATGCAGGCCCGTGAATATGATCACTATTCGTATTGTCATTAATATTACAGTTGAGCCACATAGCCGACATTTTAAATCTTGCTCTAACTACTCCAAACTCACTCAACATACTGTTTATGTTTTCTTCTACAACATCTCTAAAATCTCTAGTTGTTTCATATTCATCTATGTTGATTAGATTAGACTGCCATCCACCTATATTACTTTGCCTCGCACCAGTCTCATCCAGTTCCCTGATTTTATTGTAAAAGGCTTTCAACCTAGATACATCAAAATCGGGTTCTGAATGAAATACTGGTCTAGGAAACAAGTAATCAAGTTTCATCATTATGCGTTGTCTCCATAAGAGCCTTCACCAAAAAGTGATACCAGATCAGTGTAGCCACCAATATGTGTGCCGTTAGCATAAATCTGAGGAACAGTTTTGTGTCCCTCAGCTTGAAGATATGCCTTCGATAAATCATCTTGACTAATATCGATATAGCGAAACTCTTCTTGTCTGTCATCTAAGAATCGCTTCGCCATACGACAATAACTACAATCTTCTCTTCCGTAAATTACATATGGCATTATATCAGTCCGCAAAGTATTTGTCAAGCACCTCGAGTTGATCTTCGTAGTGTGCAATAGTGTTTAGTTCTTTTTCCATTGCTTCAACGATATCAGAGTGTTCACCGATACCTGCAGGATTTTGCAGATATACTTCGATGTTTGCTTTATGTAGTTCAATGTGTCCAATAGCGTGTTGACGCAGTGCTTTGATGAGTGTTTGCCTCATTTACTTCTCCATTTAGTTTTCTGAGTAAGTAGCCTACTACATTACTCCAATAGTTGTGGGCCCAAGTGCCTCTTTTACAGTTGTTCATTGCTTCCATTGCGGAATCAATGCGCTTCTCAGTCAGTTGAATCGGATGCATCTTCCCTTACCTCTGCCAAACTTTCAAGCATACCACTGATATCATCATCTTGAATTTCATACAGTCTATCGTAAGTAGGCTCCCAGTCTTCAGGTTCTTCGGCACCCTCTTCTTCTTCATCCCAATAGAACTTCAATTCTAAATTATCATAACTATCACTGTCCCAATATTCTTCATCATACATTTCACCATTAGCGTAGACGGCAGAGCCAAAGAAGTTTGGCATCTCGTCATCATATCTAATAGTCATGACCACATTAGGATCAATCTTACATGCTTCTTGATGAATACGCAAAAACAGCGCATCAGGATATCCCCATGCGGATTCAAAGTGCATCGAGTCATCACCTACGTCAATAAAGTGACACCACTTTGCACCAATATTATCTACCCACCATGCACGGGTATCTCTATCTTCTGTATCATCCCATGTATCGAACAGTTCGTAGACAGGCTTTAAATATTCCCAACTATCTTTGGGTCGCTCTTCTTCAGGAATGATTGCTCTATCACATAGACCGTGAAACCATTTGAGTACTTCCATGCTACCTGAGTGAAGTGTCAGTGTGCTACTTACATGATTTGCCATTATCTACTCCTCGTGAATGGCGGAGAGTGAGAGATTCGAACTCTCGAAAGTTTTTCAACTTTGCCGGTTTTCAAGACCGGTGCATTCAACCGCTCTGCCAACTCTCCATATTGGCGACTTCGGCAGGACTCGAACCTGCAACCTACAGATTAGAAGTCTGTTGCTCTATCCAGTTGAGCTACGAAGCCATGTAACTAAAAACTCATGTAGTAAACTAAACATCTCCCAATCATTCTTTGCGAGAAGTGCTAGTACTACTATTCCTATAATCCATTTATGCATCTTACAGAGCCCAAACCAGATAGTACATTACTACAGCGATGCCTGTAAAGACACCACAGAGAAACCACATGAATCCAGTCATTTATTTATCTCCAAGTTAGGATCAGAGAGGGCAACTTCAATCCCACACCATACTGATGGAACTTTCACTGTGGGCCAACCAACCTTAATGCCCTCTCTGATTTACGAATCACTTTAACAAAAAAAGAGGGCCATGTCAAGCCCTCTTTTGATTTTTTTCTGACAAATAGTCATTTTCTTCCTGTGTATACGGCCACATGATATATCTCCCTAGAATAACCCAGTTTTTTTCTGCCCATATGTGAGTTGTCGCTGACGACGCTCCAAGTCAACAAGGTCAACAGACTTAGCAAGCCAAGCTTCTTCAGCTTTTCGTTGATAGTCAAGGGGATCGACCCGAAATAATTCAAAGAGTTTAGCAAGCATTAGATATCCTCCAATAGCTTCTTGAGTTTCTTCTTAGACTTACCAAGTGCTTTTGCTTTGGCTACTGCATCTTTGTTATGTGTATCTTCACCAACAACGACAAGACCGATCATGCCCATGCCTTTGTGTGGTGTACACCAGTAGTAGTATACGCCTGGTACTGTGAACTCAATTGTCACTTCTTTACTATTCTTCGACTTCTTCGGAATATCGAAACCTTCGGGTGCGGCAATGATTTCTACATTGTGACCCTTATCTGTCGGTACCCATGTGATAGATTCGCCTACAGCAATATGAGCAATCTCTTCACTATAGATCATCTTGTTGCCATCTGCATCTTTGTTCAGCATTTCGATTGTCATTGCGTTAGCAGTGCCAACAGCGAACATGATAGCAAATGCGGTTAGATAAAATGCAAGTGTTTTCATTATTTTGTCTCCATCTCAAGTCTTAACTTTTCAGCCAAAAGTTGCTTTGCTTCTTCGTGTTTACCCATGCGTGAAAGTTCGGCAGCGGCTCTTGCATAGCCTACTGTCATAAAGAACCTATCGACGCTCTTAAAAAAATTGTCTAGCGGATTTACGATATATGTTAGTGCTAGTTCGGACAAGTTATATTCTCCCTTAAACTTCTCTTGATTGTGGAAAGCGACCCTTCATTTCATAAAATGTTTTCGCCCACTGCCAGTTTTGGCCATATTCAGTGCGGACATAAATGTCCAGTTCTCTCTCGCTGATATTGTCATAACGAGAAAAAGCATTAGCAAGCGCACTAGCGCAAGCAAAGACGACGCCTCGTGCCATCTTCTTCTCCTGTAAAATAAGATATATGAAAAAGTGCCGACAAAGTTTCTGCCAGCACTTGTATATATAAAAAGTCAGTATTGTTGACTTAATAGTCGCATTTCGAGTCTAATATAATTTCTGGAAGGTTTCTATCTTGTTAGCATCATAACAAATCTTATTGATAAACCAGTTATAAAATTTCGCATATTTTTCGACCATATTTTTTTTATCAATTGCGACAATTTTTTTATAGGTTTCGTTGAGATTGTTGATATCCCCTAAGATAACAGCATCATTATACTCTGCATCACCGAAACGAACTACAGGAACTTCATGACACATTGATTCCATGCCAGTGCCAGAGTTGATCACATAGACTGCTTTCGCTTTTGGAATGACATTGTGAATGTTTGCATGATCGATCCACATGACTTTTCTGTGACCCTTTGTGATGTCTTTCAGTGGCTTCATGCTCTCAGGATTCATAGGATGACTCTTGAAGACAACAGCATGGTCGTTTTCAGTAGACCATTTGCATAGTGCTTCAACAAGATCAGGCATCTTTACTTTGCTATGCCACTTGATAGTCTCATCATGAGGAATCTGTAATGGGCAGAAAATAAACTCTTCACCACAGAAGAATGAATCATCATTCGGTTGCTCGTACTTACTATGACCAAGCTTTACACGATCCTGAAAGTTAGCAAATGTTTGGCCATTATCATCAGGCTCACTATCAAAGTCTTCGCCCACAAAAGAGCCGCCGCCTGCCCAGCCAATATCATCAATTGTAAACATCCACGGCACAACAGTTTGCATATAGTATCGACATTCAGTACCACCACCAAAGTTATGCTTCTCAACATGAGGAATGTATGCTACATCAGGTTGATACTTTTCTACAAGACTCTTATTAAACTGATATCTCTGAGCCTCAACAAGCACTACCTTGTCACCCCTTTCTTTGTGATATCTGTGCAGTGTATCTACAAACAAAGCCCACCATTCACGAATCTCTGGTAGATTTTTGTTTGCAATCTCTAGACCAAAGTTCTTGAAAGGTAAGTCTAGTCGAGGTTTCAAAATCAATACTTTAGTCATGCCCAACACCTCGTAGTCGCTGTAGGTAAACGATTGAACTCATTCTTCTTCTGAACATATACAGGATTATCATACTTTCTTGGACCTTTGCCAGTCCAGATAGTCGTGCCTTCTTTGAACTCCCAGTCCATAAACTGCGAATCAAATCTCTCAAGTTCAGACTGATCTACTCTTGCAAATGATTCTGATAGAGCGATTTGATCAAGAAACCAATCCCACGGTCCTTTTTGAATACGCTCTACAACAGCATTAGCAAGTGGGATTGCTCTTTCATCCATATATACAGCACCAGCCGCTACTCTTGTTCCCGCTTGTTCCCAACCAGATGTGCCAGGAATAGGCTCTCGAGGAAAGAAGCCGGCGGCCTTTTCGGGCCATGCAAAGTCTTTCATAACCATACAGTCAATGTCGAGGGTCATGACTTTCTTTGCATGTTGTAGAAGAAGAGGCAGAACAAGAAATCTAAGACATGCATAGTATGTTCTTTGACCTGCACCCATCTCTTCTCTTTCGTTGTATGAGAATGTACATCTAACATCAGTATCTGTATTCAGAATATTAGCGATGTCAAATGTGTCTTGATTGGGTTCTGTGATATGCACATGAACATCTTTGCCTACATCGTTACATGAGTAGACGAAAGATGGTCCATGTTCTTTGAAGTAGTTGAAGTCACAAGCCGCAAAGACGATTGGACTTGTTGGAACTTCACCATAAAATTTTGTCATTTTCCAATAATTCCATAATTAACGCCACGATTGATAGCGTAATCTTCAATATTGTATCCTGCAGCCTCAGCATCTGCATATGTCTTATGATACAGTTCTACAAGATCAGGACGTGGATGATCTTTTACTTCACCAGTAAACCAAGCAGGCTGCCAAGGCTGTGTGGGCATGTGTGTATAGTGCAGATGCCAGATTTCGTCTGTATCACCATCATGACTATTCCAGCGTGGGTCGAGATCACCAACTAGATTGTTCTGAATGAACAACTGAATGTACTGATGATGGGCTGACTCTACATGCTTCCATTCATTCACAGACTGCATGTTGCCAGCAAACTTTTCATTGTCAAACAGAATGACGCAAAACTCTTTACCACCAAAACGCTTGCCGTCTCTTGCAAGCATCCACTTATTGTCTGGGATCGGCAAATCAAAAAGTTCACCGATGTCTCTCATGTTGATCATATCTACATCTGTGTAGATAGCACGACCTTTAAAACCGCAACGCTCGGGAATACCCCAACGAAATCCACTGAATGGTGTTGACCAGTGCTTGTCTGCCCAACCATGCCAATATGAGTCTGCGTCATTTGATTTACGCATCCACTCAATCTCAATCTCTCTGTCAGTATTGTTTCTTAGAGAGTACTCATAAGCCATCTCAATTTTGGCATCTTCGCCGTTTGAAGAAGTGCCAATAAACAGCTTAATGGGATCAGAACTCATAACTAAACTCCTGTATCTCTTCTGAGAATAAATTTTCTGTAATCTGTCTTGTCGTATCTGTGTGTAATTCTTTGTAATCTTTTACTTTTCTAATGCCTGATTTTAACTTAGTATCACCCACTTTGTCAAGTGTAATGTGAATGCCTCTGTGTTCTTTAAGCCAAAGATACAGTTCGTGCATAGATTCATAATGAAACACTCTAAGTGTAGTTGGCAGTTTGCCATTTAAAGTATACAGAGACCAGTCTTGAGGCAGAAGATTGCATGTCTTCATATATGTTTCAAAATCCATATTCCCAAACTGTTGCTCTTTGATCTTTTGGTGCCAGTAGTAACTGCTTACAACTTTGTCATATGGATTTCTTTCGAGTGTAAGAATATTGTAGTCGCAGCCATCAGGAAAATACTTACGCATAATATCAGTCAAAGAGATATGGCCATTTTGATTGATTGCCATATTCAATGCTGGTGTTTCATCTCTAATAGATCCCGTACAAAGATCAGTCTTACCCAAGTAAGGCAAGACTAACTTTTCGAATGTAGAGCCCGCAGTCTTACGAGTCTTTACAAAGATGAATTTATGGTAGTGTGAGATAATCATTGTGTGACAATCACTGTTCCTGACTGAAACCAGTTGCGACATAGTGGTGCAACTTTTCTATCATTCTTGTCCATCCACTCATGAAGTGCTTTCCACTCATGATCTTTCCATGTCGTGTAGTAAACTCTTGACAGTTCTGTAGGCGATGCTTCATGAAACACATAGCGCCAGCATGAAAGTTCATCAAAGCGAATGATACACCCAGGCTTGATATAGTCGTTTAGATATTCAAAGATGGTGACAGCAGAAGAATAGATATCACTATCAACGTGAAGAAAAGATATGCTCTCACTGCTCGGTTCGGGTCGTACATAGCCATGCTCCGCTTTTGATTTCAACCATTCTGGAAGAGAGTCATTAAAGAAACCCTTCACAAGTTCTACATTATCAGTTACTTCTGGCATTTCACCTTTGCGATCAAATGCATCTGTGCCGACAACCTTTTGTCCCATGTCCCATGATTCAGGTAAGCCCTCAAACGAATCAAAGCCAACAAACTCTAAGTCTGGTCTGATTGTAGCGAGACAGTTGATCGTTGATCCTGTGTGAACGCCAAACTCCAGATTCCAGCCAGTGTCGCTGATCATTGGGCCAAGCCAGTCTAGTTCACGAAAGCGGGCTTGCATCGTGTCACCATCACCAGCGAGATATGGGAATTTTTTTACTTTTTCAAAGTCTGAAATCTTCATTATAATTTCGCCCTTCAACTATGTGTTCCGCTTTGCGGTACCACTTACCATTGATATTGTCATTGTAATATTTAGTGTCTTCTAAAACATTCGCAAGAAATTGTTGTTTAACTTCTTCATAGTTTACATCACCTTTAGTCGTATGTAAAGACAAAATTACTCTTTCGAAATTATTTTTTTCAGTGGCCACAACATCAGCCAGCAAGTCTCTACTACTTCCATAATAACTCTTCCAATCAGACTCTTTGCGAATGCGTTTCGTCTTGCCTGGCGTCTTGCGTAGTGAGTAGAAATACTTTCTGCCGATGTAGCGTCGGCCATCATCTTTCCTAATGATGACATATACAAACCCTACATACTTCTGTATGTCTTCTGAATTGAATGGTTTACCGTTGAAAGTCCAAGGATTTTCGTAATCAGTCTCTGTAGTCTTCAAAATCTAACTCATCATACTCATCGTCAATATCGGAGTATTCGTCATCGATATCTTCTATATCAATATCAGATCCACAAAAAGGACAGTAAACTGGTTCGTTCTTTTCATCCTCATCAACAGCGATTTCATACACCGCTCCGCAAGAATCGCATTCTAGTTCGTAAACTGTTTCTTCTTCTAGATTCACAATACCCCTCCTGTGTGGTCGAGAGTATTTAGCGATTTTTATTTCTTCAGTTTATGACAATCCTCTTCCTCTAATAAATTCCAGTTTTGTACTTCTTGTACTGGTAGTGTCTTATATGATGAGATTGATGCAATCATCACCTCATCTGCTCCTGTGTCTACTACGATCCACTCTTTTTGTCCTGTACTTGACTTCAGCACATGACCAGGTCTGAGAACCGTGTGTAAAACTTTCTTCATAGGATTTCCTTCGTTGTTGACATTTGTCCATAATCAACATTTTATCTTCATCAAGTATTATTAGCCAGTCACGAATTTCACTTTGCGTGCGAAAGCACCCCACACAATATGAGGTGCTTTCATTTTTTTCTAGTGTGCAGATTTTAATGCACGGTGTTAGATTTCGCAAGCGCCTGCCACACAAGCAAGTTCTTGTGCGCCTTCTGTCATATCAGACTGTTCGTACTGTGACAGCATTGCCCAATCAACATTTGTCGGCATCTTTTCAATTTCTTCTTCATAAGTTGTAGCATCGATGTCTTGATATGGTGCTTGCTTATACACATGCTCAGAGAACGGCAAGAATGATACGCCTGACATCCACTCAAAGTTCTCATAGACCCATGCACCAACTTCGATCCACTCATGCTCTTTGACAGAGATAGTGACTGAAGGCTTATGTTCACACCATGCTTTCTGATATGTGAGCCAAAGTTCTAGCTGTTCGATAGCTGTCATATCAGTACGCATCACAGCATTTTTTGGTGCTTTCATCGGGAACGAGAACACAAAAGTATGCTCTGGCTTCATTACATCATCTTCGACTGGAAAGCCAGCATCTTTCATGAAGGCAGCCAGCGGGTCTTTCTTGTCTGCACGAACAGTACGAATGTAGTACGGGTTATGACGAGCATGAATACCAGACGCTGAATCAACCAACTGCGACACTGTACCAGAAGGCTTTACGCAAGTGATAGCCGCTGATTGTGGAATGCCAAGCTTTGTCGACCACTCTTCGTTTGTCTTGACCGCAACTTCTTTCAGTTCAGCAAGTCTTGCTTCTAGACCTTCGTCTGTACCGTTTGTAAGTGTGCTGTCCATGATGCCTGTTAGAGATACACCAAGTAGACGCTCTTCTTTTGTATTCTTTGTCCAAGAATTTGACAGATACTTGAAGTTTGTCAATGTAGACTGAAACGTGCCTAGAATTGTAGCGAGACGTACTTTCTCTTTCAGTGTAGCCATCGTGTCTGTTGAACGAATGACAACCTCAGAAAGGTTACAGAACTGCTTGCTTCTTAGGATGATTTCGGAGCAGGGATTCGTGCCGAAATCCCAGTCTGATTCTCGTCTACCGTTACGACTAGCCTGTTTTTGGGCAGACTCACGGTTGAAGATGCCCCGTTCTCCAGACTTCGAGTCGTAAAGGGCTTTCCATTCGTCCATGAAGATGCCGATTTCTGGCTTTTCTGAGTAACACGCTGAATTGTTTGCGAGGGCTCTTTGTGCATTGTCTTCCCACCATTGTCCTGATTTTGCCGCTCTCATGCGGTCGTCGCTAAGATTTGAAAGAGAGATAAGTGCAGAACGACGAACACCGCCGACAACAACAATCTCTGCAATCTTACATACGAGGTCATGACATTCAAGTGATGACAGTTTACGACCTGCGGCATGTTTAAAGATATTTACTGCAAAACGGAACAGTTGATCTAGCGGCTCTGGACCAGATGCACGACCACCAAAAGTCTTGAGAGGAGCACCAGCAGGTCGAATCTTAGAAAGGTCCCAGTTTGGAATCTGACCTGCATAAAGAAGATGAATCAATTCTTTGAGTGACTTTGCCCAGCCAAGTTTGCTATCAGGCACAACAATAGTTGTATCTGTGGGATGCAATTCATCTGCAACAGAAGGAAGTTTCGATACGTCTTGACGCTCAACAGAGAATCCAACACCAGTGCCATTCATGAGAATATAAAGAATTTCATCAAATGCACGAGGCGAATCAACTGCAATATAAGAACAGTTATAGCCTGCGATATTCTCACGCTTGAGTGCTTCACCAGCGGTCATAAGACAACGCATCGACGGCATGATACCAAGACCAAGAACAGCTTGCTCTAGTTCGTTTCTTTCTTCTACCGTAAGTTCATAATCACACTGCGTTTCTAGTTGTTCTTCAAAGAAGTTGAAGTAACGACTTACAGTTTCATCCCAAGTTTCACGACGACCAAGTTCTGGTTGCCAGCGGCTGTATCTTGATAGATGAATAAAAGACTGATATTCTGTTGGTAGAAGATTATTCATAGCTTACTCCTGTTAGGTTTTCCCACGAAACTGGGAACTTCTTTTGTGCTTTTTCGCTAATTTGATTTGCAATAATTCTTGTTTCTGCTTGAGTATCATCCTTACATCTAAGATTGCACACTCTCGCAAAGGCATATAAAGTTCCACTCCAATACCACTCAGTCATCATATTTTGTGGAAGCACCATTCTTGCCATCTCTGGTGCTACATTACTATTCAGCAGATTCTGATAAGTCTCTTTACAAAACTGCATGGCGCCTGATACATCGTATTCGATTGTTTCATCACTGCTACCTTGCTTCTTATTTTCTGCTTTGAGTCTCCACTCTTTTGGAATGTAAAATTCTGGTTCGTCATCTACATATCTACGACTCACTTCGTTCCATACAAGACCGACTTGATGCTTCACTAGTTGTCGAGCAACAAAGACAGGTGCTTTGATATGAAACTGCAAAGAGCCATGACCAAAGGGCGACCAATGATTGTGTTCAGCTAGATACTTGACTAGTTTCTTATCTCTATCCGATAGATCAGTCGGATTATCTGGATTCGTGGGAACATTTCTGCCCCATGTAGATTGTTTAGCAAATGAAACTCTAGCGGCGTTTACGATTGTCAAATCTGTGCCCATGCTATCAATCAATGTTACTTTCATACTTTTCTCCACTCTGCGAGTTTGACCTTCGCCTTAAGATTTTCAAATGTGTTATCATTTATAATTTTCAAAATCTCTGAAATGCTCATTCCAGCTAGTATCATATCATTAATATCTTTTTCTTGTAAAAAACTCGGCCAAATGCATACCGAGTGACCAGCAGAAATATTTTTTGCAATCTTACTCAATATCTGCTTACTTCTAGGCTCATTATCGTATATATACACAACATCTTGTAGACCTAAAGATTTCATATCTGACCCAGCCATAGCTAGACTATTGGGTAAAAACATACTATCGATAGGGCCCTCTGTCACATAAACTTTCTTTCTCTTGTCTACTTCTTCAAGGCCATAGACTTTGATCACATCTTCATTCAGCATGATAGTTATATATTTGACTGCACTTTTGCCAAATGCTCTGCCTTGAAAGCCAATCAGATTTTCATACTCATCAAAGAAAGGAATGATAAGTCGAGGCTCATCATACTTCTCATTAAGTTTGTTAGGCACAATACTATTCACCCACTTTGCAAACTTAGGTGCGTAGAATAGCTTACGATGATACTCTAACGGAATCTTTCTCTTCTCAACATATAGTTTTGCTGGATGATCAAACGCCAACTGCGAAATCTTTTTGAGCGTTTTAAGAGGTGTATTTGTGTGATATTTTCTACTACTGAATTGTATGCCAGTCTTACCCTGATTACGCTGTACGGGCTTCCTACCGCTATCCACAAAGCGTTCAGTACGGTACTCTCGGTGTAACTCACTGTTTACATGAGATAAAAGTTTGTCGATGTTTGCGCTAGTGCCGCAGTTGTGACACTTGTACAAATACGCACCCTCAACAAGAAACACATAGCCTCTTGCTTTGAGTTTGTTCTTCTCACTGTCGCCACAGAACGGACAGCGAAAGTTGAATAGATTGTTGTCTTTTCGCTTGAACTGCGAAAGTTGACCTGACAATATATTCAGGTACTTTAGATCAATGTAGTTGCTCATAATGTAGATGATTTTAGTGGGAAAGTATTAGAATGTCAAGACAAAATGTTTGAGATTTTATCAATGCCACCAGATAGAATGAAACCAATAACGATTGCGGCGCCGATGAGTGTCCACTTCCAACGCTCAAGAGAAGATACTCTTTGATCCATGCGCTTGTTCACTTCTAATTGTTCTTTACGAATCTCTTTCATTTCTGCAAGAAGTTCGTCCTTCATGTCAGATATACGCTTATGCAATAATTCATGCTCCTGCTTCGACTCTTTTCTCAAGTCGTTTATGTAATCAAAGATTTGATCATTGTCCATCTTTGTTTTCCAGTTCAACTATTCTAGCTTCTAGTTCGTCTATCTTTTTTGTGACATAAGGATACTTCTTACGCCAAGCATCTGTTGGCTGTTCAAACCACGTCAGTCCCCATCTATCTACAAGATAGTCTAGAAACTGATCTAACTTAGCATAACACCAAAGGCCCGCTCTTGTATCTTTAAAATATGCGAGAAAGGCAGCACCAATTAAAGATCCTAGAATGGCAGTGTATATCCATAGAGTGTCGTCAAAAAGTCTCTCAAGCATTATTTATTCTTTTCGATATGTTTGACATAGTAGCCCATGCCGTGATCATATGCACCATCAAATGGTTGTCTCTTTTGAAATGCTCTCCAACGTCCTCTCCACTTGTCTTTGATTCTCTGCCAAAGAGTTAATTTTCTAATATTACCATAATGATTGATATATGTCAAGTCTCCATGATGACGATAGAACATAAATGCTGGCGGCACAGAAGTCACAATGTCATTGTTGTTGACAAATCTAAAATGTGGTGTTTTGATATTCTTTACAAAACTTCTAGTGCCTGCTCTGGGTGAGCCAAAAGTGAAAAGAGATTCTACTTTTGTAAACTCTTCGAATCTTGAAGTTGCAATAGTTGCCATTGCCGCACCAAGAGAATGGCCTGTGATGTAGAACTTCTTGTCTTTGTGCTTACCATGATGCTCTGTCACGTTCTGCCACAGTTTGTCAAGTTCGCCCATGAAACCAGAGTGAACAAGACCGTGTGTCATTGCACCACGTGGTATTGCATTTAAGTCTGCTAGAATATCACCAATCTCTGATGGCTCTGTGCCTCTGAAACATAGAGCATATTCATCATC
>Ga0160423_10001257_pt1 | contig 21275 bp, 53 predicted proteins | sample CRUFie14St8metaG_FD_108191 | JGI IMG/M metagenome (GOLD analysis project Ga0160423, IMG submission 108191) | Marine microbial communities from the Costa Rica Dome - CRUD Field 142mm St8 metaG | ecosystem: Environmental > Aquatic > Marine > Oceanic > Photic zone | place: Costa Rica: the Eastern... | reverse complement strand
TTCTGCTCAAACTTGTCATTTCTCTTGCTCTTGAATCAAGCATATTATAAAATCCTAATTCTTGGACTGCTACATATTGTGCAAATTCCTCTTTTGATACTATTGTATCTGTTTTTACGTTTTTCATATATATATTATTTATTAGTTTACAATTAATTCTGCCAAATCTAATTCTTGCTTATAAATTACAAGATAGTAACTATTGCCCTCCTTATCTTCCAATCTATAATCATCAAGTGTCCATTCATCATCCGACTTTCCTAAAGTAGATTTAATTTCAAGTCCTTGTGCTATTGCTACTTTTCTACACCATTCTCTTGCTTTTTCTTCTGTTGCAAAGATTTGAGCAAAGGGAGTTACATTTTTTTCTACTCCTTTAAATAAGACATTAAATACATCCATAATTACTATTTTAATAGATTAAACTGATTCCAAAAGTATAACAAAAAACCAATAAAACAAATTTTTTTTGAAAAAAAGTAAAATTTATTTGTTTTTTACCAAAACATCCTTATATTTGTAATGAATTTAAAAACAGAGAAACAATGGAGAAATTAAAAAATATAAATTCTTTAATTAAAGAAATTAAAAAATCAATCAATTTAGAAATTGAAAAACGAAACAAAATTTTATCTGAAATTGATAACGATTTTAGTAAAAAATCTATAAAGTTATTAGATGAAATAGATTTATTTCAAGATTTAAAAGATATAATTTAAAAACAGAGAAATTATGCCACATTTTATAGAACTTCCCTCATTTTGTACTGCAACAGAGCAGTTTAATGGATATGTAACTATTAATTTAGACCTCGTTACACAAATTATTCCTTGTGAAAAAAGTAGTGTTATTGTTCCTCGTTGTAAAATTGAGCAATATAGTACGTATATTACTTATATTAATATGGATTATGGGTCATTATCTAAAATCATAATGAAAATTACTAATTCACGAGAAAAAAATAGTAAGGTAACTTCAGATGACAACTGAATAGTCTTTTATTCATAGACGAAGGTGGGGTCGTTCCCATAATGGATAAACCTCAATAGTAGTTAAATCTACACGAGTGTTCAGGATAGGTGCGAGGCGTTGAAACTGATGTCGCAAGGCATAGGGAAGCCGTACTTGAGATAGCACCCACTCGATTGAGGTTTTTTTATTTTAAAAACTTTTGTATTTCTTTTTTAGCAAATAATCTTTTAGCTATTCTTTCTCCTGCTTTATTATCTGATGGATAATGCACCCCTAATAAAATTCTTGATTCAGAAATCTTCTCTGACATTTTACGCAGTTCAAAAGCCTTTTCAGGATAATGGTCGGTAATTAACAAACTTAAAAACTTGCCTTGTGTAGAGTGTCCACTTGGAAATGATGGAGTTTGTCCACTAAAAGTTTCAAAAGGATGTAAATTTTGTTTTGAATACCAAGCTACTTGATAAGGTCTTGGTCTTTGATAGTGGTCTTTTAATTGCATTATTAATCCTCCTAATTCTTCTCCTATTTTAACTAAATAGTTTATATATTCTTTATCGGAGGGAATACCTATTCTTTTTAAATTTTTTTCTAAAACAGAAGTCAAATCACTATCACATTGAAAAATAAATTTTTTAATATTTGCTTTATTAGATGAATTTTCTAATGACTGCATTTTGTCAATAATTATTTGTATTTCCTCTGTGGTATCTGAATAATTAGGTATCTCCATATTTGAAAACTCATCAAAACATTTTGTAAAAATGTTATTCATTTTCAAAAATTTTAAACTTTCTATTGGGATATTCCCATATACTAAATCTTTCATATAACAAATTTACAAAAAAAAAGAGGGGTTTACATACCCCTCTAATTTCAAAGAAAAGCTAACATAATTGATTGAGCATACCAATTTAGTTCATAAAGAACAACACTTTTCTTTTAGTTCTTAAATAAAGAGATACAAATATACGAAAAAATACATTACATAGTTTTTAAATAAAAAAACCAAAAATATTTGTGTTATTAAAAATATAATTGTTATTATTGCAATAATAATTTATAAAATACAAGATTTTGTCAGATAGAGATGATTTATATTGGGATTGTGATGATTGTGATAAAAAATTTACTTTAGGGAATGGTTTTATAGGAAGTATAAACGATTTCCCTTATCAAATGAAAAAAGAAGATATTAATGATGATTCGTTTGAGGGTTTAGGGGAATGTCATCCATTTATGAGTTTTGTTCAATTATGTGAGATTTGTATGAAAAAAAAATATAAAAACTTTAAAGATGGAAAAAAAATTTAGTGATGATTATTTCACTTACATAGTTGTAAGTTATTTTGATGAGTTAGATATATATTCTTCAATTACTGATGTTCCATATTATCTTACTACTCCAAATGAATTTACTGATGTAAAACAAATGACTGACTACATCAAAGAACTAAAAGATATTGGCAAAGATGGTATGGGAAAATTTTTATATATGGCTATCATCCAACCAATAAGCCAAAGTTGTAGATATACAAATAAACATACTTTTAATTTAAATTAAAATGGAGAATAAATTTATAATGTTATATGTGAGTAAAAAAGATAGTGAAAACTTACTCAAAGATGCTATTGATAATCAAGGTATTGAAAGAGGTTTAATGGTAAGAGATTCAATTCCTAAAGACTTACTAAAACATTTTGAAAATGTTTATAACAGAGGTTATTTTCCTGTGGGAATGGTTGTAGATAAAAATGACCCTTTTAATATGGAATTTTTATTTCATAGACACCCCAAACAAACTGATAAAATGAAATTAGTAGAGTTGAAAACTAAAAACCCTTATGAATTATGATTTTAAATAAAAGTATAACTACAATGAAACATCACGTTGTTTTTGATGTAGCTGATTTAGGCGAAGATGATATAAATAATTTTTGCGTAACTGATTATAATAATGGAGATTGGGAAGAACATACTTTTATCATTTTCGATAAGTTTAAAGACAAAAACAAAGTAATGATTGATATGGGAGGTTGGTTAGGAATAACCCCTCTTTATTGTTCTGAAAATTTTAAGCACGTTTTAGCTTTTGAGTGTGATTCAGAGGCATTAATGCGTTTTAAGTCAAATTTAGAAGTAAATCCATTAATTAAAAATATAAGCATTTGTGATAAAGCTATATGGAATTATAATGGTAGTGCAGATTTTGGCTCAAAAACAAATGGCAAATTTGGAGATAGTGAAAGTAGTATGTTATTTAATTCAAATAAAAACACTCTACAAGTATCAACTATAACATTTCTTACTGCTATGAATTTTTATAAAATATCATTAAAAGATATAGGTTTTATTAAAATGGATATAGAGGGAGGAGAAAAAGTAGTTATTGAAGATATGCAACCATTTTTAGAAACTTATAAGCCTACTTTATACTTATCTATTCATCATCATTTATTAAGTAAGAATGATATTGCAAATATGCTTGATATATTATTTGACATTTATTCTGATGTAAAAGTCTATAATAAAATGGGTCATACTTTTGATGTAGATAAAAGAAGAATTTTAGATAGTCAATTATTGGATTGTGTATTTACAAATAAGCAGTTATGAAAAAAGAGCAAGAAGAAGAACAAGACGAATGTTATGGATGTAAAGAGGTTTTTTTAGCTACTCAATTAGAGTATGGATATGAAAGTCATTTATATTGTGATGAGTGCCACGAATCTACTTGTTCTAATTGTGGAGAGTATATGAATGAAGAAGATGGTAGATATTGCTCAAGAGAGTGTTATAATGAAGATATGGCTGATTTATGTAGAGATTAATTAATAAAATAAATAAAATGCAAGAAATAATAAATAACCCTTTAACAATTTTAGTAGCAACTATATTAGTTGGTTTGTTAGTTTTTAGATTTCAAAGAGAACAAAAAAGAAAAAAAGAAAAATATTTTGGAGGCTCTACTAATTCTCATAAGTCAAGAAGATATTTAGAAATAGAAACTCTTAAAAATAGAATTGATAAGTTAGAAGTTGATGTAGCTTATATGAAAGACTTTACCATTAAAAAGGAAGTTGAAAATAAAAAACCATCTACTCCTATAAACCAAAAAGTAGAACTAAAAAGTGATTTAGTTAATCTTATAAAAAAAGGTAAATATAGTAAAGGCAAAAAATTTACTGAAAATGTTATAAAAGCTGAAATCGAAAGAAAATGTAGTGATGTTCATACTTTAAGTGCAGAGCAGTATCAAAAAGAATACAATAAAGCATATAAGAGGCTTTGGGCAAGAAAAAAATATAATCAATTAAAATAATAAAATATGTATCATATAAAACCTTATTTAAAAGACAAAGGGTATAACTTAACCAAGTTAGCAGAAAAATTAGATATGTCTTTTCAAAAATTCGACCATCACATTAAACCTAAAGATGATTTGTCGTACAACTTTGTAAAAAAATTATCATCTGTGCTTGATTTAGAAATGGAAAACTTTATAGAAAATGTTACACAACAAGTCAATGAGGCTAAATCAGAGGAAACCACCTCTAATTAAGCGAAAAAATAAAAAGTCTGTTACGCAGAGAGAAAATCTAACTTCACTACATTTAGTTGAGTTTAAAAACTTCTGTGTTCAATGTTTAAATAGCTTGAGAATAGAAAAAGGCTTTAAAGTCATTGATGTAAGTAAACTTGAAAATATTGTTTACTCTCCTACTGCTGATGTTATCTATATTTATATTAAAGATAAAACGACTGCTAATTTTTTAATGGAAACTTTAAATCATTGGTTTTGTCATACAGACCCTCACTTTAAAGGAAGTGTAATGGATGAAGTTACAAAGCATAACACTTATATAATTGAATTAAATTATATGAATAAAGAAACCATACAATCAAACAAACAAAACAATTTAACAAAAATAATAGTATGATACAAACATTAAATAACATTTTAAATAAAATATTTATAGGAATTAAATATATCGTATATCTTTTGTCTATCATTCTTTTTATTATGCTTTATCCCTTATTAATAACCTTGCATAAATGGAAAAAAAGAACTTTTAGTCATCCAAATATTATTATGTTTTATTGGGTATGCTATATTGAAAGAATGTTTAATAAAGTTATTTTTTAAAATAAATAGTTGTATTTCAAAATAAAATAACTATATTTGATTAACATAAAATTGAGCAGTTATGATACCAACATTTGAAGAACATACTTTACCCTTATCTGAATATGAAAAAAATGTATTACTTCCTTTAATGATAAAAGGTTTTAAAACAAAAATAGGAAAAGAAAATTGTATAACTAATCCCCAAATTTGTGAAACATTAAAAAGTAAGGGATATAAAGTTACTCAACCAAGAGTAAGAAAAATAGTATTCTACATACGTAATAAGAATATGATACCTAAATTAATAGCATCTTCTAAAGGTTATTGGATAGCCACAGACCGAAAAGAAGTTACATCTTGGTTAGATAGTGTTAATAGTAAAATATCAGCATTAGAACAAACCAAAAAATACGCAGAAAATATTTTATCTCAATGGGATAATCCTACCACTCAAACAACCTTATTCGACAATGAGTAATAGACACAAAAACAAACCAAAGGCATCTTCCTACCCCTCTAATTCTATTGGAGGGATGGTTGATGTTTTAAAAATAAAAAAGGATTTTCACGAAAAATTAAAAAATGACAAAAGTAATTCCCAAAAAAGCATACAAAGAAAAAGAAAAAAGGAATAAAGAAAAGAAAAAACAAACAGAACTTAATTTGCCATCTATTCCAAAGATTTCTCAAAGTCTTATAAAAAGTTTATACAAATATAAAATGGATGAGGAATGTGGTATTAAAATACAAGAGCAATTTGTAAATAAAAAATTATTCCCACCATCTGATGTTCAGCAATTAGGCATATACTTTGAATATATAGCTACCAATCAACTTCCTAAAAGTAATGAAGTGCCTTTACCAAAAGAACTTAAAAATGGAAAGCTAACAACTCCTTATGCACGTATGGAGGCTCAAAAAGAGAATTACATAAAACTGATGGAAAGATTAAATTTTAGTGTAGAAAGCACAGGTTACGAGTTCAATAATCCCAAATATAGTGGAGTAGCTGATATAATTGCTTTAGACAATAATATTAAGTCAAAGGATGTATATAAAAAAAGAATTATTATAGATTTAAAAACAAGTGGTTTATTAAATGATAAGTGGAGTGAATATGGATGGGCAGATGAATCCATTGAGGAGAAAGACAACTTACTAATACAAGCTATACATTATAAAATGTTAGCAAACTATGAATGGGGTATTAAAGATATACCATTTTACTTTTTTATTTTTTCAAACAAAAATGATTGGGAGTACAAAGTATTTAAAGTGAATGTGGATGAAATGACTTACAAACAACATTATAATAGTTTACAAAATATTAAAACGTATTTAGATGAACAATTAAAAATTGGATTTAAAGCCAAACCATCTTTAACAAGATGTCATAGTTGTTCTATTAATGAAAGTTGTATGTATAGCGTTGATATTCCTAAAATACAAGAAGTTTATGTATAGTTTAAAGTGTGCATTTTATAACAAAGAATTTCAGACTTTACACGAATTAGTTATTGATGTAATGAAAAGTAGAATAGACCCAAATTACGAAATAACTAAAGATGGAATAGGCATAGGAGAAAACATAATTGATTATATACCTTTTTAATATGAAAATCACTAAATATAATAAAAACAATATTTATTCAATATCATTTGAATATGACAAAGGCGACAAATGTATTTGTTGTTTTAAAAGATATGATAAAAAAACTGAAATAGCACATACTTTTAATAACAGAGAGGAGTATGAGCAATATATTTCAATGTTAAAACACGAATTTAATATAAACCTAAAATAAATAAAATGACAAACACTAATTTACCCCAATGGAGAAATCAAATTAATAAAGCATACAAAAAATTTGAAACTCTAAACCCTGAAAGAGCAAAAACAGAACTTGGTTTTGCACAACAAATATTTGAATCAAACACCTACTTACAAAAATGCGACCCTCAAAGCATATTCAATGCAGTAGTAAATGTAGCACGTACTTCTATTACTTTGAATCCTGTAATGAGATTAGCTTATTTAATACCACGTAAAAATAAATGTGTATTAGAGTTTTCTTATATGGGTCTTGTGGCTATGTTAAGAGATAATAATTGTATAAAATCTATTTCAGCAGTAATAGTATTTGAAGATGAGGAGTTTGAACACGATATAGCCTGTAATTCTATAAGACACAAGCCTAAATATGCTAAAACAGAAGAAGAACACAATTCAAGAGAAATGATTGGGTGTTATTCAAGAGCAACTTTGCCAAATGGAGAAATTGTTTATGAATTTATGCCTATGTGGGAAATAGACAAGATTAGGAGGCTTTCTGATGGTAGTTCAAGTAAATATTCAGCTTGGAACACTTGGAGGGATGAAATGATAAAAAAATCTGTAATTAAAAGACATTTTAAAATGTTAATTAGTGGAAGTCCATCTGATGCTCTTGCTACTGCTTTACAAATAGAACAAGAAAATAATGCTTTAGTTACATTTAAAAAACAACAAGGACTTATGAGTGGTTTTAATGATGTAAATGTTCAACAAATTTCTGATGATATTGAATCAAATAAAATTGACACTTTACAAGTACAAGAAACATCTAATTTCTCATCTATGACTGATGAGGATATAGAGATGATTTTAGAAGAAGAAAAAAAGAAAACCGAAAGAAATCAAATTGGTTTTTTTGATGAAGAACAAAACAAAACAATGGAATAAAGTTTGTCATTTCTTTCCTTTGTTTACCCCTTATAGATTAAATTTTGTGAGGGGTTTTTTAATGCAAAAAAAAGGGAGAACTTAATCTCCCTCTAAATGATATTTTTTATTAGAAACTTGGGTCGCTATATTTTCTTCTATAACCAATAGCCACACCACACCAATAATGATTCATTGGACTTCCTTTGCTAATGTATCTATTATTTTTTCTTAATGTATAACATTCTGCATTTTCTGTATTCCAATTTGTTTCAAAAGTATGCTTTTGATTTGAATAATAATCATAATCTTCTGTGATAGTTGCTTTATCAGACGTAATCCAAATTGTTTTTCCATTGTTGGAAATTTTAACAATAGTATAAGGGTAACAATCACTCCCTGCACCACCTGTGCATCCTAATCCTACTTCTACTTGTTCATTTAATGGCTTTGTTATATCTATTTCTTTTGTAAAAGCCTTTTTTTCTGTTTGGTTGTTCATAATATATGTTTTAAATATTCATTACAAATATAAACAAAAATTGTTAAAAAACAAATAAAATTGTTTTTTTTACAAAATAATTTGTGGTTTTGCTTTTTTTTTATACTTTTACATTAATTAATCTTTAAATTTTTAAAAAATGGCAAAATTGTATAATGTAAATGGAGAAGTAACTGAAGTAAATATCGGAGAAGTGGGAACAACCGAAAGAGGTAATAAAATAAGAGAATTGATTGGAGGATATTTTGAAATAGTATATCTAAAAAATGGAAAATCTTTTTTTATAAATGAAAATGGAATGGCGAGAAATTTACCAATAAATGAAAAGGCTACAATGGAATTTCAAACAAATGCTCAAAATACATCAGTAGCTTATGAGGGTTTGTTATTCGGAAACGTAGTGGAAGTAGATACAAATGAACTAAATTAATTTTTAACCTTTAAATTTTTTACTATGCGAGTAAGTGAAATTCCTACATTCAGACAATTTGTTGTAAAGTACATAGGTGCAACAAATACGAGAGGCTCAAGAGTTAGTATTAGTGAGCCAAAAAGGTTTACTAATGCTACATCTAAAACTATTTATTTATCTTATGACTATGAAGTTGGAGATATTCTACAACAAGCTATTAATTGGTTATCAGAAGATGGCAGATTTAAAGACAAGATAAAGGGTAGAGCCTATGACAAAGACAAATACATTGTACTTGTGGATAGTTGGGGAGAGGATTTTGTCGAACTAAAATAAAATTAAGAGGCGAAAGCCTCTTTTTTTTACATCCTCATAGAATTTATTGTCAATAATATTAATGTTCCTATAACTAACATTATTGATATAATCATTACGATTAGTCTAAATAATTCGTCATTTAATTTCATCTACTACAATACCATTAATAACACTAAAAGCACCTACAATTAATGCAAGTTTAACTAATGATTTGGTAGGAGGTAAAAAGCCTTTTTTTTGTAAGTCTTGTTGTGTATCTTTTTTGCCTTGATTGTAATGAAATATTGCCTCTACCATAAAAAGAGAAAAAGTTGTAAGAACTATTTTATTTTTTAAAGTCATTTATTTTGTTTTTATAATTGCAAACCATTTTTTACCAACACTATTTTTTACTACATAGCCATTTTTATCTAAAGGAACTACTTTTTTCTTAACAGAATTGCTAACATTTCCACCAATAACCTCAATATTAGATTTATTTTTAGCAACAACTATATCACAATGACTTTGATAAGAACTATTCCTATCAAAAGGGTCTGATGAAGTAGTGCCTCTATAATAACAAACTAAATCTCCTAATTCAGCTTTTTTTTCATCTATTCTATATGCTTTAAAAGGATTGTTATTTTTTTGTTCTCTGTTTTTTCTTGCTTGTCTAATATAACTACTATGTGATGCACTATACTTAAAATCTTTACCTGCACCTCCTTTTCTCATAACATAAGATATAAAAGCAGAACTCCACGCAACTCCTGATGGTGTCCATCTACTTTCATCCCATCCTATACTATCCCAATATTGTTTTAATCTACCATACATAGATGATGATTTTTCTGATGTTTTACCTCTATTCCAATCTTCCCACTCCTTATTAGCTATATCAATTATTTTTCTTTTGAATTTAGACTTGGCTCTTTTACGTGTAAAAATTTGTCTTGCGACAAATCCACCTATTACTACAATAGTTACACCCACTATAACCCAAGTTAATATTTTTTGCGTTTTTTGTTTCATAATTACACTTTTACATATCCATCACTATCTCTTTTACCATCTTTCCATCTTGCATACAATTCAGAAGTTTTTGGCATACCTCCTTTAGCAAAATGCACAGGGTCGTGATAATTTCTAAAATCTCCACCCCAAGTTAAACCTCTTTTCTTTGCCTCTTGTGGTATTCCTGTTTTATTCCATTCCTCAACACTACTTGCTTTTCTTAATTGTTTGCCTGTTTTACGATTTTTGACGTTTAAATCTACTGCAAATCCGTAATTATGATTTGAATATCCTGCTCTTGCATTTTTAGAATTTTGCCTTTTTAAATATGCTTGTTTTTCATAAGTTCTATATCCACTTGTTAATATAGGATAATAGTCAGTTTCTTTTTCCATCCAACTTAAAAAGTCTTTTAATTCATCTCTATATTCAGGGTGTAACTTATCAGCAATATCTTTATTTTTTGATACTTGATACCATTTATCTGTGGGTTTGAAATATTTTAGCTTTGCTGATTTACCAAATATTTTTTTACGAAAAAAAAACAGAGTTAAACCAACGATAGTAACCCCTATAATAGAATATGTTAATATTTTTTGCGTTTTATCTGTCATTACTTCTTTTTTGTTCTTGAAAAGTAAATTAAAGAAATTGCAAATCCTACAACTCCTAAAACAATACCTGTATATAAAATTCCTCTATTTATTCTTTGTTTACGAGTTTTTTTGGTTTTCTTGAAAGCTACATTCTTTTTTTTTAAAACTTCCATCCACAAATCATACTCATCTTTTGCATTTTGCCATCCACTACTACTTCCCTTAACTGATTTTCTTGCCATTGGGAAATTTTCTTGATTAGCATAATCAAAAACTTTTCTATCCTTAAAATATGCTGATGCTATATTGTATGAATTTTTAGGTATTAATGCTTTGTCGCCATCATTTATTAAATCAACCCCTATTTTTTTTCCATACTTGTCGTAATTAGATTTACCTGTTAGTTGAATTAATCCTCTACCAAAGTAAGCCATCCCATTTTTGTCTGTTCCTAAATCAAAATAATTCTTTTTACCATCTGTGCTTTTATAGTATCTAATTGCTCTCTCACAAGGTTGCTTATCATAAGGCACACCTGCTTTTCCACACAAGTAATCACTTTCCCATCTTTGTAAGGAATAATCACTTTCTACTTTTGCAGTAGCAAGTAACCAAGCAACTTCATTTAAAGTATTAAGGTTTTTGTCATTTTGCATATACTTTAATACTTGTTTTAAACTATCCTCAAATTTAGTTTTCCCCCCTAATCTTTTAAAATCAGCTAAAGCCTTATTTACGTCAAATTTTACTGCCATATCTGTTTTTAAGTGTTTTTAATAATTTTTCCTACTTCTGTTAAAGAACACCAATGAGATGGACTACAACTTGGTGTAGGTGTTGGATTAGATACTATTCCTTTACCTGTGGATGAGGATTTTCCTACTATTAAGTTTTTTTGTGGAACTCCTAAATCTACTGCTTTTAATATATTATTTTTTGTTCTTCCCTCTTTACCCCAAGCCTCTACAATATATAATTTGTTGAGGTTAAATTTCTTGTCTTTTAATTTTTGAGCAATTTTATCAGCAGAACTTCCACCTGCACTAAACAAAACTACAAACATTTCTTTTTTACTATCTCCTATCTTTTTTAAGATACCTTTACTATCATTATATCTAAATGATTCTATTTTATATTTTTCGCCTAATCCTTTTTGTAGTAATTTTTCTTGTTCAGCAATTTTTAAATCTCCACTTCTATTATCTAAACCACCTAATAATAATACATTATACGTTTTTTTCCTCTTTCTTAATACCAAAAAAGAACTCAAAGCTATTAATGTAATAACTCCTAAACTTATGTATAAAATATTTTTAGTTCTTGATGTCATTATTTAGTAATTAAAAAGGTTGTAGTTGCACCACCTAATATTCCCATTCCAAACCAAAATAATTTTCGGTCATAGAATTTTAATTCGTCTTTTATAGTAATATTGGATAAATTTCTTGTAGAAACGTATGGATTTTGATAATCAACTAATACGATTGGTTTTGCACGTTTAAAAAAACCTTGTGATTTTAGACCTGTGGATATAGTTAAGTCGTTATACACTCTTAAACTATCTAAATGTACCCCTTTATCTTTTACTTTGCCACCTAAACTATACCAATCATTTTTTAATCTAAACTTTTTTGGGAGAGGTATATTAGCAATAGAACTATCAACAAATATTGTATCATGGACAATTTGTGTGCTATCAACAATAAAGGGAATAAATACACTATCAATTTTTGTTATAGTTTTAACATTTACTTGACTTTTAACTTTTCTTAATTCAACAATACGAATTAAATCATTGTCTATGGCTTGTTTTTGTGTAAGGATTAATTGCTCTTGTTCTGCAATTTTAGTTCCATCCTTTTCAATTTTTTCTTTAAATTTTTGTTCTTTTAAGCCTAAATTACTTACCTTTTTTTGATAAGACATAAGTTCCCCTCTCAATTTACATCCTCGCCAAACCATTAACGACAATGCGAACAAGAGGAGAACTATGGAGAAAATGAATCTCTTATGATATTTTTCAGGCAATAACACATTTATTCTTTTGGAGGTAAAGCAATTAAGCTATCTTTAGACCTTAAAAAAAGCAGTCCTACTGCCATCCATCCACTCAACTCTTGAGCAGTTTGTTTTTCTGCATATATCATATACAAACAAAATAATAATATAACGATACCTAATATCGTTGTTACCCAATTTGAAAATACTCTTGATTTCATATTTTATTTTTTAGTTAAAATTCGTAATTAAGGTGCTTTGCTAATGCTTTTGCACTTTTTTTGTAATTTTTTAATAAGGTCTGAAACTTATCATCTTCTATTCTTTTCCAATCATATTCCTTAATAAAAGCACCATCTATACCCTCATTATCTATTGCACTTGATACGTCTATTCCAACTTCGTTGTCGTAAAAATAATCAGGGTCTTTTTTCTCTTTCAAAGCAATATAATCTTCTATTGCATCAGCAGTATCAACATAATTTTTTCTTAATCTTTGAAATCGTTTTGAATCTATTTCCTTATAAGAAGAATAGCCTCTAAAGGTATAATCAAAACCCTCGTTTTTTATATCATCCTTAACTTTTTCTTGATAAGGTCTAAACTTTTCAAGTTCTGTAATTCGTTCTCTAAATTCTCTTATAGTATCTTTATCTCTTTTTTTTGCATCTCTGCCTAAAAGTTCAGATGCACCAAAACCTAAAATACCTCCTACAATTAATTGCCACATAATTTTTTTTTTTGTTAAAATTTAAAAATTCCACAAGGAATTTCTATTGCCATTCTATTTTGAGAATGTGTGCCTTTTATTTTACCATCTTTACACCCACCTAAAATAAATCCTTTGGATTCAGCATCTTTTATAGCTTTAGATATTTTTCTTTTTCTGTAAATTATAAAACCTACACTTGCAACAAGTATAACTCCTAATCCCATCATTACATTTTTATTCATAATTTATTTTTTAGTTAAAACTCTATAATTCACAATAGCACCTAAAGAAAATCCAACAATGGCTACAATTACGAAAACCATATCTAATTTTTCTTTGGTCGTTCTTTCTTGCCAAGTTTTACTCTTATTTTTGTTAGATTGTGTCATCATTCTATCTTCGGTTTACATCCTCTGTTACTATATGTTTTGCCAACCTATCGCCCTCTTTTATTTCGGCTTGAAGTTTATCTGCTAATTTTTTAGCATCTGCATTTGCTTTGTTTAGCATTTTTCTTAATTCAGCATTGTGGCTATCACGTAAGTAATATCCAAGAGCCAAACCACCTGCAACTAATAATATATCTCTCATAGCTTATGCTTTTAATTCTTTATCTTTTTTATGTTTTAAGTAATAAACAATACCTACAAATGCTATTGCTACTAATACTAAATTTTTATTTTTCATAATTTATATTTTTAAATTTTTTTACTTAAAAAAACACTTAATCCTACAATAGTTCCAACTATAATAGAACTTGATATAGGAACTTGAGAGTGATGCACCATCATGTGAACAAGTTGTTGTTTAAAATTCAAATCTTTTGCATTTCCTGTTGGTGGTTTAATTTCTTCTTGTGTTGCAAAAGGTTTTACAACTTGTGGTAAAATTAAATTTATACCTACTCCTATTGCTATTGGTTTTATTAAATCTTTCATAATTTATAGTTTTAAATCTTCTTCTTTAATTAAAGTATATGTAAATGCGTTACCCCATAGTTCTCTTGCCTTATTACAAATGGACATAAAATCATTGAAATCATCTACTTTCTTAAACACCTGACATCCTGCACTCCATTTTTCTACATTCGTACTTTCAGAATAAGGATTACTTCTATGTATATTGATACCAAACATTCCCCACTCTTTAGTTACGTCATCAAAATCAAGTATTTGGTCTTTATTGTCATCTCTGTAAACCTCAACTTTTCCATTTCTTTGACATAAAGCATAATATTTGCCATTGTGCTTATCAATTTTGTAAACTCCTCTGTATTGATTAGGAACTAATAAAGCACATCCTTTTGCATTTAGAGGGTGTTGTAGCCAATATCTCCCTGCATCTGTTGTAATCTGCCATTCTTTTAAAATCCATTGGTCTGAAACCTTATATGCACATAACATTGTGTCATCAAAAGAATTAGCCACTAAATTAGGATTACGCACACCAATAATATTGACATTATAATTTCCTTTAGTAAAAAAAGCATAACCCATTCCCTCAATTATACTTTGTAAATATCCTATACTCATTTTATTTTTTAAGTCGTGTATCATTTTTTATTTTTTAAATAATTTCTTCCATTATACAAAATTGTAGTTAAAGCAATAAAATAAACACCATATCTCTCCCACTCTTTAATACCTTTGGCTTTGTAACCTACATAAAATAAAAAAGGTGCAAGTAAAAAAACATCATATAGCCTAACTGCTTGGCTTTTTTGATGTTCATTAATTGAACTCTTACCTTGTTCAAACATTTCTACTTTCATCTTTTATCAAGTTCTTTTTCTAAATATGCTACCATTTTAAGTATATGATTTCTTTCATCATTACTCATTTTTTGTTCATTTAGCATTTTTTGATTTGCTAAAATCATTCTTGCTAAATCTTTTTTATTCATTTTTTCACAATCAGTAATTAAAGACATAGGAACTTTATTTTCTTTTGCTCTTTTCTCTACTTCTTCTTGTGATAATCCCTTTTTCTCAATCTCTTTAATACTTTTTGTAGCTTTGGGAGTATTTTTTAATATTTTTCGTCTTTGAACAAAATAATATCCTATTCCAATCAAACCTAAAACAACAAATGGATTTTTTAAGAATTTCATTTATTTTTAACTTTTTTAATTATTTCATTTACAATAAAATAACCACCTGCTAAAGCAAGTAGTGGTATTCCAAATTTAAAAAATGGATTGTCTTTTAATTTCATCCCATTTACATACTCTTTGTGTTTTCCATAAGGTAAAAGTTTCCAAGAATAATTATTGCCATCAGTTTTATTAAGTTGAAAAAACAAAAAATTATTCCCTTTACTTTTAGTTTGAGGAACAGATAACTTGGCATCTTGTAAATTTGTGAACATACGACTATTTAAAATCGTATAATCGTTTGGGTCAATCCAAGTTAATTTTATTGTTCCTCTTTTATATGGTAAATTATCCATCTAAATTTTCTTTATTAAAAAACTTTTTTCTTTGTTCTCTTGTATATAAATCCCATATAAAAACTGCACTTAATGATGCAATCACACCAAGTAAAAACGCTTTAGTATCTTGTGGATGATTAAACTTCACTTTTTAAAGTATTTTTGATATATCAGAATAGAGGCAATCCCCACTCCTATACCAATATAATAGTTTTTATCTCTAAATATTGATTTGTAACCTTGCATAATTATTTTGATTTACGTTTTCTTCCATAAGAAGATATTTTTTTACCTTTTCTTTTATGGCTACTTACCTTTTGACAAGTTTTACTTCCACCTTTGTTTTTATTTTTTTTCTTTACTGCCACTATGCTTTCTTTTTATAAATTAACTTTTTGATGCTTGAGTTTCTCCTATAACAAGTGGGTTTCCATCTTTATCAAGTTCTTCTTTATTCAAAAAAGTTCCCCCTTTTGTTTTGGCTCTATGATATAGTAAATAACCCCCTACTAATAATGCACCTACTATTAAATATGTTTTTGTTTTCTTATCCATTATGCTTTCTTTTTATAAATTACCATTCCTGTTTTAGTTTTACCTTTCACATAAGTATTTCCATTGTGAGTAAAACTTTTAGCACCACTTTTACGTGCTTTTTTTAATTTAGTCATATATGCGTTTGCCATAATTATTATTTTAAAAATTTATAAGTTAAAATACCTCCTACTATAACAATAGTAGAAAGTGAAAATATTGCAATTATTTTATTTCTTTTTTTTTGTTCTTTTTCAATTAAAAGAGGTAAATCTTTTATCTCTTTGTCAGTCTTTTTTCTTGCACCTGTTAGACCTGCTACTTTTATTTTATCAAAAAAACTCATAATTTTATTTATCTACAATTAAATAAGTTACTGCACCACCGATAAGTAAAAAAGCACCAATAGAACAAAAAATGATTGCCTTTTTTGTTTTGGCTTTTTGTTTTTTTAAATCTTCTTTCAATGTATCAGCTAACGCATTTTTTTTGTCATCTATTTCTTTTTGTCTTGCTCTTTTTTCCTCCTCAATTTTTTTCTTTTGCTCTGCTGATAAACTTGTAGAATTATCAAGTGAAGATGGTAAAGGTGGTAAAGTGCTTTTTCCTTTATTTTTACTACCCCCACCACTATCTCCCTCAAATAATTGTTTATCTAAATAATTTACTAATTCTGTGCCTTTATTAACCACATATTTAGCACCTGTATAGGTATAAACATCATCCCAACTTATGAATCCATCATAATCTTCATCAAATTGTCCATCTATCATTAGGTTTCTATTTTTCACGCTTTTTGAGATTTATATTTTACATAAAACAAAACACCATACGCTACTGCAACACCTAAATAGGCTAACATAACTAAATTACTTTGTGTTTTCTTATCCATTATGATTTAGTTTTATTAAATTCTTTATATACTACGTAACCTAAAATAAGTGCAAGAAGTATTGACCCTGCAATTATATATGGTTTATAATTCTTTTTTTTCTTTGGTCGTTTTGCAATTATTTTAACTTCTTCAATGTCTGACACTCCAAAACCTGTATCTTTGTCATCCGACCTTTCAAAAACATAATTTGTTTTTCCATCTTTAATAGGTAATGAAACTTTATTTAATGTGGTAGGGTCAATAACTTGTAATCTTCTATCACTTCTTATTAATTCAGGTGGCAATAGAATTTTAAACTTACCATCAGGGTCAGTTCTTGCTCTATATTTTTTTGAATATAACTCTTTAGCTTTATTATCAGATATGAATATAGTAGCATTATAAGTAGCCTCCCCATTCTTTTTTGTTACAACTCCTGTTAAATATCTCATTTTTTTATTTTTTATACTCTACGACCTGCTAAAGTTTGTGATTTTATCGTTACAATAGGTGCTTTTTCAAACCAATAACTTGTGCCTTTTTTACTTAAATAAGATTTATTGTTTGGCTCTTTACCATCCCATTGACCTTTATTTTTAAGGGTCATAGCCACCATTGTATTTGGCTCTCCTGTTAAGTGCCATACTTTACTTACTTCAAAAACTCCATTAATACCTCCACCACCTGTAATTTTAACTTTATCTCCTACTTTTGCAAACGACATATCAGTTCTACCTATATCTGTGTAATCCATATTTCCATTTGCTTTAGCCTCCTCTAATTTTTGATTTACTTTTTTAATATCATCTTTCAAAGGATAAATAGCAAATGTGTCTGTACTACTTGGTTTTGACACACTTATAATACTACTACTTACGGCAGTATTTCCTCTTTCTCTGCGTTTTGAAAGAAAATAATATAATCCTCCTCCTAATAAAACTAACCCTCCAAGAGTTAGTATTGCTTTTGACCTTGCGTTTAACATATTTTTTTAATTATAAAGTTTTTCCCAATTATCAAACCACAGAAAATTAATTAAAGGTTGTTCTACTTCTTGAGTTTCTGTTTCTACTTCTCCTCCTTGTTCCATTGGTGGATTATCAGTAGATGCAACACCCTCACTATTTTGCATATCTGCACTTTGTTGAGGTGTTTCTACATTTTCAGTTGTAGTTGTCGTTGTTGTTGTTTCTGTTGTTTGTTCCATTGTTATTTTAATTCGTTATCCTCGTCATATTGTTTTAATTCCTTTTTTAAGGCTTGTATTCTCAAATAATCAAGGTAAGTTCTTACCAAATAAGAAGATGCTATTGTAATTGCAATAACACTACTAAAGGTCAATAAATTTTTAACATCCAAGTTCTTCATAATGTGCAGTTTTTAAACTTCTGAACATTCCTTTTTCATCTCGGTATGTTCCTTTATTATATTTTATATTTAAATTTTGTTTATCATTATAATCTTTTGGCTTTCTATTGACTATGCGTAAAGTATTATCTATATTTTTTTGCATTTTAGACATTGTAGAACAAATAGATGAACTGCACTCTTTAATATTAACATTATTTTTATCTACATACAACTCAATATTGTCATCTTTTGATGGAATTGTTTGGTGCATAAAAGCCAAAACAATAAATAAAACGACTGCAAGAATAAATAATAATTCGCCAATAAGTTCCATAATCAATTGATTTTAAATAATTTATACATAAATATAACACCCAAAACTCCTAAAGCTATGGGTATCAACTTCTTATTAGTTTTTTTTATTTCTATGAAATTACTAAAATTTTTTCTATTTTTAGTGGTTTTTGCCTTTGGTGTGGTTAAAACAAAAGTCCGAGAAGTGTCTTGTTGTTTATTATATTCTGTTAGTTCGGCTTGTTCTTTTTGAACTTGTTGCATAGAATATCGTTCATTGTATCGCAAAACTGATAATTTTGTATAGTTGTAAGTAAGGAACAATGTTGTTAATGCCTCCACATCATAACTAAATCTTGTATTCCCATCTAACATATAAATATCACTTTCTGTACCCATATCAATAATAGCGTAACTATCTTGAAATTGATAAGGGTCTTTTAGTTCTACTTTCGCATAAGATAAATCATTTCCATTTACATCAATTTTTTGAAAATAAAAAGGTTGTAACATTTGACTATCTTTCTCTGTTTGAGATGGAGTGCTACCTACACTAAAGCCTAAACTTCTAACGTCTAATACATTTCCATTTTGACTATTTAATATTTCATCATAACTAATAGAATTAGAACTATCATCTACTATAACACCATTAGCCATTGATTTTATTTCGGTTGGTATGAGATTAATGCTATTAAAAAATTGTGTTGCACTTGATGGACTTTTTATATCTGCAAGTCGTATAGGATTTCCTGTGCTACCTATTTCTAAATCTGATTTTGGATATTGTATTGAAATTCCAAATGCTTTTCTCCATTGTGAAGAAGTTTGATTTATAGGCAAAGATTGAGCATTAATCCAATTTTCATCAAAAGTGATAAAAACTTTCATCACTTCTCCTCTATTGTTTCTAAAATTAGTGTTGTTAGAATCAGATTGAGTTTGTAATGCTACGTTGAGGGCATTATTTAATTCGTTCAATGTCATTCCTGATGTTACTGCTACATCAACTTGGCTAAAAGTTGCACCCCCTAAATCATTATCTGATATTAATTCAAAATTTCCACTATCTTGAACTCTTAAATCTGTTGCTTGAGGATAATAATTAAAACTTGGTGTTCCACTCGCAGTAAAAGGTTGAGATGAGGCAGTATTCCATACTAAAGATGGAGTAAAAGGTAAAGCTGATTGATTATTAAATGTCGTAGCATCTATTAAGTTAGTAACTTGATTAGCACCACTTTTACCAAGTTCAAATAAAGAAATACGTTGCCTATCATTAGTGGTATTTTGAAACCTTAATGTAAAACTATTTGATATAGCAAGTCCATTGTTCATTTAAAAAAGTCTATCCCAAAATTTCATTATAAGTGTCCAAGCAACACCTCCTACTGCTATTGCACCATAAATTTTTGCGTAAAGAAATTTTTGTTTTTCTATATATTTTTCGTGCCTTTTGACAAGTTTAACTATTCCCTCTTGTCCATATTCTTCATCTCCTACAATAGCTTTAGAAAGCCTATCCATCTTGTCAGCTATAACAATTATATTTTCTTGTAATCTTTTTATTTGTTCTTTTATTTCTTCTTCTTTCATTTTAAAATATTTTAGCCTATTGGAGTAGTCCAATTACTTGTTGCTAATAATGTCAAACATTGAGAATATGTTAATACAGAGATAGGAGTTACTTCTCCATTTCTTATAAAAGAGGGTATAGTATCATATTTTATCAAAAATTGTGTCGGTGGCTCTGTTAAATTTTTTCTTATAGTATTTTCTGATGTTTCTGCTATTTCCGAAAAATCAATCTTTGACAAGTCATTTAAACTTATTATAGAATATGTTTGATATGTCTGTTTTAATTCCATAATTTATTATTTAAGCAGGAACATCCTCTACATAGCTTGTTCCATTTATTAATGTAGCAGTAGCACCCCCAATGTCATCATTCATTGTAGTTCCACTACCATTATTATTATCTCCAAATCTCCACCAATTTATTGGTGCAGGACTAAAACTTGCAAGATTCGTAGGTACTCCACTATTATATATAGTGCTAACTTGTTCAGAACTCAAGTGAGTATTCCAAATGGCAAATTCATCTAAATTTCCTACAAATGGATTATATTTACCATCCTCATTTTCGCCTATGTATAATTTATCATTTGTTGATGGGTCATTAGTAAAACTATCAAATGAGCCTAAATTATTAGATGTTGTAACATTAACTCCGTTTAAATAAATTTGTCCTTTAAGTTCAATAATTTCTTGTGTTCCATCTAAAGTAATAGCAATATGATTCCATGCACCTAAAGTTAGCCCACTAATATTCCCTCTTAAAAATACACCTGTTGAATTTAAGTTTACTTCTAATCTATTTCCTCTAAATATCCAAAAACCAATTTGACTTACAACTCCTGTGCCTCCATTTGGTCTTTGAAATACATATCTTAAAGC
>Ga0160423_10001256_pt1 | contig 21290 bp, 17 predicted proteins | sample CRUFie14St8metaG_FD_108191 | JGI IMG/M metagenome (GOLD analysis project Ga0160423, IMG submission 108191) | Marine microbial communities from the Costa Rica Dome - CRUD Field 142mm St8 metaG | ecosystem: Environmental > Aquatic > Marine > Oceanic > Photic zone | place: Costa Rica: the Eastern... | reverse complement strand
TGGGCGTCTTAATGCTTTACAGCTTTTTTCGACACTTAAAAAACATGGATGAACTTCAGCGACAAACGCATCTTGAGGCCATGGCATTAACCTTGGGGATAACCATGGTGCTAACCGTTATCTATGGTGCCCTCCCGCAAGCGAAGGTAGTGGCTAGCGCCCAACCGGCCAACGTCTTATTCGTCATCGGTATGTCTTACATTCTGTCAGTAATAACCCTGTGGTTGCGGCGGACACGTGAATGAAAAATAGGCTCAAGGCACTGAGGGCAGATCGCGATTGGACGCAGGCGGATCTTGCAGATCGGCTGCACGTCACACGACAAACCATCAACGCGATTGAAAAAGGCAAATACGATCCGAGTTTGCCACTCGCATTCAAGATTGCGGCTGTATTTGGAATGCCCATCGAGGAAATATTTTCGCCGGACACTAAGTAGCGCTATTAGTACCCGGGCCTGCCTCGATACGTGCAACTCAGCTCCAAAGCCCTTTGTTATCTACCCAGTGAATCTGAACTGCGTAGCAGTAGGCCGCGAGAAAAAAGAGTGGCACACCCGCCATGAGGCGGCTTGTCTGGCGGAAAGTCAGAAAAAACCCGCTTAGGCTTTTGCAGTTCATCTGGAATCGGAAACCAATGGAACGTCGATCTAAACGCGCCAGTTAATCGTCTGTGATATCGAAGTGCGCCTCCATGGCAGCCAGGACGACCGAGGGGTCAGAGCGTCGTTGGTAGTCCGCTGAGAGGTCCATCCAGACGACTTTGCCTAACTTATTAATCAGTAGTGTTGCTGGCACCGGCAACGCTTCAGCCTCCTCACTACCCGGCGCTGAATGAAATCCCTCGTTTCGCAGTCCAAACTTATCTGTAACGGTGAGTTGCTGATCAGACAGCATGGTCGCCTGTAAACCATGGAGATGGCGCCGATCTGCAATGACCTCCGGCAAATCGACACTCACGGTGAGGACTTTGACGCCGCGCTTGTCAAACTCTGCGCGCAGTTCTTCTAATCGACGTAACTCGCCGACACAGTAGGGTCACCAGTGTGCTCTGAAGAACTTGATGAGCACCAAGTGGTCGGTTAATGACAAAGAATCGAAAGCTTGTCCATGCCCGTCGATCGACGTGAACTGCGGCATCGCATCACCCACTTTGATCACGGAATCGCGCTCGACGATTTGTGTGCTAATCGACACTGTAAAAGGTAAGAAAGCGCCTACGACGATGGCGAAGATCGCGGGAATAGCGCCCAGCCAAGTGGTTCGCTTGATTAGAGCATAAACACCCAGCGCCGCAGCGCCCAAAAAGACAATGACAAAGCCCGTGCGATCGGCGGGGAGCGCCACCTCTGCCGCCAGATAAAACCAATAGCGGGCAGTTGCCGCTGCAATCACAGCAGCAAGCAAAGCAATCTTCGTACCTGTTTTTATCGCTATCATATGGATTCCACCAACCTGAACACGTGTTTCGGTTTGCAAGAAATCTTTACCTGCAACGCGTCGTAACCGCTCAATAGTCTCGTCCCTATAATGCTGTGAAACCTACTTTTGTTATACCATAGCGGGATGCTAAAAAGAAAAGCAGTAGCGTGCTGACAAGCAGAGACAAAGAGGCTTTTTTTACTCGGGGTTGGTTCGTCAAACCTCAGCTCTTTGATGCTGATGAGATCAGAAAAATTCGCGATTGCTTCCAGAGCCTTGAGGCTAGAGCAGCTGCCATGTCGGAGACAGGCGACAACTCTGGATCCTATTTTGTCTTAGAAACAAAGAACGGTGAACAGATCATTAAGCGCGTTGTTTGGGCAGGCGGTTCACAGCCATTTCTGTTATCCATCGGCTCCGATCCGCGGCTCACCGCGGTCGCCAGCGAGTTACTCGACACGCCGGTCATCGAGCAGCTTCTCAGTCAAGCGCATTTCAAGCGCCCCGGTGATGGAGTGACTTTTGGCTGGCATCAGGACATCCAGCATCGAGACAAAGGCCAGGACACATGGCACGACGTGAATGGTCAGGGGAGCTTCGTTCAAACCCTTATCGCCGTCGACGATATGACGCCAAATAGCGGCCCTCTGAAGTTCATTCCAAACAGTGCTTCATGGGGTAACTTGATGTTAAAAGATACCGATTACGAGTCGGCAGATGAACGAGATTCCACCTTACCCTTCGACGCAAGTACCGCGGTCACCATTGAGGCCAAGGCTGGCGACACACTGTTTTTTGGTCCGTATACCGTGCATGCAAGCTTTGAAAATACGTCGAAATGCTACAGACGCGTTTTTATTAATGGTTATGCATACCCAGGCGCAAACAGCCGTGTGTATCCAGGCGAGGGCGCATGTCGCAAACTGACGGTTCACCATGTTTAGTGTCATCGACTGGTTCATCGTAGCGACGTATGTCGCAATCACAACGTGGATTGGTCACCGGCTAAAAGGGAAACAAGAAACAACGCGTGACTTCTTCTTGGCGGGTCGGCAGATCCCCTGGTATGCGGTTAGCGCCTCTGTCATTGCCACGACCATTAGTGCCGTTACCTTTATTGGCGTCCCTGCAATCGCATTTGCCAGTGGAGGTAACTTTACCTACCTACAGCTAGCCATTGGTGGTGTGATCGCGCGTCTTCTGATCGCCCATTTCCTTATTCCCCGCTATTACCAGCGCGAATATTACAGCCCCTATGACTACATGAGCGACCGGCTCGGCGCGAGTATTGGTCGATTAACAGCTGGTCTGTTTATCGTTGGCGGCATACTTGGCCAAAGTGTTCGCGTGTATGCCACGGCACTGGTGTTTGAACTGCTCACTGGCTGGAGTATGGCCGAGAGCATCACAATGATCGCGCTGTTCGCCATTTTATGGACGTGGATGGGCGGCGTTGCAACCGTCATCTGGACCGACGTCGTTCAGTTCTTCGTTTTGATCGCCGGCGCGCTTGCTGCGCTGGTGGTAATGACCGGATCACTACCCGATGGCTGGCATACACTTTCGGAACTTGGCCGCAGTGCAGAGAAGTTTCAGGTTATCGATTTCAATAGTGACCCGCGCGTGGCATTTACGTTCTGGGCAGCTCTGATAGCACTGCCATTTCAGGGTATTTCGGTTTATGGAACCGACCACCTGTTCACTCAACGCCTAATGTGTTGCAAGAACGAAGGCGAGGCAAAGAAAGCGCTCTTGTGGAGTATAGTCGGCGAGACGATCCCGGCGTTGATGCTACTCGTCGGTATCGGCTTATACGCTTTTTACACGCTCAATCCTCTTTCGCCAGAGCTCGCATTACTGGTGGAGGAAAAAAGCGATCGCATCTTTCCAGTGTTTATTATCAACGAAATGCCAGTTGGAATTCGCGGATTACTCATCGCAGGCATTCTCAGTGCTGCCATCTCCAGTCTCGACTCTATTCTCGCGGCCCTCGCACAGATTTCAGTCACCATGTTCTACAAGCCTTTTTTTCGACCTCACCGTGATGATCGGCATTACCTTAAGGTATCTAAGGGCCTAGTCATCATTTGGGGCGTCGTATTGGGTTTCACCGCATGGCAATTCTCACAACACAACGGCGATCTGATTACCCTCGCATTCTCCATGACCACCTACACCTTGGGTCCCATGCTTGGCCTATTTGTGATGAGTATCTTGAGCTCGCGGTTCAAATTCGGAGGTTTCGCACCCGCTATTTTTTTCAGCATGCTGGGCGTACTCATGATCAACGAGCCGGAGCTATTTCACTGGCTTCTTCCGACGACAGCAAGCACGTCGCTCCTCGCCTGGCCGTGGCTATTCCCCATTGGCGCACTGCTATGCGTGCTATTGGCCTTTAGAGGCAAAAATTCTTCTTTCACAATCTGAAGGGCTCCCAAAATCAGAGATGACACATAGCATCATCGCTATTTATGACCGTTCCTGCAGCCGAGCATTCAGCATGGTAGTTAGGATTAGCACACAGGGGTAAGGCAAAGTAAGAGGATGCAAAAGCCGTTTACTGGGGCGGTGAAAAATTTTTATATGAAGCAACCAATATTTTGACTAAGAACGCGAGATCCCGACTGAGCTACTATAAGGCTCGTAGGGAAACTTAGAACGGACGGGTACGCTAAAAAAGTACCGAATGAAAGGAGCGTAGTCATTATGAACCGATGTTACGCAGTCTTGCACTGCTCACTAGCAGTCTTCTCAGCGATGATTTTCATAGTGGCTTTACCCGCGGCGAGTGCTGAGCACCACAAACTGGCAGTAATCTCATATATGCAAGAAACCTGCACGTTCTGTCCGGGAGGTGATACCCAAATTAAAGACCGAGCCTGGCGCGTTCCCTTTGTAAACGGCAATGACCTCATTGACCGACAGGGAGGTTTCATCGGGGGCTTTGTACATGCCATAAGCGAGTACCCCGATGTTCGGGTGATCGGCATTAACTCGCCTGATGAAGTTTATGGTGGCTCCTCGCGAAGCTGGGAAAGTAGCGAAAGCTTTGAGCATTTCATGTCGATCATCACTGATGACCTCAAAGCCAATCTTCCCGTTGACGGCGTTTATCTTGCACTGCACGGCGCCATGGCGGTGCGAGACATTCCGCGACCCGAAGCTGAGATAGCACGACGCATTCGGGAAATCGTTGGGCCCAACATCCCGATCGCCGGTTCTTTCGACTTGCATGGCAATGAAGACGAACAATTCCTTCAGTGGGCCAACGCTGCCTTCGTAACAAAACGCTACCCGCATTACGACGCGGCACTGCAAGGTGAGCGATCGGCGCGGTTCCTCTACCGAAGTTTAAAGGGTCTATACAACGCCACGACGGCCACACGAAAACCGCCCGTAATCACCGCTAGCGTTCTTCAATGGACCGGACAGACTCCTTCGATGGATATCATGGAGCGGGCCCGCCGATGGGAAGCGCGGGAGGCTGATGTCTATGTCAGCGTATTTTATGGGTTTCCCTGGTCAGACGTTCCTGACGTCGGAGCTACCGTGCACGTGATGACCAATAATGATCAGGACTTAGCCAACGCGATTGCTGACGACATGGCAGAGTTCATCTGGCGCGTGCGAGAGTCCTTTGCCAACGGCGAATTCCCTATGCCCAAAGAGGCCGCGAGCCTGACGATGGAGGCAATGAAACAAGGCGAAACACCTGTGGTTCTAGGTGACTATTCTGATAGGCCCGGGGATGCCACCTGGATTCTAAAAGCGTTGATGGAAGAGGGCGTCAGCAACATGATGTACGCCGCATTACGCGATGAACGTGCGCTAACTGCATTGAGGGCAACAAAGGCGAGGCCAGGGGATTCCTTCGATATGTCTGTCGGGGGTTTTACCGGTGAGCAAGCTGGTGAGCCTGTCCACATTGAAGGAACGGTCAAATATTTTGGCAAAGGCTGGGGTTACGACGAGATAGCAATGATTGAATTTGGGGACAACAATCTACTGTTCCTTGTTCCCACCTACACCCAAATCAGAACGCTATCACCACTGCATATTCAAGGCCTTAATCCCGACGAATACGATGTATTCGTCGTGAAGTCCCGCGTTCATTTTCGGCGAGGTTTTGATGAGACGGGTTATGCAAAAACCATCATGGTAGTCGATGCTCCTGGGGACTGGTTTGGCACAACGCGCCTCGATGCATTGGATTACCAATACGCGCCAATCGACATGCTGTATCCATTCCACTATACCAAGAGCGATTGAAAAGCTAGGAAGCTGATGGCTTGATTGGAGGAGTTAGACAGGCTCGAACCTTCGACCTCAATACTGCCAGGTGTAAGCTTTCTAGCATCATTGAGGTGCTTAAAGGTGACGCAATCGCTAGCTCTGAAACACTTTGTGAGCATATTTCGTCTAAACAACATCTTAGAAATTGAGGTTCATGCCCAACTTGGGCCTATTATGTGGCCAGCAGTCGAGGCTGATCCCTTTAACTGGCCCACCTAGAGCGAATGCGCGCTAAAAAATTCTAAGACAAGTGGCCAAGTCCAGCTGAATTGGTATGTATGCCCCATATCAGAGCGACAATCCAGAACTAGAGGCCAGCCTGAGTCGCTCGAGCAATAAGTGCGACAATCGGCTTCGCTGGTACCAGTTTCAAAGACAACGGCACTATTCGTCACATCACAACCATGCGACTCTGCCCAGCTTTTCATAATCCCAGTAGCGCCCGTGTAGTAAAAGGATTCGCCATTGCTTGTGGTGGTGAAGTTATCATCTTCCCAGTTGCCCGGAGGAACAGTGGTGTCATTGAGACCAGTAATGAGCAGCGCAGGCATGTCCTCATTCTTACCCTTCCCATCCAGATAGCCTCGGTGTGGTAACCCAATAATAGGTGCTATCGCTCTAAACAACGGCGCTGTCATCGGGTTCTGTCCCAATTCCCAGGCAAACATGCCGCCATTTGAACCACCGCTGGCGAAGACATTATCTGTATCCACGCACATGCGGTTACCAATGTGCTCAAGCAACGCGGCGGTGAATGCAACGTCATCTTGCTGGCACTGCGTCCAAGAGCAGCTATTCTCCGCGATACCATCACATGAGGCATACATGTAATTAGGCGTGTTGTTAAAATCACAAATGGCGCCTTCGATACCATCGCCGCCATCACCGTCAAGCCCATTTGTGGATCCACTGAAGGTCCATGAGTTGAGGGAGTTGTCGGGCTCGCCCGAGCCTAGGCCCACTGGCGCAACTAGAATGAAACCCTGTTGATCTGCCTCGTTGGTGACCGTTGCGTCACCAATGAAGTCATTCTGACCGCCTCCCCATCCGTGAAACAACATTACCAGCGGGCTGGCGGAGGTCGTTGTATAGGTATCGGGCACATAAACTCGGTAAGAACGCTCAATATTATTGAATTGAAACGTATAGGCGTCACTGTCAGTCAGTAATCCTGAGTTGGCATTGCAGCCCGCTGAAGGATTAGCAACACCAGGTCCTGCACTGTTACCTGGACTGGGCTGGAGGTTACCGCTACCTTCACTGCCGCTATTACCGCCGCCCCCTCCGCCACATGAGAAAAGTAACGAAGAGAATAATATCGAAAAACCACGAACAAAGTATGTAAACACGAGAGGAGATCCACCTAGTTTTAGATTGCTCTTTGAGCCTATGTCTAAGCATCTGCGTAGGCAAGTAGCTGCAAACTAATTCGATTCCTAAGGGAGACAACAAGTCCGGCTACGGTACGACAAAAACCGCGAGTATAAAGTTGTGAGAATCGAGTGTGGCAACGAGGGTCATTTCAGCTACGAGTTTAGGAGAGACCTATGTTTACACCCCAGAAATTCAGATGAACATGAACCGCAAACCTTTATGGAACAGAGGTTTGGTGGAGCTAGGCGGGATCGAACCGCCGACCTCAACACTGCCAGTGTTGCGCTCTCCCAGCTGAGCTATAGCCCCGAAAGTCTAACTAGTCTTGCAAGAGTGGCGCAGTATATCGATAAATATTTATACCCGCCAAATTCTTTCGTTAACAAGATATACAACGCTCAGGCTAGACAACTATCTTCTATTGATTCGCCAGAGACCGGGCGGTAGGGTATAGACCAAGGGCTTACAAGATCAAATCTGTCAAGAATGTAGCTCAATAATTATATAAAAAGGAAAGCACTATGTTCATAAAGCACCATGCTGTATTTCTTAATTCATTCCTAACACGAACGGATTTTAAACGAGGTTGGACGGCGGCTTTTTTACCCGTCGTCCTCGCCGCATGTGGAGGCGGCGGTGGAAGCGGTGAGTACACTGCGCCGTCAATAGCGGCACCGACCGCAATCCCTTTCCCACCTGCAGACTACTCTGCGGTAGACGCAGCTTTCCAGGACTTTCTTGATAACCATGACGTGCTTGATGGGATTAGCTACGTCCTAGTAGATAAAGAGGGGACGACCCATCAGGCGGTATTTGGTGATCACACAGAAGACCTCATAACCATGCTGGCATCCACCAGTAAAGTTCCTGCCGTGATGGCCATCATGGCGTTGGACGAAGACCCTGATGTCGAGTTTTCAATCAGTGAGCCAGTGAGTACCTATCTTCCCTTCGATGGCGTGTATGCCGACCGAACGGTAGAGCAGATGGTGAGTAACACATCGGGCATTCCAGGCCTGCGACTTTTGGATCAATACGGCAATTTTTTTGGACAAACGTTAGCGGACTTCAACCACTTATGTCAGCTGCTGGGGAATCCTTTTGTCAACTTCGAGATATGTGGACAATTGTTAGTTCAGAACGAGCTACCAACCTCTAATCCAGCTGGATCTGTCTTTGATTACGGTGGAAGTCAGTGGCAAATCGCCGGTATGACTGCGGCAATTGTGAATAACTCTAGCTGGAATCAGCTCTTTGATGAGTACATCGCAGAGCCTTGTGAGCTAGAGGTTTTTACTTTCGGAAATCCATGGGAAGAGCTCTTTTACACTAATTTTACTTACACATCATTTGATGGAGCGACGGTTGCCAGCCTGCCTGGGCAACACAATCCGCAGGTAGAGGGAGGCGGGATAACGAATCTGAGTGATTATGCAAAATTATTACAAGTTCATCTGAACGGCGGATACTGCGGCGAAACACAGGTACTCACCGAGGCGTCCTTGGCATCCATGCGTCAAGACAGAGGCAGCTTGACTTTCAATCCAACACCCTACGGAATGGGTTGGTGGATTTCCAGCGAAGAGCCAGGGATATATACCGACGCTGGCGCATTTGGTGCGACAAGTTTTCTTGATTTAAATACGGGTATTGGTGGATTTATTGCGATTGACGACTATTCCCAGAATGCTGCTGGTCAAGGTAGTGCAATTCTGCGCACTGCATTGCCATTAATCCAAGAAGCGGTCCGCGCTCGATACGAGTGATCCGTGGATCAAAGGTAGAAATCGTACGTCCGGACTTTCGATAGTCCGGACGTTTATCAAGCGCTTGCTATCGTTCGTGTCGGTTAGGGAGGGGTGTTTGTGTTTGGACAACTGCTACTAGGTTTCACAGGTGCAATTTTCTTTGCGCTGGGAGTTGTTAGTGTCTATGACCCTGAAATACCCGCCGGCTGGTCCGGTATTTTCATTGCCTCTCAAGATGCCTACGCGGAGATCGCGGCAATGTATGGTGGTCTAGAGATCGCTATTGGCTCCATTCTCCTCGCCTCAGCCTTTATCAAGGAATATCTCAAGGCAGGACTCTGGCTCCTGTTCGTCATCATCAGCTACATCGGCGCGGCCCGTGCCTTCACTGTGTTTCGTGAACTCGACTCAAAATTTCAGGTGGCTGGTAGCCAGGTGGATATCGAGATGACCTCGAGCTTTACAGGCTACACATGGGGTGTCTTGGGCTTTGAAGTCGCTGTCTCGGTGCTGGCGCTGATTGCACTTCTTAACCGCCCTCGCTGAGCCTCAGCTCAGTGCAGCGTACTCTTTCTCGAGTCTTTTCGCCGCTTTCTTGGACACACCACCCAAAACATCAATAGCGTTGCGCAAGCGCGCGCGAGTCAAGTCAGGTCCCAGAATCGACATGGAATCGGGAATCGAATACGCACTGCTCTTCCCCGAAATAGCGACAAACAGCGGCGCAAACAAGGCTTTAGGCTTTAGTTCGAGCGACTCAGCGAGCTGCTTCAGACTTTCAAACAGCGCACCACGCGCCCAGTCCTCCTGAGCTTCGAGGCACCATAGAACGAACTGCAAACGTCTAACGACTTCTTCTCTTGTTTCCGCAGCACCTTCAAAAGCCTCAGGATCGACAGCGACCTCCCCTGACAAGAGATACGATGACATGGGTACAAAGTCAGAAAGCACCTCCATGCGACCTTGCGCGTGGGGCAATAATTTGTCTAATGTTGCATCATTCCAAAGCCATGATTTCAAACGCTCTTTCAGCTGCTCGCTATCAAAATTTTCGCGCAGCCAGAGTCCGTTTAACCACTTGAGCTTTTCTACATCGAAGATGGGACCGCCAAGCGATATACGATCGATATCAAATGCCGCCTGCATAGCATCGAGCGAAAACTTTTCCCGCTCATCCGGCATAGACCAACCCATTCGACCCAAGTAATTCACCAAAGCCTCGGGCAGGAAGCCCATACGCTCGTAGTACAATATACTCGTAGGGTTCTTCCGCTTACTGAGCTTTGATTTGTCGGGATTTCTCAAAAGCGGCATGTGGCAGAGCTCTGGCATGTCCCAACCAAAGTACTGATACAGGAGCTGGTGCTTAGGCGCTGAGTTGAGCCACTCCTCACCACGTATGACATGCGTAATGCCCATCAGGTGGTCGTCCACCACATTGGCCAGGTGATAGGTCGGCATACCGTCTGATTTCAGGAGAATCTGTGCATCAACCATGCCCCAATCCAACTCGATAGCGCCCCTTAAACGATCCTTCACAAGACAGACTCCTGCCTCATCGGGGACCTGCATACGAATAACAAAAGGTGCATCAGCACTTTTACGAGTAGCCTGCTCCTCGACAGATAACTCCAAATCCTTAGGCTTGAGGGCCGTCGACTTCCCCGCCTCGCGCCGTGCCTCACGCAACGCATCGAGCTCCTTAGGCGTTCGGTAACAAACGAAAGCATTGCCCTGCTCTACTAGCTGCCAAGCGTAATGACCGTAAATATCACGACGTTCACTTTGACGGTATGGCCCATGCTCGCCACCGATATCAGGGCCTTCATCCCAATCAAGACCCAGCCATCGCAGCGAATCGAGTATCATCTGCTCCGCTACAGCTGTGCTTCGCGCTTGATCCGTATCTTCGATACGTAAAATGAACTGGCCACCATGCGCGTGAGCAAAACACCGATTGAACAGCGCCATATAGGCGGTTCCAACGTGAGGATCACCAGTGGGTGATGGTGCGACGCGGGTTCTTACGGTCATTGGATGCTCTTGTATGCAAACTCTGCTGAGAACTCGAGTTTATCAGAAGACGGATTGAGACAGAGGCAGAAACTTGGCTTTTAAACGTCACTATTCGGTACTTTGCGTACACCGCGCAACGAAAATTGGATAGGATGCGACAAAGCCAAGAGCAAGAAGAATCATGCGTTTGTTTCGTTTCATTTTACCTGCCTGCGTTATCGTAGGGATGCTGACTGCCTGTGCCGGTGGCGAGAGCAACGTGGAGTCGGGAAACCGCGACGGCTTCCTTCATTACGGTAACGGAGCCGAGCCGCAGGGTCTCGACCCTCATGTGGTAACGGGCGTTCCCGAAAACCACATTATCCGCGCGTTATTTGAGGGTTTAGCGGTCAAAAATCCTATAACCCTTGAGCCTGAGCCCGGTGTTGCTGAACGATGGGATATTTCCGAGGACGGAAGGGTCTACACCTTCTACATCAACCCAGAAGCAAAATGGAGTAATGGAGAACCGATGACCGCATCGGATTACGTCTGGTCCTGGAACCGAGCGCTCCATCCCGATACGGGTTCTCTCTATGCCTACATGCTCTATCCGATAGTTAATTCGGAGGCGTATTCCAAGCGTGAAATCACCGACTTTGATCAAGTGGGTGTCAAGGCACTCGACGATCTGACGCTGCAGGTCACCTTGAACGCGCCCACACCCTATTTTTTACAGTTGATGGATCACTACAGTAGCTTCGCGGTGCATCCTGAAACATTGCTCAAGTACGGCAAAATGACCGAACGGTTCACACCGTGGACCCGCGTCGGCAACATTGTCAGCAACGGCGCGTTCACCCTCGATGAATGGTCACTCAATCGACGGATCATCATTAAGAAAAGCGAGCATTACTGGGATCGTGACAACGTCGCGCTAAACGGCGTCTATTTTTATCCGACCGAGAATGTAGTGAGCGAAGAGCGCATGTTCCGTGCGGAGCAACTCCATTACACCCAGGTGGTGCCTCTGGATAAAATTCCCGAGTACCGAAAGCAAGGTAATACGTCCTATGTCCAGGCCGCCTATCTTGGAACCTACTACTACCTAATAAACACAGATAGACCGCCAGTGGACAATGTAATGGTCCGCCGAGCCCTGTCATATGCGCTGGATCGAGACACGCTGACACGAACCGTACTGCAAGAAACCGCTATTCCGGCCTACAGCATCACACCGCCCAACACCTTGGGTTATAACCCACCCAAGCTTTTTGATTACGACCCTGCGAAAGCCCGCGAGCTACTGGCAGAGGCAGGGTACCCCAATGGCGAGGGATGGCCCGGGCTGGAAATAATCTACAACACGCAGGAAGCGCATCGAAAAATTGCAGTGGCTGTTCAGCAAATGTGGAAAAAAGAGCTCAACATCGATATCACCATCTCCAACCAAGAATGGAAGGTATATCTCAACTCGGTATCGCAACGAGACTTCCAAGTCGCACGGCGCGGCTGGATTGGCGACTACGTCGACGCCAATAACTTTTTGGACCTCTTCATTACTGATGGGGGCAACAACAACACAGGCTACGCTAGTGACGAGTTTGACGACATCATCCTTAACTTAGCGCCAAGGGCTAAGACGCGTGATGAGCGTTATGGTCTGTTCTATAAAGCTGAAACCATGATGATGAACGAGATGCCCATCATCCCAATCTATACCTATACCAGTAAGCACTTAGTGCACCCAAGTGTCGAAGGCATCCACCCAAACCTCATGGACTCACTCAATTTGAAATACGTGAAACTGCACGCCGGCCGCAGTCTCTATGGGGAGGCAAACTAAGGTGCTGAAATTTATCTTTTGGCGACTTCTTCAAGCAATCCCGGTGATCTTCGTCGTAATCACGGCGACATTTTTTCTCGTCCGCTCCGCACCCGGCGGTCCATTCGACAGTGAGAAAGCGGTGCTACCCGAAGTCAAGCGCGCGCTCGAGGCGCAATACAAACTCGATTTGCCGCTCCACGAGCAATACCTCGCCTATTTAGGCGATCTGACCAATGGCGATCTGGGTCCCTCGTTTAAGTATCCGGGCCGCAGCGTTAACGAAATTTTAGGTAGCGGGCTTCCGGTTACGGCTGAGCTGGGCCTGTACGCCCTGAGCTTTGCGCTTCTTATTGGCGTTCTAGCCGGCGTGTTCGCCGCACTAAGGCCCAACACGCGACAAGACTACATACCGATGGGTATGGCGATGATCGGCATTTGTATGCCGTCCTTCCTATTAGGGCCGTTACTGGTCCTCATTTTTGGTATCTATCTCGATTGGCTACCTATTGCTGGATGGGGAGACCTTCCGGGAGACAAGATACTGCCATCGGTTACGCTGGGTAGCGCCTACGCGGCCTATATCGCGCGACTCAGCCGAGCTGGAATGCTCGAAATCTTGTCGCAGGACTACATAAGGACAGCCAGAGCCAAAGGACTTCCCGAGTGGCGCGTGGTGATTCAGCACGCCTTGCGCGGAGGCCTCATACCTGTCATCGCTTTTTTAGGGCCAGCCTTTGCGGGCTTACTTGCCGGCTCGTTCGTTGTCGAGACCATCTTCCAAATACCGGGACTGGGGCGTTTCTACGTTCAGGCTGCGTTTAACCGCGACTACACGATGATCCTGGGTACAACGGTGTTCTTGTCGACATTGATCGTGTTTTTCAACCTGATCAGTGACGTGATTGCTGCGTGGCTAAACCCGCGTCTGCGAGCGCAGTTCAAAGGAAGTGCCTGATGAGTACTGAAGAGACGGCACTTCTCATGGAAGCAGAGGACGGCGCATCACTTTGGCACGATGCCTGGCTCCGACTCAAGAAGAACCGAGCCGCTGTGACCGGCGGAGTGGTGCTTGCCATTATGGTCGTCCTGGCAGTTTTGACGCCCTGGATCGCGCCTTACGGTTACGAGGCTCAAAATCTGGACCTTGGCGCGACTCCGCCCTCGGCAGCGCACTGGCTGGGTACTGACATTTTTGGGAGAGACCTGCTCACTCAGATTCTCTACGGTGGCCGGATTTCACTGGCGGTTGGTTTCATCGCTACAGCCGTAGCGTTGGTTATCGGTGTGACTTGGGGAGCCGTTGCCGGCTATGTCGGTGGCCGTATCGACTCAGTGATGATGCGATTTGTTGACATCCTCTACGCCCTGCCCTTCATGATCTTTATCATCCTGCTGATGGTGGTCTTCGGTCGAAATATTCTGCTCCTCTTCCTAGCGATTGGTGCAGTTGAATGGCTTACCATGGCCAGAATCATGCGAACTCAGGTGCAAGCCTTGCGTCAGCAGGAATTTGTCGAGGCGGCCGTATCGTTGGGACTGCCACCCTCAGCCATCATTTTCAAGCACATCATCCCCAACGCCCTCGGTCCAATCATTGTCTACACAACACTGACGATTCCGAGCGTGATGTTGCTCGAGGCCTTCCTCAGCTTCTTGGGCCTGGGCATTCAGCCACCACAAACCAGCTGGGGACTGCTCATCAGCTACGGCGCAGAGACCATGGAGGAGTACCCTTGGCTCCTTATTTTCCCAGGTTTGGCACTGACGATTACGCTGTTCTCTCTAAACTTCCTGGGTGATGGTCTTCGTGACGCGCTCGATGTTCGCGGTTCAAAGGATTAATCCATGAGTCTGCTCAACGTTAATGATTTAAGCGTCAGCTTCGTTACCCGCAACGGAACAACGGAAGCCGTCAAAAACGTCAGTTTCTCAGTTGAAGCCAAGTCCATCACAGCCGTTATCGGCGAGAGTGGTTCGGGTAAATCCGTCTCCTGTTACGCACTCTTGGGCCTGATTCCGCAGCCCCCAGGACGGATTGACTCTGGGACTGCCGAATTTAACGGCCAAGATTTGCTCGCACTGTCCGAGCGAGATCTGAGGGGCATTCGGGGCTCTGACATTGCCATGATCTTTCAGGATCCGATGACATGCCTCAACCCTTACATGCGAATTGGCGAGCAACTGATTGAGCCTCTTCTCGTGCACGGTGTGGCGGACAAGGAGACCGCGACGCGCAGAGCCATAGAGCTGCTCGATGAAGTGGGTATTCATAACCCTGAATCGGCCATGAAGGCCTATCCATTCGAGTTCTCGGGCGGTATGCGACAGCGCGTCATGATTGCCATGGCCCTCATCACTGAGCCTAAACTCCTGATTGCCGATGAGCCGACCACAGCTTTGGACGTCACCATTCAGGCTCAGATTCTTCGCTTGATTAAGTCGCTACAGGAAAAGCGCGACATTGGCGTTTTGTTCATCAGTCACGATCTTGCAGTGGTATCCGATATTGCTGATCGTATTGTCGTCATGGAAAAGGGGCTGGTCGTTGAGCAAGGCGCGCCCGCTGACATCTTCACCAATGCACAACACCCCTACACGCAAAAATTGTTGGCCGCTATTCCGAGCGGCGCACCGCCCGAGCCCGACAGCGGGCGAGAGACGCTGATTACAACTACCAACCTGAAAACCTACTTCATGTCTGAAAATAGCGATGAGCCCATTAAGGCCGTTGATGACGTGTCGCTATCGATACAACGGGGCGAAGTGTTGGGACTGGTTGGTGAGTCAGGCAGTGGCAAGTCGACCTTCGGTCGATCGCTGCTACGATTGACACCCATTACCGATGGTCATGTGAGCTTTGATGGTACTGACGTCGGCAAACTCGATCGCAATAATCTCAAAGCACTTAGACGACGCATGCAGATGATTTTCCAGGATCCCTATGCATCGCTAAATCCGCGTATGACCGTCCACGACACGCTAGCTGAGCCATTACTGCTCCACAACATTGTCGATCGTACGGGTCTTGATGTGGCCATTAGAGAACTCATGGACAACGTGGGCCTGGCGCGAGGATTTACCAAAAAATATCCTCACGAATTCTCTGGTGGTCAACGACAGCGTATTGCCATTGGTCGAGCACTGGCAACCAAACCCGAATTTATTGTCGCGGACGAGCCGGTCTCGGCACTCGATGTAACCATTCAGGCACAGATCCTGGACTTGCTGAAAGACCTGAAGGACGAGTACGGACTCACCATGCTGTTCGTTTCGCACGATCTTGCTGTCATTCGGCAAATTGCCGACCGTGTAGCCGTGCTGTATCGAGGCAAACTCGAGGAAGTGGGTAATACGAGTGAGGTATTCAATTCACCTCAAACCGATTATACCCAGCAACTCTTGGCCGCAATACCGGGAAAATCGGCCGTGTAGCACAATATGGCTGGCGAAGGAGCCGGTCAGTCCTAGACTGGGAAACAGTGGCTGGGGGCTTGAGGGGACCACTAATCCCGTCAGACTTTAGTACGAAAGCATTAAGAACAAGCGCGGATCCTATAAGGCGCCTTTAACGATTTAATGGGGGAAATCGTGACAAACATGAGATTATTGGGCTCGTTGCTAATCTGTGCAGGGTTAATCGGACTGGGCGCCTGTGGGGGCGGATCAGGAGGTGCTTCCGAGCCTGGTATAGTAGTTCCTCCAACTCCGCCGCCCGCAGCCCCTGTCTTAGAGACGTTCTCACTCCTGAAGGAGAATAATCCTGAACTGGAGGGTGACATCGAATTTGTCTTGGAAGGAGACACCTTCTCCGCTAGGTCACCGACAAATCTGTCCGTGGCCTCGTTGACGCCAACGTTCTCATTCACCGGTACTGAGGTGTCTGTAAAAGGTGCGGAGCAAGCCTCCGGCGAGTCGAGTCAGGACTTCACCCCTATTTTGAATTACACGGTTTCCAATGAATCGGGAATAACGAAAACCTATCAAGTCGACTTAACACGATTCACGGGACTCCCCATCATTTATCTGACGACCGAATTACCCGTGGTGTCAAAAGAGGATTATATCAATGGCACTTTCCGGCTAGAGGGTGGCAGGGATTTCGACTCTGTGGATGAGATGGCGATGGAGATTCGGGGTCGAGGTAACTCAACCTGGTTCCTTCACCCCAAAAAGCCCTACCAAATGAAGCTTGAGTCCAAACGAGATTTGTTTGGCATGCTTGAAGATAAAAAATGGCTCTTCCTTGCCGAGTATTCCGACAAAACGTTGGTGCGAAACCATCTTGCCTTTTCGCTCGGCGAGCGCACGACACTGACTTGGACACCCAGCGGTCATTTCGCAGAAGTCTTTATCAACGGCCAGCATGACGGGCTCTATCACATTACTGAAAAAGTAGAAGATGGCAGTAACCGCGTCGATATCGGCGATACGGGCTTTCTACTGGAAATCGATCAACCGGATCGCCTGGACCCCGATGATGTTTCGTTTCAAACCCCCACTTACCTCATTAATATCAAAGAGCCCGGACTTGCCTATTCCGACCCTGAGTTCGCTCAGGTGCGCCAATACATCAACGAATTTGAGACTGTCCTCTTCAGTAACGCTTTTGCAGACCCAACTAATGGCTATCGCGCTTATGCGGATGTAGACAGCTTCATCGATTGGTTCTTAGTCAATGAAATCGCAAAGAACGTTGACGCCCAGTGGTATTCGAGTATTTTCCTACACTGGATACCGGGGGAAAAAATTCGAATGGGCCCCATTTGGGACTTCGATTTAGGCTTTGGAAACGTTGATTACGCTGATGCCACCTACCCCGAGGGCTGGTGGGTTCGTTGGAATACCTGGATCGATCGGATGCTTGAGGATCCCTACTTCGCGCAGCGGGTCAAAGAGCGCTACGCAGATATCGACTCTCAGCGCCCAGAGATCAAAGCCGACATAAACGCATGGGCAGAGCATCTGAGCCTGTCTCAGGCAGAGAATGACTCAATATGGCAAACGATTGGCACCTATGTATGGCCAAACCCGGTTGTCTACGACACGTATGAGGAGGAAGTTGAGCATTTGGTTGAGTGGCTCGACACTCGGATGGATTGGTTAGCCCAAGCTGTAGATGACCTTTGATCATCCTGTCTACAAACAGGTGTGCTAACTCACTAATCAACGCAAGCTCAGCTGAATGCTCTATCTCCTGCCTTACACACGATAGGCCTACTCTCTGCCACTGAATACCGACTCTCCAGAATGGTTGAGACAAAACGCCAGGTGGAGGTCATCCGCTCGGGCGTTAACTCGACCAACGTCCAACCGCGTCGCGAGATGTCAAGATCGTATAGTTCTGCACTGCTGCTAAATAAAGCGTCGCGCATGATATCTAACGGTATGGGGACATACGTCTCTAAACCCGGGCTTGTCACTCCTGGAGTACCAATTTCGACACCTATGGCGTCTCCAGTGCCACTTCGCATATTGAAAGCCCAAGCATTATGAGTATCGCCAGCGAGAACGATAGGATTTTTGGCAAATTGTGCAAACAAGCCGTGAACGCGTTCGCGGCAGGCGGGGTAACCATCCCAGGCGTCGAGGTTCATAGGAAGCTTGGCTTCTGCCATTAGCCTGCGGTCCCTAAGCCGTTCTCTTACGAGCTCGGGTAGCTCGATTCCGGCAATAACATCCTCCGAGATCAGGGGCGTGGTGAGTTTTCCCATCAACACCTGCTGACCGATGACCTGCCATGTGGATTTTCGGTCATGGCTTGCGGCCAGTTGCGAGCCAAACCAATTTTCCTGATCAGCACCTAAAATCGTGCGATCGGGATCCCAAAGGTGCTCCTCAACGAATGTCTTGGGACCACCCAACTCTTCCATATCACGCTCATAACTTAACTGCTCATCGCGGCCCTGCAGCCGCGTGTCCAACATAATGAGATCGGCTAGCTGACCTATTTCAAAAGAGCGATAGATTGGAGCCTGATCGGTTTGAGCTGCCGTTCGAATCGGCATCCACTCGTGGTAGACCTTTCGCGCGATCGCAATGCGCTCATGAAAATCACCCTCACCATCGTTATGGTTTTCAGCGCCTTCCTTCCAAGTGTCATTTGTAAGTTCATGGTCATCCCATACACAAATCCATGGATGCGCTGCGTGAGCCGCTTGTAAGTCCCTATCGGATCGGTAGAGAGCATATCGCTCTCGGTAGTCGGCTAGTGAAACGACCTCATTGATTGGCATTACTGCGCGCCCGAGCGTCTCTTCTGCAATCGGGTTGACGTACGTCCCTCGAGCATATTCGTAAAGGTAGTCACCGAGGTGAAGCACCAAGTCAAGTTCGCTCTTTGCGATATCGTTGTAGGCATGAAAATAACCTTGTGGGTAGTTTGAGCATGACGCGACTCCCATGCGGAATCGCCCAACAGCGTCTTTTGGTAAGGTTTTGGTGCTCCCAATGTCAGAGCTTTGCCCATTGACAACAAAGCGATAAAAGAAGCGTCGACCCGGCTTCAGACCTGTGGCATCGATCTTAATTGTGAAGTCTCGCTCCGCAGACGTTTGTGTAACACCACTTGCAGCTAGCTCCCCAAATAAGCGGTCATAGGCCACCTGCCAAATAATATTGTCGACTTGGTCCCTACCAGCCGAAGGAACATACCTTGACCAGATAATCACGCGATCAGACAGTGGATCTCCTGACGCCACGCCGTGAGTGAAACCTGTTTTGGAACCGACTTCAGCCGCCACGCTCCGCACACTTAAGGCGCCGGCACCCAAGCCAAGACCTTTGAGTATTTGTCTTCGATCCAACTTCATGATGATTAAACTCTCTGATTGCATCGCCGAAGTCTCAGGACGCCGACGAAGCATTGATGAATTATTTGTTCCGTTATCGTTGCTTTGTAAAGAGGGTAATCTGTTCAACGCTCACTGTGCGACAATAACGGAATGAATGCTTCGAGCAACCCAAATATAAAAAGCCCATGGCGTTTTAGCACGGCGCCCTGCATGGACTGGAGCGACCGACACTGCCGGTATTTTTGGCGCCTCCTTACTCGGCATACCCGCGTTTACACTGAAATGGTCACCACAGGTGCCTTGATTCATGGTGACAACGATAGGCACCTTAGGTTCAACGGGGAAGAACATCCAGTTGCACTGCAATTAGGTGGGTCGACGACATCCGACCTTGCCACAGCAGCCAAAATGGGTGCGGGCTATGGCTACGATGAGATCAACCTCAACTGCGGATGTCCGTCAGATCGCGTTCAGAACGGTGCGTTTGGTGCCTACTTGATGCGTAAGCCCAAGCTCGTTCGTGACTGCGTTGCCGCAATGAATGAGGCCGTCGAGTTGCCGGTAACCGTCAAACACAGGCTTGGCATCGATGATGAAAATAGCTACGACGTGGTCCGCGATTTTGTTGGTACCGTGGCTGAGGGCGGCTGTGAGGTCTTTATCGCGCATGCCCGCAACGCCTGGTTGCAGGGACTATCGCCCAAAGAAAATAGAGACGTCCCACCGCTTAAATACGAGTGGGTATATCGGCTTAAACGAGACTTTCCCGAGCTCACCATTGTGCTGAACGGTGGCATTACGTCGCTTGATGACTGTCAGACCCATCTCAACCATGTAGATGGCGTCATGCTGGGGCGAGAGCCCTATCAAAATCCATGGTTACTATCTCAGGTCGACGCTCAGCTATTTTCTGATAGCGAGCGGGATATGTCTCGCTATGACGTCGCGCTGGCATTGATGCCATACCTGGAAACTGTTCTTGCGCAAGGTGGCCGAGTGAATCATGTGCTTCGTCATGTACTGGGTCTGTATCAGCGCCAACCGGGTGGAAAGTTGTTTCGCAGACTACTGAGTGAAGGTATGCATAAGCCGGGAGCGGATGCAATGCTCTTCAAAGAAGCGGTGGATGCTACGGAGGCGCTAATCGCGCGCCGCAGCGCTTAAAAATCCTCGTCCCACTCGTCTTCTTCAAAGTCAGAAAACGTATCTTTAACCACGCCATCGTTCACCAAGGCCTCGCGGCTCTGTAGGTAAGCGTCGCGAATGAAAACATAGCGATCACCCGTAATGAGGTCCTCAGCATCTAGCAGATCTACCCGGTATTCTAATACCCGCCATCCTCTTGATCCCCACGTAATCAGATCATCGTCAAATACGTAGTCGTTGGCTGACATAAAGCTGTCGGTGATATCGCCAATACCCGACCGGAATGTTCTAGGCCCCAAAAATGGAACCATGACATACGGCCCCTCCGGTGCCCCCCAGCGAGCAAGGGTATGACCAAAGTCAGTCTCGTAGGGTTCAATCCCAATATCGCTGGCGACATCGATGACGCCCAGCAGACCAAATGTTGTATTTAGCAACACACGCCCGGTGTTCCTCACGGCATAGACCGGTCTACCTTGAAGCAAGGCGTTCAGCGCTGCATTCACGTCGGACAGGTTATCGTAGGCGTTCATTAATCCGCGCCGGATGGGCCTTGGGACGGTTTCGTCGTAGGCAACCGCGATCGGCCTCAGGATTACTGCATCAGCTGCATCATTGAATTCGAGGATCTCGCGATTGAGTGATTGAAAGGGGTCATCATTCGCTAGAGCAGGCGTGTTCATAATCGCAAGCC
>Ga0160423_10001255_pt1 | contig 21291 bp, 13 predicted proteins | sample CRUFie14St8metaG_FD_108191 | JGI IMG/M metagenome (GOLD analysis project Ga0160423, IMG submission 108191) | Marine microbial communities from the Costa Rica Dome - CRUD Field 142mm St8 metaG | ecosystem: Environmental > Aquatic > Marine > Oceanic > Photic zone | place: Costa Rica: the Eastern... | reverse complement strand
AGTTTGTTCAACCTTTGCATAAACTGATAAAGGGTTGTCAGACCATAGTACGAGATCGGCATCTTTATCTACTTTAATACTTCCTACTCGATGGTCAATGTGTAAAAGTTTAGCAGGGTTTAGCGTTACCATTTTCCAAGCTTCCTCTTCTGTTGCCTTTCCGTATTTCACAGCTTTGGCTGCTTCTTGGTTCAATCGTCTTGCCATCTCGGCATCATCCGAGTTAATAGCGGTTATCACACCCATTTCTTGAAGTAGAGCAGCATTGTAAGGAATAGCATCATTAACCTCAAATTTATAAGCCCACCAATCAGAGAAGGTAGAGCCTCCGGCTCCGTGTTCCTTCATTTTATCGGCAACTTTATATCCTTCTAAAATGTGTGTAAAAGTATTCAAAGTAAAACCCATAGAATCGGCAACTTTCATCAACATATTGATTTCTGATTGCACATAAGAGTGACAAGTAATGAAACGCTCTTTATTTAAGATTTCAACCAAAACATTCATTTCTATATCTTCTCTTGGAGCTAGCGTTCTTCGCTTTTCAGAAAGTGAAAGTGAATTATAATTTTTCCAGACTTGTTCATAAGCTCTTGCTTGGTGGAAGTGATCATAGAAAACTTGTTCAACACCCATTCTGGTTTGCGGGAAACGAATTCGTTCAAAATCGCCCCAGTTAGATTGTTTTACATTTTCTCCCAATGCAAACTTGATGAAGCCTGGGGCGTCTTCAAATTTCATGTCTTCTGGTGCGCTTCCCCAACGGAATTTTATAATTCCTGATTGTCCACCAATTGGGTTGGCAGAACCGTGCAAGAGCTGAGCGGTAGTTACACCGCCGGAGAGTTGGCGATAAATATTAATGTCGTTCGATTTGATAACATTAGCTATACTTACCTCTGCACTACTTGATTGTGTACCTTCGTTTACACCCCTGTCAATTGCAATGTGTGAGTGTTCGTCAATAATTCCGCTTGTAAGGTGCTTTCCTGTCGCATCTAATTCTTGAAATGATTCGTCTCCAAAGATCTCATCTCCAATTAGATTTTGTCCAACAGCAAGGATTTTTCCATTACTAATAGCAACATCAGTAGCGGTTAAAATACCCACTTGTTCGTTTGTCCAAACGGTAGCGTTTTTGAAAACTAGATTGTCTTGCGATGGTTTTTCTGTCCATCCATACGCCATATTAGGAAACCATAAATCTCCAATTTCTTCTAAATTTTTTTCGTTTTCGGTTTCTGTTTTTTCTTCTTTGTTTATAAATTGAGCTGACCAATTTGACCATTCGCCATTTGGCAAGTTTAGTTTTCCTTCAAGCGCACCATTTGTGTAAGTAGCAATTATACGATGTACTCCTTCTGTTTTATATTCTAAAGTAAAGTGTTCTTCTTCTTGGTTTAACTTCACTTTGATAGCAGTGCTATCTTGTATAATTTTTGCTTTATGTTTGCCTAAAGAACCATTTATGATAAGCGTATCTTTTTCGTTGATGAGATAGTTGCCACGTGCGTCAAAATTATTTTTTCTATTGATGATATATTCTTTTCCTTGAATCCAATTACTATAGATTTCTCCATCTTCAAAAAGATTGCCTGAGCAGATTAAGAAATTGGCTATTTTACCTTGTTCAATCGTTCCTAAATCAGCAGAAGCTTCAATCATTTCAGCAGGATTTGTAGTCAAGGCTGCTAAAGCATTTTCTTGACTTAAACCATGAGTAATAGCTGTTTTAATATTTTCTAGCACATCAGCTTTTTTCTTCAGATAGCGACTTGTAAAGGCAAAGAAGATATTTTTCTCAGCTAGAATGCGTGCATTGGCAGGAGCCATTTCCCAATCCTTCATTTTTTGTAAGGACACCATTTTAGCAGCATACGGATTGCTTACATCATAAGCATCTGGAAAGTCTAATGGCAGGACAAGTGCAAAACCCGTTTCTGCTATTTCATTCACTCGTTGGTATTCGTCACCTGTGCCAAAAAAAATGTAATCGATTTCAAATTCATCGGCTATTTTCCAAGCACGAAGGATGTCGATTTTATTGCTTACCTCGAAAAACTGAGGTAAATCTTGCAGTTCGTTCCAAGCTTCTAAAGAAAGGTTGTATTCTCCTTCAGGGGCTTGTTCGTACCACTCTGCATCTAAATATGTTTGGTGGAGTAGGGCAATGCTTCCCATTAATGAGCTTGGATATTTTTGACGAGAGCTCCCTTTACTAAATGAGTAATGAGCACTAGCATTACCGTTTAAAATAGTAGCATGCTCACTATTACTAGCTAAAGTAGTCAGGATTCCACTGCCTCTAGCAATACCGTCTTGTTGGTGTGTAAGCACTGCTCCAAAACCGGCTTTTCGATAGTTTTTGGCAGACTTTTCGTTATGCTTAAATAGATTACGCGCCTCTACTTCAGGATGAATTGCTTCGTTCCAAGCAACAGCACCACTTTTATTGCTACGGTATTGTGGTTGAGGTTTCCAATTTTCTCTTTGTTTATTGGGGATCCCGTACTCGCTATGTAGCTCGATAAAGGAGGGGTAAATATAATCTCCATCCATATCATGAATAATGGCATGAGCTGGAATAGTAGTTGTGCTATCGGCAGATAAAATTCGATCGCCTTGTACTAATAAGTTAGCGTTTGGAAGGGCTTGTCCAGGAGCCCAAACAATGTGCGCATTGGTAAATGCGTGTATAGGCTCAAAAGTGTTTTTAACACCATTGTTAGGGAAGGTTTTTTGAGCTACCACTATATTCGATAGTGTCAGGGCTAAAAACGAAAAGAGGATTCTGTACATATCTGTTTTCAATTGAATGGGTGAAAATACAAAAAATCACTTCTTAACTTATAAGTAGAATCCTTACCTTTGTTTAAAATTAAATATAAGATGAAAACTTACCAAGCAAACATGATGAACGGATTAGCTTTAATTTTAATGCCGTTATGGGCATATTTAAGCTTTGAAGCAACTGCTGAGAAACCTCAGCAATCAATTACGGCTTTAATACCTCTTATTTTAGGTGTAATATTAATTCTTTGTAACAATGGAATAAAAAAAGAAAATAAAATTATAGCTCATATAGCAGTTGTTATAACACTAATTGCTCTTGTAGGATTAATAATGCCTTTGAAATCTGCTATTAGTGAAGTAAGAACGTTATCTATAATTAGAGTATTGATAATGTCTTTGACAGGAGTTTATGCAATGATAACTTTTGTTAAAAGCTTTGTTGCAGCAAGAAAGAATAAGTAGTTTTAATGTCTTATTATCAATCAATAAATCATTATTTATTTCACTCAGTTCTTTTTTTTTCAGCCCTTATTTTTTTAAAATCAGCAGGCTCTTTTTTTTATAAAAAGAGATATTCAAAATCGGATAAAAAGTTACTAAAAGTTGTCTTTTTTTTAAGTTGTTTTTTTTCATTAACCTCTATTTTTTATGTTCAAGAGATCAATAAATTGTTGTTGATTTTAATGATTCCAACACCTTTTTCAATTTATTTTTTGACATTAAGTGAAGTTGATAGTTATAAAGTTCATTTAAAGGATTTATTAACATCATTTTTCACCCTTATCATTATTGGAGTCTATATCTTGTGTAAAATCAATTAAAATGTTAGACAAAAAAACAAAAAAACATACTTCAGAAAGAGCTGTATTAATTGGTTTAATTACATTAACACAAACTAAAGAACAAGCGATTGAATATATTCAAGAGCTTGATTTTTTAGCACATACTGCAGGAGCTGTTCCGATCAAACATTTTTTACAAAAATTATCATATGCTGACCCAAAAACTTTTGTAGGAAAAGGAAAGTTGGCAGAGGTAAAGGCATTTATTGATGAGAACGATATAGGGCTTGTTATCTTTGATGATGAGCTAGGTCCTACTCAATTACGAAATGTAGAAAAAGTTTTAGAGGTAAAGATTTTAGATAGGAGTAATCTTATTTTAGACATTTTCGCAGCTCGCGCACAAACAGCACATGCTCGTACGCAGGTAGAGTTGGCACAATATCAGTATTTATTACCGCGCCTTACCCGAATGTGGACGCACTTGGAAAGACAAAAAGGAGGTATTGGTATGCGTGGTCCTGGTGAAACGCAAATTGAAACAGACCGAAGAATTATTCAGCAAAAAATTGCCTTACTGAAGGAAAAGCTGAAAAAGATTGATAAGCAAAAAGCTATACAGCGAGGCAATAGAGGTGCTTTGGTACGTGTGGCATTGGTAGGCTATACTAATGTGGGAAAATCTACAATTATGAATACCTTGGCTAAAACCAAAGTGTTGGCTGAAAATAAACTTTTTGCGACACTCGACACTACTGTTCGAAAAATTGTGGTAGGTAATCTACCTTTCTTATTATCCGATACCGTTGGTTTTATCCGTAAGCTACCGCATCAATTAGTTGAAAGCTTTAAATCAACCCTAGATGAAGTGCGTGAAGCCGATATTCTTTTACATGTAGTAGATATATCACATCCTAATTTTGAGGAACAAATAGAGATTGTAAACAAAACCTTAGCCGAAATTGATGGTTTAGACAAACCGACTGTTATGGTGTTTAATAAGATAGATGCTTTCAGCTACGAGCCTATGGAAGAAGATGATTTAAAAACTAGGACAGTGATAAATAATTCTTTGGACGACTGGAAAAGAACATGGATGGGCAAGGCTGGGCAAGCCATTTTTATTTCTACCCTACAAAAGAAAAATTGGTCTGAGTTTAGAGAGTTGCTTTATGAAGAAGTAAAGCAAATACACTCTAAGCGTTTTCCATATAATAATTACCTGTATTAATATTTCAGTTTCTGCCTTTAGTTCTAGCGCTTTTTTCGGATTAGATTTTCTCTTGATCCGCAAGATTGTCTTGTTTTTACATGTGCTTTTTGCAAACAGGAGGCTTAAATTTCTTCTAGCATATTTTGTAGAGCGTAGGTCGGCTAGGGCTGGCATCATTATCGAAAGGAGCAAAGCTTAGGTTTAGTAAATAGCTTCCATCTTTTACTTCATCAGGCACAAAAATAAGCTCGGTAATACTGCAGTCTAAGCGGGTGTTTTCGGGATGATCCCAAAAGGCATGATGCGCTTTTAACACACCTCCATCCACCTCTTTATCCACGGATGGCAGATCAATTAAAAGATGCTTAACCCCTTGTTCTTTTAAAAATTCTGCCGCTTCTTTTTGCAAGTAAGGAGGGTTGCTATTGGAATATTGTCTACACAATTTTTCCTTACTGTTAGGTAGGGTTCGAATAACAATAGCTTCCGTTGATATCCATTTTTTTCGGATGCTTTCTAATGTGATAACCCGGTCTTTTCCTTCTTGTTGTGGTGTTACACTTTTAACTTCTGCAGTGAAGAAAAATTGCTGGACACATCGATTAATTGAATGCTTTTCTATAGAGATATGCCCTACGCATTCGGTATGCGTACCGTGTCCATGCGGATTAAAAGCAATGTTGAAGAAATTGACAGAGCCTCCTTGTTTTACCTCTCCTATCCAATCGCCCATCACGACAGGTTCCATTTTTATTGCTGGTACATACCATGCGGTTGGATTATTGTCTCCGTTTTTTAGAGGTATGGATATGTCAATAGGTTGGCTTAAATCAACTTGAAAAGTATGTCCTTTATGTTTAATAGTTGCCTTCATAGTTATCAAAGATACTTAATCCACCCAGAATAGATCTGTCGAGATATAGTCGGCCATTAACTTACCTTTTTTACTTAAGGTTAATAATTCATTATTCTTTAATAAATGGCTAGAATTGATCCATTTTTGAGCAGAATTAAGCAAAAAACGTTCATAATTACTCGAAAAATTAGATTTTACAAAATTCGTGTTGACTCCCCAAATTGTACGCAAAGTGGTTAAAATGTATTCGTTATAGCGTTGTTTTTCGTTCATCTTTTCTCTTTCTGCGGGCACAATCCCTTTAGCAATTTGTTGTATGTAGCGCAAATTACTGGCTATATTCCATTGTCGTTCTGTTCCATTAAAGGAGTGTGCTGAAGGACCAATTCCAAGGTATTTCTCGCCTTTCCAATAGTTACTGTTGTGTCTTGAATAAAATCCTTTTTGTGCAAAATTGGATATTTCGTATTGAGTGAAGCCGACTTTTGTTAAAGTATTCATAAGTTGTATGAACTGCCTAGCGCTTTTTTCTTCTTCTACAGGAGCACATTTTTTGTGTTCAATGAAATGATGAAGGGCCGTATTTTCTTCTACAGTTAAAGCATAGGCGGATATATGGGGGACAGCAAGGTTGATGGCTGTTTGCATGTTTTGCTGCCAATCTTTATCGGATAGTGTAGGAGTTCCGTAAATCAAATCGATGGTAATGTTTTCCCAGCCTGCATCCTGTACGCGCTTGATGCTGCTCAAAGCTTCTTCGGCATTGTGCGCTCGGTTCATGAATTTCAAATCATCATTAAGAAAGGACTGCACTCCCATGCTAAATCGATTAATGGGTGTTTGTTTTAATGTTTTCACTTTTAGGTCATAGATGTCATCAGGATTAGCTTCTAAAGTGATTTCTGTATCATTAGCAATAGGAAAAGTTTGGTAGAGCACATCAAATAATCGCATCAATTCTTCTTGTTTTAAAATGGAGGGTGTTCCTCCACCTAAATAAATGGTGTTGATGCTTTCCCCTTCTAAAAATTTTTTTTGTAGTACTATTTCCTTTTGTAAGGCATTTAATAAATTTTCTTTTGTGCGCAAAGAGGTCGAGAAGTGAAAATTGCAATAATGGCACTTCTGCTTGCAAAAAGGGATGTGTATGTAAATACCTGCCATAGGGCTAAAATACCATAAAAGGATGTATCTTTATTTTCGTTTTATGAAATATATTTGGTGCATATTGCTATTGATATTTGCCTGTCAAAACCCAAGTAAGATGAGTGAATCGTATTTTGAACATTTAACTCCAGAGGAGAAAAGCGTGATTGTAGACAAAGGAACGGAAGCGCCTTTTACTGGAGAATATAATGACTTTTTTGAAGCGGGAACATTTGTTTGTCGCGCCTGCAACAATCCTTTGTATGAGTCGTCTGCTAAATTTGATGCCGGCTGTGGATGGCCTGCTTTTGACAAGGTGAAAGAGGGTGCTATTAAGCGTTATTCGGACATCTCTTTAGGTTACGAGCGTACCGAGATTACCTGCGCTAAGTGCGATGGACATTTAGGGCATGTGTTTGAGGGTGAAAATTTAACACCAGAAAATACACGCCATTGTGTCAATAGTATCAGTATTCGTTTTGTAGCGCACGAAAAATTATCGATAGCTACTTTTGCTGCGGGTTGCTTTTGGGGTGTGGAGGAGTTGTATAGACAGCAAGTGGGGGTTTACTCCACAGCTGTTGGGTACATAGGTGGACATACAGATAAACCCACATATAAGCAAGTGTGTGCAGATACAACAGGGCATGCCGAAGCAGTTCAGGTGTACTTCAATGTGGAAGAGGTGACCTTTGAAACATTACTCAACATCTTTTGGGACAATCATAACCCTACTAGCTTAAACAGGCAAGGCTCAGATGAGGGTTCACAATATAGATCGGCTGTTTTTTATCATTCAGAAGGGCAAAAGACTTTTGCGGAAAATTCCAAAAAAACTTTGGATGCTAGTGAGCGGTTTTCTAATCCTATTGTAACGGAAATTGTCCCGGCCTCCACTTTTTATAGAGCTGAGGAATACCATCAAAACTACTTGTATAAAAGAGGGTGTAGCAGTTGTTCACTCTAGCGTTTATGCATTGATATACAGAAGGTTGATCCCTTATTGATTTCGGAAGATTTCACATAAATTTTACCTGAGTGGTAATCTTCAATAATGCGTTTTGTTAAAGAAAGCCCCAATCCCCAACCGCGTTTTTTACTAGTGAAACCGGGTTTAAAAATAGATTTGAAAGCATTTTTTGGAATGCCTTTTCCAGTGTCTGAAATATGTACTTTTAGGTAATTGTCTGTTTCAAACAAATCTATACTGATTTGCCCTTCTCCCTTCATAGCATCAACAGCATTTTTACAAATATTTTCGATTACCCACTCAAATAAAACTGCGTTTATAGGAATATGGAGTTGAGGGTTTTCTGTGTTGAGGGTGATAGTTACTTTATCAGATAATCGATGTTGTAAATACCTCACGGCATTCATTAGTACATCAGCAATGTTAACCATCTGTAATTTAGGCGTAGATCCAATTTTTGAAAATCGTTCAGTGATTGTTTCCAATCGTTTCACATCTTTGTCTAACTCTGTAGTGATATTGTCTAAATCAGCTTTCCCTTTTAGTATTTCTATCCATGCCATCATAGAAGAAAGTGGGGTGCCAATTTGATGCGCTGTTTCTTTAGCCATGCCTGCCCACACTTGATTTTGCTCAGATCTTCTAGAGCGACTAAAAGCAATGTAAGACACTAAAATAAATAAGAATATTACTAAAAGTTGCAAGGTTGGGTAGTAGCGAAGCTGCTTTAAGAGATAAGAGTCTTCATAATAAAGGTATTGAGTTAAAATAACTTCATTATTCATTTTTACTTCTATCTGAATAGGTTCGTGCGCATTTTTCATGCGCTCCAAATGCCTTTGCAAATGTTTTGAGCCGAGATCAATAGACTCATGTATGTTTCTACTGCCAATAATATCTCCAACTTCGTTAGTGAGGATAATGGGGATGGTACTGTTTTCTTGAATGATACGCGTGGCTAAAGCATTATTAACGGGTCCCATTCCAGAATTCGCTAACTGGTAGGTCGCCTCCGCCCATAATTCAATTTTTTTACGCTCTTCTTGGTCGAGTTTTTCTACCAGATAATTGGTATATAAAAGAGAGGCAGAACCAATTATAATCGCTGCCATAAAAAGCATCAGCTTCCAGCGTTGTTTTTTAGAATAAATGCTCATCTTCCTCCCACTCGATAATTTGATTGTAGTCTGGATTTTTTTCTAGCTCTGGATTACTGTTTTTCTCCTTGTCAAACCCTTGATCAAAAGCGTCTTTTATTTCTTGCTTTTGTTTATCCATGCCTTCATTTAAACTTTGTCTTGCACGATTAAAGTTAAAAGAAATTTTAGGATTGTCTACCGTTCCTGTCATTTTTAAGGGAATAATGGTTCCTTTTACCCCATCATTTTCAATTTCGCCAAATTCAGAAATCTGCTTTTTGTTCTTCTTGCGCCAGCGCTTGCCCATGACCTCATTCAAGGAGAATTCAATTTCATAATCGAGCGTATTGTCGAAGAAATGTGTTCCAGAACCGGCAATATCCATAGCTGAAGAGTGTATTTCCATGAATGGAATCTCTACACTTCTATTTTTTACTTCTATCTGGTTTTCTAACGTAGAGAAGCGGATGCGTTTCAGATCATCTACACTGATGTAGTCCGACATCAATAACATGGGTTCAAACTCAATCAGTTCTCCATCATTAATTTTCATATCCAAAAAGGCGTAGAGGCTTTCAGGTCTGAGTTTTAGGCAAGCATCCCATTCGGTTCGCAGGTAAACATCAGAAGTTGTTTTTCCGCGCAAGTGTTTGTGCCGTATGGTTGTTTGTCCGAAATTTTCAAACTCATAAAAGAGCTGTCGAACATTGATTTTATTTAACTTAGAAGTAGTGATAAGCCTGAGGTTTCCTTCTTCTGTTTGACTAAGCACAAGGTCTCCGGTTATATTACCAGACATACTTTTTAGCTGTACTTCTTTTGCCTTTAAAACACCTTTATTAAAGCTAATTTTGGCTTGGAATTCAGACATGTGAAATTTCTCGTAAGAAGCGTCTTTTATATTTGTTGTAATATTTGCTAAGATGTTATCCGGCATGATGAAAGGAGTAGGTTCTTGGGTAGTGTCTACTTTTATCATTTCGGATATTTTAAACCAATCAGAACTTAAGTGACCGGCAATTTGCAAGTCGTTACTTTGACTGAACAAATGTTCGATAGCACCAACAAATTTAAGTTTACTTTCTTCTCCATTAAATCCTTTTAAACTATCTATTTCTAAACGATTATTCATTAGTCGCATCCTTCCGTCTAAACCGTGAAAAAGAGTCAAAGGTTTGTAAAGAAAAGAGGTATTTGTAAGCTGAATGTCTGCTGACTTTTCTGCTTGCTCAAAATCTTTTCTAATATCGTTCTTGAGACCGATTTTCCCTTTATAGTTTACTGTGATTTTTGCTATTCCAGACACTTCCTGTATTGGCAGTTCGTAACCCCATTGCTGAATATCAGCCAAGTTTAATTTGGTATTAAATTGGGTTTGTATGTGTGGGTTGTTAAAGTTGGAATAGGCCAAAGACCCCTTTAAATATTCCCCGTTTATTTGGCAATTGATAGATTGCAAGCCAACAGTACTACTTTGGTTGTTTCTATGTTTTCCGTTGTGGTAAACACCTTGAATTTCGGCAGCTTTTATTTTCCAAGGAAAATGAGACTGCATGCTTCCATTTTTAATGTTAAAGTCAGCATGAATAGCTGCTGGAAGATTGGATTCTTTTAGGTTTTCTACATTAATGTTTAGGTCAGTGGTTCCGTTAAATTGATATGCCTGAATAGAGCTTAAGAATCGCTTTGGAACATATTGAAGGGAAGTCTTTATGTCTATGTCTGTTCCGCTTACATTTACAGTATAACCATTTTGAGCTGTTCCGTTGAATTTCAGTTCTAAATCATTGGTTTGCGCAGATCCATTAAAAGTGGTTTTTTGCTTAGATGCATCTAAAGAAACCCAAGCAGAAATCGTTTTTTCTTCTAAGTATTTGTCTTGCCTCACTGTGATGAAATCTGTTTTAAAATCACCATTTATTTGAGCGCTAAAAATGCCGTTTTCAATTGTCCCGTTAAGTTCTGTTTGTAATGCTAAAGCACTGATATGAAGATTATTTTTTGCATCGGAATATTTGATGTGTATGTTGTAAAGTGAAACATGATTTAAGTTTAGGGATTTACCTTGTGAACTATCGATTTTGCTATACCATATTTGATAGTTAGGCACACCTTCTTTATTAAAAGAAATACGTGAGAATCCATTGTGTAATTCTAGTTGTTGAACCGCATAAGTTTTATTGTATAAATCTAAAGCGTTTAGTTTTAGAAACAATTTTTCAGCTTGTATTAAAGTGTCTTTTCGGAAACCATCTAAAGCCATAAGGTTTTTTAACTCTAAACTAGCATATGGGAACTTTTTGATAAAGGAAAATTCAATATCCTCCACTTGAATTGGAGTTCGAAGTTGCTCATTGATTTTTTGTATTGCTAATTGCTCAATTTCATCTTGGTAAACATGGGTAATACCAAATCCTATTACACCGCCCAAAAGAAGCAATACAAATAAAAATAAGATGACTTTTTTGATTAATTGCATTAATTTATACAACGCATAAATACAGCAGCTGTTGTGTGGCTAATTTAAACCATTTTTAGCATTGCAACCTCTTGGTCTAAAAGGAAGCGATGGCGTCCTCTTGGAATGTCTTTTTTAGTGAGTCCGCCAAAGTAAACTCTGTCTAAACGAAGCACTTTGTATCCGAGTTGCTCGAAAATTCTACGAACTGTACTATTTTTACCCTTATGTATTTCGATGCCGACCTCTCTTTTTGGCGCGTTTTTGATGTAAGTGGCTTCCTTTACATAAGCGGTTCCTTCTTCTAGATTTACGCCCTCAATAATTTTCTTAAGATCTGCGGCTTTCAAGTTTTTATCTAGCAAAATATGATAGATTTTTTTGACTCCATGTTTTGGGTTGGTCAGTTTTTTTGCCATCTTTCCATCATTAGTAAATAATAGAAGCCCTGTGGTTTGTCGGTGTAAACGACCAACAGGATATAATCTTTCTTTACATGCTCCGCTAACTAATTCCATGACTGTTTTTCTTTTTTTAGGGTCGTCTGAAGTGCAGATGTATCCTTTCGGCTTATTGAGTAACAAATACCTTTTTGTTTCTGATTTAATCAGTTCGTTATTAAACTTCACAGTATCTGAAGGTCTTACTCGGTAACCCATTTTTATGACCACCTCATCATTAACGGTGACTAAGCCTGCTGTGATAAATTGGTCTGCCTCTCTTCTAGAGCAAATGCCTGCATGAGCGATGAATTGATTTAATCGCATTCCTTCTTTTACCACTTTGTTTTTCGGCTTTTTAGAAATACGCTTTTTAAAAGGAGTATTTTTGCCACTTCCTTTTGAAGCATTACTTCTATTGCTTTGTTTTTTTTGGAATTCACTCATGATCCAGCTTTTTACAAAGGTAGTGAAAGGAATTTCTATAAAAGTATTTTTATGGTTTCAATTTTTGAGGCAATCTCTTAAAATGATACTGAAGTCGAAGTAAATGTTTAAATGTTGAAGATGTAAATGGCTTCCACCCTGTAAACTATAAAGTATTTTTTTATTAATAAATGATTAGTTTCCTTTTGGCTACACCATGGCTGTTTTTGATTTGATAGACATAAACCCCGCTTTTTAGGTTAGCAACGCTTTGCACCTCTTGGCTAATAATTCTTTTTTCAAGAACGATTTCACCTAAGATATTCCAAATTTTTAAATCAGCACTGTTGCCTTTAAATTCAAAAGCAACATGATTATTTGAAGGATTCGGGTATATATTGTGTGATAAAGGCCGGTTTAAATCTTCAATGGTTAAAGTCATCATATTTTCTAAATTTAGATTTTCATCGCCTAACTCGTAATAGGTATACATTAAATAGTTAACAAACATTTCATCAGTTGTTGCTTCTCCAGCATACACGTCAACTGGCGGGGTGTTTGGATTATGTATGTTATTTGTGGTATTGTCGAAGGTAGCTTTTGAGTATAGCTTTGATCCAACATCAAGTTTTATTAAATTTTTAAAAAAATAAAATTGCTGCCATTCAAAGTCCCAATTTTTGATTTTTACTAGAGGAATAGTGTCATAATTAGCATTAACAGAATAGCTTTTAATCTCTTTTCCAATTAAATGCATATGTGGTAATATTGCCAATAAAGAAAAATCATCTGTTAAAAAATTATTTCCAAGTGGATAATAGGCGTTAAATGATGTGATGTTATTTGCTGGTATAAATAAGTTCCAATTTTCCAATAATCTTTCAATAAATACTTCTCGAATATTTTGAACATCATCATCATAAAAAAACAAATGAATTGCAGTGCTGTCAACTTGGCCTATTGATCCTGCAGGGTAATGCATTTGTAGAATTATATTAGAATTTGCTTCAATCGTCATCCCCATTTTAATATTATCTGTATTTGGAAAAATAACAGGCTCCATTCCGGGCGCATATGTTGATATCAATTTACCATCTACACCCATACAATCATAAATAATGCTTGGTAGTTGGTTGTTGTCAACAAAAGCAAGCGTATGATGTACAATTTGTCGATTTCCTGGAACAATTTCAATTGCTTTAATTTTCTTATCGTTAATTAGTCCTGTTGGTAATGTGAAGCACACGTATTCATCTTCACTAGATGCGGTACTTGTGTATTGTGGGATTTTAAGAATTAAATCTGGATTTGATAGTATACTTTCATCGTTGTAAAAAGGTTGAGGTGGAGCTAAGCCTGGATCTCCTTCAGGACTCCCTAAATTTGCCCAGTCTAAAATCAAATCAATTTCGTTTTGGCTGAGCGTTCTTTCATGTGCGTAGTTTTGGTAAGTGCTATCTGGCGGCCAAGGAGGCATTAATCCGTTGCTAACCATATATGGAATTGCTCCAGAATTTGAGAAGGCCGCAGCGGTATTGTAGTCAATTAAAGAAAAAGGCGCAACACCTCCTGAGTGGTGGCACTGTGTACATTTATTGTAAAAAATAGGGGCGATATCTTCACTAAAGTTAGGCGATTGACTAAAGCTACATAATGGTAAGATATACAAGACGCATAGAAACTTTTTCATAAGGAATTTTTATTGTGAAAAATATGTATAATCTAATAGAAAGTTAATTTTGAGTTATTGAGGGTTGTTGCTAGTTTGGCTGTTTGTCCTAAAACAATAGTGTTATTGTCTTTTATGTGACCAGCTGGAAAATTAAATGCTACAGGGTAGTCGTATTCGAAAACAGCTTCAGCAATAATTTCCATTGCGTTTTTTCCAAATGGAATGGAGTTGTCGTTCATGTCGTTCATCCCCCCTATAAGCAAGCCGGCTAATTTGGATAGTTTTCCGTTGCGTTTTAGGTTAATTATCATCCTGTCTAAATGATATAAGTATTCGTCCAAATCTTCCAAGAAAAGAATTTTTCCATCTGTGTTTATGTCAGAATTTGAACCTAACAAGCTGTAAATAATAGATAGATTTCCCCCTACAACTATTCCTTTTGTATCTCCAATTCTGTTGAGGTCGTGCGCTGGAAAGTTGTATGATGCCGGATTTCCAAAAAGTGTTTGTCTCAAGCTTTCTAGACTATTTTTGGTGTTGCTTGAGAAGTTAATAGGCATGGAGCTATGGAGAGAAGTAATGTTTAAGTTGTGTAAAGTAGAGTGTAAAGCGGTAATATCGCTATATCCGGCAATCCATTTAGGGTTTGCTTGAAGTCCAGAAAAGTCAACAAGGTCTAGAATTCGGACTGTTCCATATCCGCCACGAGCACAAATAATTGCTTTAATGTTAGGGTTATCAATCATATACTGTAAATCAGCAGTTCTTTGTATATCTGTACCTGCGAATTGATTATGTTCTTTAAAGAGGTTGTTTCCAAAAACAACTTTCAATCCCCAGTTTTCAAGGGTTTTTTTAGCAAACACTAATTCTTTTTTGTTGATTTTTCGGGCAGTAGATATAATGCCAATTTGATCGCCTTGATGAAGGGTAGCTGGTTGAATGCAAGATTGCTTACTTATGCTCACGGTTCTATGCGCGCTTTTAATATCTTTGCTAAGATAATTTTTAGGATTTAGATGAGCAAGAAATATACCGTAACATCCGCTTTACCTTATGCGAACGGACCTTTACATATAGGGCATATTGCAGGCGCATATTTGCCAGCAGATATTTATGTGCGCTACCGAAAAGCAAAAGGAGATGATGTATTGTTTGTGTGTGGATCGGATGAGCACGGGGCTGCCATTACCCTTCGTGCAAAAAAGGACGGCGTAAGTCCTCAAGAAATTGTCGATAAATACCACGCTATTAACGAAAAAGCGTTCGAAGACTTTGGTATAAATTTTGATATTTATCATAGAACATCATCAGAATTACATCATGAAACAGCTTCTGAGTATTTTAAGATATTAGAGAAAAAAAAGGTGTTTACGAAAAAGACATCAGAGCAGTTTTTTGATGAAGAATATCAGCAGTTTTTAGCAGATAGATATATTTTAGGAGATTGTCCTAAATGTGATGCGGAAGGCGCTTATGGAGATCAGTGTGAAAAGTGCGGAAGCGCTTTAAGTCCTTCGGAGTTAAAAAATCCAATATCTACTTTGAGTGGAAATCCTCCAGTGATGAAAACAACTTCTCATTGGTATTTACCAATGCAAGATCATGAGGCTTGGTTGCAAGAATGGATAGAGGAAGGAGTGTTAGACGGCAAACAGCATCATGACCCAAAAACATGGCGCTCGCAAGTATTAGGCCAGTGTAAATCATGGATTGATGTAGGTTTGCAGGAACGTGCTATGACTCGTGATTTAGATTGGGGAGTAAGAGTTCCTGTTGAGGGAGCAGACGGCAAAGTTTTATATGTCTGGTTGGATGCTCCTATAGGTTATATTTCTGCCACTAAACAGTGGGCCTCTGACAATGGAAAAGATTGGAAATCTTATTGGCAAGGTGATGAAGTAGAAATTATTCATTTTATTGGCAAGGATAATATAGTGTTTCATTGTGTAATCTTTCCAATAATCTTACGCGCTCATGGAGATTATGCGCTCCCAAAAAATGTGCCTGCCAATGAGTTTCTTAATTTAGAAGGAGACAAGTTGTCTACGTCTAGGAATTGGGCGATATGGCTGCATGAGTATATTGAAGATTTTGAAAATCAACAGGATGTGCTTCGTTATGTTTTGTGTGCAACGGCTCCCGAAAGCAAAGACACGGATTTTACTTGGAATGATTTTCAAGTCCGCAACAACAGTGAGTTGGTAGGCATTTTAGGAAATTTCGTAAATAGGGTAGTGGTATTGACTAACAAATATTGGGATGGAAAAGTTCCAGAACAAGGACAGTTAACAGCGTACGACCAAGAAATATTACAAACCTTAAAAGAAACGCCTGTTAAAGTCGGGAATTATATAGAAAGATATAAGCTTAGGGATGCTTTGTATGAAATGATGAGTCTAGCTAGATTAGGTAATAAATACTTAGCAGAAACAGAGCCTTGGAAATTAAAAAAGGTAGATGAAGAGCGTACGAAAACCATTATAAATATTACTTTGCAGATAGTGGCTTCTCTATCTATATTGTCAAAACCTTTTTTACCCTTTACAGCAGAAAAATTGGCAGCTATGTTAAATATTTCCGAGTGTGATTGGAACCAGTCTGCGAAACAATTGTTATCTGCTAATCACCAAATAGAAAAAGCGTCCTTGTTATTTGGAATGATAGAAGATGAGCAAATTAAAGCTCAATTAGCTAAACTTGGTTAAAGGATTATATTTGTATGAATTAAAGTGCCAAATTTATTTTTTATGAAAAGAATTTTATTCTTGACAACAGCTTTGTTGTCAGTTCAAGTTTTTGCCCAATGTGAAGGTAGATATGAAAGTGAAATTTTCTCTTCGGTTTCGGTTATCGAAGTAGAATATACAGATGTGTATGATTGGGGTCCTTTTAGTAGCGGTTTACATATGGATGTGTACACTCCTAATGGAGACTCTTATGCAGAAAGACCGTTGATTATTTTTGCGCATGGTGGTAGTTTTTGGTCGGGAAATAAAAATAATCCAATGATGGTGGCTTTGTGCGAGTCTTTTGCGAAAAGAGGGTATGTAACAGCTTCCATTCAGTATAGGTTAACATCTATTTGGAATTTGACAGACTCTATGCATATGTTGCAAACTGTGATGAATGGTATCTCAGATGCAAAAGCAGCAATAAGGTATTTTAGAAAAGATGCTGCAGCTAATGGAAATGTTTTTGGAATAGATCCAAATCAGATTTATGTTGGAGGTTACTCGGCAGGAGCAATATTAGCTGTGAATCTTGCATATATAAACGATACTGTAGGGGTTCCTTCTCATTTGCTTCCAATTATAGATGCTGCTGGAGGATTAGAAGGCAATAGTGGTAATCCAGGATATTCTTCAGAGGTAAAAGCAGTTGTTAATGTGGCGGGAGCAGTCTATAAATCTTCCTATATTGATGCAAATGATGTGCCTATAGTTAGTGTTCATGCTTTAGATGACGGAACCGTTCCTTATTATTGCGATCATGCGATGTCAAACCCGTTAATTTTAAAGGTTTGTGGTTCGGGTACAATTCACAATGTAGTAGATTTTTCAGGTATATACAATGCTTTGCATATATTTTCCTCAGGAGATCATTCAATTCCTTTGAGTGAAGTGAATAATATCACAATTCCATTTGTGAGTGATTTCCTTTATACTACTTTAGATTGTTATGAAGGAACTAATATTAAAGAAAGTCAGCTAAATCTAGAACTCTATCCTAATCCGGCAAGAGATGTGTTGAATGTGGTTATTTCTGATCCAGTGCTTGATGTGCAAATTCTTAATATGTTAGGAGAGCGTTTTACTTTTACAGTTATGGACGGAAAGATTGATATTTCTAATCTTGCTTCTGGATTTTATTGCTTAGAACTTAAAATAAAAGATAAAGCTATTCTCACAAAATTTGTAAAGCAATAAAAAGAAAAGCCCTCCTTTTGACAGGAGGGCAACGAGCTATATATGATTAAACAAGTACTACGAAGATAAAGCTCGTGAAGATTATAAGAACGTTATTATGCAAATCAATCCGCATAGGCACAATATGTAGTATGTGAAAAGCAGAACGATATTTTTTATTGCATTACTCATGTTTATTTTTACCATTTTAATTAGGTGTGAGTAGCGTCGACTACTAATTTGATGTTTTGTAGTTTTGTTATTAGAAATAACGATTATTTGCTAACAATAGTACAAATGTAAGTTCATTTTTTTTCAAAAGAATTAATTCACGTACTGTTTCTTACCTGCTCATGCTCTTTTTTGGTTCTTAAATATACAAGGGTTGAACTTGTGAACTTGTATTGCATTAACATTTAGCTGTTTATTTCTTTTGTTTCTTAGGTTGCATTCCCTTAAATCTTTCGTAATTTTTGTACTTTAGCGAATTGAATTTTGGGACTAATCAAAAAAAAACACACTTTGGAAAGATTACATAAAGTGTTTATGACAACTGCACTTCTAGTATTTGGCGTGGTTTTCTCTTATCAAGCACAAGCTCAAACATGTTCGGCTGTTGTCGACAATGATGCCGATTGTGGTAATAATGGATGTGTAACAGTAACGGTAGCTGGAGGAACATCGCCATACGATTATGTTTGGTATGATAACTTAGGAAACGCTTTTCCTGCAACACTAAACTCTCCGTTTTCAACAAATCAAAAATGTAATTTGCCCGCTGGTGACTACTACTGTGTTGTTGTTGATGCAGCTGGTAATCAATGTACTACAGATACAATTGCTGTTTTAAATACTGCTGCACAGTTAGGAACATTTGTTTCTACAACTATATCATGTAATGGATATTGTGATGGAGAAATTAATGCTTTTGCTTTTAATGGTTCAGGAAACTATTCATTTGCTTGGTCAGATGATCCAAATATGGGTAATATTTTGAGTACTACAGGCACACTGTCTAGTGCATGTTCAGGAACATATTTTGTTGAGCTTAATGATATTGGAAACTCATGTATAGACACATTTCCAGTCCTTATAACAGATCCTGCAGACCTGAATATTATTGTTGACAATGTTAACAATGTTTCATGCTCGGGCTTAGCAGATGGATCAATTAATGTCACAGCTACTGGTCCTGGTGTATTGTCTTATGAGTGGAAAGATGAATTTGGAAATAGTGTTGCTTCTACAGAAGACTTATTAAATGTAAATGGCGGGACATACTCGCTAATACTCTCAAATAATAATGGTTGTTCCGATACAATTACAGACACTATTTTGGAGCCTTCAACTCTTGTTATCACCTTAGTAGATTCATCAAATGTTTCTTGTTCTGGATTAACTGATGGAGCAATTGATATAGAAATTGCAGGAGGTAATGGAAACGTGACTTATGCTTGGTCGGGCCCTAATGGATTTGCTGATAACAACCAAGACTTGAATAACTTAGAATGTGGGCTTTATGATGTAACCGTTACTGATCCTTTAGGTTGTAACACTTCTTACTCACACAATATTCCTTGTCCATCACCAATTTCTGTTACTCTTGATAGCTTAGAACATGTTAGTTGTTTCGGTTTATCCGATGGAGAGATTTATATTTCTGTCTCAGGAGGAACACCTTCTATAAATAATGGATATAACTTCAGTTGGAATGGAAATGTTTTTAATACAGAAGACTTAACAGGGATATCTGCAGCAAGCTACTCTGTTGAGGTAACAGATTCTAATACGTGTTCAGGTACTTTTGGAATAATTATAACAGAGCCTCCTTTATTAGAAACGTCTATATTAAATGTTATAGACGCGAGTTGTTATAATGCTCAAGATGGGGCTATTGATGTTCGTGTAAATGGAGGAACAGCTCCTTTTACAGCTTTCGTTTACGATAATGGCTTTAACTTATTATACGATACAACTTTTTCTAGCTTGTCAGTTCTTTGTCCTGTTCCTGGTGCAGGTTTTTATGATATTATATTGAATGATGAAAATGGTTGTCAGGCTTCATTAGACACAACAGTGGGTCAGCCATCAGAGATAATTGTGACACTTGATTCAGCATTTGATGTTTCATGTTTAGGTTTTGCTGATGCTCAAATCTATGTTAATGTTACTGGTGGATCTGGGAACTATAATTACTCATGGACAGGTCCTTCTTGTAACACCTGTGCTGCTGAAGATATCACTAATCTTTCGGGAGGCGTGTATAACCTTGTAGTAACAGATGCAACAAATTGTACACAGTCATTTACAAATAATGTTTTAGTACCAACAGCATTAACGATGACGGTGGATAGTTTAGTAAATGTTAGCTGTAAAGATTCTGCTGATGCAACTATTGCGTTAACTGCAAGTGGAGGTACAGCTCCTTACACTTATATTTGGAATGGGCCTAATGGTTTTACTGCTTCCGACTCTATAGTTACGGGTTTAGATATTGGAGTATATGATATTGAAGTTACGGATACAAATGGGTGTGTGTTTAGCTTGAATTCTCAAATTATTTCACAACCAGCAGATTATTTAGAAGCGTCTTTTGTAATGGATTCTGTAGTTTGTTTTGCTGAAAACACAGGAGCAATAACTACTATTACTACAGGAGGTACTGCTCCATATTCATACAGCTGGTCTCATGGAGATAATCTTGCTAGTCCATCATCTTTGTTTGCGGGAGAGTATTCTGTAACGATTAGCGATGATCGAGGGTGTAATTATGTAGACACTGTAGATGTTCTAGAACCTAACAGCCTTTTGGCAAACTTAGTTCAAATTGATGAAAATTGTGGTCAATTAGATGGTCAAGTTATCGCTTCTCCTACAGGAGGTACAGCTCCTTACACTTATAGTTGGAACTCAAATTCTATCGAAACATCAAATGTTTTAAGCGGATTAAATGGCGGAACATTTATTCCTGAAATAGTAACGATTACTGATGCTAATGGTTGTTCAGTACCAGATCAGATTACGGTACAAGAAGCTCTTCCTATTGCATTAACTTCTTCTACGATAACAGATATTTCGTGTTACTTAGGTTCTGATGGCCAAATTGTAGCCAATATTGTTGGAGGATTACCTCCATATACTTACCAATGGTATTTTGATGTTGGTCTTACCATCCCTGTTCCATCTGCGAATATTTTAAATGACTCTATTATTTTTGATATACCAGCAGGATCGTATTACTTATTTATAACTGATGCGAGTGGATGTAGCTCATTACTCCCTAGATTTGATGTTGTTGAAACGCAATCAGCGGCTTTGACAGTAGCATTAAATACAAATCAATCCTTCACTTCATTAGCATGTTTTAATGACCAAGATGGTCAAATTTCTGTAAATGTTTCAGGAGGAACGCCATTTCCAGGACCACATTATGAGTACACTTTAAATGGTGTTCAGCAATCACAGTGGGGGGGGGTGTTCTCAGGCTT
>Ga0160423_10001254_pt1 | contig 21294 bp, 18 predicted proteins | sample CRUFie14St8metaG_FD_108191 | JGI IMG/M metagenome (GOLD analysis project Ga0160423, IMG submission 108191) | Marine microbial communities from the Costa Rica Dome - CRUD Field 142mm St8 metaG | ecosystem: Environmental > Aquatic > Marine > Oceanic > Photic zone | place: Costa Rica: the Eastern... | reverse complement strand
TTTGATGACGACATTTTCGTTGGGCACATCTTTCATCGCTCGCTCCATGGTCTGACCCCCCATGCGAGCGTGCAAAACCTTTGTTCCTGTCGCCACATCGGCGATTTTGTCGACCACATCAAGGCCCTCCACGACCTCCCCAAAAACAGCGTATCCCCATCCGTCAAAGGAAGGGAAATCCAAATTGTTGTTGTCTCCGTCATTGATGAAAAACTGGGCAGTAGCACTGTGAGGATCGCTGGTCCGAGCCATCGCTATGGATCCCCGCTTGTTTTTGAGCCCGTTTTTGGCTTCGTTTTGGACCGGTGCCTTTACCTCTTTTTGTTCAATTTTGCCGTCCGAATGCAATTCGAACCCACCTCCTTGGACCATGAAACCTTCGATGACGCGATGAAAAACGGTATTCGTGTAGAAGCCTTCATCGACGTAACTAAGGAAGTTAGCGACTGTTTTTGGAGACTTCTCTTCATTGAGCTCGAGCGTGATATCTCCGAGGCTTGTGTGTAACACCACTTTAGGCCCCGCAAGAGCGGAAAAGGAAAAACCGAGCGCTACAGCACCCGCCAACAGGTTTGTTTTTGTGAACTTCATTGTCATACTAGGAAGTAGACCCACGGATCGGGCACGGAACGACAAAACATTCCGCGATAGCCGAATTGAAGTCAACCACGGAAGCCTTGTCTTTCTGCATTACGCGATCCCACGATGAACTCTCAGTCTTCTATATTATTTTAGCCAAACTTGATACATCAGGAGGGGCTTCTGCCTTGCCCTGATTTGGGCTTCATGTATTCTACCTGCCTCTTACGAATATATCCCTCAACCCAGGAAATAAATGTCTTCACTGAAACTGCACAATGCCATGTGGCCCGGTCTCGTCGGAAAAGGCGACGAGGAAGGCCAAGAACCCCCAATCTCTCTCGAGCGGATGCTGGAACTCACCGCAGCCGCCGAGGTAGACGGTCAAAAATACGAGGGGATCGACTATTTTCTTTTCCACCCTCACACCGATCCGTATGCCAATGACGAAGAACTGAGAGGAATCGCCGATACGATTGCCGGTTATGGCTTTGACGTCGGTTCTCTCGTCGCACCGGTATGGGGTGGCACCGTTGGTGATTCCGCCATGGGCGACGACGAATCGCAGAAGAAGTTTCTCGAAGCTGTTAAAGTTGGTTGCCGTATTGCCGGTGTATTCAATGATCATGGCGTTCGCAAACGCGGTGTCATCCGCATTGATTCCGCTGAGTTCGGTGTCGAGAAGTGGCGGGAGGATCCAGCTACCAACACCAAGCGAATCGCCGCAACTTTTCGGGAGGCCGCCAAGATAGCTGCGGACCACGGTGAGCGCCTTGCTGCTGAAGGTGAAATATGCTGGGCCGGAATGCACAGCTGGAAAGACATGCTCGACCTCCTCGAAGAAGTCGGGATGCCAGAGACGCTCGGATTCCAGGCTGACCTCGCTCACACTTACCTTTACCTCCGGGGTTACAACGCTCCCGAGCATGCCCTTCTTCAAGACGGCTACACCGAGGAAGAATTCTATGCGGCCTACGAGGAAATGACGGACAAGCTTCGGCCTTGGACGATTGATTTCCACGTCGCCCAGAACGACGGTTCGGTTCACGGAGCTGGCAGCCACGACAAGACTGGCAAACACTGCCCAGCCGACGATCCTAACGGAAAACTCAACATCACTCGCTGCACCTCCTACTGGCTGAAGGACTACGCCGACCGCGGCATCGAACATATTTGCTGGGACGGCTGTATGTTCCCTAATGAGATGCTCGAGAATGGGGACACTTGGAATACAATTCTCAAGTCGATGATTGACGCGCGAGATGCTGTTTGAATCGAACGGTGAGTTTTCGCGAAACGGCTGCTCTGAACCGAGCAGCCGTTTTTATGATGTCGTCATAAAAAGACAGAAGGAAAGCCCCTAGTCCATTTTCTGAGCCTGCCGTAAAGCGGTAAGATAAAGCTTGGAGTTGCGGTGAACTTTCCTTCCCCTCACCACTTTCTTGGATATGGACTCAACTGTCTCCCCTGCAGCCTCCTAGTCTCCTGCTTTTCATCGATCCCTCCCTTTTTGATTCGTTTTATCGTTCGAATAGGACTCACGGCCTAAATCAGGCCAATTTTACCGTTTCAATTTCAAAGCTCTCTTGGTAGCTTCCCGGCCTCAATCCCAACTCCCATGAGTAACAATATCGAATCGCTTCAGAAAGAAAATCGAGTCTTCTCTCCTTTACCAGATTTCTCATCCAAAGCGCACATCAAGTCGATGGATGAATATGAGCAGCTTCACGCACAGTCAATCGGTGACCCAGAGGCATTCTGGGCGATGCAAGCTGCCGAATTGACCTGGCAGAAGCCGTGGCATACCGTCCTTGATTGGGAGAATGCTCCTTTCGCAAAGTGGTTTGATGGCGGCAAGATCAACGCCGCGGAAAACTGCCTCGATCGCCATGTTGATGCCGGGCGCGGTGATGAGGTCGCAATATACTGGGTCGGCGAGCCCGGTGACACCCGAAACATCACGTATTCGGAACTTCTCGGTGAAACCTGCCGCTTTGCCAATGCGATGATAGCCCGCGGTATTAAGCCCGGGGATCGAATTCTTATCTACATGCCGATGGTTCCAGAAGCTGCCATCGCTATGTTGGCCTGCGCTCGTATTGGAGCTGTTCACTCCGTTGTATTCGGTGGATTCTCTGCAACTTCGATCAAAGATCGCCTCGAGGATTCCAAGGCCACTGCCATTATTACGGCTGACGGAGGCTGGCGCCGCGGCAGCGTCGTGCCGCTAAAGGCCAACGTCGATGAAGCTCTCGAAAATTTCGATGCGGTTGAAACCGTATTTGTTCTCAAACGCTGCGAGAACGAAATCAAGATGACTGAGGGACGAGATGCTTGGTGGCACGAAGTCATCGCGGATGTATCTGATTATTGCCCTGCCCAAGGATTTGATGCCGAGCACCCCCTTTTTATTCTCTACACCTCAGGCTCAACCGGAAAACCTAAGGGGATTCTGCATACAACCGGTGGCTATCTCACCGCTACCGCCACGACTTTCAAATATGTTTTTGATCATCAGCCAGATGATATTTATTGGTGCACGGCCGACGTTGGATGGATCACCGGTCACAGCTATATTGTCTACGGCCCTATGGCGAATGGCGCTGCCCAGGTGATGTATGAGGGAGCACCCAATCAACCCGACTGGGATCGCTTCTGGCAGATCGTAGCTGAATATAAGGTCACCATTTTCTATACCGCACCGACAGCGATTCGCGCATTCATTAAAGCAGGCGACCATCATGTCGAGAAGCACGATCTAAGCTCTCTCCGTCTTCTTGGAACAGTCGGCGAACCGATCAACCCTGAGGCCTGGATGTGGTATCATGAGAAGATTGGCGCCGGACGCTGCCCTATCGTTGATACATGGTGGCAGACAGAGACGGGAGCAATCATGATCACCCCTCTTCCAGGCGCTACTCCACTTAAGCCCGGAACCGCCACCCGCCCCTTTCTTGGTATCGATGCAGCAATACTTGATGAAACTGGCGAAGAGTGCGGCCCAAATGAGGGAGGCAAGCTTGTTATTCGGCAGCCATGGCCCAGCATGCTACGTACGATTTACGGGGATCCAGAGCGTTTTAAAGAGACTTACTGGAACGAATATGAGGGCATTTACCTCGCCGGTGACGGGGCTAGAACCGATGACGACAATTATTTCTGGATCGTTGGACGCCTAGACGATGTCCTAAACGTTTCTGGCCACCGACTCGGAACGGCTGAGGTTGAAAGCGCGCTTGTTTCCCACGAAGTGGTCGCTGAGGCAGCAGTGGTCGGGCGCCCGCACGATATTAAGGGGCAGGCGGTTGTCGCATTTGTCACGCTTAAAGAAGGCATCGATCATGGTGATGAGTTAGCATCAGAACTTCGCCAGCACGTCGGAGCCGAAATTGGAGCCATCGCAAAGCCAGACGACATTCGCTTTACTCAAGCCCTCCCAAAAACTCGGAGTGGGAAAATTATGCGGCGCCTCCTCAAGGAAATTGTTTCCGGCGGCGAAGTTAAGGGCGATACAACCACGTTAGAGGACTTTAATGTCGTCGCCAGTTTACAGAAGGAAGATTGAATACCCTCTTGATTCAATACTTACCTCCAGCGTTGGTTGTTCCATTTAGCAATTTTTTAGCAACACTCACGATTCTGGATCGAGCCCCAGTCGAGCGCAGAACGGAGTTAAGTGGCACCAAAAACTGTGATTAACGTTCCCATCCCGAACTATTTAACCGTTCTTAAGGTGCGCTGACTTGACGAATCGCCCTTTCCACCCTACCTTCCCGCCCTCGCCGGAATCCCACGGCGAGACCCCTAAAAACTGCAACCAATTTCGATCACTTACCATGCCAGAAGTCGATGTCAAAAAAGGAGAGCCGATCGATCGTGCTCTTAAACGTCTCAAAGGCAAGATGGAGTCCGAGGGCATCATCGAAGAGATGCGCCGACTTCGCTCCTTTGAAACTCCCACTCAGCGAACCAAACGAAAAGCTCGAGCGGCTGCCAAGCGAAATCGCGGGAATCGATTCCGTTTCACACTCCGCGAGGACAAGCCCAAAGAGGAGAGTTCCTGATCGTTATCCTTTTCACATTACTAAAAACAACAGGCTGCCTAACCCGGCAGCCTTTTTTAGTGCTTATCGCCGCCTCCGATCAATCAGCTAGAACCCATAAATGAACTGATCGCCTCCCCAGTGAGGTAATCGCAAAGAAAAGACGTCGCCGCCTCTGCTATGCTATCGACTTCTTCCGCACTATGATGGAGCACCACCAACCGGTGGTGTTCTTTCAGAAGAATCACGAGATTTCCACCATCATAGCGGAAAGAGAGTTGATCTAGAACTTGGCCATCCTTCGTGTAAAAGCAGACGATATCGTCGGTAACGACCGAGAGTTCTCTCGCCTTATCACTCGTAAATGGGAGATTACTATAGATGACTTCTTGGTCGCGCTGAAGCATCACGCCGTAAATCGAGCCTGATTTTCTTAAGGCGTTGAGATTTGCGCTGCGAGTTTCTGGAGTCATTTTTGATCCTGACCGTTATGATAGTCTTGGATAGAACTAAAAAACTCGCTCGCCGCCATCCTCCGATTTACGATGGCGCCGGTAATAACAGCCTCCTCGGATTTGGAATTGGGATCACAGCAGAATCCAGCTGTCTCATCCCCCTTTACACAGATTGCGCTGGATACAGCGCCCATTTCAAGCGTTTCCCCTAGCAGTTGCGCGCATTCTTGAAGTGCCACAAGAAGTTCCGCAAACTCAGCGGTATCTTCCGGCCCGGTTTTACCCATGGCCTCTCCGCCACTCGCGGTGAAGTAACGAAGCTCATTCGAAGCGAGTGCCTGCTCCAGCAGTTCCCGCGATGCCTCAGCAAATTTTGCCATGTCTTACGTGTTTGTTGACGCGCTAATGGTATTAGCCAAATAAAATCGTAGCCGGGACCGTTGGCATTGTCGACTCATTCTGCTATCCATTGAATCGATCGCAAACGACTCTTACCTACAATGACGCTGGCCAACAAGATCACGATCACGCGCCTCCTTCTGATTCCGGTGTTTGTCGTGTTTGCAGCCTATTATAGCCAGAGCGTTATCGAGGGCGATCAGGAGGTTTGGTATCGGATCGCAGCTCTAATCGTCTTTGCAATTGCCTCACTTAGTGATGCTCTAGATGGCTACATTGCTCGAAACTTTAACCAGAGCACAAAACTTGGGCGGGCTCTTGATCCGGTCGCAGATAAACTTTTACTGCTCGCTGGCGTCGTCACCCTGAGTATGACGCATTGGCATGCGGGACTTCCAATCTGGTTCGCAGTACTTGTGATTACTCGGGACGTCACGATTGTGGCCGGAGTTATTATCATCCATTACGCAACCGGCGAGGTTAAGATGAAGCGCATCATCACCAGCAAAATATGTACTTTCTTACAGTTAGGTTGCGTCTGCTGGGTTTTGGTGGACTTTTGGAGCCTCGAAGCCCGACCGCTTCCTTTGGATATCCTGATCTATCTGGCCGCCGTATTTACGCTCATCTCCGGCTACCAGTATATTGTCGGAGGCATTCATCAGATGCGGCTACACGGGTATACCATGCCAGATTCTGATGTCTCATAAACATTTAGCTCAAGTTGCCATTGTTGGTCGTCCCAATGTCGGAAAGTCCGCAATTTTTAATTGTATCGCGAAGCGAAGGATCGCCATCGTGCATGATCAGCCTGGCGTAACCCGTGATCGGATTGCCACAGAATGTAAGCGGCCACGAGGCATATCTTTCGAATTGACTGATACCGGCGGTATCGGAGCCACACTTGATGACGGGTTCGGTGAGCAGGTTCGAATGGAGGCCGATATAGCCATCGAATCAGCAGACTTGATTTTACTCGTCGTTGATGTGCAAACGGGGATTCATCCTGTGGACCGTGAACTTGCTGCATTGCTACGCAACTCAAAGGCAACAGTCGTGCTCCTCGCCAACAAGGTTGACTCTCCGAAGTTAGAACCCGATGCCGCCGAGTTCTCTGAGCTCGGGTTTACCAATCAGATTAACACTTCAGCGGCGCATGGCCGCAACTTTGAAAAGTTGGAAAATCTTATTCAGACCGAACTTCATGAACTTGGGATAGAAAACCTTAATGAAGAGAGCGATGGTCCTGCCCCGGTGAAAATCGCCATTGTTGGGCGTCCTAATGTTGGCAAGTCCTCCCTCATCAATGCGCTCATGAACGATGAACGGAGTATTGTCTCCGATGTGGCAGGCACGACACGCGATGCGGTTGATGTCCCCTACTACCGTGATGCAAAAGAATACACTCTTATTGATACCGCGGGAATCCGAAAACGAAATAAACGGGACACTTCGGTCGAGGTCTTTTCCGTGATGCGATCTGAGAAATCGATTCGCCGCGCTGATCTTTGTTTACTGCTCATCGATGCTTCTTCAGGAGTGACGACTCAGGACCGCAGAATAGCTGGAATGGTGATCGATGCTCATAAGCCGTGTATCGTTTTGTTGAACAAGTTCGACCTTTACCATCCGGGGGTTAAGTTCCAAGACCGTATCGATCAGTTCCGTGAGGAACTTGGTGATGATCTTTTCTTTCTCCCCTACGCACCGAAAGTGGCGATATCAGCCAAGGAGAAACAGTATCTTGGAAAAATCTTCAATCACATCCAACAAGTCGTTAATACGGCTCAGGATCCTGTCTCGACAGGCGTATTGAATCGCCTCCTTCGCCAGTCCATTGATCGCAATCCTCCGCCCGTTCGACACGGGAAACGTCTCAAACTGCTCTACGCGACTCAGAAGCGAAGCGACCGCCCCCAACCCGTGCCAGTTCCGGAGTATCTGCTCTTCGTAAACCACTCTAAGTTGTTGACCCGAACCTATCAGCGCTTCCTCGAGAATCAGATCCGAAAAGATTATCCTATGGAAGGACTGCCCTTTCTATTCCGAGTCCGCTCGCGAAGCAGCTCTGAAAAACAAGACAACAGGCGAAAAGCCAAAAGAAAGGCCTGATCGAACGGTTAACGGGAGCGGATTTCTTCGATTTCCTCCGGGGACTTAGGCAGAACCTGAATCTTCGCCTCCTCGGGGATAGTGATTGTGGGATTCTCCTCGTATAGATACGACTCTAGGATCATGTAGATCTTGCCATCCTCGTTCGGCCTGAAGGTGCGCGAGCCTAATTCACGCGTAATTTTTAGCGGAGTTCCCTCTGTATCGACTTCAAGCACGAATTGCTGCTGCCCAGCTAGACCGAAAATGGGGTCGACTTTTCTCATCTCTTTCTGGATGGCAATGAGCGGGCGGAAAAGTTCGCGATAGTCGACCTTACCATCCTTGATTTTCGGTGCGTCCACCTTCGGAATTTCTAGGTCAACAAAGATATTGAGGGTCCCTTTTGGCTGATTCGCCACGAGGTCAGGGTTGAGTTCCATCATCTTTTTGCTGAATGGAACTTCAACAAAACCATCGTTATCGACCACAAGAATAATCGGAGCATCTTCCACATCGAGGTAGAGCTCAATATCTTGGGATGAAACGAGCGAATTTCGACTCTCTATCCTCAAACGGTAGCTCTCACTATCCGCTTCAGAGCGTGAATCACTCTGCGCAATCTTGATCAATTGTCGGTAAGGGAGCCGAGCCAAACTTGATTGGTAAAGCGGTCGACCTGAAAGGGTTTCGAAACTTCTCTCCTCCTGCGCGAAACCCGGAGTAACTGACGCTGCGGTAAGAATTTGAATAACGATCAGTGTGGATAGGCCTCTCATGGACGGAAATTATGGCGAGACACTCAACACTCTCACCTAGCCTATTCAAGTTTCTTCACTCATTTGTTTTGCCCAAAAGAGGCGAATTCCTTCGGCACACATATCCGTGCTGTTGACACTCTGTAGAACTTTCCAAGTTTCCCGCTCCGTTTCGACACGGAAGGCCTGCTCCATGCAAAAGGCCTGGTAGGCGATCTTGAGCGATTCGGGATCCATCCTCTCTTCAAGGCGTTGGCGAATAAATTCTGCATTCAATTCAACGGCCTCTCGATAATCGCTTAGGTGCTGCTCGGGCGAAGTTACTGATCCAAAGTGCGTCAGATAGATTTCGTCAAAGTCTCGACCCTTAAGGAGATCAATCGAGTTCAGCGTATGGGTAAGATGAAACTGAGGGGGCGCTGAAGTAACGGAAATAAAGTCAGTCCCCCTAATGCTCGCTCCTGCTGCGTCACCCGCAAAACAGGTATTGCCCAGGGCATAAGCATAGTGATGAAAAGCATGCCCTGGTGTCTCAAGAGCCTCAATCGAAAGTTCACCAACGGTTTGTATTGACCCAGTTGGAATCGCATGGACTGACTCTTCGGGTGCAGGAGTCATTCCACCCCAAAGATTTTCGAATTGATCACCGTAAACCATACGAGCGCTTTCTATCAGGCGGGTGGGGTCAACGATATGACGTTCTGCGTTCGGGTGCAGATAAAGAGGGATTCCCTGCTTCGCAAACCATCCTGCTGCGCCCGCGTGATCGAGGTGAATATGAGTAACGAACACGGCATCGAGTTCCGTGGGACTGCATCCCAAAGCTGTGAGTTTACCGAGAAGTATTTCTCTCGTTGATTCTGGGCCTGTCTCGATAAGGATTCTTGTCTCTCCACTCTCAACCAAAAAAGCGGCGATTGCTTGGTGCATTCCTTCAAACTCAAGATCTATTGTATGAATTTCCATCCTCCGCCAAGTTGGACGAAACATGGCTCGTGAGCCAACTCAAACTTGCCGGATCGCTGCGACAGGCCTAGAATGCTAGTCCTCACGAGGGGTCAGTCAGCCTCTTCTCTCACTCAATAATCATGGACGTACGCAAAATAGCTCACCTTGCCCGGATCGAGTTAGCCGATAAAGAAATAGAGGAATACCAAGGTCAGATGGATCAAATTCTTCAATATGTGGAGCAACTCAATGCCATTGAGGTTGAGGGAATTGAACCGACAGCTCACGCCGTTCCCGTTTTTGATGTAATTCGTGAAGACAAAAGTGATGGCCCGGGACTCAGTCAGGGCGCTGTCCTCTCGAATGCTCCTGCCACGGCACACGATCAAATCAAGATGCCAAAAGTGGTAGAGTGAGTCTGCCTCCAATTTTTCCTGGTTAACCCCCAACCATTTTTTAATTTTTTGAACGCCGCTGATTTCACCATCATTCAGCTAAAGCAGGCCTACCAAAGAGGTGAGCTGACACCCTCTGATGCTCTCAAGTCGATCGCCCGAGCCATTGATCAAAACGATGCTGATATCGGTGGCTATCTTTCTCACGACCTTGATCTCGCGTTGGCGGATGCCGAGAAAGTAGATCTCTCTCTTCCGCTTGGGGGCGTGCCAATCGCGATCAAGGATTTGATCAATGTCGAGGGACAGTCCTGTGGTTGCGCCTCTAGGATGCTCACAGGCAAATACAAGGCCCCCTATGACGCAACCGTTGTTCGCAAGCTTCGTGAAGCTGGTGCAATTCCATTCGGTCGCACAAACATGGATGAGTTCGCCATGGGATCTTCCAACGAGAACTCAGGGATTAAGATTTGCAGGAACCCCCATGATACCGAGCGGATCCCCGGTGGCTCATCCGGCGGTTCAGCTGCGGTAGTGGCTTCCAACACGGCTGTTGCCGCACTGGGAACGGACACGGGAGGATCAATACGACAACCCGCAAGTCACTGCGGCATTATCGGATTAAAACCGACCTACGGCCGCGTCTCCCGTTACGGACTCGTTGCTTTTGCTTCCTCACTCGATCAAGCAGGCCCGATGACCAAAACGGTCGAAGATGCAGCCTTGCTCCTCCAAATTATTGCAGGGTCTTGTGTTCATGATTCCACTTGCTTGGACCAGCCAGTGCCCGACTACACCTCTGCTCTTAACGAAGGAGTTTCCGGTATAAAGATAGGCCTGCCCAAGGAATATTTTGCAGAAGGCCTCGATCCTAAGGTTAAAACGCAGATAGAGGCTGGAATCAGGGCGCTTACCGATCAGGGAGCCGAGGTGATCGAGATTTCGCTTCCCAATACTGAACACGCAGTGGCGACCTACTACGTCATTGCCACCGCGGAAGCCTCCGCCAATCTCGCTCGCTTTGACGGTGTTCGATACGGACACCGTTCCGAAAGTGCTGACGATCTTCTAAGCGTTTATGAAAAGTCTCGGAACGAAGGTCTCGGATCCGAAGTGAAACGCCGAATCATCCTGGGTACTTACGTACTTAGTTCCGGATACTACGATGCCTATTATCTCCGAGCTCAGAAAGTGCGAACACTCATTCGCAATGACTTCAAAAAGGCTTTTGAAAAGGTCGATGTGATCGCCTCTCCCGTATCACCAACACCCGCCTTTAAGATTGGAGAGAAACTTAGTGATCCTCTCTCTATGTATCTCGCTGATATCTACACCATTTCCGCCAATCTAGCCGGCATCTGCGGGGTGTCTGTTCCCTGTGGCACGGTTGCGAGCGACGGGAAGGAATTACCAGTCGGTCTGCAACTTCTCGGCAAACCACTCGACGAGACAACCATTCTCAAGACTGCCTTTGCTGTGTAAGCGTAAAATTTACCTGAGCTGAAAAGCATGAGCGAGCCAGATCAAAATATTCTCTATATTGAAAGTTTTGGTCATCCTCCGGAGGCAATTAAGCCTCAGGATCAAGTTCAGGCTTGAAATCAGCCGCGTGGTAAGAACTGCGTACTAGTGGCCCCGAAGCGACGTGTCGGAAACCCTTATCCTGCGCGATCTCCTTAAAACGATCAAAGGTCGCCGGTTCGATATATTCCACGACAGGTAGGTGTTTAGGCGAAGGTCGCAAATATTGACCAAGCGTTAGGACGGTTACCCGATGATCGCGAAGATCATCCATCGCTTTGAGAACCTCATCCTCTTTCTCGCCCAACCCCAGCATAATACCGCTCTTGGTCGCACATCGGTTATCCATTTGATTCGCCATTTCCCGCGCCGTCTTCAAAACCTTGAGAGAGCGCCAATATTTGGCCCGAGAGCGGACAACTGGAGTGAGACGCTCTATCGTTTCCAAGTTGTGGTTAAATATTTCAGGAGCCGCCTCCATCACTATCCAAAGGCAGTCATCTTTGCCGATAAAGTCAGGCACTAAAACCTCTACAACTGTATCAGGGTTTACTTCTCTCACCTTATAAATCGTGTTGGCGAAGTGGCTGGCACCGCCGTCGGGTAGGTCATCTCGGGCCACTGCAGTAATCACGACGTGATTCAACCCCATGCGTCTTACGGCCTCGGCTACGCGATCTGGTTCGTCTGCTTCTAACGGCAACGGACGACGTGTATCAACGGCACAGAAACCACAAGCACGAGTACACCGCTCCCCTGCGATCATCATAGTAGCGGTCCCATGCCCCCAACACTCCCATCGATTAGGGCACTGCGCCTCTTCGCATACTGTCACGAGGTTTAGATCCTCGATCATACCCTTGGTGTCCCAGAATACGGGATTATTGGGAAGCCTCACGCGAATCCACGGGGGCTTTTTATCTTGGTGAAGATTGGGATCGATCTTTACGGGCATGAAAAGATGGGCGGGATGAATACCAAAACTAATACGCTAGAATTCAGATTATTTCTCTGGAAAAAGTTTCTTTATGCCTGCCTCCGTGGCGCTGCAGATCCCCCTTTCAGTGATAAGCCCGGTAACAAGATGCCGTGGAGTGACGTCAAACGCGTAGTTTGCCACCGCACTGCCTCTAGCGACAACGGTTACCTCTATCTCGGAGTCGGAGGAAAGCACGGGATCAGGGGCACCCCCTATCCGATTGATCTCCTCCCCTCCCCGCTCCTCAATAGGAATATCGCTCAACCCGTCGCTAGCGTTCCAGTCAAATGTGGAGGAAGGTAGCGCAACGTAGAAAGGAATTGAGTTGTCTTTGGCTGCAAGCGCTTTGAGGTAAGTGCCAATTTTGTTCGCTACGTCTCCGGTGTAGGTGGTTCGATCCGTGCCCGTGATAACCAGATCGACCATCCCTTGCTGCATGAGGTGACCACCCGCGTTGTCAACGATTACGCGATGCGGCACGCCGTGCTTTCCAAGTTCCCAGGCTGTTAATCTAGCCCCTTGATTTCTGGGCCGCGTTTCATCAACCCAGACATGAACAGGAATACCGGCGTCATGAGCAGCATAGATTGGTGAGGTCGCTGAACCATAGTCCACAAATGCCAACCAGCCTGCGTTACAATGAGTCAAAATGTTTACAGGCTTGCTGCCACCCTTAGTCTCAAAGATTTTCCGAATCAAGGGAAGGCCGTGGAATCCAATCTTGCGACACCACTCCACATCTTCGTCCGCAATCAGTGTCGCCACCTCTTTAGCTTTAGCGACCTTAGCCATACCTCCAGAGATCGGTGCTACCTCACTAAGTTGACGGCTCACTGCCCAGCTTAGATTTACTGCAGTCGGTCGAGATGCCTTCAGTTTTTCTCCATGGGCAGCAAACGCCGCATCGAAAGAGTTGTCGTCCTTCGCCTCCGAGCATTCGAGTGCGGCAAGAAACATGCCGTAAGCGGCAGTCGCTCCGATCAGACCAGCACCACGTACCGACATTTCGTAGATTGCCCGGGCCGCATCGTCACTAGTTTTAAGGGAGGCAATCTGAAATGACCACGGTAATTTCCTCTGATCAATAATGTCGACGGAGACACCGTCTTCACCGAGCCATATACTACGATAAGCGGTTCCGTCGATTAACATATCCCTAGTCTAAAGAAGGCCGGCACGGCCACGCAGGACTGATAGATACCAGATCCAGATTGCAGGCCCGGTGAAGATCCAGAGAAAAGCTCCCAGAGCTAGGTATGGACCAAATGGAAGTGGACGTGACCACTCCTGCTTCACCGCGAATTTCTGAATTAACCCGATTATGGCACCAATGATGGAGGCCGCGAACAAAACATAAACTGCGCATTGCCAGCCCTGAAAGGCTCCAATCATCGCAACAAACTTAACGTCCCCAAACCCCATCGCTTCGCGAGGTACGACAGCTGAGGTGATTTTTCCTGACACGCTCCTAACCTCCTCCACTTCCACCCGTTCACCGTCGACTTCAAATCTGTCACCAAAGACTCGAAACGACTCGCTAAACTCTATCGGTTGGCCGTTGAAGTAAAGTTCTTGGGTCTCCAATTCAAGGCGATCCCATTTCCGAAAGAAAACTTCACCCCACTCGTATTCATGTTCCCCCAACTTAATCATTATTGGAGCTTCATCACCTCCCGGCTGGGAAATGGAAAACTCGGTAGATTCGTCAAACGTGTGACGAATTTTACCGAATGCCACCTTACCTAAAAGAACAACTAACCAGAGCACCGTAAATCCGATGACAATACCTAGCGCGCCTTGTAGGCCACCCTTCCACCAAACCGCTTCATCATGAAGACTTGGAATCCCAAAACTCAGGCCGAGCCCAATAATGGCGCCCCCGATTGTGATTGAGTCGGGAATAATGAAATGATCGAAATCGATGAAAGTGGCCGAAAGCAGCAAAGAAGTAAGTAGCCATAGTGCGAAGACTTCGCCCAACATTTCATAATCTCGCAGAGCATCAATCTCTGGCACTTTAAGCATCCAGATAGCAAGAAAAACAACTCCTGTGAGCAGTTCGACAACAAAGTAGCGAGGTGAAATCGCTACGTCGCACCATTTACATTTCCCTCTAAGCATCAGCCACGAGAGCAGAGGGATATTTAAGGTCATCGGAATCTGTCTCTGGCAATCCGGGCAGAAGGAACGCTTCGGCTTGTTCACGCTTAGGCCATTAGGAACCCGATAGATCACCACATTAAGGAAGGACCCAATGGCTGCGCCGATTCCAAAAGCAAAAATTGGAAGAAGAATAGCAAGAATTGATTCTGGCGACATGAGCGAAACCCGTTAGATCATCGCTTAACCGATCCTAACTGTCTAGCACTTAGAGCTAGAAGCTTAGACCCTTAACTTTTAGCCCATGCACCAGTAAGCTTGCCCTTTTACTCCGAGACAATCGCCGCAGCAAAGACGGCACCCAGTTCGCATGTTATATTGCTACCCGCTACTGGCTTCTGCCGTTTTCACCACTGGATCCAGTAGTCACGGCGAAAGACCGGTAAGAGTTCGATAAAATAGGTTAGGAAGTCTCACCCTCAAAGAAACCTCTCGTCAATTCACTGGTGTGTCCGGCTCACGATAGAACCAGTCCGGAAATGGCGCCTCTTTTTCACCCCCAGACTTGCGATGTAGGAATTTGATTCCCCGGTCCCGCATAATCGGCATTTCCGTGCCCTTGGTCTCTTCTAACAGATCAAAAAGCCGCTGGTTTAACTCTTCAACCATCTCAGAATACTGGGGGTCGTTAATGAGATTGATTCGCTCTTTGGGATCTTTGTCTAAATCGAATAGTTCATCTATATCCCAAACTCCGTGGTATCGGATATACTTAAAGCGTTCACCGAGGACGGCGTGGGTCGTAGGCGTATGAGGGTAATTTCTTTCCCAGTAATACTCGTAGAGTAGGTAGTCGCGCCACTCTGTTTCATCACCAGTGACAAGTGGTTTCATGCTTTTCCCATCCATATCGCTGGGGATCTCAGCCCCTGCAAAATCAAGCATGGTAGGAGCCACATCAATGTTGGCTACAACTTCCGTCAAAACCTGTCCTCCTCTGACACGCTTAGGGTAACGAAGCAGCATAGGGATTCTAACCGAAGCATCGTAAGCATTGCGCTTATCTATCAGTCCTCGCTCTCCAAAAAGAAAACCGTTATCGGCCATAAATAAAATCACAGTGCTGTCCAGTTCGCCACGATCCTCAAGCTCTTTGAGAACTGCACCGGTGCTATCGTCGATCGCTCGGATGGTTTCGCAGTAGCGCTTGTAGTAGGTCGCGATGTCGAGGTTAGTGTAATACGCGAACTCTTCGCCGTGACGGCTATTGCGTTGGTTCTGCACCCACAAAGGAACGTCACGAAACATCTCAGGTTGCTCAAACCATGTGACCGGCTTTTCATAAATTTCGTTTTCGTAACAATAAGCATGACGGTTGGCAGGAAGGAAGTCAGCATGAACTGCTTTATGTGAAAGGTAGAGCATCCACGGCTTACCGCTCTCTCGCCCTTTAAGCCAATCAGTTGCGTAATCAGTCAGAACATCAGTGATGTAGCCTTCCTGCGGCACTCGCTCACCGTTTACATTCAAACCGTCACGGCTAACTTGCGGTACGTAGCGCCCCTTAACTTTAGCCTTCGCCGGGTCGGCAAAATAGACGCCTTGCCCCTTGAACGCGACCCAGTGATCAAAACCAGGCTGCGGGTAATCAATCTCTCCGCCCATGTGCCATTTACCAACGAACGCAGTTTCATAGCCTGCATTCTGAAGATACTTTGGGAAAAAGACGAGCTTGTCCGAAAACGGATTATAATTGTCGACGACACCGTGGTTATGCGCATAAAGCCCTGTCAGGATGGAAGCACGACTAGGTGAGCAGAGTGAGGTTGTCACTACCGCATTTTTAAAATGAACTCCCTCTTCGGCGATTCGGTCTAATGTCGGCGTCTCTAGAAATGGATGCCCCATAAAGCCCATCGCGTCGTAGCGCTGGTCATCTGTTAGAATAACGAGCAGATTTGGCTTTTCTTCCGCGAAAAGAAGGCTGGAAAGGCTTAGTATTAAACTCGCAGAGAGCAGGTGTCGTAAACGCATGCCCTGATAGTATGCACCCCCCCTTCCAAGGTCAACTCGGCGACGCGCTATATTGACGAGTGTCAGAGGATACCTCACTTTTCGGCAGCGGAGTTCACTATGGTTAAAGCAGTGAATTATTTTGAAACTGGATTGAGCCTTATTGCTCCATCTAGCTGATTTTAAGAAAGTCGTAGCATTTATTTGTTACTTGGCCTCTATATTGCTTTAACGGAAAAGCGCTTTCTAAGCAAACTCCCCGCTTATGTCCGATTCTGGAAACGCCCGTTATGTCGACCCGTTTTTGGGTAATGATACGACGCGACTGCCCTCCCCTGAAGGAATCGCCAGCCATTGGTGGTGCGCAAAACCCCCCGTTGGCAATACCCATCCGGGCGCTACGCTGCCATTTGGGATGGTTTCGATCTGCGCGTATTCCGGCGCCTACGTGACAGGTTACGGCCAGAATAACGTTTCGCTTACGGGTGACGTTCCCGAGAAACTCTTTGATCGTCATGAAATCGTCGGACTGGCCCACTTCCAACAATCTGGCACCGGTAGGATTCGTCAGTATTACAACTACTTCTTAACCACCCCGCTAGTCGGCGAAGGCCTCGATGGCTTAGGTAGGCGTTACAGCTTGGTGAATGAGCAGGCTAGGCCTGGATTTTACTCTGGTGAATTCAAAGAATCGAACGTCTCTTTCAAGGCGACCTGTACGAGACGGACGGCGATTCATCATTATGCCTTTCCTTCTTCAGTCACCGGAAAGGTTGCCATTGATTTCAGTGCTGGTGGACTGCTAATCGAGGGAATGAAGGCTTATCCTGAGAAAGGAAAAGCAAAGTTTATCAACCCGACGACCTGCCAGGGGCGCGTGATTATCGAAGGGATCCCCTTCTTTTTCCGTCTTGAGTGTACTACACCCATCAAATCATCTGGTTTTTGGGAAGATCGAAAAATTCTCGAGGGGGTCGGTGCTTACAAAGCTAAGAAAGAGGCGAAGAGCCAAAAATTGCCCTTTGGAGCCTGGTTCGAAGCGATGTCTCCGGGCGATGCCATTGAGGTTCGAATTGGATTTTCACTCCATTGTAAGGAACGTCCCGGCGAAGCGGTTGGACTGAATCGGCACCTAACCTTCGAAGCAGTTGCATCAGAAGCCGATTCTAAATGGGAAAGTATTCTTTCAAAAATTCATGTCGAAGGCGGGACTGACGAATTGCGGGAAATTTTTTATTCCGCCTTTTATCATTCCACGATCAAACCTGCGAATTTTACGGACGAAAACCCGTTCTCGGGAGAACCAGGCCCGTTTTTCTTTGATCTCTCAACATTATGGGACCTCTACAAAACACAGTTGCCGCTACTCATGACCTTGTGGCCCCAATTAGGCGCTGACTTTGTGTCTTTTCTCGTTGATGTCGCAAAACGTGAGGGGGCATTTCCTATCAGCTACCTTATGGATAATGCCCCGGAGCGTTTTTCCAAGCAGGCCACCGGACTTTGTCATATGATTCTCAACGATGCTCACATGCGCGGCATTCAGGGAGACTGGGACTCAGTACTACGTTTGCTCTGGAAGACAAGCCTTCGCGGTCGAGGTGGTAAGTTCTCTGAATTTTCTCGAAATCACGTCGTCCACCCACTCTCACACACCCTCGATTTAGCATTTGCCAACTGGTGTATCGCGCAGATGGCCAAGCGACTGGGTGATCAAATCATTTACGATGGCAGCATTCCCTTAGCCTATCACTGGCCTAACGCCTTCGATAAAAAGACTGGGCTCTTGCGAGAAAATTCGGACTATTACGAGGGGGAAAACTGGAACTATTCCTTCCGTTTCATCCACGACATGGTTGGTCGAATCAAGCTAGCCGGGGGAGAAGAGAGATTTGTCGAATTACTCGACCAATTCTTTGGTTTTAAGGAGCCAGCGCACGGGCAAACAGTTCATTCATTTGAGGGCCTAAACAACGAGCCCGATATGGAGGCTCCATATGCTTACATCTGGGCAGGAAGACATGATCGTACAGCAGAGGTCGTCCGAAGCGTGATGCGCTACCAGTTCGCCACTGGAAAAGGCGGTCTGCCCGGAAATGACGATTCGGGAGGCCTCTCTTCATGGTATGTTTGGAGCGCTATCGGACTCTTCCCGGTGACCGGGTTGCCTATTATGCTGATCGGAAGTCCGGTCTTTGATTCAGCAAGTTTGAAACTATATGGTGGGGATTTCCGGGTTATTGCGCAGAATCAGAGCGCGAAAAACTACTATGTCCAGAAGGCTTGGCTCAACGGAAACCCTCTCGACAGAGCCTATCTAAAGCTTTCCGAGTTCTCCGCCGAAGCGACGCTTACATTGGAAATGGGTCCGAAGCCTTCTCGCTGGGCGAATGAGTCGCGCCCACCTTCATTCATTTCGTAGGTCGATAATTTCCAGTGGCTTACTCATCTGCTTCTTGGGCATCGTGACATTTTTGCTACCGCAAAAGTGTTTCACACTTCCTAAATAAACCCATCTTGGCACGTAATCTGCGACGTTGTCCGCAGTAAGTGTTCGTTCTGTCGATAACCCTCAAACCTTAGTTAAAATGTACGAGACCCCTCATTCTACCGTAGAAACATTCACAGGTGAATCCCCCTCCTCATCTGACCCTCAAAACCTAATCCTCGTCGTTCGTGCCGATCCCATCATTTGCGGTCACTCCACCGAGGCAAGGAATCTTGCTGAAGCGGCAGTCGCACGGGGCTTTGAGAACGTGCACATCGTAACCTACCCTATTGAAACCCTGCAGGCCAGTAAGCTCCCACTCAAGCCTCTCGAAACAATTACTCCCTACTCACCTGGTATCAAAGTGGATCGGCCCGAGCCGATTGGAGATTACAAAGTGCTCGATGGAAGGCTCAGCTACGCCATCGGCGGGCAACTTGTTGACCTTCTCCATCAACTCTCTGGGGAAACGTTGATCATGGATCTATATTTGGTCCCTCATGGGCAAATGGTGATCAACGCAGTTGAAAGTTTCAAAAGTATCGTCAAGCAGCCGAACGTAGTCACGATCGGAGAGGCCGTCGGGTCCGACATCACAAACGTTGTCTCAAATGCTCTTGCTGCGGGACAGCTAGGTGCCGCTCAAATGGTTCTTTCAAACTACCTTAAGCACGATCTTCCCGTAGCAGTCAGTCAATTTACCAAAGATATGATTGTTGAATCGGGAGCCAAAGTTGACTCTCGTTTGGGCACTGACTTTGCTCACCAGTTGACCGAGCGAGTCGAAATCAGTTTCCCCGCCATCGATACCACGTCCTATACCGATATTGCAAAGAATACCCATGAAGTCGACCAGTTGCTTAACAACCGCGGATTGGAAAGAGATGGCTATGTTATGTTTCTTTCACGAATCGCTCCGGCCAAAGGTGTAGACGATCTCGTTCACGCATACAAATCAAGTGAGCTCTATGGGAATAAGAAGCTCATAATCTGCGGTAACGGCCCAATGAAAGAGGAGATTCAAAAGCTCGCAGCTGCCGACCAAAGTATTTTAGTGCTAGATGATGTTTCGGATGAAGAAAAAGGCGCCCTCATGCACGGGGCCTTTGCTTACTGTCTTCCAAGCAAACCTCGCCCTGAGTTTATAGAGACTTTTGGGATTGCTGTCGCCGAGAAAATGCTTGCCGGTGGGAATGGGCCCGTCATTACCACGCGAACAGGCGGCATTCCGGAAGCGACCGGCGGCCACTGCCTTGAGCACGAAGCGGGGAACGTTGGTGAGCTTCGTGAGTGCCTCAACCGCGCCTACTTCATGACCCGCGAGGAGCGTCACGAACTTTCTCAACGAGCCAAGCAGTTTGCTCTCAATTTTGACCGCGCTGCCATTCTCAGTAACTTGATCACCCGATCTAAAGCAGTCACCGCGTGAATCTTACGCATCCTGTGCCCCTGACAGTGACGGGCGCAAGGCTGCTATCGTGAGATGCTCCCAGCTCCTAGCTCCCAGCTCCTAGCTCCTAGCTCCTAGCTCCTTAGCGTCCATTTTAATCTCGATCACCTCGACGTTACCTTGAGAATTCGCAGATTTTCTCCACCAATCCTGTAGCGTAGCGGCTGAGAGCAGGTTGTATTCCCAGGATTCCCTTTCCTCGTTCGCAAGTGATCTAGATCTATTCCTAGACTGGCTGGGTTTCGGGGGAACATTTTGGCCGGTTTCGCCCCTTGGCACGAACGGCGTAATCTGCTTGATTCTGCACATGCGCATATTTGTCTTGGTGTCCACCTTCTTTGGTTCAATCTTTTCGTGTTCTGTCGCTCAGGATCAGGAAATCTCACCCACCGTTGCCGCTCATACTATCGACCTACCTAATCTGGTCCTTATCATCGCCGACGATATGGCCTGGGATGACTCGGCTCCTTATGGCCATGATTCAATCGTGACTCCAAATTTAACCCGCCTTGCGAATGAAGGAATGCGGTTCGATAATGCAATCCTCACTATCAGTTCCTGTAGCCCGAGTCGCGCCAGCATCATCACAGGCCGCTACCCCCATCAGACGGACGCAGAAGAACTGCACTGGCCAGTTCCGCCCGAACAGATCACATTCGTCGAAAAACTCCGCGATCAAGGCTATTGGACCGCTGCTGCTGGAAAGTGGCATCTTGGCGATGCTCTCCGCGATCGCTTTGACGAGATTCGAGAGGTTGACACATCCGGGTTCCAGTTGCCTAGCGGCGAAGCTGGTAAGGCCGGCAAGTTTGTTGAAACACTCCAAGGTGAAGCCCAAAGCGGGTGCGCCGAATGGGTGCCGCTTTTACAAGATCGACCCAAGGATAAGCCCTTTTTTCTTTGGCTCGCTGCTCTCGATCCCCATCGCCCCTACCACCCCAATATTCTCAGTGAAGGTTCGCGCCCCGAGGAAATTAAGGTAGCCCCTTATCATCCCGAAACTTCGGCTGTTAAGTCGGATTATCAGCTCTACTACGATGAGATTACAAGACTTGACAAGTATGTGGGTCTAGTA
>Ga0160423_10001252_pt1 | contig 21302 bp, 11 predicted proteins | sample CRUFie14St8metaG_FD_108191 | JGI IMG/M metagenome (GOLD analysis project Ga0160423, IMG submission 108191) | Marine microbial communities from the Costa Rica Dome - CRUD Field 142mm St8 metaG | ecosystem: Environmental > Aquatic > Marine > Oceanic > Photic zone | place: Costa Rica: the Eastern... | reverse complement strand
GAGCATGGTAGACTCTCGCCGATCACCTCTCCGGCAGAGCTCAAGAAGTGTGACTCGCTGCGGTCCCCGAGCGTCCTTTCTCCAAGGCACGACGCGGGCCCGGGCCAGCTGGAGCGTAAGGTGACGCGGAATCTGAAGCGGCGGTACGACGAGATCCACCACACCGCCCCCGACGTGGAGGACCTGACCCCCGCGGAGCGGACCCTGGAGAAGGAGCACGAGGAGAAGACAAAAGTGAAGAACATCCAGATGATCGAGCTGGGAAAGTACGAGCTGGACACATGGTACTACTCCCCCTTCCCCGACGAGTACGCCTCGGCGTTCAAGCTCTTCTTCTGCGAGTACTGCCTGAAGTACATGCACTCCAAGAAGACTCTCGTCAAGCACATGCACAAGTGCCAAGCGAGGAAGCCGCCGGGGAGGGAGATCTACGCGTCGACCAGGCCGCCCTCGGTGAGGCACAAGAATCCGGTCTGCTTCCACGAGATCGACGGCGCCAAGGACAAGCGGTACTGCCAGAGCTTGTGCCTCCTGTCCAAGCTCTTCTTGGACCACAAGACGTGCTACTACGACGTGGAGCACTTTTGGTTCTACGTTTTGACAGAGAGGGATGCGCAGGGGCACCACATCGTGGGGTACTTCAGCAAGGAGAAGAACTCCCAGGAGGGCTTCAATCTGGCCTGCATTCTCACGCTGCCCAGCTACCAGAGGAAGGGCTACGGCAAACTCCTGATCGCTTTCTCCTACGAGCTGAGCAAGCTGGAGGGCAAGGTAGGCACCCCGGAGAGGCCCTTATCGGACCTCGGGCTGGTCAGCTACCGGTCGTACTGGACTCGCGTCCTCCTCGGGCTGCTCAGGGACTACAAGGGGAGCCTGTCGATCAAGGACCTTTCCACGCTCACCGCCATCCGGACGGAGGACATCGTCCAGACCCTGCAGACGTTGAACTTGGTCAAGTACTACAAGGGCCAGCACATCCTGAACGTGACGCAGAGGGCAGTGGAAGAGCACCTCAAGGTACACAAGCTATCGAGGGACGTGGCGATCGACAGCTCGAGGATAACCTGGAAGCCCCACGCCGCGCCAAACTCAAGCTCAAAGAAGAAGTGAGAGGGCTCTCTTATGTAATTGTATATTCGTTGTTTGTTTGTTTTGTGTGTGAGTTCTACAGAATCTTGAAAATGAAATGAAAATGAGTTTTTTGTCTGGGACTTGGTTGGAGGCCTCAGCCCTCCGCCATGAGCGCGCTCAGGAGCTGGGAGATCTGCTGGGAGGAGCCCTTCTTCTTGTCTAGCTCCTCCATCTTGGCCCTGGTTCGCTTCATGAGCTCCTCGGCCCTGGACCTGGCCTTCACGGTTAGGTCCTTGGCATGCTTGATCTTCATCTGCGCAAAGGAATCCACCTCCCTCTCCCTCTGGCCGATGCTGTCCAGGAACTTCCTGTAGCCCCTGGAAAGGGACTGCATCTCCTCGTTGAACTCGACGACACACCTCTTCACTTTGGCATCGATGTCGTCAAACTCCTTCGTGATGCCCGCGTAAACGTCCTGGCAGAACTGGTGGGACTCCTCGATCGCCCCGTCAATGAAGCCCTCCAGCTTCTTCGAGTCGCCCTGCACCTTTGCCGCGAAGGCCTCCTCCATCTTCTGCTTCTTCCTGCCCCTCTTCTCCTTTCTCGCGGTCATGATAGTCTGAATCAGGTCGCTTAGAGCGCGCATGTCGGACTCGGACCCGGTGCTACCCGTCAGCAGCGACGAGTCAAGGTCGCCGAAGATGTCGCTGGCCCTGCTCTTCGGATCCTTTCTACCTGGAAGCCCAAGATCGTCAATCTTCATGTCGTCCCTGAGATCCTCGTCCGAGCTCTTGTCCTGCTGGCTGTTGGTATCCGAGAGCGTGAAATCTGGCGAGGATGAGTCGTCGGGAGTGAGCTCGCTCTCGCTCCGAGTGCTCAATTCCGGCGAGGGCGTAGGAAGCTTTCTCTTCAAATTGGACCTCTTCGCTTTGGTTCGAGAATCCTTGAGCTTGGCACAAGCTTTCTTCTTTTGCGCGGACCTGTTTGGAGTCTTGGACTTTGCCCTCTTTGCGCTCGGAGCACACTTGGGCATCACGGTCTCCTCGGGCGTCATGGAGTCCTCTATGGAATCCGCCTGTCCCCTCTCGTTGTACCTCAGGGCCGGTGGTGGCGAGGGTGGGCACACCTTTGGCGAGGCTGCAGGCTTTCTCTTGGCGACCTTGGCCACCGAAGGCTTTCTCTTGTGAGTCTTTGCCGCAATTTCTCTCCTCCTTTGGGGGGGCCTGGCTTGAGCATAACCAGAAGGCTGCCAAGAATCGTCCGCGTTGCAATCGCTTGGCAAGTCCTCAGAATCTGTGGGATGGCCAGACTCCTTGCTTCCACTCCCCAAGTACTCCTCCCGATCGCTCTGCGGGGAGAGGTCTATCTTCCTCTTGACAGGTCTCTTTGTGACTGTCCCAAGCTTCTTTTGGGCCGGTGCCTCCGGTTTTCTTGACTTGACGTGGCTGGGCTTTGGCATTGATCTCGACTGGCTTGCATGCGCCTGCTTCCTCCTCTTATTCGAGGACTCGGGCTTTTCTGAGGCCTCCTCTTCGGCGAGGCTCGAGGTCCCACCCGGGGTCGGGCTCTTCTCCTGCTGCTTGTCGCCGTGAAACACGATCTTGCGCTCGGAGGGCACGATCCACTCTTCCTCGCCGTCGTCATACTCGATGAGAACCTCCCCCTCGTTGCACTCTGAGACTTTCCCATAATAGTAGCAATCATCGCCGTCCCAATAAACTCCCAAAGCTCTGCCGGGAATGAAGGTCTTCTCCAGGTCAGATGGGTTGTCCGCCTCGACCTCCGCCTCTGCCTCCCTCTCCGAGGAGGGGCTCCATCCCGTGGTGTCGTGGAGCGTGCCGATCGAGAGCTTCTGCCTTTGGGAAGGACGCTCGTGAGCCACTGGGGAAGCCGGCTCCAGATGAGCCCTGCTGGAGAAACAGGCGCCCTTGATGCCCTCCAAGTCCTTCTTGGCCCCGGTGAGGAGGATGACCGTCTCTTCCCCCGGCTCGAGGGAGGTGGCCAGGCGATCAGGATTCACGGCCGCCGTCACGTACAGGTTGTAGGTCCTGCAGGCCCCCCTTCTGCTCTCCACGAGCTCCACGCCCCTGACCTTGCTCAGTGGAAGCTCCACGAGGTCGCCGCAGTCCTTGGCGCCCGCGGTGACGAACAGGGTGACAAGGCTGCCTCCAAAGACGACAAGAGTCTGCTTCTTGGTGCCCAGGGACTTGCCTGGGTCTCCGCACGAGGCCCGGTCGGACGCCACGGCGACCGATCTCACCTTGAAGGAGCGGATGTGGTCGCTGTGCTTGGCGTTGAAGGCGTTCAAAAGCCTCATGCCGGCCTCATTCATCTCCTGGTGGGTTTTGTACTTTCCGGAGAAGTAGCCACCACCAAAGGGCCCGAAGTCTTGGTCCAGAAATTGGCGGCAGTCCTTGCTCGACCCGTTTGCCTTCTTGCTCGAGTGCTTGTGCAGCCTGTACGCCATATTCAAGAAGTGCAGCTGCCTCTGGTAGTCTTGGCACGAGCCCAAAAAGTCGAGAAACCCGAGGCCGCCGCCGCCCGAGTTGAGAGTGCCAAGCACCTCGGCCAGGTTTGCAACACAGCCGTACATGAGCTCGATTGCCGTCTCCAGAGCCTCCTGCTTCGCCACGGCGAGGCCCTCGCACCGGCTGGTGCCCAGGGAGACGAGGTGGGACGCGATCGCCCGGCCGAGCTCCGTCTTGGCGTACAGGTTGGCCTCCCTGTCGTCCTTGGTGGCGTCGCCGCTGCCCTCGCAGATCCTCGAGGCGAGGTCCTGCAGCCTCCTCAGGGCGGCCTCGTGGTCGTCCGCGTGGCCGCGCCGGCCGGGCCACGCCGACTCCGCGTGCGATCGGAGAAGGGCGTAGGCCTTGGCGAGGCTCTCCGCGAGGCCGTGGTGCGGGTCCAGCAGCGTGGTGGACGCCGGGACGGAGGAGGGAACGATCGCTTGCCTGTCGAGCCCGAGCTCGACGCGGGCCACGATCTCCTGCACGAGGCCGCACAGGGAGGTCCAGTCGTGCTCATCGTCCTCGCCGCCCGCCTCGCGCCTCGCAGTCGCGTCGCACGCCTCGATCAGCCACTCCCCGAGTGTGTGGAGCCTCTTGCCGTCGAGGGGGGCGTCCTCGGCGAGCTCGCGCAGCAGCGCCACGACTTGTGCCCTGCCCCCGGGAGTGACCGCAGACATCTTGTTGGCCCGCCTCGCGGCCGAGGGATTCGTCGACGCCATCCTCCCGTTTGGCTGGTCCGTGGGCCGCGATCGAAGTAACTCGATCGAAGACGCGCGAGCGTTACGACCGCGCTCGAGGAGCGTAACGCGCGCTCCCTCTATCTCTCCGTGAGTCGGCCTCGCGACCTCGCCGTCCGTCCCGTCCGCCGCCCGGTGTACCTCGCCTCGCACGGACGCGTTGGAAGGGAAGCAGTGTCTTCTTACCCCCCTTCTACCTCGCGCCCCCCGCCCCTTCTGGTTTTGGCTCTTCCCCCTCCGCGTTTCTTGATCAAAACGATCAAACCAAAAAAGTGCGGGAAAACGACTCCGTGATCTGGCGATCGATCCACCTGATTGATTCGAGGGGGCGTGACTTGTGTGTGGGTTTGCAACGGTCTGCAGTGGAGATGAAGATCGCGATTGGCGGCAGTAGAAGCACGTAGCCGCGCGCCCGAGCATGGTAGACATTAAGATGGTGGGAGGGCTAACGAACGGCGCGACGGCGAGGCCCGTGACCACCAAGGTTGCGCTGAACCAGGTCCAGCTCTCGAGGCTGGCCGCGATCGAGACCAGGATCGCCCCGCTGCGCAAGAGGCTCCGCCAGCACAGGATCTACGAGTCCCTCAAGAGCCTTGACGACGTGAGGCGGTTCATGGAGGTCCACGTCTTCGCCCTGTGGGACTTCATGAACCTCATGAAGTGTCTTCATCGCGCACCCTCGACCGCCGAGGCGACCTGTCCCCCCAAGAAGCGGTTCAAAAAGTCCGCCGGGGTGCAGTCCCTGGTCGATGAGATGGTCCAGAACTACGCGAACGACCTGAACGAGCGCGGCGAGAGGATGGCCACCTTCCGGATGTATCTCGACGCCATGGAGCAGCTTGGCGCTGAGACCAAGTGCGTCGCGAGCTTCCTCGGGGACTGCGGGGACCTCAGGGCCGGCGACCTCGGCCCCGTCGTGGGCCCCTCCCTCCTTTCCTGCCGCGCCCCCCGCGGAGCGGCTGACTTTACCGCCTACACCTGCCAGGTCATCGACTCGGGCAAGGACCACAAAGTCGCCGCCTCGCTTGTCTTTGGCAGGCAGTCCCTCATCGTGGACGCGCTGCTCAGGGCTTTGGGCGAGGTGGAGAGGCGAGAGGGCACTCGCGTGGACAAGTTCAGGTTCCTGCTCAGCAAGTACAAGTCCCTGTATGCGAACAACTGGCCTGCGCTCTCATACCAGGTCTTGGTGGAGCTCTGTGGGTACTCGGACGAGAAGTGGAAGGAGGCGGAGGAGGCCGCTGTGGGCGCTCTGAAGGCTCGGATCGCTCTCTGGGATGCAACCCACGACTATCTCGTGTTCAGGAGGCCCATCCTAGAGCGCAGCAAGACCGAGACGGCCAGTGTCATTGAGGACAGGGTCCTCGAGGGCCTGCGATTCGACTCTCACGTCAGGTACGCCTCGCTCTTCGGCAGACCAGCAGAAGAGATCTCCACCTCCATGCTCTCCAGGATCCGCATGCCAGAGGCGGCGTGGAAGTCCCTGAAGCGGAGCCTGAGCCCCAACACCGGCGGCAACCCGCCCGCCAGGCGCCTCAGAACGATTTAGTCCCTCATTTGGCCTCATAAATAACATCATTATCGCTTTTTAGCACATCGGAAGGGATCTCCTGCGCCAAGTAACTCCACGCACGTTGACCCCACAGTCCTCGGACCTCAGACCAAGCACCCGAAGAGATCGTAGGCAACGTGCTTTCTGACCTCCTCTGGCTGGTCCACGATGTATCGGTGTGGTCCTTCGAACCACTTCTCCCTGAAGTCCACCGTCGTGTGCTCCCGCCAGCCGGAGATCTGCTCTTTGGTGTACCTCGTGTCCCCCTTGGCGCCGAAGGCCTCGATGGGCACAGGGAGGCCTCTAGACCCGGCCCCACCGGACACCGCATTGGTGGTCGTCGTGAAACCCCTCCACTCGTACGTCTCCAGCAGCGTGAAGTCGTCCTTGAGCATCGGGTACACGTACTTCCGTATCCCCTCGCTCCTCAGGTCCTTGTTGGAGCCGTACCTCACCTCAAAAGCCTCCCAGAACTGCTCGTAGTTAAGCTGGTGGAGGTGCACTGGGTGGACGTCGTGGCTCCTGTGACACAGGTGAGGCGCCCGGTTCGCGGAGACGTAGAGCTTGAGGGGAAGGGGCTCGTGCCTGCGCCAAAGCTCGTGCACGACCTCGTACGCGATCCAGGCGCCCAGGCTGTGGCCGAGCAGGCAGAACGGGCCTCTGCGGAACTCCGGGAGAAGAGCGTCCACGAGGTCTCGCACGAGGTCCTTCATGCACGTGTAGCGCGGCTCCCTCTGCCTGGAGTTGCGGCCGGGGAGCTCGACGGGCATGACCTCGATCTGCTCGCCGACGGCCTCCTGCCACCCGTGGAAGGCCCAGGCCCCCATGCCGGCCTGAGGAATGCAAAAAAGTCTCAGACTCGGCTCCTCGTCGGTCGTTTGCCTCTTCTCCTTCGGGCCCTGCAGGATCCAAGCGCCGTAGTCCACCGCTTCGCCCACCGCCTCCGCTTTATAACTCTTCATTGCGCTCCGGTCTCGTCGCTGCCCTTCGTCAACTTTGAACTCGACCCGACCCGCTCGCGCCCTTGCCCGCCGGTGCCCTTGCCCGCCGGTGCCGACGTTACGTTCAAGGATCTCGTCAAAACAAACGTCTCTCACCGAAACCGAAAAAATGGCGAACAGGTTTGGAGCAGAGAAGGCACAACGCGGGGGCATCGCATCGCATGCAATGGCTTCCATGGTGGCAGAGGACGAGGGAGAGGGGAAAGGACCCCCGCGGGCGATCCAGGTGGGTCCCCGATCGCGCACTCGATCGATCGATCGAACGAACGGACGATCGCCGTCGCCTCGCGCCCCCGCCCCCGCCCCCAACGCTCTGCCCGATCTGACCTTCTCAAACAAACATTGCAGGACCTGCTGAAGGAGGCGGGCCAGGAGCACGTGGTCAGGTTCTGGGGCGAGCTCAGCGATGGCGAGAGGAGGGCGCTGTGCGACCAGGTGGAGTCCCTGAAGCTGGGCGAGGTGAGGGGCTACCTCGACGCGGCGAGAGAGAGCGCGCGGCGGAGCGAGGGCCAGGGGGCCCCGGAGCCCGTGGGAGCAGACCAGGTCTGTTCCCGGTCCGCGCTATCCGCGGACAAGAGGGAGGAGTACGTCGCGGAGGGACTCGGGCTGATCGCGGAGGGCAAGGTTGGGGTCGTGCTGATGGCGGGGGGGCAGGGGACGCGGCTCGGGACGAAGCTTCCTAAGGGCTGCGTCGACCTTGGTCTCTCGGACAGCAGAACCCTCTTCCGTGTCCAGGCCGAGCGCATCTCGCGCCTGCAGTCCCTCGCGGCGTCTGCCAAGTTCGGCGAGGGCGCGGAGGTCCGCAACCCCGTCATGTGGTACATCATGCTGAGCGACGCCACGAGGGCTCACACCGAGCGGTACTTTCGTGAAAACTCGTACTTCGGCCTCAACGAGTCCCAGGTCCGCATGTTCAACCAGGGCAAGCTACCGTGCGTGACGGAGCAGGGCGAGGTCCTCCTCGAGTCGCGGGGGAAGGTCGCGGAGGCCCCGGACGGCAACGGGGGGATCTACGAGGCGCTCCTGGTGTCCGGATGCCTGCAAAGCATGAGAGAGCGGGGCGTGGAGTATGTCGATTGCTACTGCGTGGACAACCTTCTCGCCAAGATCGCGGACCCCCTGCTGGTCGGATACTGTAACAAGTTCGGGGCGGACCTCGGTTGCCGGACACTGGCCAAATCCTCGCCGAACGAGAGAGTTGGCGTCTTTGTCAAGAGTGGCGGCGGAGGGGTTGGGGTGGTCGAATACTCGGAGCTCGATCCTGAGATGAGCGCGAGGGTGGCGAATCCAACGACGGGAGAGCTGTACTACAACTGGAGCAACATCTGCATGCAGTACTACACGGTCGACTTTTTGGAGAGGGTGTGCAGGGAGGGCCGGGCGGCGTTGGGACACCACCTGGCTGTGAAGACGATCCCCACCGTGGACGGGGAAGCCAGAGGCGTAAAGCTCGAGCAGTTCATCTTCGACGTGTTCCACCTCGCGACGAGAAGCTGTCTTCTGGAGGTGAGAAGGGAGGAGGAGTTCGCCCCGATCAAGAGCGAGATCGAGTCGGCCACAGCGGCTCTGGCAGCGCTGGAGAAAAAGTGGGCCGAGTCTGGATCGACGGAGGATTTTCACGCCTGGTGGTACCTTCTGCCCTAAACAACGCCCGCTTTCACCTCATTCTTCTAATCTCCTCGTACTCTTTCCGTCCTCTTCCGTGGGGCGTTACACCGATCTGGGGGGCAGCTCCCCTCGCCCCCCTCCCCCCTCGCCCCCCTCGCCTCGATTGTGCACGATTTTTCTTCCAACGGTTTTCAATCGGGAACAGAAATCACATCTTTGACCAGTTGGTTCTGGGTCCATCATTTCTTCGTTCGTCGGGAAATGTCGTCGGGTCGCAGCCCGCAAGAAGGGATTTCTACGCGCAGGGCCTCCCGGAAATGTCTCTGCCGGGGCAGGTTGCTCCCCAACAGTTTGACAACCCGAGCTGGAGTCGAAGTCCCCCATCGAAGCCTTCAAAAGGTGTCGCCTTTGTCCACAAGGCAGCGGCTGTGAGAGCGAGAGCGAAGGAAGGAAGGCCTCAGAAGACAAGCAGACATGGAGAACAACCTCTCCCTCACGCTAGACGCGCTCGCGAGCAGCGGAGTTGTGATATCGACGGAGCAGAAGGTAGGTACCTTTGCGAGGGGCCTCGGTCCCCCACCCGGCCTCCCATGTCCCGGCGGGTGGCCTCGGCCACCAACGCGCGAGGCTGGCGGCATTCCGGTGACGAGGATCCAGTTCGCTGACTTTCGTCTTCCCCTACCCCCTTTCCCTCTGCCACCCCCAGGCCGCCTTCACCGTGTCGATTCCATTGAAGAAGGCTGAGGCTGGCCTGAAGAGCCTGTCTCTCTTCGGGAAAATCGCCTCGCTCAACGGCAAGGACTACTTCGTCGCGGAGGGCAAGGGAAAGGCGTACTACTTTGACAACAAGCTCGTTGCGGAGACGAAATTCTTCTACACCCAGGACTGCGTCAAGTGGCTCGACTTGAACACCGTGGACGAGGAGACCGCCAAGAGGTGCGACACGATCCACACCACTATGTCCGGCGACCCTTCCAAGGTGTACACGGTGACGGAGCCCGCCCCGAAGGCGGAGACGGCCGAGGAGGCCCCCGCTGAGGAGGGAGCCGAGCCGGCCGAGGAGCCCGAGGAGCCGGCCGAGGTCTCCTTTGAGTACACCGAGCTCCAGAGGCTGCAGACCATGATCCAGAACATCAAGAAGGACACCTCGATTGCCCCAAAGGGCGCTTACATCACCACCGGGGACAACGACCTGATCTTGAACAAGGCCTTCGCCGGGCTCGAGTACCCTGACAAGCTCGAGTCTTATGTCTTGTCTGGGGAGACGAAGACTCTACTGGAGGACCTCCCGGGATCTTGGAGCTTGCACTACGATGCTTTCGCGTCCACCGCCATTGTGAGGAGTCTGCTGTGGCCGGGACACGCCTTCTACTACTCTGGCGAGTCCAACTCGTGGGGGGCCCTGTACAGCGGTGCGGGAATGAAGAACACCGAGTTCATCTTCATGAGATAAACAAACACACACACACCAGAAAAAAATAAGGTCTTGGCCTTTGGGCCAAAATCCACCTGTAATCAATCTTCAACGCGAAGCCCTGGTCTCACCAGTAAGTAGAAACGAACATGATGTGGAAAGTTACAGAACATAAAATCAAAATCAAGAAGAGGTGAACATGCACCAGATCACGTGTGTGCGCCTTCACTCGGTGCCCTTTGCAAAGGTCTTGAGGAGCTCCCTGCCTTGCTTCAGCTCCCTCCTTTTCCTGAACCAGCCCCACCCGAGCTCCTTGCCCATAATCTGCACGACTCTCGGCAGCGCCTGCTCCGCCGCCCTCACGTCCAAGAACGCCAGCCTCGTCCTCCTCGCCAGGAAGTCCTCCACTCCCGTGCAATACTCGTACCTAGCCGCGTAGGCAACCTCCGCCTCGATCTGCGGGTGGCCCCTTGCCAGCCTCTGGCCGAGCTTGTTGTCCTCCGCGATTCTTGTCACGACCTTGGCGCGGTCGCCGTAGGCCGAGGTGAGGTGCTTGGCGACCCTCGTGTCGATTGCCCCCGGCCTGTGAGGCACAGTGTACTCCTGGGCCACCTCCGTGTGCAGAGCGATGTGGTAGCCGTCGCCGCCCACAACCCTCAGGTTGTTGGTCTGGCACTTGCGCTCCGGGCTGAGGCCGCCCTCCAGGATCGCCCTGTCCACGCCCTGCTCGGCCATCAGCCTGTACGTTGTCCACTTGCCACCGCAGATGGTGACCAGGCCGTTCTTGTCCGACATGATGAGGTGGTCCCTCACCAGGTCGGAGGTGTTCGAGCTCTCAGGGTTGGAGATCAGTGGCCTTATCCCGCTCCAAGCCGAGGACACGTCCGTCCTCCTCACCTTGACCGAGAGGTAGTCCTCGATGGCCTCGAGGATGAACGCGATGTCCTTCTCGCTCGGCCTGGGGTTGAAAGTGATCTCGGATTCAGAGTCCGTGGTGCCAGCGATGGTGTGGCCCTCCCAGGGCAGCAGGAACACCACCCGGCCGTCTTTGGTCTTGGGCACGATCATTCCGAATCCCTCGACGGAGTAGTAGTCCGGGAGGGTGATGTGCACGCCGCTGCTGGGCGCGACGAGGCTCCTGGCTTCCGGGTCGGACATCTTCCTCACCGCGTCAGAGAAAGGGCCACAGGCGTTGACGACCTGCTTCGCGCGGACCTCAAAGGTTCTGCCGGTGGCCTTGTCCCTGACCACCGCCCCCGCAACCCTACCGCCCTCATCGTCTCGCTTGACCAGATCCACGACCTCGGCGTAGTTGGCGACGGCGGCGCCCTCCTCGGCGGCGGTGCAGGCCAGCAGCAAGCACAACCTAGCGTCGTTGAACTGTCCATCATAGTAAACGATGCTTCCCTTGAGCGTTCCCTCATGGACGTTCTCTGTCCTCAGGGTCGGAAACTGCCTCACAGCCTCGCTCGGGGTCATGTATCGCGACCAGGTCAGCCCCTGGCTCCCCGCCAGCGCGTCGTAGGCCTTCATCCCGGCCCAAAAGTAAGGGACCTCCCACCACTGGTAGCACGGGGTCATGATGGGAAGCGAGCGGGAAAGGTGGGGCGCGTTCCCCAGCAGTCGCTTCCTCTCCGACAGGGCCTCAAAGACCAAGTGGAGCTGGGAGTAGTCGAAGTTCTTGACGGCCTTTTCCAGGTACCTCACCCCGCCGTGCGCGAGCTTTGTGGAGCGGCTCGAAGTACCGGACGCAAAGTCGTTGGCCTCGACCATGGCGACTCTGAGCCCGCGCGTCGCGGCGTCGACCGCCATTCCCGTGCCCGTGGCGCCGCCTCCCACGATCAGCAGGTCGAACTCCTCGCCGGAGCTCATGCGCCGGACCTGCTCCGCCCGGGAGGGCACGGGGCGCTTCGGGTACCCGGTCTCATCGAAGATCTCGTGGCTGGGCTTCCTCCCGAGGCGCCTGTCGTCCATGTAGCGCACGATGGCGTCGGGGTCTAGGTTGTACGCCGCTGCAGCGAGGCCACCGGCGGCGGCCATCGTCGTGAACAGCGGGTGACCGCGGAAGAAACCACCCCCACTTCCGGCTCCACCCCCACCCGCGCCTGACCCTCCTCCGGCACCGGCACCACCCGGGACGGGCTTGAGCCTCGCCGTCGTCGAGGCCTGGGCCTCCGCCTGCGCGCAGAATCCCCGGGCCCTGCACTCCCGCGCCGCCCTCCTCGCCAGCGCCAGGAGCCTCGAGGAGCTCCCTCCCGGCCAGGCCACCACCATCACAAAAGTTTTTGCTCTCCTCGCGGCCGCTAGCCGCTCCTCAACGAGATGCCGCGGGCGTGCTGACCTAGACCGTCGGCCCCGTCCGTCGTCGCCGTCGTCGTCGTCCTCGGGCTCCCTTCTAGGGCTGCCGGCCTCCGCGCTCGAGCCCTGACACGTCGGATGGCGAATAATATCCCCGTGCGCTTTTTTTTTTGCTTCCCCCACTCCCAGCTGCAGCCAAACCCAACGTCTGCGTCACGCGGAAATTTCGATGAGAAGAGCCTTTCGCGCCTTTGGGGTCGAAAAACGAGGCAGAGAAGAGAGATAGGGACAGGCGAGGGGGGAGGGGGGCGCGACGTGGGTGGGTGAGAGAGCGTGGGTTACCGCTCCGTCGGTCGGTTGGTGATGTTGGCTATGGCGTCCCCCGCGAGGCCGATCGGGGGGTCCACCCAACAGGAAGTTGCAGGCTCGTCTGACACGGACGGCGAGCTGAACGCGCAGGTCCCCCATAAGCGCCGCAAGAACCTCCAGAACGCGGCACAGTACCCCTCCACCTCGTATGTGGTCTCCTTTTCGGACGAGGAGCTCGACGAGAAGCTGGAGCTGGAGGAAGAGGAGTATGTCCGGGTTGTCATGGCCAAGAGCGTTGCAATGACAGGCGGGGCACGGTCGGACCCCTTGCGGAACACGGTGGAGTGGGCTCGGCATCTCGCGGAGAGCCCGCACTCCGTGCTGCTCGACGTGAAGAACTACGACGAGGACGTGCGCCGGGCGAAGCAGGTCCTTGCGAGGCTTCGTATATTCCGTCAGGAGGACCTGCTTCAGAGGCGGAAGGGGCTGCGGCCCGCCTCGCTTCGTTCGCTCAACCTCATCCCCGCCTCGAGCTACTCCCAGCACCACCCGCAGGTCTCGGCCGGCGCGGTCGCCGGCGAGGCCTACCCCGTCCGGTCCTCGCGGGTGGGCACGCAGTTCCAGGCGACACTGCCCGGCCTTCGGCGGGGCCCCGCCCCCGCTTCCTCCTCCTCTGCTGGGGATGCGGAGGAGCCCACGCGGGTGTGGCCGGCGCTGGGCGACCACAGCGCCTGGAAGGCAGGCGAGGCGAGGCGGGCCGCGGCCCACCTTACCGATCCGGTGGACTACGGCTGGTCGGAGGAGGAGTACGCGGCGTTCAAGAGGGCTTTGGACAGGTGCGGTCCCATCAGCGCACCGGACCGGTGGGCGGGAGACCCAAAGCACTACGACCCGTTTCGGGACATCGCGAGGTGGATGGCCAAGGATCTGGGCGAGGCCAGGGTGAGCGGGCGCCAGGTGGCGGCCTTCTACTTTCAGGTCTACGAGGTGGTCAAGCTGGATCGCTAGGTTTCTTCTTCATCATCTTCTTCTTCGTTGTTTGACTAAAAGAATCGCGGACAGCTCGCGCATCAATTTTAGAAATTTAGAAAATAGACTACATAAGCACATAAGCCAAGATTCGCGCTCACGCCCTCATCGTCTTGAAGGAAGGGAAGGTCCGCCTCCTCAGCCTCTCCAGCTCCTTCTCCAACAGCGAGATCTCCTCAGCCTGGGCCTTGGCAATGTCCGCCAGCTTTCTCTCCGTGACCAGGGACCTCATCCGTCGCGCTGCCGACTTCTTGCCCCCTGCATCCTGTTCCTCCTTCTTGGACTTGTTGGCGTGCTGCTCCTCCTGCACGGCGTACTCGAGCTCGGTCACCTGTTGCTGCAGCTCCGCGTTGTGGTGCCGCACGTCGTTGATGATCCTCTGAACCTTTGCCAGGCTCTTCTGCTTCTCTTTGATGGACTTGTTGCTCAGGGTCTTGTTGTGGTCCAGCCGGCTCTCAAGCGCGGTCTGTTCGCTCGAGTTGCTCGTGTCCTCTCCCGATTTGAGGAAAGTCTGCAGCCCCTTGGTCACCCTTAGCAGCTGGAACTCCTTCGTCTTCTCGGACCAGTCCTCCTCGAGCATGTCCAGCCTCTGGTTCTCCCACTCGATGTCGTAGATTCCCTTCTTGAAGTCCTTGATCGCCTTGAGAATGTCGACCTTTTGGCCACCGTGCTTTTCGATTACCTGGTTCCTGTCCTGGATCACGGTCCTCTCCAAAAGCAGGGCATCCTCCATGTTTGTGCTCGCAAAGTCCTGAACAATCTCCACCTGCCCCTGCTTGAGCTCAAGCGACATGTCCACGTCCCAAATCCTGTACTCGCGATCGTCGCGCAGGTCCTGGAGCTCCTGCTGGATGGACTCCACCTTCTGCTTCAGATCGTTGTCCATGTTTGTCAAGTACGCGAGGTACTTCTGCATTTTGAGAACCAGGTTCATCTGTTTCTTCACCTCCGTCTCGGCCTGAATCTTGCGGTTTCTGGCCTCAACAAGCTTGTTCCACAGTGCGGGTCTAGGCCCTCCGGCCGGTCCTCCGCGGCGTTCAGGGGATCAATGTCCAGGATCTCATTCTCCACGGCCTCCGCGATGCTCGTGATCCCCTTCAGCCAAGGGTCGTTCGCGCCATCGTCCGCATCCTCGCCACCGCCCTGGAGGTACGAGGGAACCCTCGCAGGCTGCCGTCCCAACGACTGCTGCCCCACCGCGAGCATGCTCATCCTCCTGTTCATCTTGCCCGCCACATTGCCCTGCCTCCTGACCGTCTGGATCAGCTGCTGGCCCGACTTCTCCGAGTTGACCCTGCCCTTGTGCGCCCTCTTCCTGAAGAGCTTGAGCAGCCTGTCAAAGTGCTCCTCACACTCCGAAAAGTCCTTCTTGAAGGCCTTTTCCAAGGCCTTGTCCTCCTGGACGTAAGACTCGAGCTGCTCCAGCTCCGTGTCGACCTCGTGCTTGAAGATCGAGAGCAGGTCGCCGACCTCGGCCTTGCGGGACCTCAGATCCTCGAGATCGCCCATCAGACGGCCCTCCTTGATGGCGTCGATCCTCTCTGACTGCTCCAGGTTGATGGAGAGTCTGATGATGTCCATCTCGAGCCTGTAGACCAGGGAGGTCATGTCGAGCTTCTGCTTGTGAAGCTCGATGATGGACTCGTCGAACTTGGCGCAGAGCTCCACGGCGTCGGACCGAATCTTCTTGTACTCAGCCTCCAGGGCCTTCCTCCTCTTCTCCCGCTCCTCCATCAGCAGCTTGACGTGCGTCTCGAACTCCTTGACCTCCTTCTTCTGCTCGTCCGACATCTCCTCAGGGGGCATACTCATCCACTCGGGCCTCACCAGCTCGTCCACCTCGCTGGCTTTGGCCTTGTGAAGGGTGCCACCCATCATGTCCTTGAGGCCGCGCTCCCCGACATTGTCCCCCTTCTGGGCGGCCCTCCTGGCGGCCTCCGCAGCCTCTTCCTCTGCGATCCTTTGCCGCTCCGCAGGGCTGAGGTACTTCTCCACCCCGATGTCGCTGTGCTGCACGGTGAGGAAGGTGTCCGAGATCTCCTGCTTGTTCATCTGGATCTCGAACATCTCCTCCTCAGGGTAGGAGCCGCCCAGGGCGATGATCTCGTCCGAGAGTTCCTTACCCCTCTTGAAGAGGTCCCCAATCCTGTCCACCAGGCCCTCCTTGTGGTCCTTGTGCTGCTTGTGCGTCTTGTTGAAGGCGTCCTTGTACTCCCTGATCAGCTCCTCGATCATCAGAATCTGCAGGCGTTTCCTCCGCGGGTGGGACATCTTGGCGTCAGGGTAGAGCAGGCCCTTCAGGACGGACTCCTCCTCGCGCTCCTCGGCCTCCTTGGCTCCCTTGCCCGTCGGGCTCTTGCTCTGGGCGGGCTGGTTGTCGCCCTCGGCTTCCGCCGCGAGGGTGGCGTCGTCGGCATCCTCCTTAAGGTGGACGAGCTCCGCTTTGCCAACCGACCGCAGGTACACGAGCTTCTTCAGAAAGGCGTTGTCCTCGCCAGGCTGGCCGATGGGGAAGTTGTGGACCGAGACGTTCGTGTTCAGGCTCTTCAGGATGCTCCCCTTCTGCTTCATGTTGTCCCAAGCCAGCTTCCTCAGCCTCTCCGCTATGATCAGCTTCTCTGTCCTCTTGTTCAAAAGATCCTGCTTAAGCTTCTTGGACTTTTCCTCCGTGAGCTTGTCCCAGTCCTGGACGTACTCCTTGTCGAGAATAAACTCGGAGAACTCGAGCTGCTCCAAGGTGGGGGCCTGGGCGTTCTCGCTGATCAGCACCTGAATCTGCTCCTGCAGGCCCTTGAGACCCTCCCTCACGGTCATCTTGTCGGGCTCGGCCCTCTTCATGGCCTCTGCCCGGACGTTAGTGTTGTTCTCGCGGATAATCTCCACCTCCAGCGCCTCCTCCTCGTCCACGAAGTGCTGCAGCTGGAACTTGGTCCTGGGCGCGTCCTTGACCTCCTTGGCCCTCCAGTCAATGTAGACAACGATCTCGCCCAAGACGCCTCCCGACACTATGCATCCGCCGTGCGCGTCGCATGCCACAGCAGAGGCCCCGCCCAAGATCGAGTTGTGGGGTGACAGCGTAACAATGTCGTCAGCTTTGTCCGTGCTGGCGATCACAACCTTGCCCTCCTTAGACGCTGAGACCACCCTGGACATGTCCCCAGAGGTCGTGATGGCGTCCCCCTGCTTCATCAGCGACAGGTACACGTTCTCGGGCTGCGTCACCCTTCCCTTGAAGCCGCCCCAACCCTGGTCGTCCACGGGGAGTCTGTATTGCTTCACTTTCTTGTCGTTGCCGATGGTGACCAAAGTGCCACCCTCGCCGTCCTCGCTCCTGAAGCCATGCATCGCGGTGGCGTTGCTATCCAGCCGCAGCCTGCGAATCGTGCAGACCTCGCCCAGCGCGAGGCTGTCGTCCGTGTAGTCCCTTGGGGGCGGGTTGACTCCCATCACCTCGTTGGACGAGAGTGAGATGAGCAAGAGCCCGTCCACGTCCGCGTCCAAGTGCTTTGTCCAGGTCAATCCGATGCTCTTGGAGACGACTTGCACGAATCCGGCGCACCTGACGCTCAAACCCGCCTCGTCAATTACGAAAAAGAAGGCGTGGCCGTCCTCCCCAAGGGTGGCGAGGTAGCCGCCCGCAAGGCTGAATCCTACGGCCTGGACCGGCCGGGTGTGGATCTTCTTCCTGAAAACGACCCGAGGACTGTCGATATCCGCGAAACTGACTACGGTGAGGATGCCATCCTTGCCAGCCGTGGCCACCAGCTTCTTGTCCTTGCAGCAGTCCATGGCGATCTGGGGCGAGCGAAATGCCTTTTTCCAGACGAGGGAGCCGTCCGTGATGCCCCACACGCACAGAGAGCCCTCCCTCTCCCCGTCACAGGACGACGAGACAAAGTGGGCGGCCTCGTCCAGAAACTTGACGCTGGTGACCCTTCCCCTGTGGAAGCCCCCGATGGCCGCCACCTGTTTGGCCTCCTCCAGGCCCCGGTTCAAGTCAAAGATGAACAGGCAGCCCTGGTTCGTGGACAGGACGACCTTGTCGTAGTAAGGGTCGAACCCGATAAAGCTGGCGTCGACAACTCCGTGGAAGCACTCGCGAGACCCGGTGCTATCCGGCCGGGGCGTCACCTGGGACAGGGGGAAGGCCTCGCAGGGCTTGTTCCTGACGCCCAAGATCACGCTGCGGCTGTGCACCCTAATCGAAGCGACCTCCCCCGCCGCTTTGCAGACCACCACCGGCTTTCCTTCAGGGTCCGACATGGGCTTGTCCGCGGCGATGTCCTGCAAGACGACCTCCCCGGTCCTGCACCCCACCAGGAGCCCCCCCCTGGGATTCCACTCGCAGCAGTTTGGGGTCAGCCCCACCAAGTCCGGCGTCTTGGACTCCAGTAGGAACTTCTGGTACATCTCCTTGACCTCCATGAACACGAGGTGACCCTCGCCGTACACCGCGAACTCGTCCTTGTTGTGCGGGTTGAAGACGACCTCGTTGGCCACGAAGTTCGAGGGCAGGGTGGTCTCCACCAGCACCTTACCCTTGGACAGGTCCCAAACCTTGACCCTGTAGTCCGGGGCGCCGCTCACGGTCACGAGTCTGCTGCCGTAAGCCGAGAAACCCAAGGCCGCGACCTCCATGGTCGCGGCATCCTCCAATGTGGAGCTCAGCTTGCGCGAGACGCTGTCGTACACGAAGACCCTGGGGGTCTCGTTTATCTCGGCGACGGCGAACTGGTTCTCCCTCGGGTTGAAGGCGACAGTCTTGACGCCCTGACCGGGGCACTCAACGAAGTCCTTCCTGTTCGAGAAGATGTCCCGGAAGCATATGTGCCTCCCGCAGGCCGTGATAACCGTGCTTCGGCTGGCGAAGCCGACCTTGTCGTCGGTCAGCCCGATGAGGGCTGCTAGCTCCATGACCGGTGTTCTAATTTGTAAATTGTTTTTGGGCTCCCTGATTCACTCCTCTCTATGGCGTTGTGTTTTCGATTCAAAGGCTCACTGAGCGCCTGCCATAGCGGCCCTTTCCCCCCCCCTGACACCCGAGCTCGGCAAGCCTCCTCGTTCTCTCCTCCCAAGGTCCCTGCTTTGGCCCACTTGACGAGTCAACTCGCAATCAATCAAGACAAACGAATTGCTCGAATTGCTCGAATTTTGAAGGGAAAAGTTTTGGTGGAAAATCCTGGGGACCGTTGAGAAAACACACCAAGAGTAGAAATCATTGCTTCCAGGATGTTCAAAACATTCCACAATTCTGGACAGAGATCGCCGGCCCTTCGCTCCTGTGCTTGGAACATTTCCTTGGAAAAGTTACGCGTGAAGCGAGAGAGAGGCGCCTCTGCGAGAGAGAGAGAGAGAGAGAGACCCGCGGTGAGTGGCGATGAGGTTGCCACCAGGAATGGCGAAAAGGACTTTTATATTTCATACAGAGCTACACCACACTCGACCTAGGCCTTGGTGTCGTCAATACAGCTTGACATAGATCCTGTGCCAGATGTTTTGCCTCTCCTCGTCGCTCTCAAACGTCTCGAGTATTCTGCTGAACTTGTTTTGGTCCACTAGGTGGGACTGCAAAAAAAGCGTGGCCTCCATCTTGTCAAATGTGTCCGAGAACGAGGACGCGACGAGGAAGGCCTTCTCGGACGTCAAGAACCGACCCTCCACCCGGCTCTTCAACACCTCCAGCTGGGACTCTGTTCCACATTGCCTATTCAGGCTGGACAGCAAACTGCACACCTCGGTCTCGTTCAGAGCTCTCTCTTTTCTCGTCCTCAGAACCTCGGACACGATATTCTGGAGGCAGGATAGGATCTCGTTGCACTGGGTCGTGCCCAAGTCTATCGAGTAAAGTTCCATGCTCCCGTTGGTGCACACAAAAACGATTGACCGCGGCTCCGGACTCCACGAGTGTATCAGCGACATGGCTATCGCCTTGATCACCTGGTTGTCCGCCCGGTCCAGAATTCGTATCCCGAACTTGCTGATCTCCAACAGGGCCTTGTCCGTCCGCTGTTCACGCGCAAAGAAGCACAGGAGGGAAACACCGTAAACCGATGCGTGAGTCATAAAAAAAAGTCGCTCCCAGGGATGTGGGACCCCAAGGTCTTACCTTTGACAGGGAAGGTGTCCGTATGTCCACCTGGAACACCGTGACTCCGTTCTCGGCCCTAACGATGGGCGCCTCGGAAAGCCGGCTTATGGAGCTCGCTGCGCCCATCGCTGCGTGTACCCGCCAAGCACGGACCCCCGTGCCCTCAACCGGCAAGTTCAAACGCTGGCGCCTTTTGATCTATTTGATCAAGTCTTCGGCGATTGAGGACCCCCGGTCGACCTCCTTCGACTCGGCGAAGTCTTCCACCCTCGGCGGCCGCAGCCCCTGCTCCACCCCGCCGTCCCTCCGCAGCGCAGTGGTGTCCAGCTGGGCAGCTGGGCAAATCTTGGTTTTGTCCATCGAAAAAAAAAAAATCATGATCAAGCCAGCGATCCTGACGACTCGGTGGTAGTTTGTTCTAGAATGGTTTGGGAGGCGCGCGGGATAAACCAGCTAACTTCTTTTTTACATCGAGGATTACGAGCCCGCCCTCGGATTCTAAGAACCAGGCCTTCCCTCCTCCCCCCCCCTCCCCCGCTCTCTCTGTCTAATCAATAACCATGGCACCTTTCTGCTCTTGCAGCATCTGCGCGGCCATGTCGCTGCGCCCGCCCGCGCCACTCGCTTCCATCCCCGACCCATCCATAGCGACGGCCTTCAAGAGCGACCGCCGAAGAAAGAGAAAAAGAGAAGAAAGGGTTAGGAACTTCACGCCCGCTCATACGGCTGGTGGCGGGAGTGCCGCAGAGACCAAGGTTTTCCCGGGTGGATCCACTCGTGGCAACCCAAAGCTCACCTGCATGGGGGCCCCGTTAGGGTTTGAGTCGAAGTTGATGCTCCACTTCGTTACCCTGGGCTTGTCCGCCAGGATGTTTCTGACGAGCCTCTCGATCTGAGGCGTCGCAGGAGGATTCTCCCTGAGGTCCTCCTCGTCGTACTCGTTGTTGACGTAGTACCCGACCCTGATGAACTCCTCGCCGTTGTACGAGCAGGAGAGGAAGACGACCGTGACGCCAACGACATCTTCCGTCGGGAGCCGGGAGACGTCTGGGGGGTTCGCCTGAAAGACGAAGCGGTACCCCCCCGAGTAGACGGGCCCCACGAGGACGGAGTCCAAGACCTGGTCGTGCTTCTCGCTCTCCGCGGAGCCGACGTAGATCAGCTTCCACTCCAAGTCGTCCTTTAGGTCGTACAAGCACTCGTACTCGATCTCGAACTGAAATGGATTCGTGAACTTGGTTGGGTTGTCCAGAACTTGAACGTTCGTGATATTGATCGCGGCCATGGCGCCAAAGGTGTCCCTCCTCCAAGCGCTAACCCTCGTCGCTCGTTTTCGGGCCGCCGGAAAGCTGCCCGAAAAAAAAAAAAAAAAACCTCTGAGCCCCCCTTCTCTCTCTCTCTTTCCGAACTCGCGCGTCGTCGCCTGGGCCAACGAACGCGGTATCCTCAAAACCACACCCAAACAGGAGGCGAGGTGTGTTCACCACCACCAGCGGAAGAAGGAGGTCTAGAAGTCGCTCCACTTCTCGCTCCACTTGCACTTGAAGACAAAGCCTTGCTCACAAGTCGTGCCGTCGGTCGACTTCGGGAACCCGCGTCCTCAAGTCGTTCTTCGATCGATGTTCCCTCGTTTTTTTTTTTTTTTTTTTTTGGGTGGGGCCCTTTCCCCCCGGAAAGGCCGCCCATTTTTC